>WNFM01226120.1_pt1 | contig 15265 bp, 13 predicted proteins | sample 5400271 | NCBI WGS metagenome assembly WNFM01 (sample SAMN13153352, study PRJNA577476) | soil metagenome | isolation source: 60 cm saprolite on Douglas fir-dominated hillslope | place: USA:California | collected 2013-09-17
CGTCGCATCCAGATGCGATCGCCGACGAGTAGATGATTGAGGGTACCGTGCAGCGACTGAAAGAATGCACCGCGATTGGCGCGATAGTCGGCGTCGGGAATTTCTGCCGTAGCCTGGTAGAGCCTTTCGTTGCACCAGGCGTTGTAGCCGGCGAACATCTGATAGCGGGCCAGCATGTTGCGCTCCCTGTAACCAAGGCGACCGACCTTGCCGCCTGAAAGGTGTCCCGGTATAAGCCGCGCGGCATAGTTTCTCCAATGAAACTCTGTAACCTCTCCAATCAGTCTCAGTGAAGGAATATCAGATGGCGATCGAGCGCACCTTTTCGATCCTCAAACCCGATGCGACCGAACGGAATCTGACCGGCGCGATCAATGCCATCATCGAGAAGGCGGGTCTGCGTATCGTTGCTCAGAAGCGCGTGCATATTTCCCGCCAACAGGCCGAAAAATTCTATGCCGTGCACCGCGAACGGCCATTCTTTCGCGAACTGGTCGATTTCATGATTTCCGGCCCCGTGGTCGTGCAGGTGCTGGAAGGCGAAAATGCCATCGCCAAATATCGCGAAGTGATGGGGGCGACCGATCCGGCCAAGGCCGCTGCCGGTACCATCCGGAAGACCCACGCCAAGTCGATCGGCGAAAACTCGGTCCATGGCTCCGATGCGCCCGAGACGGCGACCAGGGAAATTGCGCAGTTTTTTTCCGAAAACGAGATCGTTGGCTAGGCTCGTCCTATCTCACCTTGCTTGAAGAGCTCAGCGTCGAATTGGCGGAATATTCTGAATCGCTGCAATGGCCGCTCCTGATTGTTGGCGCGATGGGGACGGGCAGCGGGCTGCTGAGTTCATGGAAAGTCAGCCGACAAAAAGCCTGGCGGCGTGAGCATGGGCTTGCCCCGTGAGCGACATTTTGGGTTGATTTTCCAACTATGCGCAGCCGCAATTCTGGATTTCGGTCGTCGAAATCATCTGGATCAATGTGCTGCTCTCAGGCGACAACGCAATCGTCATTGCGCTGGCGTGCCGAAGTTTACCGGCGAAACAGCGCCTGGGCGGCATGGTTATTGGTACGGCAGTCGCGCTGGTTATGCGGCTTGGCTTTGCGAGTATCGTCTCATCGTTGATGCTGTTGCCTTATATCAAGATCGTCGGAGGCGCAGCACTGCTATGGATCGATCGTGGTCGAAAGCACGGGTCCGAACGCGCCCATCCCGCACGAGAAGTTCCGACTTTTCTGCGCGATGTTGGGGTCTGCGCGGGTCGTGCTTGGCGGCCGCCTGTTGCGGGCGCGGAGGGACCAATTGGTCTAGCCCGTTTTCACGAATGAGACAGTTGGCCGCCGCCTATTGAGGTGGTTTTTGCCGTTTTAAATGTCGTTTTCCAACCTAGCCAAGACTTGCATCGGTCCTGTAGATTGCCGCCTCCGGCTCCGTAATCGTTAGAAAAACGCCTTTGGCCGGGGCGACAATAACGACCTTGGGGGGATTCGCGTGGGAGCTCTAACCGACAGCATGGTGCAGCCGACGTTCTGGCTTTCAGTGCTGCAAGTTATCTGGATTAACATTCTTTTGTCCGGCGATAACGCCGTAGTGATTGCGCTCGCTTGCCGTGGGCTTCCGCCGCGCGAACGCCTGTGGGGCATGGTGATCGGCGCAGGCTTTGCGTCGGTCCTGCTCATCGTATTCACCGGCGTCATCTCTATGCTGATGACGCTGCCCTATCTCAAGCTCATCAGCGCGATCGCCTTGGTCTGGATCGCCGTCAAGTTGCTCGCGCCGCAGGCGCATGACGCTGAAGATACGCCTGAAGCAGCTCAGGATTTGTGGCGCGCGGTGCGCATTGTGGTCATCGCCGACATCGTCATGAGTCTCGACAACGTGATTGCCGTCGCCGCCGTTGCAAAAGGCCAATACGTGCTACTGACGATTGGTCTCGCAGTCAGCATTCCCATGGTGATCGCCGGCAGTGCGATGATTATGGCGCTGCTCGAACGGTTTCCGGTTCTGGTCTGGGGAGGTGCTGCGATCCTTGGCTGGGTTGCCGGCGACATCTTCGCCAGCGATCCGATTGTGCTTGGCGTATTTCCCGATTATGCGCCGGAACACGTTGATTTGGTCGCGCAGATTGTGGGGGCGATATTGGTGGTGGTGTCGGGCTATGTTTGGCGGCGGCGTCACCATGTCTCTCTGGAAGAAGCTTGAGCGCTGGCGCAATATGAGGCGCGATGAACGAAACCGTCCGACTACGAGACGCAAAAAAAGTCGGCTATTCCGCTTGCCCGCATGATTGCCCGTCAACCTGCGCGCTTGAGGTGGAGCTTCTCGATGAGCGCACCATCGGACGCGTCCGAGGGTCCAAGGATAACGATTACACGGCCGGTGTGATCTGCGCGAAAGTCGCGCGATACGCGGAGCGACAACACCACGCCGAGCGCCTGCTGCATCCGTTACGGCGCAAAGGCGCAAAAGGCTTCGGCGAGTACGAGCGCATTTCCTGGGACGACGCGCTCGATCTGGTCGCCGAAAAATTCATTCAAGCTGAGCAACGTTACGGCGCCGAAAGCGTATGGCCGTATTACTACGCTGGGACGATGGGCCTGGTCATGCGCGATGGGATCAATCGCCTGCGCCACGTCAAGAAATACTCCGGCTTTCATTCGACCATTTGTGTGAATCCCGCTTATGCCGGGTATGCCGCCGGAGTCGGGCGCATCGCCGGAGTTGATCCACGTGAGATGGCGAAATCCGACCTGGTGGTGATCTGGGGCACCAATGCGGTGAACACACAGGTCAATGTCATGACCCATGCGGTCCGCGCTCGGAAAGAACGTGGGGCCAAAATCGCGGCGGTCGACGTCTACATGAATGGCACGATGCAGCAGGCGGATTTACCGGTTCTGGTAAAGCCCGGAACCGACGGCGCGCTCGCGTGTGCCGTGATGCATTGCCTGTTCCGCGATGGCAAAGCCGATTGGGACTATTTGGAAAAGTACACCGACGCCCCGCGCGAACTTGAATCGCACCTGCGCACGCGCGATCCAGCATGGGCTTCGGCGATCACCGGCGCGCCGGTTGAGACCATAGAGGAATTCGCCCGGCTGATCGGAGATCGCAAACGCGTTTTTTTCCGGCTCGGCTATGGATTTTCGCGCTCGCGTAACGGCGCCGCTAACATGCATGCAGCAAGTTGCATCCCGGCTGTGACGGGCGCTTGGCAGCATGAGGGCGGGGGCGCATTCCATATCAGCGCGGATATTTTTCAACTGGACAAAACCTTGATTGAAGGCCTCGATGTTCGGGATCCCGCGATACGAATGCTCGATCAGTCACGCATCGGAGCGATCCTGACAGGAGATCGCGACGCATTGCGTGGCGGGCCTCCTGTTAGCGCGCTTATCGTCCAGAACACCAATCCTGTTTCGGTGTGCCCGGATCAGACGCAGGTGAAACGCGGCTTTGCACGTGATGACTTGTTTGTCTGCGTACACGAGCAGTTCATGACTGAAACCGCGCAGATGGCCGATGTGGTTCTGCCGGCGACGACTTTTCTTGAGCACGACGACATTTATCGCGGGGGTGGGCATCAGTATCTGATTCTGGGCCCCAAGTTGGTCGAGCCACCGGGCGAGTGCCGCAATAATCACGAGGTGATCTGCGCCCTCGCCAGGCGATTGGGCGTCGAGCATCGCGGTTTCACAATGGACCCGCGTGAACTCATCGATCAGATGCTGCGTATTTCCAAACGCGGCACGCTCGCCGAGCTTGAGGCCAATCGGTGGCTCGATTGCCAGCCGCCGTTCCGGCAGTCGCATTATCTGGACGGATTTCCCTGGCCGGACGGCAAGTTTCGTTTCAAGCCGGACTGGCCAAATGTGCCGTTCCGCAGCCCTTACCACAGCGGGCCGATCGCCGAAATGCCGCGATTGCCCGATCACTGGACCTCGATCGAACAGGCGGACGAGGAGCATCCATTCCGGCTCGCGACGTCGCCGGCGCGCGGCTTTCTCAATTCGACCTTCAATGAGACGCCGACATCGCTTGCGCAGGAGCAACGGCCGAGCGTGATGATTCATCCCGACGATGCGCGGCAAAACGATATCGGCGACGGCGATAACGTGGTGCTCGGAAACAAACGAGGCGAGGTGCGGCTCCACGCACATCTGTATGCCGGTGTACGGCAGGGTGTTTTGATTGCGGAGTCGATCTGGCCGAATTCGGCTTATGCCGACGGCTGCGGCATCAATACGCTGACGGGAGCAGATTCCATCGCGCCCTACGGCGGGGCCGCGATCCACGACACCAAAGTGTGGGTGCGAAAAGCGCGCGCAGATGAAATCCGCGCGCGCTCCACGTAACTGTGAAGAGTATGCCTAGAGTTCCTTGCCGATGGCGCGGTCGACCGAGTAATGCCCGCCGCCACGTATCAGGATGACCAGGAACAGGATCGCCCACATCACCGGGAATTCGGCACCACCACCTTGAACGCTAAAGAACCAGCCATTCGCTAACTGCACCTTGAATATTATGACCAACATTTCGATTAGAAGCAGTAGCGCGAATGGGCGTGTGAGAAAACCGATTATGATGCAGACGGCCCCGACCGATTCAAGGAACATGATGAGATAGGCGAGCGGCAGCGCCGGCTCGATACCGCGTCGCGCGAGTGTGTTGGCGGCCACCGCTTGCACGCCAACCATGAATTTTGGCCAGACGTGTGGGAAGAGCATCAGCCCTGCCGTTATCCGCAGCAGCGGATAGGCAAAGTCGTACAAAGATTCGTAAAGCCCGCCCAATCCCGGAAAGTACAGTTTTGGTGCCCCGCTGCTCATGTGATCTCCCCGCTGTGTTGTCGCGCCACTCGATTGGTGGCGTCATTTCAAAGTCTACGAAAACCTATAACACCGCATCGGCCGCGCTTATTCAAATCTTTGTCGTGTTGCAGCGCGAAAAACTTTCGATCTTACGTCAGTCCGACCGGAGTCAATTGGCTGGAATCAGGCACGAGAACACCATCGATCAGACAGCGGCCGTCGACAACCTGTACGCGGCCTTCCGCCACCAATTTTAATGCCAACGGATAGATGCGGTGCTCCACACCGAGAACGCGCATGGCAAGCGCCTCCTCGCTGTCTCCCGGCTCCACAGCAACCGCGCCTTGCACGATAATCGGCCCGGAATCCATTTCTGCCACCACAAAATGCACAGTCGCGCCGTGAATCTTCTTGCCCGCTTCGAGCGCACGCTTATGGGTGTCGAGCCCTTTAAAGTCGGGCAATAGGGCGGGGTGGATATTCAGGAGCCGGTTCTGCCATTGGCGTACGAATGTCGCTGTGAGCAATCTCATAAAGCCCGCAAGACACACAATATCGATGTGGTTCTTTTCGAGCACAGCCTGCAATGCGCCTTCAAACGCGGCTCGATCCTTGCCGAACGCAACGTGATCGACGACATCCGTCGCAACACCTGCGGCGCGGGCAACAAGCAGACCGCCGGCATCCGGACGGTTGGAAAGCACCAGCGCGATCTCGGCCGGATATTTTTTATCCCTTGCTGCCTCGATCAAGGCGGCCATATTGGAGCCGCGGCCAGAAATAAGAACGGCGACTCGCTTTCGGCTCATATCTCACCCGAGATTGAGTTTGCCGTCGTAAACGACGCGCGTATCGCTGGACGCTTTGATCACGTTGCCAAGCGACACCACTCTTTCTCCCGCTCGTGTGAACGCTTGTGACACTGCCTGAGAATCTTTGGAAGACGTGACCACAATCATTCCGATGCCGCAGTTGAAAGTGCGTAGCATTTCATCTTGCGCAATCGCGCCTTCGCTCGCGAGCCATTGAAACACCGGCAGCACCGGCACGTGCGTAAGATCGAGCCGTGCGCCAAGCCCCTTTGGTAGGACGCGTGGGATGTTGTCGGGAAATCCACCGCCAGTGATATGAGCCAGCCCTTTTATAACATTGGTGTCTCGGATCGCCGCCAGACAAGATTTCACATAAATGCGGGTCGGCGCGAGCATTGCTTCGCCCAGGCTTTGTCCGGGCAGGAATGGGGCGGGTGCGGCCCAACGGAGCCCGGTCTTCTCGATCACTTTGCGGACCAGGGAATATCCATTGGAATGCACACCAGATGACGCAAGCCCGATAATAGCATCGCCCTCCCGGATATCGGCGCGCGGCAGGACTGCATCACGCTCAACTGCACCGACAGCGAATCCGGCCAGGTCGTAATCGTCGCCTTGGTACACGCCGGGCATCTCCGCGGTTTCGCCGCCAATCAATGCGCAGCCCGCCTCGCGGCAGCCGATGCTGATTCCCGCGACCACGGCAGCACCGATCTCCGGCTCGAGTTTTCCGCAGGCATAGTAGTCAAGGAAGAACAAAGGCTCGGCGCCTTGCACGACCAGATCGTTGACACTCATCGCCACCAAATCGATGCCGATCGTATCGTGGCGGCCGGTTTCGATCGCGACTTTGAGTTTCGTGCCAACCCCGTCGGTCGCTGCTATCAGCACCGGGTCGCGGTAACCTACCTTTTTGAGGTCGAACAGCCCGCCGAAGCCACCGATTTCCGCGTCGGCGCCGGTACGCGCCGTGGCACGCACTAACGGCTTGATCAGTTCCACCATCCGGTTGCCGGCATCGATATCAACGCCGGCCTGCGCGTAAGTAAGACCGCGCTGCTTTTCTGCCATGATGGATCCTCGTCCGCGCCGGGGTCGTACGTCGGAATCGCAAGTCGTGCAATGGTCCGGGCGCCGTTATACTCTACCGACGAAATTGGCGCGTTTTCGGCACTCGTGCCGGACTGCGCCTGTGAGCCGGGTTTGCCTTGAATATTCCGAACCTCATTACGCTGGGGCGCATTTTGCTGGTGCCGGTCGTGGTTTGGGCGATCGCGACGCCCGGCGCCATGTGGATTGCCTTTGTGCTGTTCGTGGCGGCCGGCGTGAGCGACGCGGTCGACGGCTTCCTGGCCAAGCGCTTGGCCATGACCACCGAACTGGGGGCCTACCTCGATCCGCTTGCCGACAAGGCGCTGATCGTCTCCATCTATCTGACCCTTGGGATCAACGGGGATATCCCGCGCTGGCTCGTCATTCTGGTGGTGTCACGCGATATCATGATTGTCGGTGCGTTTATGCTGTCCTGGCTCATCGGTAGCCCGCTCAAGGTCAAGCCATTGGTGGTCTCCAAGCTCAATACAGCGGCGCAGATTGTATTTGCATGTGTGGTCCTCGGCACACTTGGTTTCAACTACGAACTGCCGACGCTCACACTGGTACTCATGATACTGGTTGCCGTCTTAACGCTGTTGTCTGTCGCAGCCTATGTCGGTGAGTGGGTCCGTCACATGAACTCCACGGCCGCTAAGCCATGAGCCCACGCGCCACGCCGCGTTTGCGTCGCGGATCGTCGACAAACGGCGGCGCAGCCTTGCAGCGCCAGCTCATATTTTGGCTGGGCGCGCTCGTCGTGGTCGTGCTCGCACTTTGGTTGCTGAGCGAAATTCTGCTGCCGTTTATCGCCGGCCTTGCGATTGCATACTTGCTGACACCGCTGACCGATCGCCTCGAGCGCCTCGGAGTGAATCGCCTCGCCGCCGCGTTGCTGATCATAACGATGGTCGTGCTGACGCTGGTCTACTCGATCTTGTTGATAGCGCCGCTTCTTTCAGGACAATTGTCATCGTTTATTGAGAGCGTTCCCGGCTACGTGACAAAGCTGCAGGCACTGATGAGCGATCCGAGTCGGGTCTGGGTCCAAAAGTTGTTGGGTGCAGGTTTTAATGCCGATAAGTCGATCGGCGATTTGGTATCGCAAGGCGCCGGCTGGCTGACAACATTTATCCACTCCTTATGGTCGGGTGGACGCGCGCTGGTGTCGCTGTTCTCCCTGGTCGTGGTCACGCCGGTCGTCGCTTTTTATCTAATTTACGATTGGCACCGCATGATCCGTACCGTCGACGGATGGATCCCGGTGCAGCAGCGCGAGACCGTGCGCGGGCTGGCGCGAGAAATTGATGCGGCAATTTCAGGCTTCGTGAGGGGTCAGACTGCGGTCTGCATGATCCTCGGCTCGTTTTACGCCGTAGCGTTGACGTTGAGTGGCCTTAATTTCGGCCTGCTGATCGGCCTGATTTCAGGCCTTATCACTTTCATACCCTATGTTGGCTCTATGACTGGCCTGGTGCTGTCGCTCGGCGTAGCGGTGGCACAGTTCTGGCCGAATTATGGATCGATCCTCACGGTGCTCAGTATTTTCCTGGTTGGCCAATTTCTCGAAGGGAACGTTCTGTCGCCGAAACTGGTTGGTGAGAGCGTTGGACTGCATCCGGTCTGGTTGATCTTCGCGCTGCTGGCATTCGGTTATCTATTCGGCTTTGTTGGTCTTTTGGTCGCCGTACCGCTTGCCGCCACGATCGGCGTTCTTTCGCGCTTTGCCTTGCGCCGTTATTTGCAAAGCACATTCTATACCGGTGAAGGATCGGATTGAGTGGCATGGCCAGTTCGTTGGCTCCCCGTCAGCTTGTGCTCGCGCTCGATCATTCTGTCAGCTTCGCACGCGAAGATTTTCTGCGTGGTCCATCGAACGCAGCAGCATTCACGCTGATCGATCAGTGGCCCGATTGGCCGGATCGGATCGTCGCTGTGATTGGCTCGGAGGGTTCCGGCAAGAGTCATCTCGCGGCGATCTGGGCGGAAGCAACAGGTGCGCGCATTTTGTCCGCGAAATTATTGTCTGTCACGGACCTGCCTGCAGCGTTGGCAACCGGTGCTCTGGTGATCGAGGATCTCGAGGCCACGAGTCTCGATGAGCGCGCCTTGTTCCATCTCATCAATCTTGCGCGAGAGGAACGTGCCTATGTGCTCATTACGTCTCGTGTGGCACCTGCGAGCTTTCCATTCACGATCCGCGATCTTGTCTCACGTCTGCGCGCAATTCCGGTCGTCGCACTCTCGGCGCCCGACGACACGCTGTTGCGCGCGTTGATCGTCAAGCTTGCCGCGGACCGACAGATTGCGGTGGACGACGAACTGGTTAATTACCTTGCAAATCGCATCGAGCGGTCATTCGAAGCGGCGCGAATGGCGGTGCAAAGGCTGGACGAGGAGGCGATGCGTCAGCATCGCCCGGTGACCCGGGCACTCGCAATCGAGCTGTTTCGCACTCTTTAACGCAGATGTGTCAGGCTTGACGGCATCGGCAGTTCGGGCGCGAACTGTCATCCGACGGCCATTGTTTTCAGGTAGGCCTTGGCCTTTCAGGCATTCGTTTCCATGGCAGATCGCTCACAAGCTATTGCCTCCGTTGAGGAATTTGCTCCGGCCTTGGAGCGCCAGGAATCTGGCGCGCCTGGGTCGGTTGTGCCTTTGAAGGCAAGCCCGGAACGATTCATTAATCGTGAGCTGTCGTGGCTGCATTTTAATCGGCGCGTATTGGACGAAGCTGCCAATGAACATCACCCGCTCCTCGAGCGCGTGCGCTTTCTCTCGATTTCAGCCAACAACCTCGACGAATTCTTTATGGTGCGGGTCGCTGGTCTCAAAGGCCAGCTCCGACAGGGAATCCTGACGCAAAGTCCGGATGGCCTTACGCCCTCAGAGCAGCTGGCGCGCATCCGCGAAGCCGTATCGCAGCTGGCCAGCGATCAACAGAAACGCTGGCTGGAATTGCGGCCTGCACTTGCTGCCGCCAATGTGGTGCTTGCAGAAGGAGCCGATCTCAAAAAAGCAGAGCGCAATTGGCTGGAAGATCATTTTCTCACGCACGTCTTTCCGTTGTTGACGCCGCTGGCGATCGATCCTGCGCATCCGTTTCCTTTCATTCCCAATCTCGGCTTTTCGATCGCGCTGCAACTCGCGCGCGTCAAAGATGGCAAGGCGATGAATGCGCTCATTCGCATGCCGCAAAAAATCGAACGATTCATAAAATTACCGAGCGGCAGCGACCATGGAATCCGCCTCATAACTCTGGAAGAGGCGACCGCGCTGTTCATCAACCGATTGTTTCCGGGCTACACGGTCAAGGGCCAGGGCGCCTTCCGGGCAATTCGCGACTCCGAAGTTGAAATCGAAGAAGAGGCCGAAGATCTGGTGCGGCTGTTCGAAACCGCGCTCAAACAGCGCCGCCGTGGTTCCGTGATTCGACTTGAACTCAGTGCAACAATGCCAGGAGAGCTTTGCAGTTTCGTCCAGCGCGCGCTCGCGGTCGCAGACGACGAGGTGTTCAGGGTCGATGGCGTGCTCGCGCTCAACGATTTGAACCAGCTTACCAAGCTCGATCGGCCCGATCTCGAATTCGTGCCCTACAATCCACGTTATCCGGAACGCATCCGCGATCACGGTGGCGATTGCTTTGCGGCAATTCGTCAGAAAGACCTCATCGTCCATCACCCGTATGAATCTTTTGACGTCGTGGTGCAGTTTTTGCAGCAAGCCGCTCGTGATCCAAATGTGGTGGCGATAAAACAGACACTTTACCGCACCTCGGCTGAATCGCCGATTGTAAAGCAATTGGTCGAAGCCGCCGAAGCCGGAAAATCGGTGACCGCGCTGGTCGAACTCAAGGCGCGCTTTGACGAGGAAGCCAATATTCGCTGGGCTCGCGATCTCGAGCGCGCTGGTGTGCAGGTCGTATTCGGTTTTATCGAATTAAAAACGCACGCCAAGCTGTCATTGGTGGTGCGTCGTGAAGCGGGGGAACTTGCGACTTACATTCATGTTGGCACCGGCAACTATCATCCGGTCACGGCGCGCATTTACACGGACCTCTCGTTTTTTACTGCCGACAAGGTGATCGGACGAGATGTGGCGCGCATCTTCAACTATATCACCGGATACGCTGAACCTGCGGAGCTCGAGCGCATGGCGATCTCGCCAATCAATCTGCGCAAGCGAATTCTCGACCATATTTCGCAGGAGATTGCTCACGCCAAAGCCGGGCGGCCGGCGTCGATCTGGATGAAAATGAATTCGCTCGTCGATCCGGGAATTATCGACGCGCTCTACGAAGCCTCGGCTGCCGGCGTCACCATTGATTTGGTGGTACGCGGCATTTGTTGCCTGCGTCCGGGAGTGCCGGGATTGTCCGAAAACATCCGCGTCAAATCTATTGTTGGTCGCTTCCTCGAACACGGTCGGATTTATTGCTTTGGTGCTGGCCACGCGCTGCCGCATCCGAAAGCGGCGATTTATATTTCGTCGGCCGACATGATGCCCCGTAATCTCGACAGGCGCGTTGAAGTTCTGTGCCCGATTCTCAATTCGACGGTTCATGAGCAGGTCCTCGGCCAAATTATGGTCGCGAATTTCAAGGATAATGAGCAAAGCTGGAAGGTCTTGCCGGATGGCAGTTCCACGCGCATAAAGGCCGCCCCGGGCGAGGAACCCTTCAACGCCCACAAGTATTTCATGACCAATCCGAGTCTGTCGGGCCGTGGAAAATCGTTCAAGGAATCGTCGCCGCGCAGCCTTATACGCCGCCTCATCGAAGGCGCGTAAACGGTCCGCGGCGATCGTTTCGTCGGCGAAAGGCCGCCTCGACCACGGCCCACCGGTTGCCGTCATCGATATTGGGTCGAACTCAATTCGTCTCGTTATCTATGAGGGACTTACCCGCGCGCCGACGCCCATCTTCAACGAGAAGGTGCTGGCTGGCCTTGGGCGGCAAGTTCAGTCGACCGGTCTTTTGCCGGCCGATGCGATCGATACAGCCCTCGATGCGCTGCGGCGTTTCCGGGCCTTGTGCGATATCCTGCATGTGCGCCGTATTTGGGCGATCGCCACGGCCGCGTGCCGAGATGCGCGCAATGGCCGTGCCTTCATCGCCGAAGCCGAGCGCATCTGCCGCACGCATATCACGATCCTTTCCGGAAAACGCGAGGCCTATCTTACCGCACTCGGTATCGTGTCCGGCATCCATAAACCCGATGGCATCGTCGGCGATCTTGGTGGCGGCTCGCTTGAACTGGTCGACGTGCACGGCTCCCGCGTGCGGGGCGGCGTTACGCTGCCGCTTGGCGGCCTTGCCCTTCAAGATATCACGGGAAAATCGCTCAAGAAGGCGGAGAAATTCGTCGAAGAGGCGTTCGAAGATCTTGAAATGTTGCACGACGGCGAGGACCGTACATTCTACGCGGTCGGCGGCACGTGGCGAGCGTTGGCTCGACTGCACATGTGGCAAACCGGCTATCCGTTCCACGTCATGCACAATTACCGGATTTCTGCGCGTGAGGCGCAGGAATTTTCCAGACTCGTCCATCACGTCGACACCGAAACACTGTCGAAGATCGAAGTCGTAAACGCGGCTCGCCGGCCGTTGCTCGCCTACGCAGCGCTGGTGATGGAAAATCTGGTTCGGACGATCAAGCCTAAGCAGGTGATCATTTCTGTGCTCGGTGTGCGCGAGGGCTTACTTTATTCCATGCTCAATTCGCGTGAGCGCGCGCGCGACCCCCTCATTTCCGCGGCGGCTGATCTCAATGTTTTGCGTTCGCGCTCGCCGGGCCATGGTGAGGAGTTGATTGCCTGGACCGATCGCTTTATCGCGTCTTCCGGGCTGGAAGAAACCGCAGACGAACGGCGACTGCGCCATGCTGCCTGTTTGCTGGGCGACATCGGCTGGCGCGCCCATCCGGACTATCGTGGCGAGCAGTCCATGAACATCATCGCACATGGTTCGTTCGTCTCGATTGATCATCCCGGCCGCGCCTATCTGGCGTTATCAGTCTATTTTCGTCACGCTGGTCTGAGCGAGGAAGAGCTGTCGCCGCGTCTGCGCGAACTGGCGACCACGCGCATGCTCGATCGCGCGCGTGTCCTCGGCGCCGCAATGAGGGTTGCCTATATTCTCACAGCGGGACAAAGCGGCGTGTTGCCGAAAACGCCGATGCAGGTCAAACGAGGGAAACTCACTCTCAAGCTTCCAGGTTCTTACGGCAAACTCGCCAGCGATCGCCTGGCCGGCCGCCTTCGTCAGCTGGCGCGGCTCATCGGGCGCGATCCCTCCATCGACACCTAGTTTTTATCTTTTTCCACCGTGACGACACGGCCCTTGTCGACAGCGAGGGCCAAGCGACCGTGTTTGATCGCCAACGCCTTTTCACCGAACAATTCGCGCCGCCAACCTTTCATCGCCGGCACATCCGCCTCGTCATCGGCGGCAATGCGATCGAGGTCGTCAATCGTTGCTATGACTTTTGCAGCGACGCCGTGCCGCTCCGCCGTCATGCGCAGGAGTACTTTAAGCAGCTCGACCGTGGCAGCGCCGTTTGCCGCCGGGCGGAAGCGGTCGAGCCGAGGCAACGTGTCTACATCGCGTTCGAGGCCACGCTTGACGGCATCGACGATCTGGTCGCCCCAGCGCGATCGCTCGAAACCTTTTGGGAGGGAGCGCAGGTGTCCCAAGCGCTCGATCGTTGTCGGGGCCTGAACTGCAATATCACCGATCACTTCGTCCTTGATCACGCGTCCCCGCGGGACGTCGCGTGTCTGGGCCTCGCGCTCCCGCCATGCCGCGACCTCGATCAGTACGCCGAGCTCCTTAGGCTTGCGGACACGGCTTTTGAGTCGCTCCCAAGCCCGTTCAGGATCGGCGCGATAAGTTTCGGGTGACGTCAGCACGTCCATCTCCGCCTTGACCCAGCTGCTGCGTCCGCGCTTCTCCAGATCGGCGGCAAGCTTCAAATACACGTCTCGCAAATGAGTGACGTCGGATAAGGCGTAGGTAATTTGCGCGTCACTGAGCGGGCGACGTGTCCAGTCTGTAAAGCGATGCGATTTGTCGAGGTTGTCACCAGTAATGCGTTGGACCAGCTGGTCGTAGGATATGGAATCGCCGTAGCCGAGCACCATTGCGGCAACTTGGGTGTCGACGATCGGGTGCGGAATCGTCTTGGCCATATTCCAGACGATTTCTATGTCCTGGCGCGCAGCGTGAAATATTTTGATTACGCTCTCGTTCTCCATCAACGCAAAAAACGGAGTGAGATCGATCCCATTCGCGAGCGCGTCGATGACCACAGCCTCGTCGGGAGACGCCATCTGCGCTACGCACAGCAATGGATAGTAGGTGGTCTCACGCAGGAATTCAGTATCGACGGTGACGTAGGGGTGCTTTGCCATCCGCGCGCAAACAGCCGCGAGGTCACCGGTTGTGGCTATCAAATCCATTGTGGTGGCAAACTTGACCGAGTTCAATTCCGTCATGGCAATGGCACTCTATACTTTTTTTCCGCGAATGCGCGCCATGTGAATGAACTCCCACGGACTCGGCATTGCTGCAACAGGAACCTCTATGAGGGCCGGTTCGCGGCGGGCAAATGCGTCGCGCAAGGCCAACCGCAGCTCGGCCGGGCCGCGTGCGCGCCGACCTACGGCACCGAAACTTTCGGCGTATTTGACGAAATCTGGATTGGCAAGATCACAGGCGATCAGTCGATTGCCGAACTGCTCCTGCTGAATGCGGCGCACATTGCCAAAAGCGCCATCCACGAAAATAACGGCTACGAGCGGAATTCTATGACGTATGGCGGTTGCGAGCTCGTTTCCTGTGTAGAGAAACCCACCATCGCCGTTGATCGAAAGGACGGGGACGTCGGGTCTCGCGTGCTGTGCCCCCAGCGCCGTAGCGTAGCCCCAGCCCAGATTGTCCTGATAGCCGGGCGATAAAAACGTGCGTGGCCTGTACACGGGAAAGGCAAGGCGAGCGGCGAAACCAAGTTGCGTCACCTCGTCGACGTAAATGCCGTCCTCCGGCAATTCGGCCCGGATCGCTTCGAGGAACGCAAGCTGCGGTGCAAGCTTGGTAAACCGCTCCCGCATTTTGGCCTGGCGCTCCACCATCTCGTCGTGGCGCGACGCTCGCCGCATATTGAATTTAACAAGTTCATCGATGAGCCGTTGCAGGATAGGCGCGGCGTTGCCGATCAGCGCCACTTTCGGCTTTTGCAGGCGCGCAGGCTGTTCCGGATCGGCATCGACGCGCACGATCTGCAAGTCTTTATCCACGCCCCATTGTGTCATCGGATTGAGCAAACGTGTGCCCACTGCGAGTACCACATCGGCTTCGCCCCACAATTCGCGGCCAAGCGGCAGCGTCACGCTGAGCGGGTCGCGAGAATCAAGGACGCCGCGGCCGCGCCGATATCCGAGCACAGGCGCCTGCAGCATACTTGAGAGGAGCGTGACCTCGAGCGATGCACCCTGCGCGCCGCCGCCGGCGACGATCAGGACGCGTTTGGCCTTGCCCAAAAGTTTTGCCGC
>WNFM01291954.1_pt1 | contig 15264 bp, 13 predicted proteins | sample 5400271 | NCBI WGS metagenome assembly WNFM01 (sample SAMN13153352, study PRJNA577476) | soil metagenome | isolation source: 60 cm saprolite on Douglas fir-dominated hillslope | place: USA:California | collected 2013-09-17
CACGAGCACGGCGACGACGAGCAGCAGGTACGGCATCCACGCGCCGAACAGCTCCCCAGCGGAGTGATGCTTTGGCGCCACCGCGACCGGCTGGTCGTGCTCGAGCCGCATGATCCGTTTCGGCTTCCACAGCTTCAGCACCGCCACCATCACGACGATGCAGGTGAGCGAGCTCAGGATGTCGGTCAGCTCGGGCCCGAGGAAATTCGAGACGATGAACTGCATGCTCGCGAACGACACGCCGCACGCGACGATGGCCGGAAGCACTTCGAGCGCGCGCGCCGGCCCGGCCATCACGACGATCAGGTAGCCCGGGATCAGGACCGACATCATCGAGCAGAGGCGGCCGATCATCGCGCTCAGCGCCAGCACCGGCAGCCCGGTGACGGCCGCGAGCGTCGTCACGGGAATCCCGATCGAGCCGAACGCGACGGGCGCGGTGTTGGCGAGCAGGCAGATACCCGCGGCGAAAAACGGATCGAAGCCAAGGCCGGCCAGCATCGCGCCGGAGACCGCGACCGGCGCGCCGAAGCCGGCGGCGCCCTCGATGAAGGCGCCGAACGAGAAGGCGATGAACATCGCCTGCAGCCGGCGATCGTCGGTCAGGCTGCCGACGGAGTCCTTGATGATCTCGAACTTGCCCGTGTCCACCGCGAGGCGGTAGAGCATGATCGAGCTGAAGACGATCCACGCGATCGGAAAGAGCCCGTAGGCCGCGCCGTAAAGCGTCGACATCAACGCCAGCTGCATGGGCATGCCGTAGACGGCCAGCGCGACGACGAGCGCGGAGGCGAGCGCGGCGAGCGCGGACATCCACGCCGGCTTGCGCCAGATGCCGAGCATCAGGAACAGCACCAGGATTGGAATCGCGGCGACCGGCGCCGACAGGCCCAGGCTTCCGCCCACTGGTTCGTAGTTGTGCTGCCACATGGACGGGCATTATGTCCTATGATTCCCCGTATGAAGACCACGAACATTTCACTGGCCGCCGTTTTCGCCGTGCTCGCGGCGTTTTTGGGCGTTGCCGTCGCCGCCGGGCGTCCGGCGCTTGCGCAGACGCCCGCGCGGAGCGTCGAGCCGATGCATTTTCATCACATTCACTTGAACTCCGTCGATCCGAAGGCCGCGGCCGCGTACTACCCGAAGCCGTTCGCGCAGTCGGCGACGGCGACGACATTGAACGGGTTCGAGGCGGTGAAGACGGGCAACGTCTACGTCCTTTTCACGAAGGTCGCGACGACGCCGCAGAACGAGTTGACCGGGCCGCAGACGTCGATCTGGCATTTCGGCTGGAACACGCCGAACTCGCGGCAGTACGACGAGAAGTTCCGGGCGATGGGCCTGACGATTGCGCAGATGTGGGACGCGGCCGACGGCAAGCTCGTGGACATGTCGAGCGATACGCTGCCAGGCCTGCCGACGCAGGAACAGATTCTCGAGATGCGCGCGAAGGGCACGCAGCCCACGCGTGAGGGCGGCTTCGGGTATCTCCGCGGACCCGACGGCGCGATGATCGAGAACGCGCAGGCCGGGACGACCGAGCGCTTCAATCACGTCCACATGTATCACGAGCATCCCGAGTGCGCGATGCGCTGGTACGAAGAACACCTCGGCGCGCGGCGGCCGCAAGGCCGCGGCGGGCGCGGCGCTTCCGTTGATCTGAGCGCCGACTGCCACACCAAGACGTACGCGCCGCCCACGTGGCCCTCGTTCGCCAAGACCGGCTTCGTGCGCGATCCGGCCGGCGGTGTGAACTTCGACGACATTTCGATCTCGATCCGTCCGTGGCCCGGCGGCGGCCTCGTCAGCACGCGCGGGAAGATCTACGATCACTGGGCGCTGAGCACGGCGGATCTCACGGCGACGGTCGCGCGTCTCAAAAGTGAGGGCGTGAAGTTCCTCGAAGAGATTCACCCGTGGGGAAACTCACGCGCCGCGATGATCGACGGCCCTGACCGCATCGCGATCGAGCTCGTCGAGATCAAGTAAGGAGTGCGCATATGCGGCTCGCGGGCGCCTTCGCGTGCGCGCTGTTGATCGTTCGCGGGGCTGCCGCGGTCCCTCAGGACGCAGGTCTCCTCGCCACCTGGCGCGACGCCGAGATTCGCACGAGCTACTCGCCGGACACCGCCACCACGGACGTGTTCGTCGCCCTCGTGCCGTCGTGCGCCCAGGCCAGCCCGACCCTGGTGCTTCGCGCGACGTTCCGCGGCCGGCAGCCCGAGAGTCCGCCCGCCGACCTCGAGTTGCGGGCGGCGTTCGGCATGCGCTCGGATCCCCACGTCGTGCACGCGCCCTCGCTCGCATTCATCGTGCAAACGCCGCCAGGGGCCCCAGCTACGATCGATGTCGGTGCGCTGCGGCCGCCGCTGGGGCCGTGGGCGCCGGGTGAGGCGGTCGACGTCATGGTCGGCCGCCTGTCGACGCACCGTCTGGCGGAGGTCGTAGTCGCGAAGACCGTCAGCGTGCGGGTGCTTGGCCTGAACGCGTGCGCGCTCACCGACGCGGAGCTGGGCGCGTTGCGTCAGTTCGCAGACCAGATCCACCTGCGCCGCTAAGCCGCGCACAAAAAAAGATGCCGCTTCTCAACAGCGACCAGATTCTGCAGGCGGTCATCGAAGCCACGCCCGATGCGATCTTCGTCAAGGATCTCGAGGGCCGCTACGTCCTGATCAACGAAGCGGCCGCGCGCTTCCTCATGAAGTCGCCGGCGGAGATCGTCGGCAAGAACGACTACGAGCTCTACCCCGAGGACACCGCGCGCCAGTTCGTCGAGGATGACCGCAAGGTCCTTGCGACCGGCGAGGCGCAGTCGTTCGAGGGCGTCGCGAAAAGCGCGGTCGGCGAGCAGGCCTACCTCGTCACCAAGGGCGTCTATCGGGACAAGGACGGCCGGATCCTTGGCGTGTTCGGCATCTCGCACGACATGACCGAGCTGCGCCAGGCGCAGGAAACGCTGGAGGAGACGCGCGAGGCGCTCTTCCGGTCGCAGAAGATGGAGGCCGTCGGCCAGCTGACCGGCGGCATCGCGCACGACTTCAACAACATCCTCGCGATCATTCTCGGCAACGTGGAGCTGTTGCGCGCGTACGTGCCGCACGACAAGTACGCCGACGAGATCATCGACACGATCCTGCGCGCGACCATGCACGGCCGCGATCTCACCGGCCACCTGCTGGCGTTCTCGCGCCGCCGCCTGTTGAATCCGCAGCCCGTGGACGTCAACGCGCTCGTCGAGAGCAGCGTCCGCCTGCTCGGGCGCACGCTCGGCGCGCCGATTCAGATCAAGACGGAAACGAGCGACGCGGCCGGCGTCGCGTTCGTCGATCCCGCGGCGCTGGAAGCGGCGGTGCTCAACATCGCGCTGAACGCGCGCGACGCGATGCCCCAGGGCGGCACGCTGGCCATTCGGACCTCGCGCCTCGACGTCAAGGACGCGCTGCCGGGCGACAGCGACGTCAAGCCGGGCCCGTACGCCGTGCTGTCGCTCGAGGATACCGGCGGCGGCATGCCGCCGGAGGTTCTCGCGCGGGTCTTCGAGCCGTTCTTCACGACCAAGTCGGGCGGACGCGGCACCGGGCTCGGCTTGAGCATGGTGTATGGGTTCGCCAAACAATCGGGCGGGACCGTGACGATCCACTCCACGCCCGGCCGCGGCACGATCGTGAAGATGCTGCTGCCGCTGGCGGAAGGCGAGCGGATGCGCGCCGTCACGAGCGCGGCGCCGATTCACAAGGCCGCCGTGCCTCGCACGATCCTCGTCGTCGAAGACGAGCCCGACGTGCGCACGATTCTGCGGCGCCAGCTCGAAAGCCTCGGCCACAAGGTCCTGGTCGCGGACGCGTCGACCGAGGCGTTGATGCTCCTCAACGCGACTCCGGGCGCTCCCGATCTGCTGCTGACCGACGTCGTCCTGGGAAACGGGATGAACGGGGTTGAACTGGCGCAGGCGGCGCGCGCGGCGCGACCCGCGCTCCCGATCGTCTTCATGTCGGGCTACACCGCCGTGCCGGAGGCGCAGCAGCGGATCCGCGAGATGCGCGCGCCGCTGCTGTCGAAGCCGTTCACCACGCCGCAGCTCGAGCGCGCGGTGAACGACGTGTGCGCGGCTACTTCTTCTTGATCAGTCCTTCCACGAATCCGACGGCGCCCTTGATGGCGTCCGGATTCTTGATGACGCTGTCGACCATCGCACCCGTGTCCGGGGCGAATGAAGGATTGGCGGTCGTGCCGCCGATCTTGAACGGGATGCCGTTCTCAGGCCGGCCGAGCGACGCGTAGCGGTTCACCGTGTTGACGAGCGACGTGGAGTCGTTCACCTTCACGACCATCTTGTAGTCCATCGCGCCGCCCGGCGCGATCGAACCGGTCCCTGTGAGCGCGCCGATCGACGGCACGACCAGATTGAGGGTCTCTGTCCGGATGCCGTCGGGCGCCACATGAACCGTGGCGCCGAGCAGTTGAATGAGCGTGTCGGACGCCTTCGGCAATCCGGCGAGCGCCGCGATCGCGCCCATCTTGCCCGCGAGATCGAAACCTTTGATCCTGGCGTTCGCGAGGCCGACGGTGCCGGTCGTGACCAGCGCGTCGACGGCCCCGTTGATCGCGAGGTCCACGTCCAGCGTTCCCTCCGGCATGGATGCGCCGCTGGGCAGCCTCACGCCGAGTGCCGGCAGCGTCGCTTCCAGATCGGACGCCGGCATCTTGTCGCCGGCGAGCTTCAGCCTCACCGTGGTCGTCTCGCCGGCCGTGTTGTAGTCGCCGGTCAATTGCGCCAGCGCCTTGCCCACGTGCACGTCGCCGCGTTTCACGGCGCCGCGGTCGGTCTTCAGGTCGTGGGCGGTTTCGTAGTCGATCGTGATCGCGACCTGCGCCGGCGCGCCGCCGGGCACGAACTGCGCCTTGTTCGCATGCAGCGCCCCGGCCGCGCTGAGGTGCCGGCCATCGGACGCGACATTCGCCGTGAAGTCGATGAGGCCGGCGAGGCCGGACGCCGAATCGATGAAGCCCGTCGACGCCAGATCGACGTGCGCGACATCCAGCGCCGCCTGGAACGGCGTCTCCGCGATGTCTTTCGGATTCAGGGGACCGACTTTGCCTGCCAGGGTGACGGCGCCGCCCCCAGGCGTCCGCAGGCTGAGGCGGAACGGGAACTGCGCGGCGTACGACAAGTCCGTCGACTCGAGCGCCACCGCGTCGTACTGGCGCCGCTTCGCGCGCGATCCCGCGACGCCGACGACGAACTGCCCGCCGGTGATCGTCAACTTCTGCACCGAGACGTTCACGGCGGCCGCCGCCGACCCGCCGGACGTTTTCGCCGGCCCGGACGCGCCAAGGCTCGAGAAATTCCATCGTCCGCCCGTCGAACTGAGCAGCACGACCTGCGGCTGGACGAGGCCGAACGATCGCACGCGCACCTGCCTGGAGAGGATGAGCGGCATCCAGTCGATGCCGATCGTGAGGGCCTTGGCTTTGACGAACGGCGCCGATCCGAACGCCGGGTCCTCGGCAATCGCGATGTCGTCGACCGCGATCCCGCCGGAGAACAGCGACACGGTGAGGCGCCCGATCGTGACCTTGCGGCCAAGCGCGTCGCTCAAAGTGCCTTCGAGCGCGGGGCGGAACGTGTTGGCGTCGACGACGAACGGGAGCGCAATGGCGGCGACGACGATCAGGCCGACGACCGCGGCGATTGCAATCACGATCTTCTTCATTTCGCCACCTCGAACTTCTGCACGCGCTTGCCCTCGTACGTTTCCGTGATGAAAAGATTTCCCTTCGAATCGACGGCCAGATTGTGCGCGCCGTAGAACTGGCCGGCCCAATGGCCAGCGCCGCCGAAGGTACTCACGACCTGCAGCGTGTTCCGCCGCAGCACGTAGACCTGCTGGTTCGTCCCATCGATCACGATGACGAACGCCTGCTGCGGATCGGTCGAAAACCCGAGGTCCCACACAGAGCCGCTGCCGAAGGTGCTCTTCGCGATGAACGTCTCCGCGACGAACGTGCCGTCCTTGCGGAAGACCTGGAGCCGGTTGTTCGTGCGGTCGCAGACGTAGACGAGCCCGTCGCGCGAGAGACGCACCGCGTGAACGATCCGGAATTGCGGCGGCGGCGGACCGTTGGGATCGAATTGGCTGGGTTTGTTCTCGTTCTGCACGGCGCCATTGAACGGGCCCGGCAGCTTTTCACCTGAAGCCTGAAAGTACCCATCGTCGGGCTTCCTGCCGTACGCGCCCCAGTGCCGCTTGTAGGCCCCGGTGCGCGAGTCGAACACGATGACGCGATGATTCACGTAGCCGTCGGCGACGTACAACTCGTTCGCGGCGGCGTCGACGGTCATGCTGGCCGCGGCGCCGAGGTTCACCGTGTCATTACTGCCGCGTCCTTGTCCCTGATGGCCGATTTGCATCAGGAACTTTCCCTGGCGCGTGAACTTCAGGATCTGCGCGTCCTTGTCGCCGCCGCCGCCCAACCAGACGTTGTCCTGATCGTCGACGTAGATGCCGTGTTCGAGCTGCGGCCACTCGTAGCCCGCGCCGGGGCCGCCCCACGACGAGACGAGCGCGCCGTCCTGATCGAACTCGAGCACCGGCGGCGCGGCGCGCCAGATCGATCGCGTTTCGTTGGGCTGGAGTGTCGACGGCCGGTGGGTGATCCAGACGTGGTCGCGCGCGTCCACGGCGACGCCGGCGACGGCGCCGACAATCCAATGGTTCGGGAGGGGCTTCGGCCACGCGGGATCCACGCGGTAGCTCGGAACTTCGACGGAGGGTCCCTGCGCGTCCGCGTCGATACGTGCGGCGGATCCCCTTAGACCTGCGTGGAGAAGTAGGGCGGGTCCTTTTCGACCCGCCTCGACCAGCGACAGCGATCCGAGGATCGCGACAGCGACGAGGCGGTGTCTTGCCGTTGGATTCACTGCTGAGACCTGAAGAAGTCAGTCTACTTCGACATCCCGCCGGCGATGACCCGGAACGTATAATTCGGGCCATGACTCCAACGCGCATTGCCGCCCTCGGCGTGACCGCGCTGCTGTGCCTGTCATCAGTGGCCGCGGCGCAAGCGCCGGCACCGCCCCCGGAGCCGCCGAAGGACTGGACGGGCTCGATCGGCGCGGGTCTGTCGCTGACGCAGGGCAACAACAACACCGTCAACTTCAGCGCCGCGTTCGACTCCGTCTACGACCCGAAGCACGGCAACGTGCTGAAGGCGACCGCGTTGTTCCTGCGCGGCAAGAAAGATGGCGATCTGGTCGTCGATCGCTCGTCGTTCGGCATCCGCGACGAGCGCAGCGTGTCGCCGCGCGCCTTCGCATTCGCCCAGGTCGACTTCTTGAAGGACACGTTCAAGGCCATCGACAGCCTCGTCGCGCCGACCGCCGGCTTCGGTTACAAGATCGCCGACAGCGACGCCACGAAGTTCCTCGTCGATGCGGGCGCCGGCGGCGCGCGGGAAAAGAATCCGGGTCTTGACGCGAAGGTTTACGGTGCGTTCACGCTGGACGAAAAACTCACGCGCCAGCTGACGCCGACGACCACGCTCAAGCACGCGGCGTCGAGCCTACTGAAAGCGAACGAGCCGGCCGACGGCTTGTACACGTTCTCGGTCGGCCTCGCCCTCAAAATCAACGCCAGCATGCAACTGGGCATCGACGCGCTGGACACGTTCAAGAATCGGCCGCCCGATGCCACGACGCTGCGCAACGACGTCGCCCTCGTAACTAGCGTTACCGTGAAGTACTGAACGTGCCGGCTTCGTCTCCTCCCGCCGACACGCGGCCCGAATCGCCGCAGCCGGATCTTCGCCCTGCTGGGCGCAGTCGCGGACGTCCCGTTTCTCGCCAAGCCATTCACCGTAGACGGCCTGCTCACGAAAATCCGCCAGGCGATCGACGCGGCGGGAGTCCCGCCTTAGAACGCTTCCTGAATCGCGAGATAGAAGCCGTGCGAGCCGTCCTTGCCCCAGCCCCAATCGGCGCACAGATTCGTGCGCGACCGCTTGTTGAGCAGGACGCGCAGGCCGGCGCCGGCGCCGGGCGCGAAGCTGCCGAAGAGCGAGTCGCCGCTCTCCTCGCTGCCGACGGTTGACACGTTGGCGAACGCCACGAAGCCGAGGAGCCCGTTCGGCGTGAGCGTGCCGCGATATTCGGTCTCCCAGTAGAGCAGATGCTCACCCCGATAGCGGCCTTCCGCGTACCCGCGGCCCGACCGACCGTCCGCCCCCGTCGTCGGTAGATCAAAGTACGGCGCCGCGCCGCCCGTAACGAGATCGCCGAGGAACCAGAACGCGATCTTCTGCCGGGCGTCCCTCGTGAGGTTCTTGTACGTGCGCACGTCCAGATTCAGTTGCTGCCAGGTGGAGTCGCCGCCCAGCACGCCGGCGAAGAACGTCCGGTATGTCGCGCTCGCCAGCACGCCGCGCTGCGCGTTGATGGCGTTGTCGCGGGTGTCGTACCGGACGCTGACGTTCGTGCCGGTCGACGTTTGACGGCCGACCGGGAGTCCATGCGCCGCGCTGTTGGAGTGGGTGTTGATGTTGAGGCCGGCGCCGACGAGCAGGCCGGGTTTGACCGTGCGATACACGTCTTCGTAGAGCCGGAAGAAATCGAACTTCAGGTTCTCCGCCGAGGTGGCCGGCGCGCTGCCGCCCAGATCGTACGTATTCTGCGACGTCCAGTTGAACCGGTTGTCACCCAGGATGTACCAGCGATCGTCGTCTGTGAACACTGCGAGCTTGACGCCGAGCAGCGTCTGCTTTTTCTGCGAGATCTTGAAGCCGCCGGTCAGGGATGAGATGTGCGTGTTCGACGGATCGCCGCGGAAGAACGCGCTGTTCCAGGAGAAGCCGCCGTTGAAACCGGTGGACGGCTTCGATCCGATCGACGGCGCGAAGACGAGATAACGTTTGTTCGGACCCAGCGGATCATCACTCGACGTGAAGTCCTGCTTCCGGACTTTGTGCCACAGGTCGCCGACGTCCATCAGCGCTGGAGGATCAGTGTTGGCGGCGGGCTCCGGGCGGTCCTGTGCCGACGCTGCGCCGGCGAGCGCGATCACAAGCGTTCCGGCGCACATCACGAGCGAGCGTCTCCGCATACTTCGTTCTTCGAACGTCGCAGACAGGCTTCAGTAATTATGCGGGGCTGGAAGAGGTCGGCCCGCGACGTGCGGCGATTTTCACCGTTTTGCCACACACGTCCCGGACCGGCCCGTTGGGTATTCAGTCAGAACCGCGGCCGCGCTGGCGTTCATCAGAACCTCGGCCGCGCTTCCGCTCGTCTTCCTTCGGTGCTTTGCGCTCTTCCTTCGGCGCTTTGTGCTCTTCCTTCGGCGCCTTCCCGATCCGCTCGGCCGCACGCTCTCGCTCCGATCGTTCGACGGCGCGATGCGGTTCCGGAGGCCGTGGCGCGACGTAACGGCGCACGGCGTACGGATGGACGTAGGTCGTGCGGTTCACCCATGTACGGCCCCACCGCGCGTTGTTGACGACGACGACGCGCTCGCGCCAGTCGACGCGGGTCGTGCCCCATCCCCACGGCGCGAAGCGGGGACCGACTGTTACGCCGAAGCCGAAGACGATCGCGCTGCCGACGGCGTACCGCGGCCGCGGCGGCGCGTACACGATGATGGGATCGTAGTAAGGAACAACGACGAACGCCGGGTTGACGGGGACGATTTCGACGACAGGTCCTCCGCTGACGATCACGCGATCGTTCGACCGGAGGTACCCGTAGTCGCGCGCGCGCTGGCGCATTTGCTGCACGGCGTCCATCACCTGCGGCGGTTGCGCGAGATACGCGTCGCCCAGTTCCTCCGTCCACGGCATCGAGGACGCCATCATGGTGAGCACGGACGGGAACGGCAGCAAGGCCTGGACGCTCGGATCCCAAGGCAGCTGATCTCCCTCGATCGCGGCTGCGAGCGCATCGGGCGGCAGGTAGTGATGCCGATCCGCCCAGCGCGCCGCTTCGGGAATGTCGGCCGGATACGTCGCCGCGGCGAGCACTTGCGCGAGCAGCGGGTCCGGATACAGCGCGATCGGCGAGACGATCCGCTCGAGCTCGGCCTGTGGATACATCGGCGCCGGGCCCGAAGGCGGCAAGGGCGCCTGCGGCGGTGGCAGCGGCGCCTGGGCAATTGCCGCGGTCGCGTGCGCGAGCGTAATGGCGATCAGGATAGTTGCAAGGCGTTTACACAGGCTCATGCGGTTCACCATAGCTATGGGTCGTCGCAAGAAACGGACCACAGTCACTGGCTTATAATCCTCAGGAAATTGGACCCTTCCACCCCATGAGAGGTTACATGCGCGTACACCTGACCTTGCTGGCTGTCACATTTGCCTTGTGCGGAGCGATGGCCGCCGGACAGGGGTCGAAACGCCAGCGGCTGAATCCGATGATCGATTTGCTCGAGCAGAGGCAATCCGTGTTCGGGCTTTACGCGCCGGGTCCGCCGCGCGGAAACCGCGGTGCGCCGCCGCCGGCCGATGCGGTCGTCAAAACCCAGGCGGAGTATGCGAAGGATGCGATTGCGATGAAGGCGAGCGACTTCGTCTTCAACGGCAGCATGGAAGGCGGCCTCGATCGCGCCTGGACGCCGTTCGTCGATTTCATGAAGGGCATGGGCGCGGCGAGCGCGCTCACGAAGGTGCCGTACCGTCGATTCACGCATCCGATGATCGTGAAGACGCCGAAGATTGCCGACGATCCGGCCAAAGCGATCGACAACATCAGCCGCGAGCTCAACGAAGGCGTGAGCGGCGTCATGTTCGTCGAGACGGAGAGCGCCGAGGAAGTGCGTCAGGGCATTGCGGCGATGCGCTTCAAGTCAAAAGGCGGCACGCGTCCGGACGGCGTCGGCGCCGCGCCCGGGTACTGGGGTATGAGCGAGGCGCAGTACAAGGCGAAGGCCGATCTGTGGCCGTTGAGTCCCGATGGCGAGCTCGTGAACTGGACGATCGTCGAGAGCAAGGAAGGCTTGAAGCACGTGCGCGAGATCGCGCAGGTGAAAGGCATCGGCGTGCTGTGGCCCGGCGCGGGCACGCTGCGGGGCGTTTTCACGAACACGAACGCGGCGGGCGAGCGCGCATTCGACGCGGAGGGCTGGGAAGGCGCGATCCAGCAGGTGCTCGCGGCGTGCAAGGAATTCCGCGTCCCGTGCGGCTATCCCGCGACGGCGACCGACATCGAGATGCGGATGAAGCAGGGCTTCAGCGTCTTCGTCATGACGTGGGGCGAGCCGGGCTTCAAGGCGGTCGAGATCGGGCGCAAGACTGCCGGCCGCCCGGTCACGAACCCTTGATCGCTCAGGCGCCGTAACCTTCTCATCACCGCGAAGTGATCGCGCCGGCTCGCGTGCCGTCGCGCGTTGGAGGCGCGGTTATTTCTTGTCGAGGCCTGCGAGATCGAGCGTCGCGGTCTCGACCTGAAGCGACTTGACCGCCGTGCCCGCCGGGACGCGGAACGGAATCGAGCAGGAGAACTCAGGCACGCTGCCGACGTCGTAGAACTGGACGGCGGTATTGAATGACTTCCCGGTCGCGTCCATCAGCACGGGCCGCTTCATCGGCGCAGGCTTGAACGCGGCCGTGACCTTGAACTTGATGGTCACGACGGCGAATTCCTCGCCGGGCCGGGTCGTGGCGTTGACGGTGTTGCTGCCGGGCGGGCAGTCCTTGAGGCTCGCCGTCGCGGCGCGCTCGACGCCGACCGGCGTCATCTCGAGGCCGTTGAACGTCTGCATCTTGCCCTGGGCGGCGGCCTGCGACGCGAGACCCAGGACCAGGCCGGCGATGAAAATCGGTAGCGCGCGTGTCACGGTGATCTCCTGTAAGAAAATGCGGCCACGAAAACACGAAAGCACGAAGAAGAGATGATCTTCTTCGTGCTTGGGTGTCAGAACAAAATCTGACGCGCCGGTCTAGAGCGGGTTGTCCGGCCGCGAGATCGTCCGCCACATGTGCGACGACGGCGAGTTGTCGTTGCCGAGCCCTTCCTTGGGCTGCTTGAAGTGGCGGCCGATGATGTCGATGAAGGGGTCGATGGAAACCTTCGCGTTCGGATCGAACGCGTAGAGGTCGTTCACCGTGACCATCCGCGGCTCCATGTACCACTTGTGGTTCTTCAGCATCTTGTACGTCGACTCGATGTACGCGGGCGGCGTGTAGTCGACGCCGAAGATCCGGTAGTACTGATCGGGGTATTCGTACCCGGCTTCCGGATCCGGATAGAAGCGCAGCGTCTGGTGGTAGCGGATCGCGAACGCCACCTTCTCCGTGACGTACGGCTCGACGAGCTGCGCGCCCCACCAGCCGTGATCCGGCTTGATGAGATTCAGCACGACGTCGTGCATGAGGCACGCGAGGACGATTTCCTCGGACATGCCGGTCTTCAGCGCGCGCGTGGCGCTCTGCAGAACGTGGTTGGCCGGCTCGAAGCGCAGCTTGTAGAAGTCCAGCAGCGTCGGCACCTTCGGCATCGGCTCGAGCTTCTTCACGTTGCCGCGATTCGACGCGAACAGGCTGCCCGCGCCGCGGCGCACGTTGCTCTTCTCGATCCGATCTTCGATTTCGGCCACGGTCGGGAACTTCTCTGGCTGACCGTTCGCCGGCGCGCCGCCGCGCTGGGCGACCAGCTCGTCGAGATGCTCTTCCATGTAGTGCTCGAGCGCGTCGGCCTTGGCTTCGGAACTCATCGCGCTGACCGCTGCCGCGCCGCCGAGACTGGCAATAAATGCCCTGCGATCGACTTCCATCGGGCGCCTCCTACATTTAGGTAATAGTGGGTGGAAGATACGCCCCTTGGTCCGGCCCGTCAAGGACCGTTTCAGCGGGGTACAATCGCAGACATGGTGGACTATTCCTCAGATTCGGCAGCCTTTATCGACGCCATCAAGGCGGGCGAATTCGAGCGGGTGAAGGCGATGGTGTCGGCCGATCCCGGCTTGATCGACGCGCGGAGCAGTTCAGGGGAAAGCGCTGTCCTGACCGCCGTGTACCATCGGCATAAGGATATTGTGAACCTGCTGGTAGCGCGGGGCGCGACCCTGTCGATCTTCGATGCGTGCGCCGCCGGTGAGGTGGAACGCGTCGAGCGGCTGGTGGCGGACGATCGGGCCGCAGTCAGCAGCTACAGCGCCGACGGCTGGACGCCGCTGCACCTCGCGGCGTTCTTCGGGCACGCGAAGATCGCTGAAGTGCTGCTGGCGCACGACGCCAGCGTCGCGGCGCGCTCGCGGAACCCGAACGGCAATACACCGCTGCACGCCGCGCTCGCCGGGAATCACAAGTTCGTCGCAGGACTGCTCATCGGGGCGGGCGCCGACGTGAACGCCAGCGACGCGGGCGGCTGGCGGCCGCTCCACCTCGCGGCAGCCGGCAACACGCTCGACGCGATGAAAGCGCTCATCGCGCAGGGCGCGGATGTTCACGCCGCCAATGGCGAAGGCAAGACCGCGCTCTCGCTCGCGCAGGAAAAGAACCAGCGGGAAGCCGTCGCGCTGTTGAAGTCTATCGTGACGCTGAGCACCGTAATGGGCGTCAAGGGCCTGTCGCCCGGCTTGCTCGTCGCGGTCCCACCGATCTTCGTGACGACGTCCATCCCGTCGACGACTTCACCGAACACGCTGTGCTTGTCGTCCAGCCAGGGCGTCGGCGCGAGCGTGATGAAGAACTGGCCGCCGTTGGTGTTGGGCCCGCGGTTCGCCATCGAGAGAATGCCCGCCCTGGCGTGGCGCAGCTTCGGGTGGAACTCGTCGGCGAACGTGTAGCCCGGTCCGCCCGTGCCCTGGCCGAGCGGATCGCCGCCCTGGATCATGAAGCCGTCGATCACGCGGTGAAAAATCGTTCCATCGAAGTACGGCTGCTTCACCTTCTTGCCCGAGCGCGGATCCGTCCATTCCCTCGATCCGTCCGCCAGCCCGGAAAAGTTCGCCACCGTGTTCGGCGTCTCGGCGTCGAACAGCCGGGCCGTGAACTTACCTTCGCTCGTCGTAAAATGCGCGAACAACGTTGATATGCTCTCCGTCAGCCCTTAGCCCTTAGCCCTTAGCCCTTAGCCCTTAGCCTTTAGCCCTCTGCCCTCTGCCCTTGAATGAAATGAGATCATACCGTTTCCTTCACTACGACGTCTTCACCGATCACCTCTTCGGCGGCAACCAACTCGCCGTCTTTCTCGACGGCCGCGGCCTTACCACCGAGACGATGCAGGCCATCGCGAAGGAAATGAATTTCTCCGAGACGACGTTCGTGCTGCCGACGGAGACGGCGGGCACGGACGTCCGCATGCGCATCTTCACTCCGGGCGAAGAACTGCCGACGGCGGGCCACCCGACGATCGGCAGCACGTTCGCGCTCGCGCGCACCGGCGTCATCGCGCCCGGCCGCGAGCGCTTCGTGTTCGGTGAGGGCTCGGGTCCGGTGCCGGTCTCGTTGACGTGGGCCGGCGACGATCTCAGCTTTGCATGGATGACGCAGGCGAACCCGTCGTTCGGCGAGCCGATCGCCGATCCGTCCGGCGCGGCCGCGGCGCTGTCGTTGCCGTCCGCGGCGGTGGCGGGCACGGGTCTGCCCGTGCAGGCCGTCTCGTGCGGCGTGCCGTTTCTGTTCGTCCCGCTCACGACGCGCAGCGCGGTCGACGGCGCGTCCGTGAACCGCGACGCGCTCGATCGCCTGCTGCAGTCGTCGGGCACGAACGCGCACGGCGTCTTCATCTTCTCGGCGCAGCCCGGGGCCGACCGCGGCGACCGCGCGACGGTCTACAGCCGGATGTTCGCGCCGGACATCGGCGTCGCCGAGGATCCCGCGACGGGCATCGCCAGCGGCCCGCTCGGGTGCTATCTCGTGCGTCACAAGGTTGCGCCGCCCGAGAAGGCGGGCGCGATGTTGAGCCTGCAGGGCGTGAAGATGGGGCGCCCGAGCCACGTCCACATCTCGATCGGCCTCCAGAACGGCGAGATCGCGAGCGTCCGGGTTGGAGGAGAATCGGTGCTGGCGGGGGAAGGGACGCTGTATCTTTGAACTTGAAAGAGAAAACTGAAAAGTGAAAACTGAGAGAGAAAACTGACAGCCGGACGCTGACAGCCGGGAGCGAAACCCAAAAGGAGTCCGAGATGATTCGCAAGTTCGTGGCAACCGCACTCGCGGTAGGAGCGTTGAGTATGACGGGATTCGCCGGTCAGGAAGAAGAGAAGGCGCCGGCCACCTTCAAAGTGAAGTTCGATTCGAGCGCCGGCCCGTTCGTCGTCGAAGTGCATCGCGCGTGGG
>WNFM01149334.1_pt1 | contig 15256 bp, 11 predicted proteins | sample 5400271 | NCBI WGS metagenome assembly WNFM01 (sample SAMN13153352, study PRJNA577476) | soil metagenome | isolation source: 60 cm saprolite on Douglas fir-dominated hillslope | place: USA:California | collected 2013-09-17
CGGCTCGGAGGGGATCGCGGTCGGCATGGCGACCAAGATCCCGCCGCACAACCTGCGCGAGGTGGCCGCCGGCGTCCAGTGGTACCTGGAGCACTTCGACGCCTCCGATGCTGACCTGCTCGAGGCGCTGATCGAGCGGATCAAGGGCCCGGACTTCCCCGGCGGGCCGGCGGGCAGTACCGGTGCCCTCATCGTCGGCCGCCGCGGCATCCAGGAGGCCTACCGCACCGGGCGCGGCTCGATCACGATGCGCGCGGTCGTGGAGGTCGAGGAGGACCGCAAGGGCCGCGCCAATCTGGTCGTCACCGAACTGCCCTACCAGGTCAACCCGGACAACCTGGCGTTGAAGATCGCCGAGCTGGCCCGGGACGGCCGGGTGACCGGCATCGCCGACGTCAGGGACGAGACCAGCGACCGGGCCGGCCAGCGGCTGGTGATCGTGCTGAAGCGCGACGCGGTCGCCAAGGTGGTACTGAACAACCTGTACAAGCACACTCAGCTGCAGGACACGTTCGGCGCGAACATGCTGGCGCTGGTCGACGGGGTGCCGCGGACGCTGCGCCTGGACCAGCTGATCCGGCACTGGGTCACCCACCAGATCGAGGTCATCGTCCGGCGCACCCGCTACCTGCTGCGCAAGGCGGAGGAGCGGGCTCACATCCTGCGCGCGCTGTCATCGCCCTGATCCGGGCCAGCGCGTCGGCCGCGGTCGCGCAAGAGGGCCTGATGGACCTGCTGGAGATCGACGAGATCCAGGCCCGCGCGATCCTGGACATGCAACTGCGCAAGCTCGCCGCCCTGGAGCGGCAGCAGCTAGTCGACGAGTACGACGAGCTGATGGCCCAGATCGCCGAGTACGAGGCGATCCTGGCCTCGCCGGAGCGGCAGCGGCAGATCATCGGCACCGAGCTCGGCGAGATCGTCGCCAAGTACGGCGACGGCCGGCGCACGCAGATCATCGCCTACGACGGCGACGTGTCCGAGGCGGACCTGATCGCCGAGGAGGACGTGGTCGTCACGATCACCCGCGGCGGCTACGCCAAGCGCACCAAGACCCACCTGTACCGGGCGCAGCGGCGCGGGGGCAAGGGCGTGCGCGGCGCCCAGCTGCGCACCGACGACATCGTCGAGCACTTCTTCGTGACCACCACCCACAACTGGATCTTGTTCTTCACCAACAAGGGCCGCGTCTACCGGGCGAAGGCCTACGAGCTGCCCGAGGCGGCCCGCGACGCCCGCGGTCAGCACGTGGCCAACCTGCTCGCGTTCCAGCCCGACGAGAGGATCGCCGAGGTGCTGGCGCTGAGCGATTACTCGGTCGCCCCGTACCTGGTCCTCGCCACCTCGGACGGGCTGGTCAAGAAGTCGCATCTGACCGACTTTGACTCGCCGCGGTCCGGCGGCATCATCGCGATCAACCTGCGCGAGGACGACGAGGTCATCGCGGCCAGGCTGGTGTCGGCCGACGAGGACCTGCTCCTGGTGAGCAAGCACGCCCAGGCGATCAGGTTCCATGCCACCGACGAGGCGCTGCGCCCGATGGGGCGGGCCACCTCCGGCGTCATCGGGATGCGGTTCGGCGAGGGCGACCGGCTGCTCGGCATGTACGTGGTGCAGGAGGGCGCCGACGTGCTCGTCGCCACCGGCGGCGGGTACGCCAAGCGGACCCCGGCCGACCAGTACCCGGTGCAGGGCCGGGGCGGCCAGGGCGTGGTGACCGCCAGGATCGTTGAGGCCCGAGGCGAGCTGGTCGGCGCGCTGATGGTGCGTCCGGAGGATGAGGTCTTCGCGATCACCTCGGCCGGCGGGGTGATCAGAACGGCCGCCGCCGAGATCAAGCAGTCGGGCAGGCAGACCATGGGCGTCAGGCTGGTCAACCTCGCCTCAGGGCAGAGTCTGGTCGCCATCGCCCGTAACGAGGAGTCACTTGACGGGGCCAACGGCGGCATCGTCGGCGATGATGGAGGCAATGGTGACAGTGGCGCAGGTGATGCGGGCGCCGATGCGGCGGGCGCCGATGTCACCGTCGCTGATGACAGTGACGGGACGGCTGACGGCGGTGACGTATAGGGTACCGGGGGTGACTACTGGTGACGGATCGCTTCCGGGATGACGAGCCGCAGCGGGATTCTGGCACGTCTGCGGGCCGCCAGACGCAACTTGGTGGGTCCTTGCCGCGTCATATAGATGTTGCCACTGATGACGGCCTAATCGATGACGGTCTGCTCGAAGGGGATCGGGAGCCGTCATCTGGGGATAACCTCGTGGCAGGCGACGTTCCGGAGGAGGACGGGGTGGATCAGCGCGTGGAGCCCGCGATGTGGCTCACCGACGGATCGGCCGAGGGCGCTTCCGGAGCCCCCGAGTCGGGGCAGGCAATCCCGGGCGATCGGGCGGGCGCCGCCGCCCCGATACTGGCGGACGGTCCGGCCGCGCAGGACATGCCCCTGCCCGGAAGCGCTTACGCGTCTCCCGGGCCGGAGGTCCCGCCGCCCGCCGAGGGGATCGGTGTCCCGCGGTACCAGCATCAGGCGCCGCCGTACCCGGCCCAGGTGCCGCCCGCGCCAATGCCCTCAGTGGCGGCCAGGGTCACGGCGCCGTTCGCGGCCCTGACCAGGCCCAAGGTAAGGAAGCCCCCCCGCCCCCCCCGCCCATCCAGGCCGCCGACGCAACCCGCGGAGCGGTTCGGCGGGGCGCCCAGGCCTCTGCCCAAGGGGGCAGCACCACCCACCCGGCGGGCCCAGCTGGTGCTGTCCAGGATCGAGCCCTGGTCGGTGATGAAGTTCAGCTTCATGGTCTCCCTGGTCGGCTGGGTCGTCCTGTTCGTCGCCGTCGCCGCGCTCTACTACGTCCTGAACAAGCTCGGCGTCTTCCACTCGATCCAGTCCACGATCACCAGCGTGACGTCCGGCAAGGACAGCACCGGGGCCAACTCCAACGGCAAGTGGTTCTCCGCGTCCAGGATTCTCGGCTACACCATGCTGGTCGGCGCCATCAACGTGGTCCTGATCACCGCCCTGGCCACCGTCGGGGCGGTCATCTACAACCTGGTTACGCACCTGGCCGGCGGCATCGAGGTCACGCTCAAGGAGACCGACTGACCCGAGACCCCCGGCTTGCGGTAACCTAGCCCGGCGTGCCCGGCATGGATGGTCGTTCCGGGCGCCGGTCGGGCCTGTAGCTCAGTCGGTTAGAGCGCTTCCCTGATAAGGAAGAGGTCGGAAGTTCAAGTCTTCCCAGGCCCACCCAGGTCAGAGACCTACCGCCCGGCCACGAGCCGGGCATTTTGGTCTGAAGACAGCAGTATGACAGCAACGCCTCATCCTGAACGCGCCTCGAAAAGTCGGCTGAGCCGTTCTATTGCCTCGCGTCGGCTGGCGTCATCGGCACCCGTGCAGGTCTCCAGCGTGAAAGCTATGCGCGAGTGCCCGAGGACGCTTCGCAGCGGCCACGTAGGGCAGGGTCGCCAGCGCTCGGCCTCTGCCTCGGAAGGCCCGGCCAGCGCGCGCCGGCCCCCTCTCGGCCGCCGCTGATCATCCGGGCTCACTCGAAGAATCGTTCTGCGCCACCCCGTCTACCGGAATGAAGCGGTGAAGGACTTTGCGTCTCCCGTCTCCCGGTCACACGTCGGGGAGCGAGACCACCAGCCCGGGATGGGCTGCGGAAATCCAGTCGTTGGTCGCCGCGGCTGGCATGGTGGTGAGGTCGGGCATGTCGAACACGGCGCTCCGCTCGATCCGTTCAGCCACCGGCATGACCTGAGCAGCGACCTGGACCTGAGCCTCACCCCATCGACGGAGACCATCATCAACGGTCGAGGCGCCGACGAGGGCGTCCACCAATGAGGTGGCATTGGCCACCGCCCTGAGGACGCCGCTACCCGTGAACGGGGGGAACACCGCACCGGCGTCGCCGACCAGGCACACGCGATCGCGGGCGTAGCTGCGGGCCGCGACGGAGCAAATGGCCTGGATCGACGAGTTGCCGCACTGTTGCACCAGCTCGAAGAGCAACGAGGGCAACAGGTCCGCGAGGCGAGACTCGAAGCCCGCCTTGACCTCCGGATGCACCTTCCCGAACGGTACCGAGCTGGACTGCTGCCGCTCTTGATCGTCGACGAGCACCGAGGACAGGGCACCCTCCGGAACCTGGAGGTAGTAGCCCCACATGAGAAGGCGTTTTCCCGGTTCGGTGCTCTGCTCGGATCCGGGGATGTAGTACACGACCCCGTGCCCCCCCTGGTATCCGACTCGCCGCCCATTGCAGCCGTCGAGGGCATCCACGCCGATGTCGCTCTCGTCGAGCAGCCCGCGCCACAGCACCATCCCCCGGTAGCGAGGCGTGGCGTCGGGGTCAATGAGCCTGCGCCCCATCGAGCGATACCCGTCGGCGCAGACGACGAGGTCGAAGTCCAATGAGCCGCCCGGGCGAAGATGCAACGTCGTGCTCTGAGGCCGCGCTTCGACCAGCTCCACGGTCGAGGCACGCCGGTATAGATCGTCAGGGACGCACCGCCGAAGGCACTGGTACAGATGGGCCCAGTTGAGCAGCGTGAAGCTCATCTGGACGTCGCCCAGCCATCGCTGCTGGCCGGTCCCCGATCCGCGGGTGACGAACCGGAAGTAGTCGGCTCGGCAAGCGGGGAGGGTCGCATCGATCAGACCGTGCGCCATCACGTCCTGCCACGCCGCCGTCAGCGTAGCGATCCCGGCACCCCGGCTCACGAGGTCGGACTCGGACCGCTCGAAGACGATTACGTCGTGGCCGGCCCGATGCAGGAGCGCCGCTGTCACGCATCCGGCGATCGATCCCCCGATGATGCCGACCCTCATCCCTGTCGCCCCCTGACCCGTCATCCCCGGCGATCTAAATTAGTGTCCCGCTCCCGGTCGCCGCGTCTAGGTCGCTCCCTACCGGTCGCGTCGCTGCGCGATCGGCTTCGCCGAACCTAGACCCGGCGTCCACTCGCCAGGGTTCGGCGCCTGCGGGGAAGACGGGGAGGTAATGGAGACCGGAATCCTCAGGTCCGCTGCTGCCTGTGCGATGGACCGCAGGCCTGGGCAGTCCCGGACGAGCGGCGGCCCTATTGCGTGTGATCATGTGAGGCAGGCGCCAGTACCGGCTGGAATGACACCACCAGGTGGCGAACGCCGTCGAGTACGGATTGATCATGTTCCGCACTCGCCGTTCGATCCGGTTCACTCTGCACCTCCAGTGACCTGCAGTTTACAACGCGGGGCGAACGCACCCGCTTGCACAGGAACCGGATCGAAGAGCCGGGCGGAACGGCAGGTGTCCGCCATTGGGAGCCATTCTGGGAGCCAACCGGGCAAACGGCCGTACGACGAGCTGAACGCAGCCGGACTGCTGACCAGTGCCAGGGCGAGGGTGCGCACTGATCTGAACGAGCACGGACTTCCCATGTGTACCTACGGATCACAAGGCTGCGGCCTCGCGCGCGAGCGGAGCGCGCTCCACCTGCGTGCGATCCTGAGGTCATGCAGACTTTCAAGACGACACGCGTGGAGCGCGGGGACGCTCCGCCGACCCCGCACCGAGGCCAATGGCGCATTCATGGTCGGCGCACGCCCGGCCGCGTCGTCATGGTGATCCAGGAAGGCCCCTGCTGGGTTAGCCGCGACGACGGCTCCCGGGAAGATCTCACCGCCAAGAGTGTGGTGATCTGGGAGCCGGGTGAATGGGTGGAGTACGGGGGCGATAGCAGCGAGGGCTACAAGATCGAGAGCTACTGGGCCCAGGACCTTTCCGAAGAAGAGTGGAAGGCGATCTTCGCTGAGACCTTCGGTCTTGAGGCAGTCGAGTGACTGGCCGCCGAGCCGCTTGCAGACAAGGATCGATGTGGCCGCTGACAGCAGCGGTGACAGCAACGCCACCGCACACCGAGCCACCGCGACGGCCCGCCACACCCCTCGACCGCAGGCCAAGCGCATCCAGTACCGGCCCGAGCTCATCAGCGGATTCCTCGCCCAGACCGGACTGACCCTCGAATCCGAACCGCCATAGCCCCACTAGCCGATGACGAAGTTCCCGGTCAGATCAGGTTTCTGTTGTGCCACGGGCCGGGCCGAGCGTAGCGTCGGGATTGGCTCCTCCGGATCGCCAACGCTGCGACCAGCCACTTCGCGTGGCCTACAGTCGGTCCACCGGGCCGGCAGCATTGTTGGAGAGAGCCGCGGACGTGGTCCCGAGAGCGGGAGCGTCCGTAGGTCGGCCGGGTTCGGGCCCGGTCGGCCGTGTGAGTATGCGTGCAACGGCACCACTCGCGGCGGTATGAGGTTGCTCGCTACCTATAGCTAGATCGTTGACCCACCTATCGGCCTGGGGGCGTCCAGACGTAGGGGGTGGTGGCGGCAACCGGCTCGAAGCCGAGCCGCTGCAGAATCGGCCGGCTGGCGGGCAGCGCGTCGACCTGAAGGTATCGGTAGCCGCGGGCGGCGGCCAGGCCCGCCCGGTACGCGACCAGGGCACGGAAGATCCCCCGGCCGCGCCAGGCCGGAACGGTTCCCCCGCCCCACAGCCCGGCGAAATCAGTTCCTGGGATGAACTCCACCCTGGCCGCGCTGACCGGCTCGTCGCCGGCCATGGCGACGACCATCTGGACCAGCTCAGGTGCTTCCCGGAGCTGGGTCGCCAGCCGCTCGCCGAGCTCAGGTGACGGGTGCTCGGTGAACGCCAGGTCGTGCACGGCCATCATCGCCTCAACGCCAGCGGTGTCGGTCACCATGTCCAGCCGCACGCCGTCTGGCAGCGTGACGTCGCCCTCGATGGCAGCGGTCTCGGCGACCAGCATCAGTTCCTCGTCATCGGCCACGAACCCGGCCGCCAGCAGCCGCTGGGCCAGATCGGCAGGCTGGTCGTAGTCGTAGAGCTTCCACTCGACGGGCGTACCGCGAGACGCGAAGTACCGCACCTGCGCTGCGATCAGGGCATCGGCAGAATCCCGGGTGAGCTCGGACCAGGTAATGCATGACGTCTGCGTCCCCGGCGCAAGCCAGACCAGCACCCCAGCGCCGGCCTCGACGGCCGCACCCGGCGCGTCTGCACGGGTCTTCCGCCGGACCTGGCCATCGAACGCCGCCCGCACGGCTTGGGTGTCCACCAGCGCCCCCCACCACGGCCATGCGGGCCGACGCAACTCAGATAACCACCACTCTTGCTGATCTACTACCAGGAAGGACTCAAACGCTGGCCTTTCAAGCTCCGTAGCCACGTACGCGGGAATTACTCCCTGGCCACAATGGCTGGGCGGCTTTTCCATGCGTGCCCAATTTCCATTCCGTTCCGCAATTCGCGCAGCGTCAATACGTAGGCAAATTAACGGGGCGGGGGGCTAACGATCCTGCGTTCGGCCGCTCGTCACTCAGCGTGGCCTGGGGATTGCCATTAAAAGTGACCTCGATCGGCATGCGCACGCAGCGGGCAGCGGGGGCGGCCCGGCGGCCCGGAGCCCTCGGTGACCCAGCCGGGATGATCACGCGATCATCCCGGGGATGCTTCCGCGCGCGGCGCGATGTTGGTGGCGCAGAGCCCAGCCGCTGGAACGCTTGTGTCGCGCTCCGTCCGGCCCGCGGTAGTTCCCGGTGCGAGTGGGTTTGACCTGGGTTTGACCTGGACTCCCCCACGGACAGTAATGGACGCCGCCCGACTGTCGGCGCACGCCAGGGCACACGTAACCGCCGGCAGTGGCATCATCGATAAGTGACCAGCGTCGGCCTCGAACACCTTGCCCGAACCGCCTACGAAGCCCACCGTGGCGCCCACCCCGGATCTCTCCCGCCGTGGGAAGAGACCACCGAGCAGGAGCAGCAGGCCTGGAAGGCCGCTGCGTCCGCCGTCGCCGGGCAGACCGGCGTCACCCTCGCGGATGTCGATCCCGTCCTCACCCAGTCGCTCCACGTCCAGGTCGGAGACCAGCGCCACACCTTCAGCACCGACTTCATCGCGGGCCGCCAAGGCAAGCTGGTCCTCAGCGACGACTATGCCTCCAACCACCACGTCCGCTTCCAGATCGCCCACGGCTTCTGGTACGTCAAAGACCTCGGCTCAACCAACGGGACCTGGCTCAACGGGCGCCGCATCCACGCGCCCCAGCGGCTGAAGAAAGGCGACAAGATCAAGATCGGGCATACCGTCGTGATCGTGGTGTCGGCGTGAGTGAGGTTCCGGCCGGGGGAGCCTCGTGATCCTTGATCTCATCAGCCGAGCCCTCGGCGCCGCACCGGGTGATCGCGATCTTCGCGACCAAGCCCCTCTGGGACACGTCTAACCGGACGTCCCAGCGGGGTATCTCCCGGACTACTAGAGCCGTGACGAGAGCCGCGGGGTCGTCAAGACGGGCGGCCGAAAAATAAGGGGGGGTCTGGCCGGTGCCACATTATCGCAGGGTAGTGGTGAAGCTCAGCGGCGAGGCGCTCGCCGGATCGGCTCGGTCGGGCGTGGATCCCGCCAGCCTAGCCCGCGTCGCGGACGAGATTCTGTCGGTGCACGATCTCGGAGTCCAGGTAGCGGTAGTTGTCGGCGGCGGAAACTACTTTCGCGGCCGCATGGCCGACGGATGGGGCATCAGCCGGGCTGAGGCCGACAACATCGGAATGCTGGGCACCGTGATGAACGCCCTGATGCTCCGGGGAGCGCTCACCGCCAGGACCGATACAGACGTGCGGGTGATGACCGCGCAACCGATGCAGAGCGTCGCGGAGCCGTTCATCAGGTTGCGGGCCATCCGCCATCTGGATCGGGGGCTGATTGTTCTGCTCGCAGGTGGTATCGGCCAGCCCTACGTGACCACCGATTACCCGGCCGTGCAGCGCGCCCTGGAGCTCGACGCCGATGCCCTCCTGGTGGCCAAGCGAGGGGTCGACGGAGTCTACGACAGTGACCCGCACGTCAACCCGGCGGCGGTACGTTACGCGCGGCTGACGTATGACGAGGCTCTTGCCGCCGGAGTGCGCGTTATGGACACCAGTTCGTTCGTGCTCGCTGGCGAGCAGGGTCTCACGATGCACGTCTTCGACGTCGCGGCCGCAGGCGTGATGCGCCAGATCTGCGAAGGCGCCGAACTAGGAACGCGCATCAGCAGCAAGACCTGACCCGAGGGATTCGCCATGTGACGCGGCCAGAGGCGACGGCCACGGCCGGCGGCGGGGCCTGGCTGCGCGAGCGACACTTCCCACGACGCTGCCGTGGCCGCGGGGCCGTGTGTGGCCCCATAAGAGAAGCCTTAATCCGCTGTCGCCCGGGCTCACGGCAAGAATTAGTGTTGGGTGGAGGGGCAGTGAGCACCGCGTGAGAAGGATCTGCAGATGAGTCAGCCAGACGACGCCCTTGACGTGCTTCGCGCGGTGTGGAGCGCTGAGGGGCAGACCAGCACGGACCTCGATGAGGTGTGTGGTACGAAGTCCTGCAAGAAGATGGCGGATGTCGGTTTCGACGGCCTGGCGGGCGCCGACGGCGACCTGCACGCAGCGTGGCGGGACAGGCTGCGGCGTGACGGCAAGCTAAATCCCGAGGCAGACAGCCTCAGGGACCTGGTCCTCGGCCCGCCGGAGGCCCGCCGGCAAGCGACCGCCCGCTGACTCTGTCCGAGCCGGAGGGCCTCAGGACGCGTCCCGGACGCGAGCGGAGAGCAGAGAATGGAGCGTCCGGAGAGCGTCGGTAAGCTCACCGAGACCTTGCGCCAGGGCGGTTACCTCGCCGATCGCGGGCTGGCCACGGCGCTGTTCCTGGCGCTGTCCTTGCAGCGCCCGATCCTGCTGGAAGGCGAGGTCGGGGTGGGCAAGACCGAGGTCGCCAAGGTGCTCGCCTCGGTGTTCGGGCGGAAGCTGATCCGGCTGCAGTGCTACGAGGGCATCGACACCAACCAGGCCCTGTACGAGTGGGACTACGCCCGCCAGATGCTGCACATCCGGGCCCTGTCCGAGCACCAGATCGCGGACGAGGACGCGGTCGACAAGCTGTTCGGCCCGAAGTTCCTGCTGGAGCGGCCGCTGCTGGAAGCGGTCCGCGCAGGGGACCAGGCGGTGCTGCTGATCGACGAGATCGACCGCGCCGACGACGAGTTCGAGGCTTTCCTGCTCGAGCTGCTCTCCGACTTCCAGATCAGCATCCCCGAGATCGGCACGATCAGGGCCGAGAGCCCGCCGCTCGTGGTGCTCACCTCGAACCGGACCCGCGAGCTGCACGACGCGTTGAAGCGACGCTGCCTGTACCACTGGATCGGCTACCCGTCGGCTGAGCGCGAGGTGCAGATCGTGCTCGTCCGGGAGCCGGGCGCGTCGGAGGCGCTGACCCGCAAGGTCGTTGCGGCCGTCAACCGGCTGCGCGAGCTGGACCTGGCCAAGCCCCCCGGGGTCGCCGAGACGATCGACTGGGTGCGCACGCTCGACTTCCTCGGCGCGACCGGGCTCGACCCCCAGGTCGCCGAAGACACGCTCGGCGCCGTGGTCAAGGAGCGTGACGACCTGGACCTGGTGCGGGACAACCTGGAGGAGATCACTTCAGGTGCCTGACCGAGCTCCCATCGTCAGCGTTATGGCAGATTTCTCACGCGAGCTTCGCGCGGCCGGGCTCGCGGTGGGCACCGGCGACATCCTCGGCTACTGCGCCGCGATGGGCTCGCTCGACCCGTCCGACCTGCTGGACCTGTACTGGGCCGGGCGCGTCACGCTGGTCACCCGGCGCGATGACATCCCGGTCTACGACGAGGTGTTCCGGAGGTTCTTCCTCGGCGGCGCCGACCCGATCCGGGAGATGCTGACGCTGCGCGCGCAGGCGACGGCGGAGGCCGAGGCGGTGCTGGAGGTCCCGGCCACAGAGCCGAACGGTGAGCGGCATCAGGACCAGGAGGCGACGCTCGGGCTGATGGCGTCCGACGCCGAGGCCCTGCGGCACAAGTCGTTCGCCGCCTGCACCCCCGAGGAACTGGCCGCGGTGCGGCGGATCATGACCCGGATCCGGCTGACCCCGCCGAAGCGGCGCACGCGGCGCGCCACGCCCGCGTCCTCGGGGCGTTCCCCCGACCTGCGTCGCACGGTGCGGGAGTCGCTGCGCATGCACGGCGAGCCCGCCGAGCTGTTCTGGCGGCAGCGCCGGGTCCGGCTGCGGCCCCTGATCCTCATTCTCGACATCTCTGGCTCGATGGCCGACTACTCGCGCAACCTCCTCCAGTTCGCCTACTCGGCGAAGCGCGCGACCGTGAAGGTCGAGGTGTTCTGCTTCGGCACCCGGCTCACCCGGGTCACCCGGGCCCTGGATCACCGCAGGCCGGACCGCGCACTTGAGCTGGCCGCCCGCGCGGTGTTCGACTGGGAGGGCGGGACCAGGATCGGCGCGTCCCTGGACTGCTTCGTGCGAGACTGGGGACGCCGGGGCCTGTGCCGCGGCGGGATCGTGGTGATCTGCTCCGACGGCCTGGACCGCGGCGACCCGAGCGTCCTGGCCACGGCAATGGAGCGACTTTCCCGGCTGAGCTACCGGGTGGTCTGGATGAACCCGCACAAGGGCGACGACCGCGACTTCCGGCCGACCACGCTCGGGATGATGGTGGCCGCCCCGCATGTCGACCTGCTGCTGTCCGGCCACGACCTGAGCAGCCTGGAAGAGCTCGCAACGCTGCTGCCGAGGCTGAGTTAGGGGTATCCCGGTGAGCAGAATGGGCGCGCCCCTCTTCCATAATGGAGCGGTTAAGTGTCCGGGGTTTCCTGGGGGTGCCCGGCTTTCGAGGGTGCTATTTCGGCGAGTAGGTGACCAGCAGGTGGGCGTGGCCGGTGTCGCTCTCGAACGCGTCCAGAGTGGCAGGCTTCTGCCGTCTGTTACGGCAGTCATCCGACACGCCAGCAGCCGGGTGCACGACTGGATTGTGAGGCGTTTTGATTTGCGCAGGTCATGTAGGTAGTCCGAGTGATGTTGTCACTCAGATACAGGGAACCCCCAGATGACAGCGCTGCCGGCGGAGCCATGGAGGAAACTCTGAGCTGCCGGGGGTGCACCTGTGTTACCGGCATGTTTATCTGGCCACAGATCGATGATCAACGGCAACGCTCATTGGTGACGGCTGGCGCTCAGATTCAGACCACGAACATTTCCGAGGCCGTTTACGTGCTGGCCGCCGTCAGTGCCTGGCCGGGGGTACCCACTCGCCGCTTCCGAGGCCTATCACGAAGCGTGACAGGTGTGCTGGCCCATGGGGCTGCCGGATCCGCGCCTCCCTGCCGAGTATGCGCTCCGGTGGCGGTACCTCAGGCAGGGTACCCAGACGGTGCAGATCACCCTGTTATGGCGCGGCGGTCCGGCTAGCGGCTTCGGCGGCGCCGGGCCATGGCTATGCCGCGGCGGAGACGGTGGCTCTTCTGCTTGCGGTTCCTGCCGCTCGTGCTGGGCGGCCGGCCGCGCCTGGCGGTCACGTTCTTCGGCCTGCGGGCCTCGTGGCGCCCATCACGCCGGGACCGCCGCTTGCGCCACGCGCCCCTACTCTCGCCTCGGCACGCCCGGCTGACAGGGCCGATGGCGCACGGTCACGCCTTGGGTATGTTGCACCTATGAACAGGTCGTTGGCCCTGCTCAGCGCCACGGACGACGATCTTCCGGAGACCGAGGTGCTGCGGCTCGCCCTCCGGGAGGCGGTGGCCGAGGTGGGCGGGCTGGGCGGGCTGGTGCACCTTCGTGAGTCGGCGACGACCAGCGCGCTGCATCTGGCGGCGTCAACCGGGCTCCCGCCGGCCGTCCTCCGGCGCTGGCAGGAGATCCCCGACGACGCGGGGGCTGCTCCCGCCGCGGCCGCGCGCCTGCGGCGGCCGGTGTGGTTTCCGACGCCTGAGGGACCGGGTGCCGGGATGGCATCCGTACCGCTCGCAGTCGCCCAGGGCGAGGCGTTCGGAGCGCTCACCGTGGTGACGGCGACGGTCGGCGAACCGACGGCCAGGCAGCGGGACGTCCAGCGAGCCGTGGCCAGCTGGGCAGCCTGCCGGCTCAGGCACGCCGAGCAGCCCCGCGTGCTGCCCCAGCCGCGGGGTGCGCCGGATGCGGCCGAGCCGCCGCCGGGCGTGCCGCATCCGCCCGAGCCGCCGGGCACGCCGGAGCTTCCGACAGAGACCGGCTTCCGGCAGGCGTTCAGCGCGAACCAAGTCGGCGGCTGGGTCTGGTACATCGGCCCGGGGGTGCTCCACCTCGACGAGCCCGCGATGGCCCTGCTGGGCATCGACCCGGACGCATATGACGGACGTATCCAGACATGGCTACGGCTCGTACACCCCGACGACGTATCCTGGGTGAGCGCCGAGATGGACAAGGCGGTCGCCACCCTCGGGCCGTACGACGCCGAGTACCGGGTCTGCCCTCCCGACGGGACCACCCGCTGGCTCCAGGCCCGGGGCCGGGTGGAACCCGACGCCGACGGGAACCCCTACCGGATGCTGGGCACGCTCTGGGACACCACAGAGTCACACCTGGCCCGCGACCGCGTCCGCAGCGCCCTGCGTTACATGAGCGACGGGTTCCTGTCCCTCGACAGGGCCTGGCGGATAACCTTCGCCAACGTCCGGGCGGAGCGTCTGCTGGGCTCGCCGCGGAAGCTGACCGGGCGGGTCCTGTGGGACCTGCTCGTGATCCGCCGGGTGCCGGGCCTGGAATCCCGCTGCCGTAAGGCCGCCGCCGGCACGAGGCCGGCCGGCTTCGAGGCCGAATGGCCGGACACCGGGCGCTGGTACCGGTTCCGGTTCGTCCCGGTACCTGACGGCCTGGCCTGGTACATCACCGACATCACGGAATCGCGCCAGCGCAAAGCCGAGCAGGCGGCGGCGGAGCGGGCCGCGGCCGAACGCGCGGCCCGGATCCAGGACCTGACCGCGGCCCTGGCCGAGGCGGTGACCTCGATGGACGTGGTCGCCGCCGTCGCCGAGCGGGTGCTGCCCCCGTTCGGCGCGTCGGGGCTGACCGTGCAGGTGGTCGAGGGCGACCGGCTGCGGGTGATCGGGGCCGTCGGCTACCCGCAGCCGTTCGTCGACCTGATCGCCGGCCCGATGTCGAAGTTCCCCCAGGCCGCCGAGGCGCTACGGACTCACACGCCCTGGTTCATCTCCTCGCCGAGGCAGTACGCGAAACGCTTCCCGCAAGCAGCCGGATGGCCCAAGAAGAGCAGGAAGCAGGCCTGGGCGTTCATGCCACTGGTCGTCTCGGGGCGGGTGGTCGGCCTGTGCGTGGTCTCGTTCGACCGGCCCCGCCATCTGACCGGCGCGGAGCGGGCCCTGCTCATCGCGCTCAGCGGCCTGATCGCCCAGGCTCTGGAGCGGGCCCGGCTGTTCGACGCCGAGCACGCCCAGGCGCAGGCGCTGCAGCGCACCCTGCTGCCCCAGGCGCTGCCGTCACGGCCCGCCGTGACCGCGGCGGCCCGGTACCTGCCGGCGGGGCCGGGCATGAGCGTGGGCGGCGACTGGTACGACGTCATCCCGCTCTCGGCCGACCGGGTAGCCCTGGTCATCGGCGACGTCATGGGCCACGGCCTGCCGGAAGCGGTCATCATGGGGCGGCTGCGGACCGCGGTGCAGACCCTCTCCGACCTGGGGCTCCCGCCCGATGAGATCCTGGGTCACCTGAACGAGCTGGTGAACGGCCTCGGCGACGACACCTTCGCCACCTGCCTGTACGCGGTCTACGATCCCGTCACGCGGATCTGCACGTTCGCCCGGGCCGGTCATCCGCCGCCCGCCATGGTCTGGCCGGACGGCGGGGTGTGCTTCGCGCAGAGTATCCCCGATCCCCCGCTCGGCGTGGCCGAGCCGCCGTTCGAGCTCGTGGAGCTGCAGGTGCCCGAGAATGGCCTGCTGGCCCTCTACACCGACGGCCTGATCGAATCGGCGCAGGTTGACACCGATGCGGGCATGAGCCGCCTGGCTGAGCTGCTCCAGATCCATCACGGCGAGAGCCTCGACCAGCTCTGCGAGAGCCTGACCCGGGGCCTGCTGCCTGCCGGTCAGCAGAGCACCGACGACGCGGCCTTGCTCGTCGCGCAGGTCCACGCCACGGCCCCGGACGCGATCGCCACCTGGTCGCTGCCCGAGGACCCGCTGGCCGCCAGGGCTGCCCGCCAGTACGTGCGCGACCAGCTCGCCACCTGGAACCTGGAAGAACTGGCCATGAACACCGAGACGCTCGCCAGCGAGCTGGTCGCCAACGTCATCCGCCATGCCCGGGGGCCCATCCAGCTGCGCCTGCTGCGCAGCCGGACCCTGGTCTGCGAGGT
>WNFM01264501.1_pt1 | contig 15252 bp, 16 predicted proteins | sample 5400271 | NCBI WGS metagenome assembly WNFM01 (sample SAMN13153352, study PRJNA577476) | soil metagenome | isolation source: 60 cm saprolite on Douglas fir-dominated hillslope | place: USA:California | collected 2013-09-17
TGGCGTTCGCGGGGAAGACCTCGATGTATTGCGCCCGCAGGGCGTTGCTCGTGCCGAGGGGGTAGATGCCGGTCTGCAGGAGCGGGAGGAAGGTGGCATCGGTGCAAGGGGTCGGGTTGGCGACTGGCTCGGAGCATGCCGCACCCTTGCCGGTCGAGCCGAAGTAGTTATTGGTCTGAAAGGCCGCCAGCGTACCGAGGGACTGAGTGTATTGAATCACCGCGGGCGACGCCGCCTCCCCTGGCATCAGGAAGTTGAATTGGACCACCAGGTGGGCGGGAAACCGGCTGCTGGCCAGCGAGAGCAAGGGCTGATTCGCGTCCGGCGGGGTGCCTTTGATCAGGGCTCCATCCTCGGCGATGGCAGGAAAGGCGTTCTGCGGGATGATCGCGACGCTGAGGGCCTTGTCGGGAAAGCTCCTCGCGAACGACTTCGTAATCTGATCCCATCCTGACAACAGCAAGGACGGTTTGTAACCGGCGCCTTGCCAGATCGTCACGGCATTGCTCACGCACGGCAGGCCTGTGCTTTGCGGAGTCTCGGCCGGGAGCCGCAATTCGTCCGTGGTCCGATTGATGCCTGTGAGGCGTAGAAGAGTAAGCGCGTTGTACGCACCCGTGGTGCGCAGATGCGCGGCCACGGCCGCGAGCAGCGCATCCCAGCGGGCCTGAAAAGCCGTGTCCCACGGTGCAGCGATCGTCTCCGAGTCACAGACACCAGTGGCGCCGGAATGCGGGGAGATCGTGAAGTTCAGCGCGGTGGCGCCAGCGCCGGTGGGAGGCGCGAGGAAGAGCCAGGAAGGCGTGTCGGTGCCGGCCGTGATAGCGAGGTCGACCTTCTTCCTCGCCGCGACGGCAGCCTGCATCCACTGGTCGAGCGTCGTAAACGAATACTGTCCCATGGAGGGCTCGAGCGCGCTCCAGGAGATGACCAACACGATGCCGTCCATATCGGGAACGGACAGGGACGCCTTGACCATGTTGGCGTAACCGTTGGAGATCAGTGAGACGTCACTGCTGTAGACGTAGATCCCGCGAAGATCGGGGCTCTGCGCGGCGAAGAGTGGGACGGCGACCAGCAGCAGCCCCGCGCCAAGTGTCATCAACAGGCGGCACGCGCACGACCGCTCGTGCCGGCCTGGTTTGACGACACTCCTGTCCTGCATCACTCCTCCCCCGGGCTCCGTTACCATCGCCCAGGCGGTTGGAGGATGTCAAGATGTCGATGCGATGTCGTGGCCGTCAAGAAGTCGCACGCGGAGGCGCGGAGAAAAGCAGTGCAAGCTCCTGAACCTCCGCGTCTCCGCGCCTCCGCGTGAAACACTCCTCGATCGGCAGCGTGGCGATCTTCGTTTCGCCTCTTACTTCGCGTCTTCGCGTCTTCCCGTGAGCCGTTTCTCAGTCGGCGTGACCGTTGACCGTCATTCGGCGCGTATGCTGACTCACGTGAAGGAACGCGATGCGGCCGACTGGGAGGAGCTCGCGCGCCGCGAGCCGTACTTTGCCATCCTCACCAGCGATGGACTTCCTGACGTCGGCAGTGGCCGCGTCGCGACACCTGCCTATTTCGAGACGGGCGAGGCGGACGTCTCGTCGCTTCTCGCGGCCATTTCCGCGCTCCTCGACCATCAGATTCCGGTAACCGCGGCGCTCGACTTCGGCTGTGGGGCCGGCCGGCTCACCCTTCCGCTGGCGCGGCGCGCGGGCCAGGTCGTGGCCTGCGACATCGCGCCGACAATGCTCGCCCACGCCAGGAGGAACGCCGAAGAGGCGAGGCTGCACAACATCACGTTCGTTGAAAGCACGCAACTGGCGGGACTGCCGCCCGGGCGCTTCGACTTCGTCTGCTCGCTTCTCGTGCTGCAGCACATCCCGCCGCGTGTCGGGCATCCGCTCATCCGGACACTCCTGCGCCTGCTCGCACCCGGCGGCGTGGCGGCGCTCCAGGTGACGTTGGCGCCACCGGGTGGCGGCCTGCGAAAACTCGTCCGTGCAACGCATGGCCAATCGCGATTTCACCGCCCCGGCAAACACCTGCCGCCAGCGGCCGTGAGTGGCTACGACAGGACCACGCTGCTTCGTGATGTCGCTACCGCGGACGCACACATGGCAGGCCAGTTCGCCACACACGATGTCGATAGGAGTGGCACAGTCGTGATCATCAAGAAAAAGGGAGACACTCCGTGACCATGCGGCAGCTGTTACTTCTGTCATTCGTCGCCGGCGGTCTGGCCATGCACGCGGAGGGCGCCGCGCAGTGTCAGTTCGCCGGCAGGGACCTCACCTGTCCGCAACTGAATTTTCGAATGACGGCTCCCGATGGCTGGAGCTGGGCAGCGGCGGAGCAAACCGGCAACGCCTCGGACGAGCAGTTCACGTTCACGGCCAGGCGCGACGCCCGGACGTTCTTCACACTCTTCGTGCGGGGAAAAGACAACTACGACAACTCGGACGTGGCGATGAAGCACTTCACGACGGGGCTCAACAGAGGCGTCACTCGCTCGGGAAACACCATCACCGATCTGAAAACCGCCGCAGTGAAAGTGCCCGCAGGAACGTCATTCATACGCCCAAGGGTGACGCCCTGGCCGATGGCTTCGTCCTCTCGGCGGATCGCATGTACATCCTGCAATACGTGAGCGCGTCGCGCGAGGAGCTCGACTCGTTCAAGACCTCCGTCCAATCGTTGCAGCTAGCCGCGCCAGTGAGTCAACCGGTCACCCATGAGGACCGCGCGTCAAACCTCACGACCATCGCCTTCATGCTGTATGGCGTGCTGTTTGTCGTGGGCTGGGGCGCCGGTAAGCTCATCAACCGCTTTGCGGGGCGCCGGGTGGCAAATGCGGCAGCCGTCGGTGTCATCTTCATGCTGCCCGTCTTTTTCGGGGAGATCACCATGATCTTCAAAGCCGGCGACCGGCTCGTGAGCGCGAGCGCCGAAAAGCAGGGTGAGCTCGTCGGAGAGATGCTCGGTCCGGGGCTCATCGCGTTTATCGTAGCGGGAGGATTGGCAATCAGCGAGAGCAAACGAGCGAAAGGGTGAGCTTTCTAGCCCCGCGGCTTCCTCACACGACGCCACGCGGCGCGCGCGAGCAGGGCTAATCCCACGAACACGAGTCCGATGGGCAGCATGTAGAGAATCACCCAGATGAGCGCGTCAATGAGCGACTTCATGGTGTTGACCAGGGAGCGGCTGGCCTCCCTCACCGTTGCCAGGGGCTGCCATCCGGGCTCGACGACGGGCGCGGCCAGCGCATCGGGCGTGAGCTCGACCTTCAGTGTGGAGAGCGCCGTCTGCTGCGAGAGGTACTGCATCCGCCCCTGGATCCTGTCGATGTCGCCCCGAACCTTGGTGAGCTCGTTGTAGATCTCCATGATCTCGGACGCCTTCTGCGTCCGCTCCCGCACCGTGCGCAGCAACTCACGCAGCTCGACCTCGGTGGCCTGCAGGTTCTTGAGCTGAGCGCCGGCATCGGAGTACTCCTGCGAGACGTCTTCCGCGGAGACGTCTTCGCTCTCCACGCGAACGGCAAGCGGACGCATGGCGGCGATGACTGCGAACAACTGGTTGGAGGGAACGCGGAACGTCGCCGTGGCCCGGAGCTGCTGGTTCTCCTTCCACTGTTTGCTCTCGGCGAGATACCCACCCTTCGCGTCGATGAGGGCCGAGACCTTCCGCAGGACGTCGCCCGCATCGCGGACGACGAGCGAGATCGTGGCATTGCGGACGATCATGCGCGTCGCTTGTTGCGGCGCAGCCGCGGATGCCGGAAGTGAGATTCGCCCGGATGCATCCGGGGCTTGAGCCGTGGCGGGACGAGCGTCCACGTGAGAAGCATCTTCCTTCTTGCAGGCGACCAGCAGCAGGATGACCAGCAGGGCCCTTCTCATCCGCCGCATTCTAGACCTCATGAGGCTGGCTGACCGTCTTCACCGCGCCAACCAGGCGTCCGCGCGGAATGCGAGCATCGGCTGGGAAGCGGAGGAGACGATCACCATATTGCCGTCTAGCCGCGACCAAAACCGAACCAAAATACAGAGACACAGCACAGCTCACCGCTACCAAAACGTAAACCAAGACCACATAGACACTGAGCACACAGAGATCGCAGCGCGGCGTGGCCGCAACCAAACCCAACCGCCTAACCACAGAGACACCGAGGACACGGAGAAAGCCGGTTTTTTCAAAGCCGGTTCTCTCCGTGATCTCGGTGTCTCTGTGGTAGGCAGTTTGCTTTAACGAGCTACCGGAATCTTCGCACCCCGCGAAGAATCCAGACGTTAGTAGTACAGAGAAGGTTGGGGAGAATCTTCGTGCCGCGCGAAGATTTTCCCTTTTCCTCTGTGACCTCTGTGCCCCTCAGTGTCTCTGTGGTCTTGGTTTACGTTTTGGTTGCGGCCAAGGCGCGCTGTGTATCAGTGGTCTGTCTGGTTTGGTTCTCCTGCTTGCGCCGCGAATCAGTGGTGCCGTGCCGCCAGCTGTTTCTTTGTCTCCGCGATCTGGTCTTTCATCGTGTAGCCCGGCGGCAGCGCAAAGGTCGCGGCAGGGATGGAGCCCTGACTGATGGAGGTCACTTCCATGAACGTGTCGGTGTTGTAGCCCGACATCTTCGTCTTGAGCGCGACGCCTTGCAGCTTGGCCATGGCGTCGTTGAGGTTGTTCATGACCTTGGCCATGTTCGGGTAAGCAGCCAGGCTGGCGTAGCCCATCTTCGTCGCCTTCAACATCACGGCGGGATCGATAGGCGACCGCAGGGTTGGATCCATGCAGATTTCCCACACCAGCTTTCCACTGGTGATCCGGGTCTTGTTGCAGGAGCGACCGATGACGGTGTCTTTGCCGATGCTCTCCACTTTGAAGATCGCCGGATCGCCGTAGAGATCGTTCATGCCGGCGTTGAACTGCGCCATGCCTTTGCCCTTGGGCTGGTTGGCGTTCATGGCCTCCACGAGGCTGGGGGCATCCGCCCACTTCGTAAAGTTGATGGTCTTGGCCTTGTGGTTGATGTTGTAGGTGATCCCCTTCTGCAGGTCAGTCAGGACGTCGAAACTGGTTTGGGCGTCATTGCTCCGGGTGGCGTTGGCGGTCATGTAGGTGGTCGTCACGCTGTTGATCGATCCGCTGACCTTCGTGGTGATGGTCAGATCGGCCGCCGACACGAGAGGTGCGGCAAGTAACAACGCCGTTGCCACGATGATGATTGATTTCATGAGTCTCTCCTCGAGTCCCGCTCGGGGGCTCGTGTAACGCTACTTAGTGACGTGGGAGGCAAGGTTGATGATGGTGTAGTCGTCATTCTTGCCGCGAAGGATCATGACGCGCGACATTTTCGTGTCCGAGGTCTCGCCCGTCTGGAAGACAGCCATCCTGTCGCCCTCGTCGGTTGTGTGATTGGAAGCGGCCGCCTCCTTCGTTTCGGTTCCTGCCGCCATGTGCTGCCGGTACCAGTCGTAGACCTTGTCGAAGGAGTCGTGACTGCTCATCTGACCGATCCGAGCCGCCTCTTTGTCGGTGCTGACGTCTCCGGTCCAGGCGCTCTCGAAGACGGTCGGGTAGATCGGCAATCCGGTTGCACTGAGGTCCGCGAGGGTGCTTCCCGGTGCGTTCGTGGAGGACCCAGGCCCTGACGAAGGCGAGATCCTGCCTCCGGCAGTCTGACCGCTGGAAGGGTCAGGGAGCGTGGTAGCCGTCGCTGCGGGTTGGGAACCGCCACCCGCCGTGGTTCCCCCCGCTGTGCTCGGGGCCCGATTGCAAGCGAGGAGTCCGGCCATGAGGAACGACGAGACGATGATCAGTCCCGTACTCGTAAAGCGGTGCATAGAATCTTCCTTTCAAGCATGGAGGGCTTGTCTCGCGAGAGACGTCCGGGGGAGGCTGGCGTCTCTGGAGAGAATCGCGCTGTTGGGGTGGACGTGAGCTTTGCGCGCGGCGCGACGACCGACATGCTAGCACCTGCGAAAGGCGAACCTGAGTGGTTAATGTTAGCCAGCTCACGCCCGTGGCCGCTTGCGTGCGGGTGGCTTCGGCCCGGCAGGAGCATGCGACCACTTGTCGGCCCAGGCGGAGATGGCCTCGACGGCCGTGGCGAGGGCGCGCCCCTTCTTCGTGAGCGAGTATTCGACACGGACGGGCGTCTCTGGAATGACGGTGCGCTCCACGATGGCGTGCTCTTCGAGCTCCGACAGCCGCTCGCTGAGCATCCGGTCGGTGATCTCCGGGATGGCATCGCGAAGGGTGGCAAACCGGCAGCGGGAACGGAGCAGCAGAAAGATGATGGCACCCGTCCAACGGCGGCCGATCAGCTCGATGGCCGAGTGAAAGCGCGTACAGAGCTCGGGTGTGGCGTGGGCTGCCTGCTTCATCCGGGATGGAGAATCGTTGCCACACGCCAGGAATTTCCGTGTTCAAACTCATATTCTAGCGACTATTGAAAGTATAGTGGCTTACAGAAAGGATTGAATATGACTGAACAGATGATCGCCCAGGGCCTGCTTCTGGCCCGTCTCGTCCTCGGCCTCCTCATGGCTGCACACGGCGCCCAGAAGCTCTTCGGCTGGTTCGGTGGCCATGGCCTCGCCGGCGTCAGCGGATTCTTCGAGGTCCTCGGCTTCCGCCCTGGGCGCCCCTTCGCCATCGCCGCTGCCGGCGGTGAGCTGGTCAGCGGGCTGCTGATGGCCACAGGGTTTCTCGGTCCCATCGGACCGGCTCTCATGCTGAGCATCATGATCGTGGCAGCCGTGACCGTGCACCTGAAGGGCGGCGTCTTCGCCACCTCGAACGGGATCGAGGTTCCGCTGCTTTACGCTACCGGAGCCGACCGGACCGGGCAGGCTGTCGCTCGACGCGGCTCTCGGGATCGCGTCCATCTGGACTCCCCTGCTCACCTGGGCCGCATTGCTCGCAGGCGTTGCGGGAGGCCTGATGAATCTTGCTCTGCGGCGTAGCCCGGTGCCGGCCTGATTCGCGCCACGATCGTAGGGCGCGTTGCCGCTGTCGCGGCAACGCGCTCTGTACAGCTCGTCACGTAGCGTTGCGCCGGCAGTGCAGGTTCCCGACCCCCTTTATACTGCGCTGGCCCGGGGGCGGCCTGTTCGATGACTAACGGTTATGACTTCGACTTCGCGGTAGCAGGTGGTGGCCCGGGGGGCTCGGCCGCGGCGATCTCGCTTGCGCAGCGAGGTCATTCGGTCGTGCTCTTCGAGCGCGAGACGTTCCCGCGCTTCCACATCGGCGAGTCGCTGCTGTCGACGGTCAACGACGCCTTCGCGGCGCTGGGTGTGGCGGACAAGATCGAAGCAGCCTGCTTCCCGGAGAAGTGGGGAGCCCGGCTATTGACGCATGACGGCGAGAGCGGCCGCGGAGTCAACTTCGCCGACTCTCTCGAGGTGACCACGCCCAGGACCTACCAGGTTTGCCGCGAGGAGTTCGACCGCATCCTCATCGAGCAAGCACGCGAGATGGGGGTCGATGTGCGCGAGGGCCACCGCGTCTCGGCATTCGAGTTTCTCGGCGATGGAGTCGTGCTCGACGTCGCGCCGAACGACGGCCAGCCGGCGCGCGTCCGCGTGCGGGCGCTGGTCGACGCGACCGGACGCGAGGGATTGATCGCCCGGAAGCTCGGCCTTCGCACCGATGAGCCACGGCTGGCGAACATCGCGATCTTCTCGCACTACACAGGTGTGCCGCGCCTACCCGGTGATCGCCCCGACGATATCCGTCTCATCGCCCGCTCCGACTCCGGCTGGTTCTGGCTCATCCCGATCTCGAAGGAGCTGATGAGCGTCGGCGTGGTCCTGCCGAAGGCGCGCTTCCAGCAGCTTCCCGAAGGCACGCCGGAGGAAAAGCTGGCCGCCACCTTCGCCGACACACCTGTGGTCGCGGAGCTCATGCGCGACGCGCAGCGTCAGTGGCCGGTGCGGGTGGAGAAGGATTTCTCGTACAGCGCCTCGACGTATGCGGGTGACCGCTGGCTGCTGGTGGGTGACGCCGGCTCGTTCCTCGATCCGGTCTTTTCGACCGGCGTGTCGGTAGCGTTGGAGTCGGGAATCGAAGCGGCAGCAGAGCTCGACCGCGCCCTGGCCCGGAACGACTTCTCCGTTCGCGCATTCGCGGCCTTCTCGCGGCGCCAGCGCAAGCGCTACCGGTCGTTTCGCCGCTTCGTCGTGGGCTTCTACACGCCGCAGTTCCGCGACATCTTCTTCGACCCCGAGCCTCCCAAACAGATTTTCCGTGCCGTGGTGACCATCCTGGCGGGCAACTGGAATCCGAAGCCGTGGACGCGCTTCCTCAACCACGTCTTCTTCGCCATCGTGGCACTGCAGAAGCGCTTCGACCTCGCCAAACGACGGTTCTCGCGCGATGCGTCGGAAGGGTATCCGAGTGGTTAGTGGTTAGTGGTTAGCAAATCCTCCGGTGCGGTCACGATTCCTCATTGCTTCGGTTGCCTTCCCCATTCCGCACTAATCATCGCGATCGCTGAACTCCCTAACCACCAACCACTAACCACTAACCACTGACTCTCCCAACGCGACGACCGCGTCGCGCAGAGAGTTGGCGATGACGATGGCGTCCTCTTTCACAGACGTGAGGGTCGGGAAACGAAGCGGCGAGCCGATCGTCAGTCGCAGTTTGCTCGGCCTCGGCATCCATTTGCCTTTCGGCCAGGCTCGGAATGCGCCATCGAGGTGACACGGAACGACGGGAAACTCGGTTCCGGCGGTCAGGAATCCGATGCCCGGCCGAAAGCGGCCGATCGTTCCATCTACGGTCCTCGTCCCCTCTGGGAAGAGAATGAGGATGTGACCCGGAGTGTCGAGCAGGTGCCGGCAGATGTCGAGACTCTGCTGCGGATTCTCCTTCCGGTCGAAGGGCATGGCATTCACGACGATCGCCGAGAGAGTCAGGCGGGTCAGGCTGGTGAAGAAGTAGTCACTGGCCGCGGCAGGAAAGGCACGATGGATCTTGCCGAAAGGGAGTGACGCCAGCAGCGCGGCGGTGTCGAGATGGCTGGAGTGATTCGCCACGACGGCGAAGGATCCCGACGACGGCAGATTCTCCCGCCCGATGACTTCGAGGCGGTTGTAGGTCCGCAGGATGCCGCGGATGGCGAGGTTGGCGAGCGACCGCATGGCGTAGACCAGCAGGTCCGGCTCCCTCGGGAAGTTCTTGAGCCGCTCAATCGGGTCCTTCCCGAAGTCGGCCGTCGGCTGGTAGTGCCAGGAGTCCATGCTTCTTGCGTACCCTGAGCGAGAGTTGGGCGGCAGGGCGGGAGCGAAGGGTCAAATGGTAAAACCGAGAGTTGTAGCTCGAAGCCCTTGCTCTTTACGCGCGCGTTTGATCCTTCGCTCCCGCCCTACCCACCGCCCGCCGCTCAGGATGACACAAATTTTGGACTTCTTCAGTCATCGCGATCCGACCCTTCGCTCCCGCCCAAGTGTGCACACGCTCAGGGTCGTGAAACGCGCCAAGGGTCAATGTAGGCGCGAGATTGTCCAGCTTTGTCACAATCCATCGCGTCCTTCCTTCGCGTCTTCGCGTCTTAGCGTGAGCCCGTCTCCTACAAGCGCGGCGCGGAGAGCAGTTGCTTCGAGTGACAACTCCCGGCGCCACGATCTGACCCTTCGCTCCCACCCAGACCACCACCCTCGCTCAGGGGTGAACCGCCACTCTAAATACTGTGAAAGTACCGCGTCATGTGGAAGAACAGAGGTGCAACATAGATCAAGCTGTCGACGCGGTCGAGGATTCCGCCGTGGCCTTCGATCAGCGTGCCCATGTCCTTGATGCCGATGTCACGCTTGAGGAGGCTGATGGAGAGGTCGCCGAGCTGGCCGCCGATGCCGACGATGATGCCGGTCAGGATCAGGTCACGCGGTCCGAAGTCGGGAAACGAAAAACGGACGCACCACGGAAGGGCCATGGAGATGGCGAAGGCACCGATGGCCCCGGCCCACGTCTTGTTGGGACTGATGTGAGGGCGGAACTTGCGCCTGCCGAGGAGCCGGCCGAAGGTGAAGGCGGAGATGTCGTTCAGCGGAACGGCGAACAGCAGGAACAGCAGGTAGCCGTAGGCATTCGAGGAGTTCGCCAGGAAGGCGAGATGTCCGAACATCCAGCCGATGTAGATGAAGCCAAGGATGGCCAGTGCAATCGACTGGAGCTGTCCCTCGGCGCGGTCGCGGATGATGGGCACCATGAGAATGGCGGCGACGACGTACACGGGTAACGCCATCAGCATTCCGTACCAGCCGTGAGCGTGAGTGTCGGGCGCGTCGGCGAGCGAGACCGCTCCGACGGCGGCGATTCCGAGGAGGACGACACCCGTCAGCCACCAGTCGCGATAGAGGCCCGTCGCGCGGGCAAACTCGGAGAACGCGCCGATGGCGATGAGCGTGAAGAAGACGATCGTCGCCGTGCGGCCGAGGAAGAGAGCGGTGAAGACCAGGGGGATCATGATCAGCCAGCCGCGATAGGCCTTCCACGCGTGGTCGACGTTCCTGTGAAAGCCGAAGCGCAGGAGGGCGATTGCCGCACCGGCCACGACGAGGAGTCCGACGAGCACGAAGAGATAGGCCCGGAAGACGGGGCTGGCGAGCGCGGAGCCGGTCATAGCCACACCAAGACTTGTTTCACGTTCATACGCTCCGGTTCATCGTCTCACGCAATCAGAACCACCGAGGCTCATACGGCGTTAGGCCGCTACCCTAAACAAACCAATACCACAGAGACACGGAGGTCGCAGCGCGGCGTGGCCGCAATCAAACCTAAACCAAGACCACAGAGACACAGCGCGGCGAAGCCGCAACCAAGAGGCAAACCCCTACCACAGAGACACTGAGGACACGAAGAAAGGCGCTTTTCAAAAAACCGGTTCTCTCCGTGTCCTCGGTGTCTCTGTGGTCTTGGTTTGGTTTGGGTGGCGGCGAAAGAATGCAGACGTTGTTAGTGCAGGGGCATCCACGCCACCTTGGTTCCGACGCCCATCACGATTGCTGCGATCGTCTGCGTACACGCAACGGCGGCGAGGAAGTAGACGAGGCGCTTTGCGCCGCGGCAGCGGTCGAGCCAGGGGCGGCCAGCCTTGGCCCGTGGCGCCAGCTCCAGCGCGCTGAGGGCCGTGTCGAGATCGGAGGCGCTCAGGGTTCCGGCCGCGGCGTCCTCGAAGAGCGACGCATCGAAGGAAATACGAACGGCAAAGAGTTTGGCGATCAGACCGAGAGCGATCATGACCATCACCGCGATTCGATTCGCGGCGTAGACGGTCAGCGCGGCGCACGCCAGAAGCGTCAGGCCGGTCGTCAACCAATCGATACGTAAGGCCGCGCGCAGCAGCCGCGCCGTCAGGAGTACCTGCGCTCGCTCTTCGGTAGTCAACAGAACGCTCCCAGCATGGCACGGTGCTCATTCTTCAGGACGATGGCCGGACGGGCAGTCCGAACCATCGCCACGGCCGCCTCGATCGTGTTGGCCCGCTGAGTTGTAAGCAGCCAGGCGATGACCGCGATTGCGCTACGAGAATAGCCCAGGCCGCAGCAGACGAGCGTGGGTCCATGCTGGCGTGCCTCCTCAATCGCCGCAGCCGTGGCTCGCAGCGTGTCGACGTCAGGAACGGTGAGGTCGAGCACGGGGATCGAGCGGTAGAAGAGGCCGGGGCGGGAGCCGCAGGGGAGCTCCGCGGCAAGGTCGACGACCGCAGCAAGCGACGACCTCGCGAGGTCGCGCGCACTCGGAATCCGCCCAATCGAGACGCTATCGATCACGTCCGAATGCCCCGGGTGAACGCGGGTCCAGAGACGGGAGTTGATCCAGGCGCCGGCGATGTAGGGCGTCAGCAGCCCCCAGGCCGCGACGCTCAGCCGTCCGTCGCCCGATTTCTGGAAACCCCTCACGCCGATGGCCACGTAGTTCAGCGCGACGATGACCAGTACTATCGCAGGCCAGAGGAGCCAGAGCTCGACACCGCCGGAGAACGACAACACGATGAGGGTGATCGCACCGATCGCGTAGATCGCGGCGAGACGGAGGCGTCGCGGGTCCGAGGCGAGTCTCATGCCGGTCAGAAGCGACGTCCCCTCGTCCGGCAGCACCCAAAGAGCCAGGAATCCGACGGCAAGGCCCGTGGGTAAATCAATGAAGTGATGCTGGTACGTCGTGAGAACCGACACACCGATGAGCGCCATCCAGCCGTGCAACACCCAACGCCAGCGCGTCGGGCAATGCCTGGCAAGGCAGACCCAGATCACGACCAGCAGCGCGATGTGCAGCGACGGCGCCTGATTGAAGGGCTTGTCGAAACTGCCGAGGGCGGCGAAGAGCGCGCCGAATGGACCCGCAGCGGTCGGATGTTCGAACGAGAAGCGCAGCGGCCAGGCGATGAAGCAGAGGACCGACACAACCTGCACGGTGAGGAGTCGCTGCGCGTGCCGGTCGAGCTCCCGCCGTGTCGTGCAGAGAAATGGCGAGAGCGCATACAGCAGGTCGATGGACCAGTACGGAACGATAGTCCAGGGCACGAACGGAATCGACCGCTCCCACGTGAAGGCCAAACTGCCGACGCCTGTGCGTCTGCTGGCCAGCCAGTTGGCGAGGCCGTAGCTGGCGAAGAAGAACGGACCGAGAAAGGCGAGCCAGGTGACGGCTCGCCGCCAGGGACGCGGCTCCATCACGCCGCCGGCCCCACCTGCCCAGCGTCAACACGGACGGCGAGTGAAACGGTGAAGATCCCCCACTCGTCGATGCGCTGCTCGAGCTTGCGGAATCCGGCATGCTCGACGAGTTGGTCCATCTCGGCCTGGCTCCGCCGGCGCATGACCCAGGCCGCCCCTCCGCGATGACTCGTCAGCGCGCGGGCGATCATCTCGAGCTGCGGATGCCACGGCTGATCGGTGTAGACCAGGTACCCACCGGCCGGCACCGCGTCGGCGACGCCGGCAAGCGAGCGGCGGATCATGTCGTTGTCGGGGAAGAGCTCGTAGAGGCCCGAGACGATCGTAAGCGTCGGCCGAGGCGTCACGGAGGCGAGGCTGGCGCGGTCGAATGCATCGCCTTTGACGAAGCGCGCCACGGACGCCAGACCCTTCGACTCGATGAGCGCCGTCCCCTGCTCGACATTGAGATCGCTGTAGTCGCGCAGGAGGATGGATGCCGGCCGAACGTCTGCCGAGTCGAGAGCCTCGAGCACATAGCGCCCGTGCCCAGCGGCGATGTCCATGACGTGGATGGGAGTGCCGGCATCGGCGAGGCGCTTCATGGCATCGCGCATGAGGGCCTCGATGTTGACCTTGCGCTGGCGAATGCCTCGCCAGCCGATGGACTGCAGATAGTTCCGATCGATGAGCCGGCCGAGAGCGGAGCGGCCGCTCGGTGCGTTGCGGTAGACATAGTCGAGAGTGCTGCCGGAGTCGAAGCCGGTGTCGTGACCGAGCTTGAGACCATCGGAGAGCGCGCCTCCCACCTTCATCGCGGCGCGCGTCGCCGACCAGAAGAGACCTCGCGGCGAGAGCGGCGGCAACGGAGATGCCAGGCGATCCGCCTCCTCCCTCGTCGGACCCGACTTGTCCGATTCCGTGAGGTCGACCGATGCCTGCGGTAGCGCAAACCGGGCGGTGAGAAACTCACGCACGAGTGCCAGCGCCTTCTCGCGGTCCAACTCACCCAACGTGTCGTGGTAGAAGCCGGGCAGGATGTGGCGCTCCTTGACCCGGCTGCCGAGCCGCGTGAAGAACTCATGCTGCGGCTCATGGTGGACGACCCAATCCGAGCCGGAGATGAGCAATTGCAGGGGCACGGTGATGGCCTGGGCATCGGCAACCACGCGCTCGCCCGTCGAATAGAGGCCGAGCAGGATGTTCGAGGCGATGGCCCGGCTGATGAGCGGATCGGCGTCGAATGAGGCGATACGCTCAGGGTCGTGCGTGAGGAACTTCGCCTTCACGTAGCTCTTGACGTAGAAGGTCCCGCGAGCGAGCTGCGCGGCCGCAAGTCCGGTCCGCGCCAATGGCACGTAGAGCTTCACCTCGAACGCCGGCGAGGCCAGAACGGCGCCGCGGATCTTCGGCGCGTAGTCGTGGAGCCACGCGGCCACGAGGACGGCTCCGACACTCTGGGCGATGACGGCGACGTCTGCCACGGGATGGCCGGAGTGGCTCGTCACCTCGGCGATGAAGTCGTTGACATCCCGAATGGAGGTCTCGATGCTCGGGCTGAAGCCGCGCGGGCCGGGAGAGCGGCCGTGGCCGCGGGCATCCCAGGCGTAGAACGCGAAGTCGTCGAGCCCGAGCTCGTCCACGATGTGGGCCATGCGACCCGAGTGTTCATGCCCTCGATGAAAGAGGACGATCGCTCCGGCAGAGCGTCCCTGCGGCGCGGGCCAGTGACGATAGAAGAGCTCCGTCCCATCGGATGTGCCGAACGAGCGTTCAGTGACTTCTCTCAAGAGACCTCCGGACCTGCAGTGGGCTGGCTGGTAGCGCGCGACGAGCGCAACTCCCGCAGGCCACATCGAATTCGATTCCCCACGGTCGCGGCGCCGGCGAGGGCCAATGCCCACATGACCCACGACGCGGCTGACGGCAGGGCCCGCGTCGCTGCGATCCAGATCGCCAGCAGCGAGAAGACGAAGGCGCGATCGCTCTTGCCGAAAGGACCGTCGTAACGGCGCGATGCGCCGGTCATCACTGCCACGACGCCCGTCATTTCTCCCAGGCCCGCGGTGAAGATCACGGCAGCGACCGAGCGCCAGTCAAAGGGAGGAATGAATGCGAACGGGAGATAGAGGGCGGCGTCGGAGACGACGTCGGTGAGCTCATTCAAGTACGCACCGAATGCCGACTTCTGCCCGAACTCCCGGGCCAGCATTCCATCGATGGCATTCAGAGCCATTCGGAGGAACATCCAGACTGGAACGACGGAGAACCAGACGCGCGGCGCGCCAATGAGCAGCCCGCCGATCACGACGGAGAGCAGACATGCCGAGAACGTGACCTGGTTCGCGGTCACGCCGAGGGCGAAGAGCCGGCGGGTGATCGGCCGCAGCAGTCCCTGAAAACGGGACTTCAAGTCGTAGATGGTCATGGGTTACCGATGCGGTGGGCAGTATTGCATCGGAGGATGGGGCGTCAACGTGATGGTGTTCACGGTTTTAGTTGCTAGATGCTAGTGTAGTGTGTCGCAAATGGGGCGACTTATGATCGATTGAATGGTAGGCTGCCAGGTGCTGGGTGCGACCTATGCGCGTGGCAGTTCCGATTACCT
>WNFM01265196.1_pt1 | contig 15249 bp, 30 predicted proteins | sample 5400271 | NCBI WGS metagenome assembly WNFM01 (sample SAMN13153352, study PRJNA577476) | soil metagenome | isolation source: 60 cm saprolite on Douglas fir-dominated hillslope | place: USA:California | collected 2013-09-17
TGGCCATCGGCAGAGCACCTGTATCAGGCTGAAGGGTTCAGCGAACATGCTAGTACCATGAGTATGCTGGATGATCTACCTACTGTGATGACCATACATGAGTGTATCCGGCTCCTCGCAACACCAGCGGAGGCGAGGAAGTATGCACAGCAGCATAGTAGTGCGAAGCGGGCAGACTGGCACCAGGTGAATGTGCGAGTGATGTGGAATATCCTGTACCTGAAGTTCGACCAGCATCCTGAACTGGCCAAGCTGCTAGATGCCACAGGGCAGGAGAAGCTCATCCATCATGCACCCTGGGATGCATTCTGGGGTAGTGGACGAGATGGTAAGGGAAAGAATGAGTTGGGAGTGCTGCTCATGGAACTACGAGCAGAACTGCGTAAGTAAGCCAACGGCGAGAGAAGAGAGGCTATCTTTCTTCCTCGCCGTTTTTGTGCGTCGAGCACACTTCGGACATACGGATAATAGCGTGTCCGAAGTTGTGGGAAGGATGAGGCACGAAAGCCAGGGCAGGCATACTATGCCCGCTATGGCGAGAGAAGCATTTGCACTTCTCTGATTACTTCATAGCTTATGAGAGGAGCACCACATGTTTGAGATCGTACACAAACTTGATATTGCAACCCAAAGGGAACTACTGGCCAGCCTGAAGGAGGCCCTGGCACTCAGCCCTCTACACCAGATGCTCATGCCAGCGAGAGGCATTGCCCGCAAGGTCAACTGCACCGGCATCTGCGAGGAATGCTGGATCGGTAACCCAGGCGACCCACGGATGAAGGTCGAGAGCACCAACCTGGGAGCCTGGGGATGGGTATCGGCGAAATGCGGCTATCACTACATCCAACAGCACCCAACAACAAACAAAGCCTTCCCAGCAATTCCAGCACTCATCCACGAACTCACAGAGGACATTGCCAGGGACTGCGGCTACTACATCGATCCACAGTCAGCATACATCAACGTCTACGCTGCTGATGGCAGGCTTGGACTGCACCAGGACAACAGCGAAACCACCATGGTGCCTCCGGTGATTTCCTTCTCGCTAGGCGAAAGCTGCATCTTCCTGAGAGGAGGGATGACAAGATCAGATCCAACGGAGAAGCTTACCCTACAATCAGGGGATATCATGCTCATGGGGGGAGAGCACCGGCTAGCCTTCCACGGAGTCGAGCGCATCCTACCAGGCACCATGCCAGAAGGGCTAGGGCTCAAAGCAGGCAGGCGCATTAACATCACCGTGCGACAATACGAGGAATAGGCGACAACAAGTAGGCCCTGCTGAGAGCAATCTCCAGGGCCTTATCGCCATTTGAAAGAAAGCCAGGGCAGGCATAAGATGCAGCCCTGGGTGTAAGACAGTGATGTGCTGTCTATTTAGTCAATCCAGAAAAGGAGCAACAAACTATGGATCAACAACGTCAACAAGTTCTTGCCTACCTACTGAAGCTCGTTGGAGAGCATGTGTACCAGTGCCAGGAATGCCAGCGATGCCTGGATAACGATGGACATGTGCTAGTCTGCCGCCATATCAACGCTGACCCGACCTACCAGCTCTATCGCAAGTATGTAGAGTACTTCGGCCTCTTCGAGTTAGTCCACACCGTGCGAATCTTCGCTAGCGCCAGAGCCATTGTGCTTGGCCTGGTCAGGCCATCACTACCAGTAGAGACAGAGGGAGAGGAGGCAGCAGCATATGAGCGAGAGTTCTAGCAACATCCAGCCCCAGAGCCTGCCCACCAGGCTAGAGGTCGAGGCAGTCCTCATAGAGATTGGCTTCCTCAAAGCACTGATCCGTAATAAGGAGCAACTGCGTGCAGCTATGCTGAATAGTATGCTCCATTCCCGAGATGACCAGTATCTGGCCCTACTCGTGCTCGAAGCAGAACTACGTGATCAGTGGCATGGCGAACTCAAGCTGCAAGAGATGTACTGCCCCTAACTAACTATCAGCAAAGTGCTCAGGCATTCCAGCAATGGAGTGACCTGGGCTTCTTTGTGTGTATCGAAAGCCTACTGTGAGAAAGCCAGGGCAGGCACAAGTACATAGGACAGCGAAGGAAGAGAGCAAACGTGCCCCTTCCTGCACAGTATTTCCCAAGAAAGGAACAACCAAACCATGCAGAAGTACCCATACACCTATCAGATGACTGACCAGCAAGTAGTGGAAACCCTGGCTAAATGGGGCAGCAATGCGCCTGACCTGGAGCGAGTACCGCCAAGCCAATGGAACAGATGCCTCGTGATGTTCACCCTCGTCGAGATGGCAGTAGAGGACATCAAAGCGGGCCGTATCAGCGAACACACCGCTGTTATAGGGCTCAAGCTCAATCCATTATTCCAGGCAGCGTCATATGCCACCGGGAATACCCATAGCCTCTATATGGTAGCATAGGAAGAAGTAGTACGACGAGGAAAAGATGGCTTGCATTTTCTCCTCGTCGTATTGAAAGCAAAGGAGCAAACAATGTCACTAGAACAAGATTGTCACAACGCATCAGAGTATCTACGAGAACTGATGCTCTCTACTATCCACTATACCGAGGCGATGAAGCTGCTTGCTGCTATCGCCCAGGAGCTAGAGTATGGGCAGGTACACTGCTACGAGTGTGCAAAGACACGGGTGATTGCAAGCCTGGAAACGTTCTTCCACTATAGTGGGCTCTCAGCTACCAAGGCTATTGAGGTACTCACTGACTATACTGTGGGATGTAAGCAGCATATGTAGAAAGGAGCAATATCATGAAGCACATGTACCTGGTGGATGCCTGGAGAGGGAACCACCAGCTCTTCGGAGAGGGAGTACTGGTAGAGACATACACTCCAAAGGGCGCAAAGCGAGCGGTGCGTAAGGCAGCGATAGCCCTGGGATTTGGATTACCAGATGACCTCTATGCCTATGAACGGAGACGAGGTAGTGAGTTCTGGTTCACAGCAGATAATCGCATAGGGCGAGATGGCCAGTACTGGAAAAGCGTGTAGAAAGGAGCAAGCACATGGAGACTATCACAGGCTTGATATATAGCCTGGTGGCCTTTCCACCATATGATCCCTCTCATGGATATGATGCCCTCATGCACATTGGGCATATGGTTGGCAGCAGGTGGATAGATATCCTGGAGGTAATCATACCAGGATGCCAGTTTCATGCGTTCTACCTGGCAGGATGCACTAATCAGGAGGAGGACTTCCCAGAACCTGATACCATCCGGTACGCCTGGAACGAACTCGATGACCAGGGCACTCCAACGAGAAGTTGGGAGGCAGACACACGGCTCATCATCTGCACCGATGATGGCTTTCTGGGAGCGGAGACTATCGAGGATGCACAGGATAGCCTGGAGTATTGGACATATCATGCAGAGGAATACCCAGAGCAGATCCTGACGAGGTATCACTAGGTCAGACAGGATGGCGAGGAAGAGGATTGCACTTCTTCTCTCGCCGTTTCTACGTGCATGGTAGAATAGGCACATGAGCACACAAGAGACAAGCTGGCTGCGCTTCCCCACGAACGAGCACTGGTATAGCGATGTGCTACTACGAGAAACCCCATGGTGGTACAGGTCACTGGACTATCCACACAACGAGTGGGCACACACTGTGAGCCTGAACACACAGTGTCTTGACTACGAGATCTATGATCTAGCTATCCCACCCAATACCTGGCTAAGCCACATGAGCATCCATCTGGAAGCGATGAAAGAGGAGGATCACGCAGCATTTATGCATTGTGGAGTGAATGCAATAGACTACCTCAACTGCAAGCATCGCTGTGTACGCATTGGCCGCTGGAATAGAGATGATGAGTGGCATAAAGGCAACTACCGACTCTACCCAGGCCAAACTGAGGCAGAAGAGGGCCACAAGAAGCTCGTGCAGTACCTGGAGCTGTTCATGCTGGAGAGACGACTATTCGACAAGGACTTCAGCGAGATGGAGGCCGAACGACAGCAGTACCTGGATAGCGCAGGGATAGTAGTCTCTGGTAGGGAAAGCTAGGGCAGGCGTAAACGCACCAGAGGGTGAGAGAAATTAAGAGATAAGTACAAGAAAATTAGTAGGTATCTCTGATGACTTTCACCGAAACCCGTGGTATACTTGAGCAAGTTGTTGAATGTCTGTTTTGTCTTACGAAAGGAGCAAATGATAATGGCAGAGCAAGTAGCACGCTCGTTCAAAGATCGGTACCTCAATGATTTCCCACAGGCAGAAAAGCTTCATGTGGGGATGGACAATGGAGAGCCGATGTCCGATGGAAGTGGGCACCTCAACCCCAAACGACATTGGACACATACGGCAGACCTGCTTGAGGGTAACCTTCGCCTGGTCAGCCCTGGCAAGTACGTAGTCATCAGTGAACGGTACGCCTATCGCCGCTATGACTACGGGCATCTTGATAGCATCCGTAATACGTTCCACAAGGGGGATATCCTCCTCACACGAGATTGTGAAGAAAAGGACTCCTACGGGGAGTAGCAGAAAGTAAAGGAGCAATTTACTATGGCGATAAACGAAACAGAAGCTCGTATACAGGAGCAATTCCAGGCAGCAAAAGAGAAGGCGCTAAAGCAGGTTGAGGAGTACATCTCCACCAAGTTTGCCGATGGGCAGGAAACCGTCGATTTCTGGTTCAATGCATTTAGCATGTGGGGAGCATCCAATCCCTCCAACGCATTCTGGAAAGACTTCCCTGTCGAGCGATCAACAGACGACTGGAGTCGTGCCATCTGGAGCCTGAATAAGGCTGACGCCCTGGCAATCGCCAGGTACGTCGAGACCTGGAATGCTGATTGGGAGTATGCCATTGCCAGGAACTACGATGTAGACCAGAATGATTATTACAATGCCTACAACGTTAGTTTCAGCCCTGCAAGTGGGCGCGAGCATACTATCAGTGTCCGTACTCCCAATGGGCATTATAACGACTCCTGGCAGCAGAGCTAGGAAAGGAAAGGAGCGGTAACATGTCAGAAGAACGTGCCTATTGTGCCTACTGTCGGGAAGATGAGAAAGCGGTCTTTCTCTCGACCTACATCCGATCTGAAGCTGATCGGGATAAAGAAGCTCACGTTTGTTTCAATGCCTGGCGAGCAGGCATAAGCCCACTAGAGTATGAGGATTGGATGGAGAAGCATCCAGATTGGCCACATAACACAGCCTGGGCAGGCCAGTCCATCGACCTTGAGAATGGGTGGAAAACGTGGCAGGGCGCAACCAGAGCGCATCTCTGCCGGAGCGATTACGAAGAGCACCGCACATATGGGTGGATACCGCTTTACAGCGCAGTGCAGAGGGGTCTGTGCACACAGGATGCCGACTCTCTGTAATAGCAGAACAACGGCGAGAGCAAGAGTGCCCTCCATTCTTCTCTCGCCGTAGATCAGCAAAGGGGCAATAGCCCGCGAAAACGCGGGAGAAAGGTTCGAGACAATGAGAGTTATCGTGTACGAAATGCGCGGGGGAAGCGAAGAGCTGTTTAAGCTTCCTAACGTGGAAGCTGAGCAGCACGAGCGTGCTGAGGCGGATCGTGAGATGCATTCCCGCGATACCGCCGTCGTAGGCTTCCATTTCGAGGATATCCCATATGAAGAATACGAACAGCGTGGCGGGCACTGAGGCCAAATAGCCCGCATGTCGCCCCTGGCATCGCAAGACTGGGGGCAGAAAGGTGAAGCGATGTCAGGTGAAGGCCCGAACATGAGTCGGGAATGGTACGATGAAATGAACAAAAGGCTCGACGCAATTGTCGGGCAGAAAGGTGAGACAATGAATCTCTTCCATTGTAATCTCCATCCCGAAGGGTTCGGGACATGGAGAAGTCACGAGTATAATGCTGTCACTCGTGACATGGTAAAGCCACCGGCCTATACGGTGGCAGAAAACCTCAATCCTAATTACCCCTTTGGGGAGTTTCGAGCAGAGAAAGCGCAGGGATGGTTTGCCTCTGAAGCTGGGGCACTCTCCGATTGCCAGCTCGTGCGCTCTCTTGCAGAGCATGAGTACAAAATCATGCGGGGCCAGGGTCGTCCCCTTGCCTCGAATTATATCCTGCTCTTGCAGGACGAAGGATTGAGAAAGGAGCCTTGTTACCTCTATAGTGAATAGCCCGCATGTCGCCCCTGGCTTCGCATGGTGCCAGGGGCTTTTTGTTGTCTGCTACTTCTTCTCTGAAGACAATGGCCCACTAATCCCCAACCTTCGAGCCTTGCTCTCAAGGAGCCCGATGACATCAGCCCACTCGCCCTCTGGCAACTGCATCAGCGTATGCCAGAGATAGCTAAAGGTTTCCTGCCTCTCTGGGCTCACCCCATAGTAGACGGTGAACATCTCAATGGGGTTGAGCTTGAGTACCGCAGCAAAGGCCCACAGGTCATGATCACTGGCACCACGGCTCTTGCGATTGCGCAGCGAGGCAGGGGCTGCATCAGGGCGTAGCACCATCGCCTGGAAACGGCTCATGTGCCAGGCGTGCCCGGTACGCTCGCTCACCAGCGCACAGAAGAGGTTGATGTTGAGACGTGCTGCCTCAATGGCCTCCACCAGGTACAATCCAAAGGGGGTCAACCGTGGTTTGAGCTTCTCGTGCTTCATATAGCGGGGGAGCCTGGGTCTTGGTGAGGTGTTAGTATCAGTGGGCATATGAAATACTCCTTGATTGTTCGTTTTGTCTAGTGTATCATAGAGTGCAAGCCCCAATAGGGCAGAAAGAAAGGAGCATAATAATGGAACAGCAATTACAACTGATGGTGGACATCCTGAGCGGTATCATAGAGGAGAGTTGGAAGGAGTGGAGAGATGACGAGCGCATCTGCCGGTATTGCCATAGGAGAGAGCAATACTTCGGGTATGGCATCACACACCAGGATACCTGCCCGGTCACGCTTATGAGGCAACTGAAGGGGCTACGAGCAGAGTAAGAAACTCTCATGCACTTCGGACATGACTTTTCCCACGTGTCCGAAGTGCACATCAGTGAGGAAAGCCAGAGCAGGCGTAGCACGCACCATACGGCGAGGGAAGATTGTCTCCCTCGTCGGAAAACACAACGAAAGGAGCAAAGGTATATGTTCGAGAAGGAAACAAGGGTTAGGGTAAAAGCAGATGCCTTCTACGGAAAAGTTGGAAGAGTGACATCACTTCCACTAGAAACCGAAGACCACCGATACGGTGTCACTCTTGATGGAGAGGAATGGCTATTCGATGGCCAGGACTTGCAAGAACTGACCGTTGGAACCAGGGTAGTCATCGAGGTAGAGATACGCGATTTCTCTATCGATCATATGATGGTTGCTGGTGGCTGGATGCCACTCGACCGGATTCTGAGGATAGTGGAGGAGTTTTAGCTTCCTCGTCGTGAAAGGAGCAGACACATGAAAAACGATGCCTTCCAGACAGGTGTAATGATGGCTCGCCAGTTTCCAGAGCTGAGTGCGAGGCACATCGGGATCGCAGCTCACATCTATGCAGGCAGCCTTGCTTACCCCGAAGTATCCAGGGAGCAGGCCATGGCAGGGTTGAATAGAGCCTGTGACTTCATCGATGGCTTTTACAGCGTACAAGGAGTCATCGTAGAAGCAGAGGTAGAAGGAGTATCATCATGAAGCAACCAGGCCAGTTGGAGGAACTGGACAAGAACCTGGACAATAATGTGCTCACTATCTGGGTGAGTAGATCTATGGGTGATGTGGTTCTCTATAATATAGAGAAACGCTGGAAGCCTGGCTATCAGCCAAGATATGTCACAGGCATATTCGAGAATCCAGTGGAGTACAGGAGCCTGGCCGAAGCCCTGGGTGCACTGATCGCCCAGATAGGGCGATTCGAGGATCGCAGCGATGAGGATTTCGTCTGGTGGACGGTAGGAGAGGGGAAGCGGGAGCGAGATGCAGCGCTCGAAGAGGAATATGCCCGTAATGCCATACAGAATAGATTGGCCGAACAGGCATGGAGGAAAGAGAACGGTCTCTAGGGGCTAGACGACGAGGAAAAGAGTGAAAGCATTCTTCTCCTCGTCGTGAAAGGAGCAATCACATGGCTAACGATCCAATCCCAGGTATCATGGGCCAGCCACCGGTGAGCTTGAATCTGCTCATGAGAGCTATCAACGCACACCTGGAGCGTGATAGCCAGCGGCTTACCGAACTCGGCTACCCGAAGCTCGACGATGATCCGAGCACAGAGTACAGGACTATATGCCTCAACCATGCACTGCAAGCGATGCAGGAGGCCAACCGCCTGATGGAGGCAGCTTGTAAGTATGAAGAGTACCGTCTCCAACAGAGACAGGAAAGGAGCTAACTGATGAACAGGAGACACGCACGACGGATACGTCAGACACAGACGCCAGATGAACGGGCAGAGGATCTCGAACTCTGGAAGACAGAGGCTGATATGCTCATCGCCCAGTTGGAACAATGGGGAGTGCAGGGGATAGAGCTAACCGGTATCTACCGGCTCACTCTTCCAGAACCGTGGAACCAGTTCTCTGAGGAGCAGATTGATATCAAGCTCGCTAGCGAACGCCTCATCGGTATTGGACTTACTATCAAGCGTCTACAGAAGAAGGAGCAATCCCATGATGTGTAGTAGAGGAACTATCAAGATTACCACCGTCCAGATGGGTCTCAAGCTAAGTATCCCCCTACGAGATACAGCCAGACAGTGGGAACACCCACACCCCAATACAGGGGAAATCTTCCCCGACGAGTTTCTCCCGACTATCGTCCTGGATGGCAAAGACCCGGTGCTGGCTATCAAACGATGGGGTATCGAAAGCAGTAGAGATGGCAAACTGATGCGTAATGCACGGGCAGAAACAGTGGATAGCCTGCCTACCTGGCAATACCACTTCCAGAGACGCCGCTGTGTGGTGCCATTCACTGGCTTTATCGAATGGGGAAAGACAGAATGGAGTAGTATGGATCGCTGTCTCTTCTCCCTCGACGAGCAGGCTGAAGAGCCGATGCTGCTGGCAGGCATCTACGATGAGACCCACAGGCTCGTCATCATCACTACTGAGGCCAACCAGATAGTGGCCCCTGTCCATCCACGGATGCCTGCAATCCTGGCTGATAAGACAGCGATGGAGATCTGGCTCCATCCCTCTAACACCTTTTATGGCAGGAATGACTCCCTACGAGCGTTGAAGCGGCTCCTGGTGCCCTACCAGGGGATACTACACACCAGGCCACTCGAACGGGTGGCATAGAGAAAGGAAGTATGATGGATATTGCAACACAAAATCAGGTGCTCAACGCATTGGTTATGCTCACTCGTCTCCTACAAGAGCATGAGCCAGTTTGGTATCAAAGGCGTCATGATAACCGGGCAGTGGCAGCCATCGAGAAAGCGATTGGTAGGAAGCTCGTCGATGGTGAAGTCTCTCAAACTCCGCTGACTGAAGACGAGATTAAGGCTTGATGCTAAGTTAAGCAAAAGAATGGCGAGGAAAGAAGAGAGGATTCCATTCTTTCCTCGCCGTCTTTGTGTCCAACTACTTGGATACATACATATACGAGAGAGCCGGGGGATTAGACAGGGGTAACAGCACTCACAATGGGGAAGGCCAGAAGAATGTGTATTCTATCGGCAGATCCTGGCAATGTCTGTCGCTGGCTTGTGATCCCCACACTGGCAATGCCAGGCTGCTCAAGTAGGAGCGAGAATGCCTTACCCTTATCCAACCCGACGAGCTGGTGCTGTAAGTGGGCAATAGCCAGATTGCTGAAGGCATACACATACAGCCCGACCAGATGCAGGTGTAGCATCACCTGATGCTTCTTCACATCGATGTGGGTGCTGGTGATACTGGTCTCCAGATGGCCCAGGGTGTAAGCAGGGTCGCTCTGCCCCAGTATCCTGGTTGCAGCACTATCCAGGTCAGCCTGCCGGTATGATGCAGCCTGGCAAGCCTGTACAACAGTCACTGTAGCACTACTACCCTCTTGCCCTGGCTGGATATCACTACTCACACTCTGAGTACACTGTCCTTGAACAAGACTATTTCCATATCCGGCGAGCAAAGAAAGCTTGCTCTGCATATGCTGTTGCACCCGTGGAGTGAGTGTTGTGACAGCCCCTGTAATATCACTCTTCGTCGGAGTCGGGAATGTCTTGGCATCACTACCACCGGTGAAGGCACTAGACTGCATGGTCACAAGCTGTTTACAGCAGGGCTCACTGAATGCAGCAGTATTCCCACCTGAACCAGCAAGCACAGATGAGGCGCTCACACTGGCTTCACCCTCAGTAGGCGGGTTGGCTGCTGGCAGATAGGCAGATGCTGTCGTCTGCACCTGCACCCCATCGGGTGAGGTGAGGAGTTCGCCACTCTCAATAGTCTGACCCTGGGAGAGCGCATTATAGAAGGTCACCGTTCCCCAGGCATGGGTAGCCGTATGCACACCGGTGCCGGTGGCTTTCACCGTCTCACTAGCCTGCTGGCTCACTACTGGCAGGATCATCATAGGCAGAGACGTCGAGGAAGAAAGGAGAACATTCTTTTGCTCGACGGTCTTAGACACTGGTGTGATTGTAATAGTAGCCGTGGCTGTCCAGATAGGTAGGACGAACTGAGAGAACAGCGAAGCAAGCAGCCCTGTCACCAGCATCGCACTCACGATGAGCAGCACAGGATACCACCAGGGTCGTTGCCTCGCTGTAATAACAGGCTCTGTATCTGGCACTATCCAGGCTTCAGCCTCAATCACCAATGGTGGCGGCTCTACCAATGGCTGTGTCGCTAGCGCTGAGATATCAGGCACAGCTACAACCGCTGGCTCTGTAGCCTCAATCTTCGGGACTGTGATCTGTTCTTCTTTCTCTCTCGGTTCCATCACAATAGCCATGGACGATCTCCCTCTATAGCTTGTTCACGAAAGTCTTCCCGTTGTTGTAGAAGATCGTCTCACTATTATTATACAGCACCTCCATATCCACCTTCCCATCGTGGTTGATATCAACAAATGAGAGGGTGGCCACCATCTTGTCAGCATCGGTGCCGGTGATCCTGGTGATATGGTAACTCATCGGCGGGTGTGCGTTCGGGTCACCCGAGGGGATCTCCCATACCCAGATATCGCCAGAGTCGTTGATGACGGTGAAGGTAGAGGTACCATTCAGGATGGTAGGGTCACCATGCCCTACGTTTGCGACCACTACCTGCTTACGTGGATAGCCATAGATCGCATCGGTCTGATGGTTCTGCCACCAGGTGCTCACCATATTGTAGGTAGCGAATATAGCAATGACTGCAATAGCAGTGATGCCTATGTAGACCATTGGATGCCACTGGCGACGAGTCCCTGGTCTGATGTGCACCTCTGGTACTGGCTCAGTCTGCTGCGGTGCTCGGGTGCGGCGCTGCACAGGAGGCTCATACCAATCTGGCTGCTCTACAGCCATCTTTCGATACTCGGGAGCCATCGCTATAGCACTACGCCCGGTAATCTGTGGCTCGTCGTAATCTTCTGGCGGGTAATCACCATAGATAGGGTCAGGAGCCCTTGTCACAGCAGGTGGTCTCACTCGCTGTACAACCTGCTGTTGCTGGCGAGATCGTTGTTGGTTCCAACCAGGGCCTTGCTGCTCACGTGTCCAGCCAAGCTGGCGATGCTGGTTTGGGGGTGCAAGTCGCTGTACCTGTCGCTGTCTCGTTTGTGTTGGAGAATAAGGCATAAAGTCCCCTCTCTCTAGCCAGTGGCCACAGGAAGGATGTACACTTCCAGCAGCCAGTCCTGGCGCTTGCTCGTCAGTTCTGGTCAGTGTGGCGGGCGTACTCGCAATACACCCGTCGCACGCTCTGGGATAATTGGACGCATTACAACTGGACGTTCAACCCATCGATATCGCTGAAGTGGACATGGTAGCCAAGGCCCTCTGAGATGGCTCGTGCCAACTGAGTAGCGGTGTCACCCCGTATAGGGTCACCACGGCTTGCCCGTTGCACAGTGGCCTTATCAAGCCTGGCCTCTTGCGCTAACCTGTTCCACGACCAGCCAAGATGTTTCCGGTACTGGTCTAATGTCATGCTCTCTCTTCTCCCAGGATGGAGTTCCACTGTAACTGTAACATATCTCCATCGGAAATACCAGGGGAAACCCGACGAATTTCGGCTGATCCCTTGTGTTTGGAGAGAGAAAACGGTATAGTACATGCAATTGTGTGTAGCATTCCTGGCTACAAGAAAGGAGCACTTCGGACACGTGGTGGAAAGCGTGTCCGAAGTTGTAGTGAAAGCCTGTCTCTGGTAGAAAGCCAGGGCAGGCGTAGGACACTATTCACGGCGAGGAAGAAATGACTTCCCTCGTCGTAGATCAGAAAGGAGCATAGTATGCAGGAAGACCTGGAGCAGCGTCTGAAAGAACAGGAAGCGATCCTGGAACGATTATTCCCTGAGCAGGTAGCTGAGCTAGAACGGCTCACCCATGACGATATCGATGCAATCTACAAGGCAATCTACCATATCGCCAAGACCCGCTCGATCAGCAAGTATGCTGTCATCGACATCCTACTTGCCTACCACCGCATGCAGTAGAAAGGAGCAATCATGAGCGCAGAACAGTTCACGTGGGAGCCACCCACAGCAGAAAGCCTCTACCGTGCCTACGAGGCAACACGGGATATGATCCCTCCCCTACCTGGAGAGGACACCGATCTGAACAACTTCCCATTCCTCTATGACCGTCAGGTGGCAGAGGATGGAACAAGCTACGAGGTACTTCCAGGGCTGGAGGGGCGAGTGGATAACTACTATGTGAGGCATACAGGCCAGACGGCATGGGGTGGTTCACAGGTCTGGATCAATAATGGCACATTCAGGCAGTGGTACGCAGCCCTGAAGAAGTAGGATAACAAAAACGGCGAGAGAAGAATGCGTTCACTCTTGCTCTCGCCGTCATGCTGTCCCAGGACTCCTCTCCTCTACCTCTCCCCCAGGTGTGCCACAATGCGAGCCGTCTCGTACGCCGTATCATTGGCAAAGTCGCTGCGTTTCTTCAGCCCTGGCACTTCAGTCTTGAGATAGGGTTTCCAGAGTGACCAGAATTTCTGCTGCCCACTGGCATGCACGAGCTTGCCCCTCGATCCACGAGTCTCCTGCATCTCCCGCTGTACCCGATCCAACCAGGGGGCAAGGCATCCTCGTTCTGAGACGGCAAAGTCGTACCCTTCCTTCTCCAGGATAAGGCAGGCTTGATACATGAGAATAGCAGCCGTACGGCCAGAGGCCCCTGGCTCGCGTTCGCGCTTCTCTAACTCCCTCCCGTCCCGCTGTGCCTGCTGCCGTAGCTGTTCAACGTAGGTGTTCCTATGAAAAACGTGGGCGCAGCATTCCATCCGTTTGCTGATCTGCGACTCAGCTCCTGGGAAGAGCAAGTCATCATGCCGTCCACCAGCCCACTCAGCCATAGTGCTCTGCTCCAACGCATGGTAAAATGTACCTCGCTTCGCATGACACTCCAGGGCGATAAACTCTAATGCGCCCTGGTAGCGCAGGTTGTGGATGTCCTCGGTGAACGCTTGCCCCAGCCGATAGGTATCTCGCCAGAAGCTATGTTTCTCTAAGCGTTTGGCCAGCCACTCCACCTGACTATTGCAGGCATAGAGCTTCTGGCCCATTGATAGGGGATCACCCAGTTGCATAGCTCGGAAGATGTCGCCCCGCAACTCCTTTGGGACGCTGAGCATGAGGAGCAGCTTGATGGTGAACTTGTCAATGGCCTCACGGAGTAAGCCACTGATAGCGTTGCGCCCATCCTTCGTCGTGTAGTAGCAGCCTGGGGCAAGCAGGGGAACACGGCAGCCAGGGATCACACTATCCACGATCCTCTGCGTTGGTAATGGTAACCGACCCTCAAAGAAGGCATAGATACTAGTGACCAGAGACTGCTGCCCATCGGCAATCTCCCGTGTCTCATGCCCATACTCGTCGAAGTCCTGGAAGACACAGAGAGGCGGCACTGGAAACCCGCGTAAGAGTAGTAGCATATAGACCGAGGCCTTCCTGGGACTACGTACTAGCTTCCCCGGGTGTAGAGTTCCAGCAGCGAGGGATTCTGCTCAATCTTCACAATGCCCCGACCCGGCAAATCCATCGGGGCATCAGAGCCCTCCTTGTAGGCTACTAACTGCCGCCCTGGGTGTTTCTTATTCGCCTGTTTAACCTCTTCTGTGGTAATCATACTAATTGCTCCTTTCGTTGTCTTACTGGTGACTCGGCGGAATCGAGCCTGGCCACCCAATCCAAATACCCATAGCCCATACAGTCATGGTCAACGGCCTGGCTGATCGCCGCCTTCAACCGGCCTCCGTGCACCTGGTGGCGCAGGAAATTGACCTTGCGTTCTAAGACCTCATCCATCTCGACAGTAAGGACTCTCCGTTTTTTTCGTACCATCTATCCCTTCCTCTCGTTTGTCTATGGCCTGGACAAACCCAGGCAACTGAGCAGGAAGTGTACTGTAAAACACAGTACACGTCAAATATGGGTAGGACAAATGGGTAAGGAAGAGAAGGAAAGCCAACCACCCCACCCCACTCCAAGTACGAAAGCCAGGGCAGGCACAAGTACATAGCATGGCGAGGGAAGCAACAAGCGAGAGGAAAACGATCCTCCCCACTTCCCCACGTAACAAGCTCACCAACACCGTGAGCGAGAAAGGACACCATCCATGTCTACTCAAGTCAACACGACCATCACCCCCGAACTGTCAGTAGAAACACTCGACGAGCAGGAAACGGCCACTCGTGCTGTCTATCAGGAAGTCCTGTTTGAGGCGAGCACCGGAAACCCGGATGCCATGACCGAACTCAAACGCAGGCTCGCCGGGATGCGCAGCGTCGCCCACATGCTGGTCTACGACGAGAAGAAAGAGGCCTACACGCACCTGAAGCAGGACATCGCCGCTACACTCGCCAAAGGCCTATCTCCCCGCAAGTGGAATGACCCCAATGTCTGCAAGCTGCTCCAGATCGTCTCTCTCCTGGAACGCCTGGAAGACCGGGCAGCCTGGCTTTCCACTGGGAACCACAGGCCAGAGGAGTTTGAGCAGTTCATCGACCATCACATCCTCTATGAGAGTGTGACCACCGACGAAAAGGGGCTACTCATTCGTCTCACCCAGATGGATATGGTGAAACTGATCCAGGGACGGCGGGAGAAGAAAACCCTCGACGATGGCCGTGTGGTTTACAATAGTCATAGGGGCATTGCAAGCCTGGAGCATGAGCACTTCGGTGTCCTCTCTT
>WNFM01303659.1_pt1 | contig 15245 bp, 15 predicted proteins | sample 5400271 | NCBI WGS metagenome assembly WNFM01 (sample SAMN13153352, study PRJNA577476) | soil metagenome | isolation source: 60 cm saprolite on Douglas fir-dominated hillslope | place: USA:California | collected 2013-09-17
CCTGCCCGCCGGCGCCCAGTTCACGCCGCTGATGAGCCTGTATCTCACCGATTCCACCACGGCGGCGGAGATCGACCGCGCCGCCGCCTCGGATGCCATCGCCGGCTGCAAGCTCTATCCGGCCGGTGCGACCACACACTCGGACTCCGGCGTGACGGATATCAGGCGCCTCGACGCGACCCTCGAGCGCATGAGCGAGCGCAGCCTGCCGCTGCAGGTGCACGGAGAAGTCACCGCGGCCGATGTCGACATCTTCGATCGCGAGGCCCGTTTCATCGACGATGTGCTGGCGCCGCTCCGGCAGCGCTGTCCGCAGCTGCGCGTAGTATTCGAACATGTGACCACGCGCACCGCCGTCGAATACGTATGCGATGCCGGGCCCGGTATCGCCGCGACGGTGACGCCACAGCACCTGCTGCTCAATCGCAATGCCCTGCTCGACCGCGGCATCCGCCCGCACCTGTATTGCCTGCCGGTGCTCAAGCGCGAGGCCGATCGGCAGGCCCTGCTGGCGGTCATCGCGCGCGGCGATCCGCGCTTTTTCCTGGGCACGGACAGCGCACCGCACAGCCGCCGCTCCAAGGAAGCCCCCTGTGGCTGCGCCGGGATCTTTTCCGCGCACGCCGGCATCGAGCTGTATGCCGGGATCTTCGAGCAGGCCGGCATGCTCGCGCGTCTCGAGGACTTCGCCGCCGGCTTCGGCGCCGACTTTTATGGCCTGCCGCGCAATCAGGGTACCCTGACGCTGCAGCGGCGCGGGTGGGCGCCCCCGGCGAGCTACCCCTTTGGCACGGAGGAACTGGTGCCGTTCCGCGCCGGTGAGGCGATCGCCTGGATGTTGCGCCCGTGAACAATGATCAGGGCACCGGGCGCATGGCGCGCCGCTTTCGCGGCTTCCTGCCCGTGGTGGTGGACGTCGAGACGGGCGGATTCAACTGCCAGCGCGACGCCTTGCTGCAGATCGCTGCGGTCATGATCGACCTTGACGACGCGGGTCGGCTGGTGCGCGGTGCGACGCATTCCTATCACGTGAAGCCGTTCGAAGGCGCCAACATCGAAGCCGCGTCGCTCCAGGTGAACAAGATCGATCCCTGGCATCCGCTGCGCCCGGCGCTCGAGGAACGCGAGGTGCTGCAGCGCATATTCCGGGAAGTGCGCGCGGGCATGCAAAGCGCGGGCTGCAAGCGCGCGATCCTGGTCGGGCACAACGCCTGGTTTGATCTGTCCTTCCTGAACGCCGCGGTGGAGCGGAGCGGAGTGAAGCGCTGCCCCTTCCATCCCTTCTCAAGCTTCGATACGGCAACTCTCGCCGGTGCCGCCTTCGGGCAGACGGTGCTGGCCAAGGCGGCAACGATTGCCGGCCTGGGCTGGGACACCAGCTCGGCGCACTCCGCCACCTACGACGCGGAACGCACGGCGGAACTGTTCTGCACCATCTGCAACGAGCTCGCGGGGAGCTTCCAGTGGGCGGAAAACCGCGCTCGCACTTTGGGGTGGCACGAAAGCACAGCCGCCGTGCCGGACGGCGAAGCTGATGCCGTAGACGAGCCCTAGCGCCTCAGACGGTCGCCGCCGCGGCGCCCAGCGCGCCCGCGGATTCCAGCAGGCTGCGCAATTCACCGTTCCGGTACATCTCCATGGCGATGTCACAGCCGCCGACCAGCTCGCCATTGATGAACAGCTGCGGATAGGTGGGCCAGTTCGAGTACTGCTTGAGCGCCTCACGCATCTCCGCGTCGTCGAAAATATTGACGGTGTGATATTTCGCTCCGAGCTTGCGCAGCGCGCCGGAGGTCTGGGCGGAAAAGCCGCATTGCGGAAAGTCCGGCGTTCCCTTCATGAACAGCACCACCGGGGCGCTCCCCAGTTCCTTGCGAATCCGTTCGACGACATCCATTGCTATTTCACCTTCAGTAAATTGTTCACGGCCGTGACGCCTGCAACTGTTCGCACCAGGCGCTCGGCACTGTTCCGTTCGGCGCTCGAAGCGACCAGGCCACGCAGCGTCACCGTACCGCCCTGCGCGCTCACCTCGAGCGCCTCCGCGCCGAGCGCTGCATCGGCCGCGATCCGGGATCGCACCGCGGCCGCCAGCGCGGCATCCGTACCCGCGCTGCTGCGGGCCCGCGTGTCTGCGGCAGTACCGCTGCGGGGCGAGCTGCCGATGACGGCGGCCACGCAGCCCGCCAGCAGCGCCAACGCTCCGACCATCGCAGCAGCGAAGCCCAGGCGGCGCATGAGGACTCCTGTCAGCTAACGTTGAATTATGAGGGGCGGTGCCCTATTCTTCAAACTCGCTGTAGAAGCGACACATCAATCAAAACAATGACTTAGTGAGGCCCGGACCATGAACCCACTGAATTCCGTGCGCGGCTCCATCGTCACCGGCGTGATCGTCGCGCTGATCATCGCGTTTGCGATCCACCCCACCCAGTTTCACGAGCTCGGCCTGGCGCGCTGGCTGCACATCATGTCGGGCGTGATGTGGATCGGCCTGCTGTGGTATTTCAACGTGGTCCAGACCCCGGGCCTGGCGGCTGCCGCTGCCGACAAGGGAGGGCCTGGTGGTGCCGGGATCTCGAAATACATCGCTCCGCGCGCCCTGTTGTGGTTCCGCTGGGGCGCGGTGGCCACCTGGTTGACGGGCGCCTGGTATCTGGGCCGTGGCGCGAACTTCCTCAACGCCTTTACGTTCGGGCATTTCGGCGAGGACTACTACGGATTGGTCATCGGCACAGGCGCCTGGCTCGGCACCATCATGCTGTTCAACGTCTGGGTGCTGATCTGGCCGAACCAGAAGAAGATTCTGGGCCTGGTCCCCGCCACGGACGACGAGAAGGCGCGCGCCCGCAAGGTGGCAGCGATGGCCTCGCGCACCAATTTCGTTCTCTCGATTCCGATGCTGTTGTGCATGGCCTCGGCCGCGCACGGCCTGCCATTCTGAGGGTCACCGGCACGGCGCAGAACCTGGCGGGCGAGCTGCCCGGCGACCTGCCTGAGCAGGTGTCCCGCGCCCTGCGCGAGGACGTCGGTACGGGCGACGTGACGGCCCGGTTGATCGATGCACACGCAACGGCGCGCGCACGGGTGCGGTGCCGGGATGCGGCAGTGATCTGCGGCGCGGCCTGGTTCGACGAGACCTTCAGGCAGCTCGACCCGGCTGTACAGGTCCGGTGGCAGGTGCGTGACGGAGCGACCGTGGAGGCGGACACCGTATTGTGCGAGCTTGGCGGCCCTGCGCGCGGGCTATTGACGGGCGAGCGCACGGCGCTGAATTTCCTGCAGCTGCTGTCCGGCACCGCCACGGTCACGGCCCGCTACGTGGCGGCCGTGGCCGGCACCGGCTGCCGCATACTCGATACCCGCAAGACGCTGCCCGGACTGCGCACGGCGCAGAAATATGCCGTGCGCTGCGGCGGCGGGCAGAACCACCGCTTCGGCCTGTACGATCGCGTGCTGGTCAAGGAAAACCATATCGCCGCGGCCGGATCCATCGAAGCGGCCGTGCGCAACGCGCGCCAGCTGTCGCCCGGTCTGCTGGTGGAAGTCGAGACCGAAAATCTGGCAGAAGTGGCTGGCGCGCTGGCCGCCCACTGCGACATCATTTTGCTCGACGATTTTCCGCTCGCCACTCTGCGTGAGGCGGTCCAGCTCAACCGCGCTGCGCCGCACCCGGCCCAGATGGAGGCTTCGGGCGGCGTGAGCCTCGAAACGGTCGCGGCCATCGCCGCCACGGGCGTGGACTTCATCTCGGTCGGCGGCCTCACGAAGCACGTGCAGGCCGTCGACCTTTCGATGCGCGTGGGCTGACCGACGGCTATTTCTTCCGCGCCGGCCTGCGGCGCCGAGCCGTCTTTTTCGCCTTCCTGGCCTTGGCCTTCGGCTTCGCCCGGGACTTGACCTTCGCTTTGGTCCGGGACTTGGCCTTGGGCTTCGCCTTGGCCTTGGGTTTCGGCTTCGCCTTGGGCTTGGCCTTCGCCTTGGGCTTTGCTTTGGCCTTGGGCTTCGCCGCGGCCTTAGGTGTAGGCTTCGGCATTGCGGCGGGCTTGGCTGCAGCCGGTTTGGCGGCCACGGCCGGCATTGAATGGACCGCGAACATGACGCCCTGCGGATCGAGGAGCTGCAACAGCTTGCCGCCGGCAGCGACCGCCGCGGTCCCGGCCTGATCGGCGCTGGCGTGGTGCATATATGGCAACCACGCGGGTGACATGGGATTGCCGGCCTGGATTGCATACATCCCGCCGATATCCGGGCCGCCCAGGCCAAAAGTCTGATACGTCATGCCGCCGCCCATATCCATGGGGGGCTTGGCGACCCAGCCGAACAGCTGCCGGTAAAACCCGAGAGCAGCCTCCCGGTCACGCGCGCCCAGTTCATTCCAGTCAAAGGCCGCGGCGTTCGCCCCGCCCGGCTCGCGGGCAGGCCGATACACGCCAAAGCGCGCGCCCTGCGGATCGATCAGCACCGCCGCGCGACCCACGGTCGCGATGTCCTCGGCCGGCTTGAGGATCCACGCACCCAGCCCTAAGGCTTTCGCTACCGTGGCATCGACATCGTTGCTGCCGATATATCCCAGCCATTGGGCCTTGGCGCCCATGGCGCGCGCTTCATCCGACAGTCGCATCGCTCCTGCCAGGGGCACGCCGTCGCCGGCGGAAAATATCGTGTAGGGCGACCCCGGACTCATGGGTTGCGCACGCCATGAAAACAGGCGCGAGTAAAAGCCGGTCAGGTTTTCCGGGTCGTTGCAGAGCAGTTCATGCCAGATGAACCGCCCGTGAAAGCTGGGCTGAGCCATGTCGGTCCCCTTGAGGCTGGTTGGGTGATGCGAAGCCGGTGGCTTCCACTAACGCCGACAATATCCCAAACTAGGGCTGCCTAACAATCGCAGGGTTCACTTCCACTGTAACGTGCACGATTTCCTCGTGGGCCTTGAGCAGCGAGCGGAAATATTCAGGGGTCGCCTCCGAGGCGGCCGTGACACTGAGCAGGCAGGCGTACCTGCCCTTGCCGACTTTCCATACGTGCAGGTCATCGAGTTCCGCGTGGAGCGGAGCGTCACGCAGGGTCTGCCGGATCTGCGCCACCACGGGCGCATCCATGTCGGCGTCGAGGAGGCTCCGGCTCGTGGAGCGCAGCAGCGCGATGGCCCAGGCTGCGACCACGCCGGACCCAAACAGGCCCACGGCCGCGTCGAGCCAAGGGACCAGCAGGTACTTGGCGCCGGTCAGCGCCAGGATCGCCAGCACCGAGGTCGCCGCATCGGCGGCCACGTGCACATAGGCCGAGCGCAGGTTGAGGTCGGTACCCGCATGGTGGTGGGCCGTCCCGTGCGTGTGGGCATGGGCATGCGTATGTGCGTGGGCGTGGGCGCCGTGACTGCCCGGCCGTGGTCCGGCCCCAGCGAGCATCCAGGCGGAAAGCAGGTTGACCAGCAAACCCAGCGAGGCGACCCCGATCGCCTGGTTGTAGGCGATAGCGCCCGGGTGGAACAGCCGCGTGACGCATTCGTAAACCATGAACACGGCCACGCCCACTAGAATCAGCGCGCTCGTGTAGCCACCCAGCACCTCGACCTTCCAGGTGCCGAAGGCGAAGCGATCGTCATGGCGGAGCCGGCGCGCAAAGGCATACGCCGCGACGGACAGCCCCAGGGCGATCACGTGCGAGCTCATGTGCCACCCGTCTGCGAGCAGCGCCATGGAATTGAATTTCCAGCCCGCCAGCAGCTCCACCAGCATGGTGACCGCCGTGAGCAGCACGACCCAGCGCGTCCGCCGCTCGGCGAGCGGATTGACCTCATCGAACTGGTGGGTGTGCGCCACTTTGGTGCCCGGCGTGTCGCTGGTCATGCGCGGTTCGTCCCGATCGCTGCGGATTGACCCCGTATACTCCGCGCCACTATAAACCAGCCGGACCGGCCTCCCATGCAGCGAGCGATCCGTAACCATCATTTCGCCTTCATCCGCGACTTCGCGACCCGCTGGGACGCGCTGGCGCTGATCGTGGCGCTCGGGGTGGTGGCTTTCCTGGCGGAGGCCAGCCGCGGTCTGCTGGCACCGCTCTCACAGCTGGATGCCACGCCACTCTCACTCGCCCCCGTGCACCTGCCCGTGTATGCAGCCCGCACCACGCTGCGCATGTTCGCAGCAATGGTCCTGTCGCTGGCTTTTACGCTCAGCTATGCGACCTGGGCCGCCAAGAGCGCACGGGCCGCGAAGCTGCTTATCCCGCTGCTCGACATCCTGCAGTCAGTGCCGATCCTTGGTTTCATATCCATCACCGTGGTGTTCTTCATGTCGCTGGTGCCCGGCCGCGTGCTGGGCGCCGAATTTGCCGCGATCTTCGCGATCTTTACGAGCCAGGCCTGGAACATGGCCTTCAGTTTCTATCAGTCATTGCGAACCGTACCCACGGAACTGGAAGAAGCCGCCGCTTCATTTCACCTGACGCCGTGGATGCGCTTCTGGCAGCTCGAGGTCCCTTTTGGCCTGCCGGCACTGGTCTGGAACATGATGATGTCGATGTCGGGGGGCTGGTTTTTCGTAGTCGCCTCCGAATCGATCAGCGTCGGCCACACCTCCGTGGCCCTGCCCGGGATCGGCTCCTACATTGCCTTGGCGATCCAGCAGCGCAATCTGCACGCCATCGGCTGGGCCATCGCGACCATGGGGCTGGTGATCCTGGTCTACGACCAGCTGCTGTTCCGGCCGCTGATCGGCTGGGTCGATCGCTTTCGCGTCGAGCAGGAACCGGGGATGGAGCCGCCGGCGTCCTGGGCGCTGACGATGATGCGCCGCTCACGCCTGATCAGCGGCCTGACCGTGCTGTTCTACAGCGCCGTGCGCTGGACCAGCTGGGCGAGCGCGCCGCACGAGGCGCTGCGCCCGCATGGCGCACCTGCGCCACGCGCCCGCTGGCGCGGCTGGGGGCTGATATGGCCGGCGCTGCTGCTGGCCATCGTTGCCCTCGCGCTGCGCAAGCTCGCCCAGACACTTTTCGCCCAGACGCAGCTCGCGGAACTGCGGACGGTGGGTCTGCTCGGGCTCCTGACCATGGTACGCGTGGTGGTGCTCATCGGCCTGGCGAGCCTGCTGTGGGTGCCGGTCGGCGTCTGGATCGGGATGCGCCCGCGCGTGGCCCAGTGGGTGCAACCCCTGGCCCAGTTTCTCGCGGCGTTTCCTGCCAATCTGCTGTTCCCGCTGGCGGTGTATGCGATCGTTGCCTGGCAGCTGAACCCCGATCTGTGGCTGAGCCCGTTGATGATTCTCGGCACCCAGTGGTACATCCTGTTCAACGTCATTGCCGGAGCGTCCGCCATGCCCTCCGAGCTCCGGCGTGCCGCGCAGAATCTGCGTGTGGGCGGCTGGCTGTGGTGGCGGCGCGTGGCCCTGCCGGGAGTCATGCCTTACTTCGTGACCGGCGCGATCACCGCGTCGGGTGGCTCCTGGAACGCCGCGATCGTTGCGGAACTGGCGAGCTGGGGCAGCACCAAGGTGCGCGCCCACGGCCTCGGCGCCTATATTGCGGACGCCACGGCGGCGGGCGACTTCCACCACATTGTCCTTGGCATCGCCACGATGTGCCTGTTCGTGGTCGCCATCAACCGCCTGTTCTGGCGCCCGCTGTACTACTACGCGGAACGCCGCTATCGCCTGAGCTGAGAATGCCGGAGCCCACTACATGAACGCCATGCCGCTGCTGCAGGTCGATGCCGTCGCCAAGTCCTTTGAAAAACCGGACGGCCAGGAACTGCTGGTGCTCGAAGGGGTGAACCTGCAGCTCTTCGAAGGCCAGATCATCGGCCTGCTGGGTCGCTCCGGATCCGGGAAGTCCACGCTGCTGCGCCTGATTGCCGGCCTGGCGGCGCCCACCCGCGGGCAGTGTAATTATCTGGGCGTACCCGTGGACGGACCTGCGGTCGGCATTTCCATGGTGTTCCAGAGCTTCGCACTGTTCCCCTGGCTCACGGTCTACGAGAACGTGGCCCTGGGGCTCGAGGCGCAGCGCCTGCCGCGCCCGGAGATCCGCAGCCGCACACTGGCTGCGATCGACCTTATCGGTCTCGACGGCTTCGAATCCGCGTATCCGCGCGAGCTCTCTGGAGGCATGCGCCAGCGCGTGGGCTTCGCGCGCGCGCTGGTCGTGCACCCAAACATCCTGCTGATGGACGAACCCTTCTCGGCCCTCGATGTCCTCACCGCCGAGACCCTGCGCACCGATTTTCTTGACCTGTGGTCCGAGGGGCGCATGCCGATCAAGGGGGTCATCCTCGTCACCCACAACATCGAGGAAGCGGTGCTGATGTGCGATCGGGTGCTGGTGTTCGGCAGCAATCCGGGGCGCGTGCTCTCAGCAATCGAAGTCAGCCTGCCGCAGCCCCGCAATCGCCTCGATCCGGCGTTTCGCGAACTGGTGGAGCGGATCTATGTCGAGATGACCGCGCGCATGAGCGGCGTGCGCGCCGACGTCCGCACCGAATTCTTCCCCGGACAGGGCATCGGCAGCGTCCTGCCGCACATCTCATCCAACGAGCTGTCGGGCCTGCTCGAGGCCGTCGCCGCCGAGCCCTTCAGGGGCAAGGCCGACCTGCCCAAGATCGCCACCGACCTGCAGATGGAGATCGACGAGTTATTCCCGGTCGCCGAAACGCTGCAGATGCTGCGCTTCGCCGAACTCGAAGGCGGTGATCTGAAGCTCACCGAAGCAGGGACTGCCTTCGCCAACGCGGCCCTGGACGAGCGCAAGCGCATCTTTGCGCGCCAGCTCCTCACCTACGTGCCACTCGCCGCCCATGTGCGCCGGGTGCTCGATGAGCGCGCCTCGCACGTGGCCCGCAAGAGCCGCTTCATCGACGAGCTGGAGGATTTCATGACCGAGGACGACGCGGAGCAGACGCTGCGCGCGATCATCGGCTGGGGACGCTACGCCGAAGTCTTTGCCTACGAGGACGAGAGTGCCCGCTTTACGCTGGAGAATCCGGCCTGAAGAGGCGATCGGCTTAGGTCCGGATCCTCAGGCGGACCTCCCCAGTACGACATGCGTGACGCTGGGCATAGCCACATGCCGGATGCAGCGATACCCAAGCTCCACCGAGTTGAGGCCAGCGAACAGGCGTTCGCCGGAACCGAGCAGGACCGGAGCGATGGCCAGATGCATCTCGTCCACGAGTCCCGCGCGCAGGTACTGCTGGATCGTCGCGACACCACCGCCCAGCCTGATGTCTTGTCCACCGGCGGCTTCGGTGGCGCGCTTCAGCGCGGCGTGAATACCGTCAGTGACAAAATGAAACGTCGTGCCGCCATCCATCGTGATCGTCGCGCGTGGATGGTGGGTCAGTACGAAGACTGGCACGTGATAGGGCGGGTTCTCGCCCCACCAACCCTTCCACGCGTCATCGACCCAGGGCCCCCGGATCGGCCCGAACATGTTCCGGCCGAGGATCCAGGCACCGATGTTGGAAAATCCGGCCGCCGCGAAATCGTCGTCAATGCCGGTATCGCCACCTCCACCGCCGAACATTTTTTGAAACGTCCGCGTCGCAAACGCCCATTCGTGCAACGCTCGGCCACCAATACCAAGGGGGTTGTCAGCGTCCTGGCGGGGACCTGCGCCGTACCCGTCCAGGGACAGGGCGAAGGCGTGAATGCGGAGTTTGCTCATCGGTACATCCTCATTATAGGTCGATCAGCTCCACCTCGTCCGCATCGATCGGCTCACCGAGGAATCGGCCGCCCACGCCCGCAAAGCGCGCGGGCCCGTCCGTGGCCAGAAAACCCAGCTCCCCTCGGGGCGGTACGCCGGCATCCCCGGCCCACAACAGCCCGCGCCGTCCAAGCTCCGCGCGCACCGCGGCCGCCGTCGTCGCGGCGGAATCGACGATGCGCAGGCGCGGTCCGACGGTCGCGGCAATGACGGGCTCGAGTACCGGAAAATGCGTACAGGCCAGCACCAGCATGTCAGGCGCGGCCGGGCCCGCCTCGCGGAGCGGCGCCAGATAGCGCGTGGCAGTGGCCATTGCCACGGCCCCTTCGGTCCAGCCCTCCTCGGCCAGGGCAACGAACAGGGAGCAGGCAATTGCGGAGACCTGCGCATCGGGGCGGATGGCCAGGATCGAGCGCGTATAGGCGCCACCGTGCACGGTGCTCTCCGTGCCCAGCACGACGATGCGTCCGCTCGACGAGCCGGCGCACGCCGCCTTTGCTCCAGGCTCGATCACGCCGATCACCGGCAATTCGGCATAGCGCTCCTGCAGGGCGGGTAATGCAGCCGCCGAAGCGGTGTTGCACGCGACGACCAGGCACTTGATGTCGCGGCCCACCAGTTCGTCCGCTGCCTGCAGCGCGTAGCGCACCACCGTGTGCTCGCTCTTGGTGCCATAGGGCAGGCGTGCCGTGTCACCGAGGTAAAGAAACGATTCCTGGGGCAATGCGGCGCGCAGCGCACGCAGCACGGTGAGTCCACCGACGCCCGAATCGAATACGCCAATCGGCCGCCGGGCGAGAGGCGTCTCGCTCCTGAAACCCCTACTCACCCGGCCCTCAGGATTCAGGCCGCAGCTGCGGAAACAGCAGCACGTCGCGGATCGAGGCGGAATCGGTCAGGAACATCACCAGGCGATCCACGCCGATTCCAAGGCCGGCGGTCGGCGGCATGCCGTACTCGAGCGCCCGGATGTAGTCGGCGTCGTAGTGCATCGCTTCGTCATCGCCGGCTTCCAGGCGCGCCACCTGCGCGCGAAAGCGCGCCGCCTGATCCTCGGAATCGTTGAGTTCTGAAAAACCATTGGCCAGCTCGCGCCCCGCGATGTAGAACTCGAAGCGATCGGTCAGAAAGGGGTCGGCATCGTTGGCGCGTGACAGGGGCGACACTTCCGTCGGATAGGCGCACACGAAGGTCGGATCGAGCAGCGCGTGCTCGGCGGTCCTGCCGAAGATCTCGATCTGGAGCTTGCCGGCACCGTCGGCCGGCTTGTGGCCGAGTCCCAGCCGGTCGCAGGCGGCGCGCAGGTAAGGCACCTCGCGCAGCCGGCTGCGCTCGAGTTCCGGATTGTGCTCGCAGATCAGCTCCTCGACCGTCGCCCGCCGGAATGGCTGGGACAGGTCGTAGTCCCGTCCCTGGTAACGGACCACGCGGGTGCCGAGCAAGGCGTCGCACAGGCCGCGCAGCAAACGCTCGATGAGCTCCATGAGCTCCTGATAGTCGCTGTACGCCCAATACAGCTCGAGCATCGTGAATTCCGGGTTGTGCTGGGTCGACAGTCCCTCGTTGCGGAAGTTGCGGTTGATCTCGAACACGCGCTCCAGGCCGCCGACGATGAGCCGCTTCAGATAGAGCTCCGGGGCAATACGCAGGTACATGGTCTGATCGAGCGCATTGTGGTGCGTGACGAACGGGCGCGCCGCCGCCCCGCCTGGAATGGGTTGCATCATCGGCGTCTCGACTTCGAGGAAATCGAGCGCCTCAAGCGCATCGCGCAGGTAGCGGACGATCGCGCTGCGCGAGCGAAACACGGCGCGGCTCGACTCGTTCATCACCAGATCGACGTAGCGCTGGCGGACCAGGAGCTTCAGCCCGGCCACGCGTACCGTCAGCTCGCCGGTGCGGGTGCGAAACAGCGGGCCCACGGCGCCCACGATGTCCCCGACATCGTACCCCTTGAACGCCTCGTAGGCGGCCCCGAGGGCCTCTTCCTGCAGGAACAGCTGGATCGCCCCGCTCCGGTCGGCGAGCTTGGCGAAACTCGCCTTGCCCATCAGGCGTTTGAACATCATGCGGCCGCCGACGCGCACCCGCACCGGATTGGCCTCGAGCCAGGCGGCATCGCGCTCCTGGTAGGTGCTCAGCAGATCGGCGGCGAGCGCATCGCGCCGGAAATCGTTGGGAAAGGCCGGCCCCTGCGCGCGGAGCGCCGCGAGCTTGACACGGCGCTCGGCAATCAGCCGGTTTTCCTCAGGCTCGGCGCCCGGCGGCTCTACGTTCGTCACAATCCCGCCTTCAGACTGGCTTCCATGAACTGATCCAGGTCCCCATCGAGCACCGCGCCGGTGTTGCCCACCTCGACGCCCGTGCGCAGATCCTTGATGCGCGACTGATCGAGCACGTAGGAGCGGATCTGGTGGCCCCAGCTGACGTCCGATTTCGTGTCCTCGAGCACCTTGGCCGCCGCGTTGCGCTTGTTGACCTCGAGTTCGTAGAGTTTCGCCTTCAGCATTTTCATCGCCGTCGCGCGATTCTTGTGCTGGCTGCGCTCGTTCTGGCAGGCGACGACGATGCCGCTGGGCATGTGGGTGATGCGCACCGCCGATTCGGTCTTGTTGACGTGCTGGCCGCCCGCGCCGCTGGAGCGGTACACGTCCATGCGCAGGTCCGCCGGGTTGATCTCGATCGCGATGTCATCGTCGACTTCCGGAGAGACAAACACCGAGGCGAAGGAGGTGTGACGCCGGTTCCCCGAATCGAAGGGCGACTTGCGCACCAGGCGATGTACGCCCGTTTCGGTGCGCAGCCAGCCGTAGGCATAGTCGCCGATGATCTCAACGGTCGCGGACTTGAAGCCAGCCACTTCCCCCGAACTCGAGTCGATCACTTCGGCGGTGTAGCCGCGTGTCCCGGCCCATTTCAGGTACATCCGCAGCAGCATCTGCGCCCAGTCCTGTGCTTCGGTGCCGCCGGCGCCGGCCTGGATGTCGAGAAAGGCGTTGTGCGAGTCCATCTCGCCCCGGAACATCCGCTTGAATTCGAGCGCCCGCACGGCCGCCTCGAACTTGGGCCGGTCGCGCTCGATGTCGCTGGCCGTCGCTTCGTCGTTCTCGGTCTCGGCGAGCTGCAGTAACTCGAGCGCGTCGCGCACGCTGGCGTAGGCGCGATCCATCTCGGCCAGCTCGGCACTCAGCCGGGCGCGTTCCCGGCCCAGTTCCTGGGCACGGTCCGGCGCACTCCAGACGGCCTGGTCTTCCAGCTCGAGGCCGACTTCCTCCAGGCGCTCGCGCTTGTGATCGTACTCAAAGAAACCCCCTCAAGGAGAGCGCACGCTCCTCGAGATCTTTCAGAGTCCGCTTCAGCTGTGTGACTTCCATCGCTGCGCCCGGCTTTCAGTGGACGCGCATGGTAACACGGGCGAGCATGGGCTCAGGGCGGCAGCAGGTGCTCGACCACGAGCTGCAGGCGGCGCTCTCCCTGATAGTCGTTGGTGCCCAGCCGGTAAATCAGCCTGACTCGACCCTGTGGGAGCGCTGCCGGGCGCTGCGGGTCGATGCTGTTGAAGGCGATGGCATCGAAGCCACCGCGCCCCTCCCGGGCCGCGACCTGAAACTTCAGATGGCGCTCCGCCAGCACCCTCGGCCTGCCGCGCAATTCGAACACGCCGTCAAACAGGGGCTCAGGAAAGCCGGCGCCCCACGGCCCGCCGGCTCGAAGCGCTTCGGCTAGCGGCAGGGCGATCTCCTCCTCGCTGAGCTCGCCGTCGGTCTCGATGGCATCGCCCAGTGCGCTCAGCCGCATTGCGCGTGTGACTTCGGCATCGAAGGCGCGTGCGAAGCGGTCCAGTTCACTGCGCCGCAGACTCAGGCCCGCGGCCATGGCGTGACCGCCGAACTTCTCGAGCAGGCCCGGCTCATGCGTGGCGATCGTCTCGAGCACGTCGCGAATGTGGACTCCGGGCACCGAGCGCGCCGAGCCGCGCAGGTTCCGCTCATCGGACAGCGCGAAAGCGATCACCGGGCGGCGCAGGCGCTCCTTCACGCGGCCGGCGACCAGGCCCACGATTCCCTGGTGCCAGGCGGCGTCGAACAGGCACACGCCCGCGCGCTGCACACCGCTGTCGGCAGCCTCCAGCGCGCGCACCGCCGCGAGTGCCGTGAGTTGCATGTCCGCCTCGATTTCGCGCCGCTGCGCATTGAGGGCGTCGAGCTCCGAGGCCAGCGAGCGCGCCTCGCCCTCATCGTCACTGAGCAGGCAGCGGATGCCGATCGACATGTCGGTGAGCCGCCCGGCGGCGTTGAGCCGCGGCGCCACCGCAAAACCCAGATCGGCCGCCGTCAGCTCCGACGCCGAGCGGCGCGCCGCGGCCAGCAGGGCCGCGATGCCCGGCACGCAGCGCCCGGCGCGGATGCGAGCCATGCCCTGGGCAACCAGCACGCGGTTGTTCGCGTCGAGGGGCACGACATCGGCCACCGTGCCGAGCGCTACCAGATCAAGCAGCGTGCTGATCGGCGCTGCGCCCGCAGGCAGAAGGCCGGCGGCCTCGAGCGCGCGCCGCAGGGCCGCACAGACATAGAAAGCGACGCCGACGCCGGCCAGGGCGCCACTGGCAAAGGCGTTGCCGGGCAGGTTCGGATTCACGATCACGTTCGCATCCGGCAGCACTGCCCCGGCGAGGTGATGATCGGTGATCAGGACATCGATGCCCCGTGCCCGTGCCGCGCTGACGCCGGCGTGACTGGAGACACCATTGTCGACCGTGACGATCAGGGTGGGCGCGCGCTCGGCCGCGACCGCGACGATCTCCGGCGTCAGTCCGTAGCCGTACTCGAAGCGGTTGGGCACGAGGAAATCCACCGTGGGGAAACCCCAGCCGCGCATCGCGCGCAGCATCAGGGCCGTGCTGGTGGCTCCATCGGCGTCGAAATCACCAACCACGAGCACCCGGCCGGCCCGATGGTGCAACAGGAGCTGGGCCGCTTCGCTGGCGCCGCCGAGACTGCCCACCGGCGCCAGGCGCTCGAGCGAATGGTTCAGATCTTCGGCACAGCGCAGCCCGCGACGGATGCAATCCTGCGCCGAGGTCTGGCGCTTCCGCGGGCAGCGCGCGCCTGGTCAAGGTCAGCATTGCAGCAGTTCCTCCCACCAGGGTCGGCGGCGGCGCCACACCCGCCACAGCCGTCTGAACGGCGCGCGCTCCAGGCGAACGGCCTCGTCTCCGGCCAGCAGGGTCGCGCTCCGGAAGGTGCCGCTCCGCCATGCCTCCAGCGCCGGATCAATCCAATCCCGCTCCAGGGCCGAGAGCGTGCCCGCATCGGGCTCGGCTCCCAACTCGCACAGCACGAGCAGATCCGGCCTCACACCAGAGGCGCCGGACGGCAGCGACCAGCGGCGGGGCGGCGGCTCGGCGACGGATCCGGCCAGGGCGCACAGCCCGTCCACAAACAGATCCGTGGCCCAGACCACGGCCCGCGTGCTCGCCACCGGCCGCGGCGCCAGCGGCTCGCCGCCGCCCCACAACCACAGCGCGTTGACGTTGAGCA
>WNFM01319023.1_pt1 | contig 15243 bp, 13 predicted proteins | sample 5400271 | NCBI WGS metagenome assembly WNFM01 (sample SAMN13153352, study PRJNA577476) | soil metagenome | isolation source: 60 cm saprolite on Douglas fir-dominated hillslope | place: USA:California | collected 2013-09-17
TAAGGCTACTACTACAGAACAATTAGGATTTGTAGGAAGAGAAGAAGGGCTTGTTGCGTATGCAACTGTGCTGTTGGAAAAGACTCAATAAAAATTCAAAGTTCAAAGCTTAGACTTTGATGTTAGTGCTTAAAGCAGAAGGCTTCTTTCATTTTTCGGCATCTGTTTAACTTCGAACCCCGAATCTCAAACATCAACTTTCAACATTACCTTTGCTTCCAATGTCAGGCATTCAAATAAAAATCATCAATCATTCCTCCAATCCCTTGCCGGAATATGCCACAGCAGGATCATCCGGAATGGATATAAGAGCAAATCTCGAAATGCAGCAAACATTACAGTCTCTTGAAAGAGCATTAATCCCAACCGGTTTGTTTATTGAATTACCCACAGGCTATGAAGCACAAATTCGTCCCCGCAGCGGTCTTGCTATTAAGCATGGTATTACCTGCTTAAACACTCCCGGTACTATTGACAGTGATTATCGTGGAGAAATTAAAATTATTTTAATCAACCTTTCCGGGGAAGAACAAGTCATTCATCCGGGTGATCGCATTGCGCAGATGATAATCCAAAAAGTGGAAAGAATAGGATGGCAGAAGACAGATGAATTAGAAATTACGGCGAGAAATGCCGGTGGCTTTGGTCATACAGGAAAACAATAAAATATGCCAATAAATAGAATCTTCATATTACTTGCCGGGATTGTTTCCTTATTTGCTTCCTGTCGTTCTACCAAAAACATTCAGACCGCTATTGCTAAAAAAGATACGACCACAACAGTAATAGCTCCGGATCATTCCCATGAAGATTCTATTGCTTTTATAAAAGATGTTTACAAGGGTATCCAAAACAACCGTATTAACTTCACCACTTTTTCAGCTAATAAATTAGACGTGGATTATGAAGATGGTGATGGAAAAAAATACAATGTGAATGGGCACGTGCGGATGTATAAGGATAGTGTAATATGGATCTCTATCACCGGGCCTTTGGGTATTGAAGGATTAAGGGCTTATATCACTAAGGATTCAGTGTATGTTTTGAATAAGCAGGATAAAACTTATTCTGTAAGGGCTGTATCTTATTTGCAGGATGTAATTGCTTTGCCTGTTGATCTTTCTTCATTGCAGAATCTCTTGTTAGGCAATCCTGTATTCCTTGATTCTAATATTGTTTCTTATAGTCGTTCCGGTAATACCATTTCATTATTAAGCAATGGTGAATTTTTTAAACATTTACTGACTCTTGGTATGGACAGCAAGTTTCTGTTAAGCAGCAAGCTGGATGATATTGATGCAATGAAAAACAGAACCTGTTACCTTACCTATGATGATTATGAAAATAAAAAAGGAGTAAATTTTTCTACCCGCCGCAGCATTAGTGTAGCGGAGAAAAAGAAGCTCGACATAAAGCTTAACTTTAAGCAGTATGATTTTAATGAAACGTTAAGCTTCCCTTTTTCTGTACCTAAAAATTATAAACAGAATTAGCCGGGTAAAATTTATTTTGCATATTGCCGTTTCAGGTATATTCCGACCCTGTTTTTGTTTAACCCATATCCATAGTTACTATGATGAAAAAAGCACTTCTTACACTGCTGATTATTTTGGGGCTCTTCAGCCTTGTACAGGCACAATCCACCCAGGACAAAGGGCAACTGGAAAAAGAAAGACAGGATATTCAAAGAGAACTGGAAGAGATACAGGGCATGTATAAAAAGGTAAAGGGGCAGACAAAGCAAAGCCTCAGTCAATTAAATATGCTGAAAAGAAAGATCAACCTGCAGGAAAGCTATATCAATAATATCAACAGGGAGATTAAATACATTGACAATGATATTTACAAAAGCAACCTGGAAATATATCGCCTGCAAAAACAGTTGGACACGCTAAAATCGCAGTACGCCCATACTGTAGTATACGCTTATAAGAACCGCAGCGCTTACGATTATCTGAATTTTATTTTTTCCGCCAGTAGTTTTAATGATGCTGTAAAAAGAATTACTTACCTGAAAAGTTACCGCACTTACCGGGAGAAGCAGGTTAATACAATATTGGAAACACAACAGTTGATAGCTCAACGAAAAAAACAACAACTTGGCAGGAAAGAACAAAAAAATACAGCATTAAAAAATCAAACACAACAAAAAAGTTTGCTGGATGAACAGCGAAAAGAAAAAGATATGGTTGTGTCAAAGCTTAAGTCGCAGGAAAAAGATCTGCAAAAGCAAATTGCCGAAAAAAAGAAAAAAGACCGTGATTTAAATAATGCGATAACTGCCATTGTGCGCAGGGAAATAGAAGCTGCAAGAAAAGAAGCCGAAGCAAAAGCGGCGGAAGAAGCGAAAAAAAATGCAGTTACTAATCCGGCATCAAATCCAACAACAAGCACCGCTACGAAGCCTGCTTCACGAATAAAATCTGCTGCAAAAGAAGGCGGGTATCTTAATCTGAATGCAAAAGATGTTGAACTGAATGGAAAATTTGAATTGAATAAAGGAAGATTGCCCTGGCCGGTTGACAATGGTGTGGTGATAACTCATTTCGGACCTTATCAAATTGAAGGAACACATTTGAAAGGCGATAATCCGGGTATTACTGTAGCTGCGCCCGCAGGCAGTGCCGTAAAAGCAGTATTTGATGGAGAAATAGCGGGTGTATTCAATATGGGAGATGGCATGGCTGTCACAATACGGCATGGAAAATATTTTACTACTTATAGTAATTTGACTTCTGTTAGTGTAAGTAAAGGAATGACTGTATCAAGAGGTCAGGCCGTTGGCCGCGTCGGTGCTGCTGATGATGGCGGAAGCGGTGGTCAAATTGATTTTCTGTTGATGATTGAAACAAGAAATGTAAATCCTGAGCCCTGGCTGCATCGCTAAGCCCTGAGCATTTATAAACTAAAAAAGAATCTTTCTTTTTGGTAAGATGCTTTTTATTTCAAAGAAATCTTTCATACAGCTTTTCATATAGGGGAATGATATTATGAATATCAAATTTCCTCGCATGCGCAGCGGCATTTGCTTTAAATGTTTTCAATGTATCATCATTACTTAAAATATCAAGGGATTGCCGGCTCATAGTGGCAACATCACCTACATTTCCCATAAAGCCCGTTACACCGGGAATATTAATTTCACTTAATCCGCCGGCATTGGTTGATACTACAGGAACACCCGCTGCCATTGCTTCCAACGCAGCGAGACCAAAGCTTTCATATTCGGATGGAAGAAGGAAAAGATCGCCGATGGCTAAAATATCTTCCATTTGTTCCTGCTTGCCTACAAAACGTATGTCTTCAATCACACCTAATTCTCTTGCCAGGTCTTCGGCCGTGGATCGCTCAGGGCCATCGCCGATAAAAAGTAATTTTGATTTTACCTTTTTTTGTACTTCATAAAATATTTTTATTACATCCTGTACCCGTTTTATTTTTCTGAAATTAGATGCATGCAATAAAATTCTTTCACCATTTGGAGCAATTACTTTTTTAAATGCATCAATAGGTTTGCGGTTGAAACGCTCAACATCCACAAAGTTTCGGATCACTTCTATTTCTTTTTTTATTTTAAAAATTTTATACGTTTCATCCCGCAGGTTATCAGATACAGCCGTTATTGCATCACTTTGATTTATAGAAAAAGCAACTACCGGGGCATAAGTTTTATCTCTTCCGACTAAAGTAATATCGGTTCCATGTAATGTGGTAATGACAGGAATTTGTTTCCCTTCCAGCTCTAATATTTTTTTAGCCATATACGCTGCCGATGCATGAGGAATGGCATAATGAACATGAAGCAGGTCAAGGTTATTATTTTTAATCACATCAACCATAGTGCTGGCGAGTGCTGTTTCATAAGGGGGATAATCAAACAATGGATAAGTAGGTACCTGCACTTCATGATAAAAAATATTTGGAATAAAACCATTATTCAATCTTACCGGTTGCTGGTAACTGATAAAATGAACAAGATGACCTTTTTGGGCAAGAGCTTTTCCAAGTTCCGTAGCTAATACACCACTACCACCGAAAGTTGGATAGCAAACAATCCCTATACGCATAATGTGATAATTATATCGAAGATAACAGTTTTGCTGTACGAAGGTTTGCCGTTTATCTTAAATATTTGTGTTGATTTTTCGCTTTCAGTTATCTTTATCAAAATTCAACACACATGGGAAAATTGTTTTTTACGGTTCTCTGTTTATACTCATTTATTAATTCTTTTGGCCAGCAGGAAGATTCAATAATGATTCGCAGGATTGCTGATGAAATATTAATAAATGGCAAAGCCTATGACAACCTGCATGATCTTACTAAAAAGATCGGGGGCCGTTTATCAGGATCACCTCAATTAGCTAAGGCTGAACAATGGGGATTAAAGATTATGCAGGAAATCGGTGCTGATAGAGTTTGGTTGCAGGAATGTATGATTCCTCATTGGATAAGGGGCGGCGTTGATAAAGCTGAGGCAAGATATATTTCCGGGAAAAAATTATTAGATGTTCTTGCATTAGGTAATTCAATCGGAACAGGATCGAAAGGAATTACAGCTGCGGTAATAGAAGTAAAATCATTTGATGATCTCGAATCAAAAAAAGCTGAGTTAAAAGATAAAATTGTTTTTTATAACTATAAATTCAATCCAACATTTATCAGGACTTTCCAGGCCTATGGTGATGCAGTCCAATACCGCGGTAGCGGCCCAAGCAGGGCTGCAAAATATGGCGCTCTTGCTGTAATAGTAAGAAGTATGACACACAGTACAGATAATAATCCCCATACCGGTTCATTGAGATATGATACTACGTTACCAAAAATTCCTGCTGTTGCTATAGGTTTAAAAGATGCCGATTGGCTAAGTGCTCAACTTGAAAATAAAAAAGTAGAAGTTTTTTTAAAAACTGGCGGAAAGTTCCTGCCTGATACGATTGGTCATAATGTTATTGGTGAATTGACAGGAACAGAATTTCCGGACCAGATTATAACTATCGGTGGCCATCTGGATAGCTGGGATCCTGCCGAAGGTGCACATGATGATGGGGCAGGAGTAGTGCATACGATGGAAGTGCTTCGTGCATTTAAAGCGCTTGGTTATAAACCTAAGCATACAATCCGGTTTGTTTTATTCAGCAATGAAGAAAATGGTTTGCGCGGGGGACATAAATATGCTGATGAAGCGAAAGCAAAAAATGAAAAACATATTTTTGCATTGGAAAGCGATGCAGGAGGATTTTCCCCGCGGGGATTTTCTTTTGGAGGAACACCAGAACAATTAAAAAAAGTACAAAGCTGGATTCCTTTATTATATCCTTATGGAGTATATGAAATAACGGCTGGCGGTGGCGGAGCTGATATTGGCCCGCTGAATGAAAATTTAAAAACACCGGTGACAGAATTAGCTCCCGATTCGCAGCGATACTTCGATTATCATCATGCACGGAATGATGTTTTTGAAAATGTAAATAAGCGGGAATTGGAATTGGGTGCTATTAATATGGCTGCTTTGATTTATTTGGTTGATAAATATGGGTTGTAAAGAAAATTATTGATTACTTATTATTAATCATTTTAGACTTATGAGTTCAATAATCAGTAATTAATAATGAATAATCATTTCAATAGATTTGATATAGCTTCATGAATAGATTTAAATGGAAAAGAATCAATAATCTTTTGCATCTGTTTTTTTATTTCATCATTGCATAAATTGCCCATGCTGCCTTCATGGGTATGATTAAGTTTAGTGTCATACACAAAAGTCCCGATCCCGATATCAATGCCCGTTTTTTTATAAGCATCACGAAATGCAGTTCCTTCAAGAACTTGTTTATTTACTTCTTCTACACTAAATAAATATTTATATTTTGGGTCTTCCAGTATTCCTTCCTTTACAGAGATATTTGAAAGCATAAGGCCAGCCATTTCTATACAATCTTTCAATACCTGAAAAGATGGAAAAAGATGTTCTTTTAATAATTGCAGGTCCCGGTGGTAACCGGACGGAAGGTTCGTTGTCATCAAAGTGATCTCATTGGGTAAAGCTTTAATGCGATTACAATAAGAGCGGATTAATTCAAATACATCCGGGTTTTTTTTATGCGGCATAATACTGGAGCCTGTCGTTAATTCATCAGGGAAACTTATAAATCCAAAATTCTGGTTCAGGTATAAACATGCATCCATACTGAACTTTGCCAATGTATCAGCAACATTTGCTAAAGATTGAGCAACGATACGTTCAGTTTTCCCTCTACCCATTTGTGCATATACAACATTATAGTTGAGACTATCAAAGCCGAGAAGTTTTGTCGTTAATGTCCTGTTGATTGGAAATGATGAACCATAACCAGCAGCAGAACCAAGTGGATTTTTATTTACAACATCATAAGCTGCTTTCAATATAATCATATCATCAACCAGGCTTTCTGCATAAGAGCCAAACCACAAACCAAAAGATGATGGCATAGCTAACTGCAAATGTGTGTATCCCGGTAACAAATGATCCTTGTATTTTTCACTTTGCGTTTGTAATAATTCAAAGAAGGGCTGAATTGTTTTTACCAATTCTTCTATCTCATTTCTCAAAAATAATTTGATATCAACCAACACCTGGTCATTACGGCTGCGGGCGGCATGAATTTTTTTCCCGGCTTCGCCTAATTTTTCCGTCAGCAATTGAATTTTTTTCCCGGCTTCGCCTAATTTTTCCGTCAGCAATTCTTCCACCTGGGAATGGATATCCTCAACATCATCTTCCAGTTTAAATTCACCTTTTTTTATTTGGGAATAAATATTTTTTAATTCAGCCTGGAGTTGTTTCAATTCATCTTTAGTCAATAGTTCTACAGATTCCAGCATTTCTATATGTGCCAAAGAACCCAGCACATCAAAAGCCGCTAAGTACATATCCATTTCACGATCTTTTCCAACAGTAAACCTTTCTACTTCTTTACTTACATCTTCGCCGGTAAGCGAAGTATTATCTTTTTGCCATAATTTCATAGCAATTGGTTTAACAGGTTGATGTAAAGTTGGATCCCCTCTTTTATTTCATCAATATAAATATACTCATCCGCGGTATGACTTCTTGCTGAATCTCCCGGCCCCATTTTCAATGCGGGAAATGGCATCAGCGCCTTATCTGATGTAGTGGGGGATCCGTAATAGCCTCTTCCCAATGCGATGCCTGCTTTTACCAATGGATGATCTAATGAAATAAATGTTGATTTCATTCTTGTGGTACGGGGCTTGAACTGGCTTTTTAAATTATTTTTTAACGCCAATAAAATTTCTTCAAAGCTGTACAACTCATTTACACGGACATCCATCACAAATTTGCATTGGGAAGGAACTACATTGTGTTGTTTATTTTCTGTTTCTATTACCGTTACTGACATTCGGGACTCGCCAAGCAGTTTACTCACTTTATCAAACTGGTAATTACGAATCCAGTTTATATCTTCTATTGCTACATATAATGAGTTTTCTCCTTCGTTGCGTGCAGCATGACCTGCACGTCCCTGTGCAGTACAATCAATAACCATCAGCCCACGTTCTGCAATAGCCATTTCTAATTGTGTAGGTTCGCCCACAATACCAAAATCAATCTGGCCAAGATAAGGCAGCACCAGTTCAATCCCATTTACCCCACTTATCTCTTCTTCTGCGCTTGCAGCAAATACAATGTTATGGTTCAAATTATCACGATGATAATAATGCAGAAAAACCGCCATCAGGCTTACAAGGCAGCCACCTGCATCATTACTGCCAAGCCCATAAAGCTTGCCGTCTTTTTCAATAGGAGTAAATGGATCCAGCGTATAACCTTTATTAGGCTTAACCGTATCGTGATGTGAATTAAGTAAAATACTTTGTTTTGCCGGGTCGTAGTATTCGTTTTTTGCAAACACATTATTACCGACTCTTGTATAAGGGATAGCATGGTTTTCAAAAAATGCACAAATTAACTCTGCTGTATCATTTTCTTCTTTGGAAAAAGAAGGCGTAGCTATTAATTCTTTCAGCAGGCTGATTGCATCTTGCTGCAGCGTATATAAATTTTCTTTACTCATTGATGATAGTTGTGCCGGAAGTTCCCTCTATAAGTTGCTGCAGGTTTTCTGCTTTGCCGATAATGACTTTGCTCACGCCATTGTTTAATGCGGTAAAAGCATTATCCAACTTAGGTATCATACCGGCAAAAATAACCTGCTTTTCCCCCTTCCCCTGAAGGGGTGTTTTAAGACGCTGATATTCGTTCCAGTTTAAAATCGGGATAACACTATTATCATTATCAGCATCGAACAACACACCAGCTTTTTCAAAAGAATAGATTAGTGTTACTTCATAATCTTTGCTTAATTCTTTCGCCAATTCCTGCGCTATTGTATCCGCATTCGTATTTAATAATTGTCCCTGCCCATCATGAGTAATAGGTGCAAATACAAGAGCCATGTTTTTTCCAAGTAAACTGTTTATCAAATCAATATTTATAGCATCCACATCACCGACAAATCCATAATCTAATACCGGGTGTTTTCTTTTGTGCGCAAGAATAACATCTCCGTCTGTACCACTTAATCCGACTGCATTACAATTAAAGCCCTGTAATTTCGCAACGATATTCTTATTAATGTATCCCGCATAGACCATTGTCACAATCTTTAATGTTTCTGCGTCAGTGATTCGTCTTCCATCTACTAATTGCTGTTGAATGCCCAATTGCTCTGCAAGCTTTGTTGCGAGATTACCTCCTCCATGCACTAAAATTTTTTTATCTGTGATACCTGCAAACTCTTTAAGAAAAGAAGAAAGTTTTTTTTCATCATCAATGATGTTGCCGCCAATTTTTATTACAAACAATTTAGCCATATAACCATTTAACCATTGGACATCAGGATTTCACTTAATACCGCTTGTGCGGCCCAAACCCGGTTAGCAGCCTGCTGCGTTACTATACTCATTGACCCATCTAATATTTCATCACTTAGTTCAACATTTCTTCTTACAGGCAAACAATGCATCACTTTGGCATTATTAGTTAATGCCCATCTTTTATTTTTTAGCATCCATTTCGGATCATTCGTGTAAATTTTTCCATAGTCATGGTAAGTGCTCCAGTTTTTTACATACACAAAATCTGCATTCTTTAATGCTTCTTCCTGGTTGTGAGTTATTGTCGCTCCTTTGGTAAATTGTTCATCCAGTTCATAGTCTTCAGGATGTGTGATTACAAATTCTGCTTTTCCCCATGCATTAATCCATTGCGAAAAACTATTGGCCACACATTGTGGTAAAGGTTTTACGTGCGGCGCCCAGGTTAGAACAACTTTAGGTTTGGAATTTGGAATTTGGAATTTGGAATTTGTCTGAAGAGATTCTGTAATAGTAACTATATCTGTCAGGCTTTGTAGCGGATGCAATGTTGCACTCTCTAAACTTACTATAGGTATGCCGGCATATTTAATAAATTGTTTTATATAAAGCTCACTGTAATCATCTTCCCGATTGTTAAGTGAAGGAAAAGTGCGGATGGCGAGGATGTCAAAATATTTTCCCAGGATGGGAGCAGCATCTTTTACATGCTCGACCGTTGTTCCGCTCATGATAGCTTCATCTTCAAATTCAAGTGCCCAACCTTCATTACCTATATTAAATACAATAGTTTCCATTCCCAAATTCTGCGCAGCTATCTGTGTGCTCAATCTTGTACGCATACTTGGATTCAGAAATAAGCAACCAATTCGTTTATTGACACCGGGATTTTTATCTTTTAAAGGATCGGTTTTATATGCCAAAGCCTTTTGCACCAGGGCATCAATATTTGTTACATCATGAACAGAAATAAAATTTCTCATTCTTAGCTGACAGGGTTTGTGGCTGATACTATATTTTGTATTTCTTCCTGTATGGATTCAATGAATTGTTCTGCATCCCTTTTCTTTAATGCCAGTGAAGGCAGCAACCGGATTATATTTGGCTTGGATTCACCGGTAAATATTTTCTGATTCCACAATAGGTTCTTCCGCAGGTCCTTTATTTCTTCAGGTACATCAAAGCCAATCATTAATCCTCTTCCGCGTACATTTTTTATTTCCCGAATATTTTCTAATTCATTTCTTAAGTATTTGCCCACCATAACAGCATTACCCATCAGTTTTTCTTCTTCAATCACTTCCAATACTGCTAATGCGGCAGCACATGCTAAATGATTGCCGCCAAATGTAGTACCCAGCATAAAATGTTTTGGTTTGATATGTGGTGCTACGATAATCCCTGCAACAGGGAATCCATTGCCCATGCCTTTTGCCATGGTATAGATGTCTGCATTTACTCCTGCAAAATCGTGACTGAAAAATTTTCCACTTCTGCCATAGCCGCATTGAATACTATCGGCAATATATACCGCACCATATTCATCACATAAGGCACGGATTCTTTTCAGAAATGAATCATCTGCTACATTAATGCCGCCAACACCTTGTATGCCTTCAATGATGACAGAAGAAATTTCATCTCCATATTCTTTAAAGCAATCTTCCAATTCCTGTTCGTCATTAAAGGGAAGAAAGATTACATTATCAGTTTCATTTACCGGGGCGATATAATTTTTATTGTCTGTTGCTGATACAGCGAGGGAAGTTCTTCCATGAAAGGCTTTGCTGAAAGCAATTATTTTTTTTCTTCCATTATGAAATGACGCAAGCTTTAATGCATTTTCATTTGCTTCGGCGCCGGAGTTGCAAAGAAAAAGCTGGTAATCTTCTTTGCCGGAAATCCTGCCAAGTTTTTCGGCCAATTCCTGTTGCAAGGGTATTTTTATAGAATTGGAATAAAAAGCAATTTTTTCCAACTGCTCTTCAATCCGTTTTACCCAGTGCGGATGCGTATGCCCGATGCTTATCACCGCATGGCCGCCGTACAGATCTAAATATTGTTCGCCTTTATCATCCCATACATAAGAACCCTTCGCCTTTACAATGGTAATGTCATTTAATGGATATACGTCAAATAAATTCATAAGTAGGAGCTATTAGTTATTTTAAATTTAAAAGTATATTGAATAATAGTAAGCTCCCAAGTCTCCCCTTCAGGGGAGATTTAGAGGGGCTTTAAAAATAATTTGCTTTTAATTTTAATCCTGTTGTTTCATCAATGCCAAACATCAAATTCATGTTCTGTACAGCCTGGCCTGATGCACCTTTCAATAAATTATCAATAGCGGAGTGAATCACCAGTTTGTTATCTACTTTTTCCAGTTGAATCACCCCATTGTTGGTATTCACTACTTGTTTTAAAAAAATCGGTTCCTTATTTAAATGAACAAAGGGATGATCTTTATAAAAGCCATTAAAAATATTTGTCAATTCTTCTTCACTTATATCAGATTTAACCAGGGAGCTTATAAAGATACCTCTTGTAAAATCTCCCCGCCATGGAATAAAACTTAAATCAATATCACTGGTCGGTTGTAATTGTTTCAGCGATTGATTGATCTCTCCAAGATGTTGGTGTGTTAGTGTTTTATAAGATTGTATATTGTTGGATCTCCAGCTAAAATGTGAGCTACCGGTTAAACTTTGTCCTGCGCCTGTAGAACCAGTAATGCCCGTTGTATGAACTTCTTTTAATAAACCTGCCTTTGCCAGCGGCAACAATCCTAACTGGATTGCTGTTGCAAAACAACCCGGGTTAGCAATGCTGGTGGCAGTTTTTATTTGTTCACGATTTAATTCAGGTAATCCATAAATAAATTTCCTGCTTTCATTTTGTTGCTTGTCTATTAACCTGAAGTCCTGTGAAAGATCAATCACCTTAATCTGATCAGAAATTTTAAATTCTTCGAAGAATTGCTTTGCCTCACCGTGTCCTACGCATAAAAATAAAACATCAATGCTTCCTTCTTTTAAAGGGGTACTATGATCAGTAAATTTTATTTCAGTTTCGCCAAGCAGGTCCTGGTGTACGGCATATACCTGTTTACCTGCATTGCTCCTGCTATGAATAAAAGATATTTCTGTATCCGGATGATTTAATAATAGTCTTATTAATTCACCACCGGTATACCCGGCGCCGCCTATTATGCCGACCTTGATTGCCATGATTGTTCTGAATTTTAATAATCAATAATTATTAATTAATAATTATTGCTCTTATTTACGGCACTCCAAATAGCTACCTGGTTACCGGATATTTTACTAAACCCTCTTACATCCTCACCGGTAAATCCCGCATTCATTTCACCATATTTACCAAACTTACTATTCATCAAATCATACTTCGATTCAATGCCGGTAATCTGAAAACGATATGGCATCAGTTGCACAAATACATCACCCGTCACATTTTGCTGAGAGTTTTCAAAGAAAGATTCAATATCTCTCATCACCGGGTCCAATATTTGCCCTTCATGCAACCAATTACCGTAAAACTGTGCCAACTGATCTTTCCAATTCAGTTGCCATTTGGTTAGCACATGTTTTTCCAAAGCATGATGAGCTTTTAATATCACCATTGGCGCTGCCGCTTCAAAACCTACACGACCTTTAATGCCGATAATGGTATCGCCGACATGAATGTCCCTGCCAATACCATAGGGCCCGGCTATTGATTGTAAATATTGAATTGCTTCCGAAGGATGTTCAAATTCTTTCCTATCAACTTTCTTCAACTGACCTTTTATAAATCCCAATTCCAGATCCCTGGTTCCTGTTTCCGTTACCTGGGTAGGCCATGCTTCTTCAGGTAACATGCCTTTTGATGAAAGTGTTTCTTTGCCACCAACACTTGTTCCCCACAGTCCTTTATTAATGGAGTACATTGACTTTTCAAAATTCATTTCCACATTTTTGCTTTTCAAATAAGCAATCTCTTCTTCACGGCTCAATTTCAAATCTCTTATCGGGGTGATTATTTCCACACCCGGAATCATAATATGAAAAATCATATCAAATCTTACCTGGTCGTTACCGGCGCCGGTACTTCCATGAGCTACTGCATCTGCATTCAATGTCTTTGCATGTTCAGCAATTTGCAATGCCTGGCTCAATCTTTCCGCACTTACACTTAATGGATAAGTATTATTCTTCAGTACATTTCCAAAAACGAGGTATTTAATGATGCGGTCATAATAGGTTTTAACAGCATTTATTGTTGTATGAGAGATTACGCCAAGTTTATAAGCATGTGCTTCGATATTCTTTAGTTCTTCATCACTAAAGCCACCGGTATTTACAATGATGCTGTGTACTTCATAGCCTTTCTCTTCAGTTAAATACTTTACGCAGTATGATGTATCCAGTCCGCCGCTAAAACCTAAAACAACTTTGCCCCCATCTCCTGAAGGGAGATTTATATCGCTTCCTTTATTTATTGAAGTTTTCATTGTTTTAAAATAAGCTATTACCTTAAAGAGTTTTCATTCCCCTTTAGGGATAAGGACTATAAATTGAATAATAATTTGAAGAATGATTTTTTATCTTCTCCTTTAATAGAATTTTTGTCCTCTCCTTTAGGGGACGGGGGCTTCAAAAAAGGTCTGAGCAATTTCCATTGTTTTATACGCAGCAAACGCTCAAACACATTTTTCTTTTCTTTAAAAAACTCTTTGGTCTCTTCCGGTTCGTAATGATCTTTCGGATCATACAGCATAGCCGTGCACATACAATTCTTTCTGTCCTTGCTCATCAGTATCTCGTAATTCACACAGCTCTTACAACCGGCCCAGAAATCCTCATCCTGCGTCAATTCAGAATAAGTAACGGGCTCGTATCCCAGGTCGCTGTTGATTTTCATTACAGCAAGCCCGGTAGTCAATCCGAATATTTTTGCATTAGGATATTTTTCCCTGGAGAGAGCAAATATTTTTTGCTTGATGGATTTAGCAACGCCGCTTTTTCTAAATTCCGGCGCAACAATAAGTCCTGAGTTGGCTACATACTCACCATGGCTCCATGTTTCTATGTAGCAAAAGCCTACCCATTTACCATCACTGGTAACGGCAATCACGGCCTTGCCTTCATCTATTTTTTGTTCAATGTATTCCGGCGAACGTTTGGCAATGCCCGTGCCGCGGGCCATGGCAGAAGTTTCCATTTCACCGGTAATGGTGGTTGAATAAATTTTGTCATCTGGCGTTGCAACCCTGATAATAATGTTCTGATTGTCCACGATCAAAAAAATGATTGAATAAAAATGCGGATAACCAATCCAAATGTAGTAGAAGATTTCGGAAATATTTCACTGACAGGGGCCCTGGTTATTGGCTCGTCCTGTCAGAATACAGGTCGGCGTCGCGGGCGGGAAAAAATAAACACATCAAATCCTACGGCATAAACACCCGTAGTAATAGCGGCATGAAAAGGGAATTGTTTCGTATGTGTCAGAATGTTATTCATGTTTACAATCGGGTTGTAAATGAACACAAATGTAAACAATAATTAATAAGCTGTTGGAATTTTTTTGTTAATCAATTATTTTTTCCGGTATGATTGCTACTATGTTCCATCGGAACATCTCATAGGTAAAAATGATTCTGATAGCAATAGCGTTCCGGAGGAACGCATTGTGCTTTTAATCATACACCAAACGCTCCTATAGAACATGGATCTTGTTTATCCATTACATTTACCCATCAGATGTCCCTCGGGGACAAGTTCCAATTATACTTTAGTATTCTTAAACTAATCAGCAGCTCAAAGATTATCAATTTTCTTTTGAATCGTCTGCTTGTCGGTCTGTGTTTTTGCAAGTAAAATAGCTTTTTGAAAATTTTCTTTTGCTTTTTTGTTGTCAATGTCTTTGTATAATTCGCCGAGTAAAGTAAAATAAAAATGATTGTCGGTTAGATTTAATTTTTCGGCTTCAACGATTGCTTCTTGCTTCCCGTTTGCTTTTGCAAGTGCATACGTTCTGTTAAGCGCTGCTATAGGTGAGTATTGTATTTGCAGCAACCGGTTATAGAGTTGTAAAATGTTTTCCCATTTTTCTTTTGTATCTGTTTTTTGTGTGTTCCAGTAAGCAATGGTCGCTTCCAGGTGATATTTTGAAATTTTATTTCCGGTTGTTGCGGAGTGTAAAAAATATCCTCCCTTACTAATCAAGTCAGCGTTCCAGAGGCTTGTGTCCTGTTCATCATATAAAACCAGTTCCCCGTCTTTATTTATGCGTGCATCAAATCTTGAAGCGTGAAAGCACATTAATGAAAGCAATGCATTTACCCGGGGCTTATTGGTG
>WNFM01197180.1_pt6 | contig 15233 bp, 14 predicted proteins | sample 5400271 | NCBI WGS metagenome assembly WNFM01 (sample SAMN13153352, study PRJNA577476) | soil metagenome | isolation source: 60 cm saprolite on Douglas fir-dominated hillslope | place: USA:California | collected 2013-09-17
TGCGGGCGAGGAGCGCCACCGCGATCGCGTCAAACCCGTAGCCGGAGGCGACCGCGGGCGACATGTCGTGCTGGATCGCGAGTATCTGGACGATCCCGGCGGTGGCTGCCAGCGCGCCCGAGATGCCCATCGCCAGCACCGTTGTGCGGGCGACCGAGATGCCCGCCGCCCGCGCCGCGCCGGCGTTGAAGCCGACCGCCCGGAGCTGGAAGCCGAGGGTCGTCCGCTCGATCAGGAACCAGACCAGCGGCACCGCGACCAGGGCGAGCAGCAAGCCGAGGTGGAGGCGGCTGCCCGGAAGGATGATGGGAAGGGTCGAGTTGATGTCGATGTAGGGCGTCCGCGGCGTCCGGGTGCGGGGGTCGAGCATCAGGCCTGGCGTGGTGACCAGGTAGTTGGCGATCAGGAACGCGATGTAGTTGAGCATGATCGTGGTGATCACCTCGTGCGCCCCCGTCTGCGCCTTCAGGAAGCCGGCGATCCCGGCGTAGAGGAAGCCCGCCGCCATCGCCGCCAGGAGGGCGAGCGGCACCTCGACAAAAGCCGGGAGGCCGTGGATCGAGTAGGCGACGAAGACGCCGGCCAGCGCCCCGATGTAGAACTGGCCCTCGGCGCGGATGTTGAAGAGCCCGGCCCGGAATCCGAGCGCAACACCGAGCCCCAGGAAGATATAGGGCACGGAGCTGACGAGCGTCTCGGCGAATGCGTTGGTGTTGGTGAAGGCGCCCTGGAAGAGGTAGAGATAGGCCAGGCTGGGGTCGGCCCCGGCGGCCACAACGGCGATCGCCGCGACCAGGAAGCCGAGGACGACCGAGGCGATGGGGATCACGAAGACGTTGATCACCCACGGCGGCACATGCTCCCAGAGCCGGCTCATGCCGCCGCGCCGCCCGCCATCAGGAGGCCGATCCAATCGCGGTCGGCATCAGCGCCGTCGATGATCGCGACGATCCGGCCCCGGTAGATGACGGCAATCCGGTCGCTAAGCGAGAGCACCTCGTCGAGCTCGGAGGACACCAGCAGGACGGCGAGGCCCTTGTCGCGCTGGGCGACGATCTGCTGGTGGATGAACTCGATCGAGCCGACGTCGATGCCGCGGGTCGGCTGGCAGGCGATCAGCACCATCGGCTCGGTGCCCAGCTCGCGGGCGACCACCACCTTCTGCTGGTTACCGCCGGAGAGGGAGCCAGCCGGCGCCTCGGGGCTCGAGGCACGGATGTCGAACTGCTTGATCAGGCGGCTCGCGTAATCGGTGACGGCGCGCAGGTTGCGCACGATCCAGCGGGCGAAGGGGCTGCGGTCGTAGTCCTCGAGGACCAGGTTGTCGGCGATCGGGAGCTCGAGGATGATGCCTTCTTTGTGTCTGTCGGCGGGTATGACGCTGAGCCCCTCTCGGAGCCGGAGCCGGGTCGAGCGCCGGGTGAAGTCGCGGCCGCCGATCAGGACCTGGCCCTCCCTTGCCGCGCGGAGGCCGCTGATCGCGTCCACGAGCTCGTTCTGGCCGTTCCCCTCGACCCCGGCGATGCCGACGATCTCGCCCGCCCGGACCTCGAGCGAGAAGCCGTCGACGACCACCTGGCGGCGGTCGTCGGCGACCACCAGGTTCTCGACCTTGAGGCGGACTTCGCCCGGCTGGGCGGGCTGCTTCTCGACCCGCAGCAGCACCGGCCGGCCGACCATCAGCCGGGCCAGGTCGGACTGGCCGGACTCCTTCGGCGTGGTGCTGCCGACGACCTTGCCGCGGCGCATGACCGTGATCTGGTCGGCGATCTCCATCACCTCGGCCAGCTTGTGGGTGATGAAGATGACCGCATTGCCGGCCTTGACGAGGTTGCTGACGATCTCGAAGAGGCCCTTGGTCTCCTGGGGCGTGAGGACGGCGGTGGGCTCGTCCAGGATCAGCAGCCGGGCGCCCCGGTAGAGGGCCTTGAGGATCTCGACCCGCTGCTGGACCCCGACCGAGAGCTCGGCGACCCGCGCCTTCGGCGGCACGTCGAGGCCGTAGCGGGTGGAGAGCTCAGCGACCACCTTGGCCGCGCCGTCGACGTCGATCCAGCCCCTCGGCTGGGTGATCTCGCGGCCGAGGATGATGTTCTCGGCGACCGTGAGGGGCGGGATCAGCATGAAGTGCTGGTGGACCATCCCGATGCCGAGAGCGATCGCGTCCTGGGGTCCGTGGATGGCCACTTGGCGGCCGTCGAAATGGATCTCCCCCGAGTCCGCCGAGGTGAGGCCGTAGACGACGTTCATAAGCGTCGACTTGCCGGCTCCGTTCTCACCGAGCAAGGCGTGGACCTGGCCCCATTCGACGACCAGGTCCACACCGTCGTTCGCCCTGAGCTCCCCGTAGGTCTTGACGATCCCCCGGAGCTCGAGGGCCTTATTCATTTCTGAGTTGGCTAGGCGGTTACGCCGGTCGTGATCGCCCCGCTCTTCAGCTTGGACTGGATGTCGGCGATCTTGGCCTGGATGTCGGACGAGATCTTCGACGCGTTGTCGTGGTAGGGAGCGAGGCCGATGCCGTCGTTCTGGATGTTGAAGCTCTGGATGCCGCCCTTGCTGGTGCCCTTGACCAGGTTGACGACGGCCTGCTTGACGGCGAGGTCGAGGTGCTTCTCGGCGCTGGTGATGAGGCAGCTGTCGACGTCCGGGTAGCTGATGTACTGGTCCACGTCGACGCCGACGCAGAACTTGCCGGCATCCTTCGCCGCCAGCAGCGCGCCGTTGCCGGTCTGGCCGCCGGCGCCGAAGATCACGTCGGCGCCCTGGCTGATGAAGGTCTGGCCCTGCTGCTTGCCCCAGTCGGGGTCGTTGAAGTCCTTGGCGCCGCTCTCCGGCTGGTAGATCTTGAGGACCTTGGTGCCGGCCTTTGCGTACTGGGCCCCCTTGGCGTAGCCCTCGACGTAGCGGACGACGGGCGGCACGGTCTGAAGCCCGGCGACGACGCCAATGGTGCCGGTCTTGCTGACGAGGGCAGCGAGCGCCCCGGCGAGGAAGCCGGGCTGGTCCTCCTGGAAGAGGAGGCCGATCAGGTTGGAGGGCGGCGTCTTGTCGGCGAAGTCATAGGCGTCGACGAGCACGAAGGTGGTGTTCGGGTTGGCCTTGGCGGCGGCCGTCACGGCGTCGCCGAGGTTGAAGCCGACGCCGATGATCATGTCGTACTTCTGGTTGACGAACTGGGTGATGTTCTTCGGGTAGTCGTCGGGCGTGCTGGACTCGATGGCCTTGCCGGATACGCAGAGGCTGGCGTCGGCCTGGGCGTCCTGGACGCCCTTGTAGGAATCGAAGTTGAAGGACTTGTCGCTCAGCTTGCCGACGTCAGTCACCAGGCCCACCTTCCAGGTCTTGGAACAGGTGCTGGCGGGGGCGTTGCCGCCACCACCGCAGGCGCCGACGGCGAGGACCGTTATCGAGGCGGCCAGCAGGCCGCCCAGGACGCGAAGACCACGCATACGAATTACCCCTCCTTTAGGAAGCGCTCGTGGTTTGCGAGCGCGCGACTTCACTGGACTTCACTGGACTCCGGACGATTGCTTCGATTCCGATGATGAAACTTTTGGTGAGTCTAAGCCAAAGTGCGGCGCAGGAAGTTCCCAGCCTCATACCAAGTCAGGCCGAGGACTTGCTGTGTGAGTGGCCCGCAGCAATCGGCGACCTTGGCTGCCAGCTCGGCCTCGCTCGGCGGCCGGCCGGGTGCGCCGGGCGGAAGCGCAAGCTCCGCCAGCCGGGTGCCGGCCCCCGTCCTCACCTCGGCGGTGAAGGAGCCGTCGAGCAGGCCGGAGCCGCCCGCGGACGCCTGCACGGTGATCCGCCCGGCCAGCCGCCGCGCCTCGGGTCGGGACACCGAGGCGTCGGTGAAGCTGGCGAAGCCGACCGGGTCGTCGAGCAGCGCGGCCGCGACGCCGTACTCGAGGCTGAACTTACCCTCCAGGCCGGTCCTGGGCGAGTGGCGGTTGAGCGGCTGCAGAGCCGCTGCCGGCGTTCTCACCATGATCTCCTCGACCGATGCCGGGTCGAGCCCCAGCCCGGCCAGGGCGGCGACCGGCCGCTGGAGGGCGTAGCAGCAGGGATAGAGCTTGATCGCCAGCCCGCCTGGGACGGCCGGTCCGCTGCTGGAGATGGCGGCGGGGTTGCCGCCCAGCAGCTTCAGCCACTCGTCGAGCGCCGCGGGGTCGGCGCCCGCCCCCGCACCCGCAAGTCGCGCGGCGCGGACGCCGGCCGACACCGCGAAGCCGACCTGGAGCGGCTTGGCCATCGTCCCGAACGCCGCCTGGACGCCGCCCGCGGCAGGGACCGCAAGCGCCATCGCCCTGGCCAGCGTCTCCTCGTCGAGGCCGAGCGCCACGCCGGCTGCCACCGCGGCCGCGGGCGCGCCGGCCGTGCAGGTTGCGTGCCAGCCGCGGCTGTAGTGCTCCCAGCCGAGCGCGATGCCGAGGCGCGCCATCACGCCCGCTCCGGCCAGGTAGGCGCGCTCGTCGCCGCCTGCGGCCAGAGCGGCGGTGACACAGACGGCCGAGATGTGGGCGGTCGATTCCAGGTGGAGGTCGTCGTAGTCGAGGGCATGGGCGGCGGCTGCCCAGTGGGTTGCCTCGTCCTCGCCGGCGGCGATCCGGACGACCGGCTCGTCGTGGCCGGCGACGGCGACGGCGACGGTGTCGACGAGCGACCGCCGGGCGAGGGCCACGTCGTCGGCCGACGGCTGAAACGCCGCGGCCCAGGCCGCCAGCCGGCCGGCGGTGGAGGACCGGCTAGAGATCGGGGTGGGCCTTCAAGTAGCGAAGCACCGCGTCGCGCCTGGGCTCGATCGCACCTTCCAGGACGAGCTCGTCGAGCCGGGCCTTGAGCTTGCCAACAGCGGGGCCGGGCGGGAGGCCGCGGGCGCGCATGATGTCCTCGCCGGTGATCGGCGAGCTGAGCCGGCTGGGCGACTCCGCCAGGACCGCGGCGAGCCGGCGCTCGAGCTCGGCCAGCTTCTCCGGCTTGTCGTAGGCCGACGCCCCGATGTCGGCATGGGCGAGCTGGAGCAGGGCGTCGAGGTCGGACCCCGCTTCCCGCGCCAGCCGGCGCACCGCGCCGTCGGTCCACTCCGACTCGTAGTAGACCGGCCGCAGGTGGAGGCGGACGAGGTGGGCAACGCGCTCGATGACGCTGTTGGAGAAGCGAAGCCGGGTCAGCGCTGCCTCGGCCAGCTCGGCGCCGACCTTCTCGTGGCCGAGAAAGCTGCCGTCGGGCGCTGCGGTGGCCGGCTTGCCGGTGTCGTGGAAGAGCGCCGCCAGCCTGACCACCAGCTCCGGCGGGGTCAGGGCGACCGTCTGCAGGGTGTGCCCGTAGACGTCGGCGGTGTGGTAGCCGCCCTGCTGGACACCCTTGCAGGCGGCGAGCTCGGGCAGCAGGCCGGGCAGCAGGCCGCCGGCGTCGAGGAGCTCCAGGGCGAGCTTGGGACGGTCGCTCAGCAGCATCTTGCGAAGCTCGTCAGAGATCCTCTCGACCGAGACCACCGGCGGCCGCAGCCGGTCGGCCAGGGAGCGCATCATGGGCAGCAGCGAGGGATCCGGTTCGAAGCCGAGCTGAGCCGCGAAGCGCACCGCCCGGAGCATCCGGAGCGGGTCGTCGCTGAAGGTCGAGACGGGGTCCAGCGGAGTCCGCAGGCGCTTGGCTCTGAGGTCGGCGAGCCCGCTTCCGAGGCGATCCTCCAGCTTGCCGTCGAAGTCCATCAGCAGCGCGTTCACGGTGAAATCGCGGCGGCGCAGGTCCTCGTCGATCCCGGCCGGCCTGACGTCGGGCTTGCGGGAGTCGTCGCGGTAGCTCTCGGCGCGAGCCGAGGCGAATTCGATCGGCCGGTCCCCCCACATGACCTGGGCGGTGCCAAAGCGCTCGAAGATCACCGGCGGAGCGCTCCGGGTGAGCTTCGCGAAGCGGGCGGCCAGCTCCGGCCCCCGACCGTCCTCGACGACGACGTCGATCTCCCGGTGCTCACGGCCGAGGAGCCGGTCTCGCACGAAGCCGCCGACGGCCCAGGCGTGCACCCCAAGCCCGTCAGCCGCCTGGGCGAGCAGAGGAAAGGCCGGGTCCGGCGGCGCTATCGGTTCTCGATCGCCCATTCGACGGCACCAACCAGGCCCACGTCGGCGCCCAGTGCGGCACGCAGGATGCGCGGACGCCGGTTCGGCGTCACGAAGGGCGACTCCAGGATCGCCTCCCCCAGCCCTCCCTCGACCAGGCTCCAGGACTCGGTTATGCCACCGCCCATCACGATGACCTCGGGGTCGAACAGGTTGGCCAGGTTGAGCAGGCCGAGACCGACCATCCGCGCCGCCTCCTCGACGATCCCGCCCGCCTCCGGGTCGCCGGCCTCAGCGGCCCGGAACACGTCCGCGGCGGGGCGGCCCGCCCGGGTGGCGATGGAATGCCCGCTGGCATAGGCCTCGAGGCATCCGCGCATCCCGCAGAAGCAGAGCGGCCCGTTGGGGTCGAGGACCATGTGGCCGAGCTCGCCGGCCGACCCGTGGGTCCCGCTGTAAAGGTGGCCGTCGAGGATTAGGCCGGCCCCGATGCCGGTGCTCCAGGTCACGTAGACGAGGTTCCGCACGCCACGGCCGGCGCCTCGCTGGTGCTCGGCGACGGCAGCCAGGTTGGCGTCGTTCTCGAGGTGGACGGGTGCGTCAAAAGCCTCGCGGAGCATCTCACCGAGGGGCAGCCCGGCCGGCCAGCCGGCAAGGTTGGGGGGGTTCACGAGAACTCCGCTCTGGGGATCGCTGGGGCCCGGGACGCCGATCCCGACAACCTCGATCGGAGCGCCATCGGCCAGTCGTGCCGCATTGTCCCGTGCCCACTTGACCATCCCGGCGGGACCGCCGAGCTCGGGTGTCGGCGCCTTGGCGATGCCGACGATGGCGCCGTCCGGCATCGCGACGGCGACCCGCACCTGCGTCCCGCCGAGGTCGATTCCCGCAATCACACGCCTAGCCTAGATGGGCGGTGAGATCCCCGGGCCTGTTCCTGCGCCGTCCGCTGCTCCTGTCGGTCGTCGTGGTGGCCGCATTGGTGATCTTGGCCCTCGTCCTCCACGTCCTCTTCGCCAGCGTTCCACCCGGTCGCGGCCGACTGCTGCTGAGCGCCGGCGCACTGCTTCCCTCGCTGGCGATCGCCCTCTTCTTCGCGAGCCGGATCGGCCTCCAGCGAACGGGATTCCGCCGCGCCGTCGACCCAACCGGCAGGTGGAGCCTTCTCCTCCTCGCCATACCCCTGCTCGCCGCCGCGCTGGCGCTCCCCTTCCGGGCCTCGGTCGGGGCGGGCCCCTTCCTCCTCACCGGTGCCCTGGCGCTCTTGATCGGCCTCCACGAGGAGACCTGGTTCCGGGGCGTGATCCTGACGGCCCTTGCGACCCGAGGCCCGACCTATGGGCTCGTCGCCTCGGCGATGCTGTTCGGCGTCGCCCACTCCTTCAACGTCCTGACCACGGGCGCCCCGGCGGCGGCGGTCGCCTACCAGGTCGCGACCGCCGCCCTGATCGGGATCGTATTCGGCGCGGTGCGCCTGCGGACGGGGGCGCTCTGGCCCGCGATCGCCGGCCATGCCGCAGTCGATTGGGCGGCGCTGCTCATCCTGTATCCCTCGACGGCCCCACGCACGCCAACCGTGCTAACAGCCGCGGGCGGCCTGCTCATTTACGGCACCCTGGCGGCCATAGGCCTCCTCCTGGTCGGCCGGGCGGAAGGGCGTCGCCCTGAAGCGGACGAAGACGCGGTTTTCCCCCTCCCCGCTCCGCGGGGAGATTGATTGGGCAGGGTGGGGACGAGCACTGACTCCAGATCCAGGCCCGTCAGCAGCTCCTTCCCACCTGAGGCAGGTGGAGAGCGACCGTGTTGGCGGCCTGTGTGCGTCCCCACCCTGCCCTCCCCACCGTGTGGGGAGGGTGATCTAAAGGTCCACACGGTGGGGGTGATCTAAAGGTCCACACGGTGGGGGTGATCTAAAGGTCCACACGGTGGGGGTGATCTAAAGGTCCACACGGTGGGGGTAGGGTGACCTTGCTCCTAGCGAAGCGTCCGGACGTCGCCCTCGCGACGGGTCACACGCTCGGCGTCAAGGTGCTCGAGGAAGGCCAGGACCGGCCTCCGGCTGGCGGCCATTGCGTCCCGCAGGCGTGCGACGGTGACGCCGCCCTCCACCGCCGCGATCCGGCGGACGAGCTCGAGCCCCGCCTGGTAGGCGTCCCGGGTGAAGGCGATGTCGTCGGAGAGGCGCACCAGCGCCCCGCTCTTGGCCAGCGCGCGGAGCACCTCGGGTCCGGCCCCAGCCGTCCGCATCGCCTCGGGAAGGGAAGGCGGAGCGAAGGGAGTGCGGCCGAGCAGCTCGACCAAGCGCTGGGCGGGGCCGCCCTCGGCCGGGTCGAGGACGACCTCATGACCGGGCAGCCCGACCTCCCCGCTCCGCTCGGCTACGACCCCCTCGCGCGTCAGCTCCGCCAACGCCGCGCTGAAGGCGGCGGGTACCAGCCCGAGCCGGTTCTTCAGCTCTTCCCGCGGCATCCCGCCGCGGAGCGGGTGGGCGCGATGGTAATCGCCCAGCAGCGTTTGGGCGCGGCCGACCAGCGTTGACCAGGCCTCGGGCGCGAACAGCCAACCGCCCGCCCGCCGGGCGATGATCGTGGAGAGGTCGGCGGCGGGAGCCAGGGTCGCCTTGAGGAGCCCCGCCTCGCTGATTCCGCGGGGGTACTTGCGGAGCTCCTCCTGGAGCACGTCACCCGCCATCCGCCGCTCAAGGGAGGCCGGCACCGAGACGTCGTGGCGCGGGTGGCGGCGGGGGCTGACATCGGCGAAGCGGCCGCCGGCGATGGTCGCCGCGGGACTCGGCAGGCGAAGCACGAAGCGGTCGCCGGCGGCGGCCGCGATTGGCTCCGCCAGGTAGAGCTGGACCCAGCCCCGACTCCCCGGCTCAATCTGGTCGGACTCCAGCATGATCGCCCGAGCGGCCACCTCCGCAGTCCCGCTGTGGAGCAGCAGCTCAGTCCCGTGGCGGAGCGGCCGCATCGCGCCGGCGAGGACCGTCACCTCGGCGTCGATGCGGCGCGAGTCGGCCAGCGTGCCGGGCCGGACGAGGACGTGACCGCGGTGGAGGTCCTCCTTCTCGACGCCGACCAGGTTGGCGGCGACCCGGCTGCCGGGCGAGGCAACCTCGACCTTCCGGTTGTGCTGCTGGAGGCCCCGGACCCGCACCCGGCGTCCGCCCGGCACCGCTTCCAGCTCCTCCCCGACCTTGAGCGAACCGTCGACCAGCGTGCCCGTCACCACGGTGCCGAAGCCGCCGATCGTGAAGACGCGGTCGACCGGCAGGCGGGGCCGGCCGAGGTCGGCACGGGCGACGGTCCCGGCCAGCAGGTCGTCGAGCTTTGCACGAAGCGGGTCGAGGCCCTCGCCGGTCAGCGCCGAGACCGGCACGACCTCGGCCCCGCTCGAGCCAGTCCGGCTCGACCAGGTCGACCTTGGTCAGCACGACCAGGCCGCGGGAGATGTCGAGCAGGTGGACGATCTCCAGGTGCTCGACCGTCTGCGGCATCACCCCCTCGTCGGCCGCGACCACCAGGAGCACGGCATCGAGGCCGTGGACGCCGGCCAGCATGTTGCGGATGAAGCGGGCGTGGCCGGGAACGTCGACGATCCCCACCAGGCGGCCGCTGGGCAGGGTCAGGTAAGCGAAGCCGAGGTCGATCGTCATCCCCCGCCGCTTCTCCTCGGCCAGCCGGTCGGGGTCGATCCCGGTCAGAGCGTGGATCAGCGTGGATTTGCCGTGGTCGATGTGGCCGGCGGTGCCGACCACGGCATTGGGAAAGGTCATGCCAGCGAACGTATGGCACGCTCGACGGCGTCGAGGAGCCGCTCGTCCTCACCCCGGAGGACGGTCCGCGGGTCGAGGCAGCAGCGGTCCGCCGAGATCCTCCCGACGACCGGCGGATCACCCGCGCGGAGAGCCCTAAGCAGCCGCGACGCCGGGCCGGGCAGGGCGACCAGGGTGGTCGGCAGGCCGTGCCCGGGGAGGCTGCCACCGCCGGCGGCCGATTCGCCCTCGAGGAGCTCCGCGGTGACGTCGCGATCGCCCAGCTTCACGACCCACCAGGCGGCCCGCCGGCGCAGCTCCGCCGGCGCCACGGTGAGCATCCGCTCGACCGGGACCGAGTCGGGTGCGCGGCCGAGCAGCCACTCCCGGAGGGTCGCCTCGAGCGCCGCCAGCGACAGCTTGTCGATGCGAAGGGCTCTCGCCAAGGGATGCCGGGCGAGCTTGCGGACGAGGTCGGCGGAGGCGAGCAGGATCCCGGCCTGGGGCCCGCCGAGGAGCTTGTCGCCGCTGAAGGCGACGGCGTCTGCGTGGTGGAGCGAGTCGGCGACCGAAGGCTCGTCCGCAATGCCGAAGAGCGAGCCGCTGCCGAGGTCGTCGAGGAGGAGGACGCCGCGCCGGCGCGCCACCTCGCCGAGCTCGGCCAGGGAGGCCGACTCGGTGAAGCCGGTGACGCGGAAATTGGAGGTGTGGACGCGGAGCAGGGCCGCCGTCTTCGCAGTGATCGCCTCTTCGTAGTCAGCGGCACGGGTGCGGTTGGTCGTTCCGACCTCGACCATCCGCGCCCCCGAGAGACGCATGACATCGGGCATCCGGAAGGAGCCGCCGATCTCGACCTGTTCGCCCCGGGAGACGATGACCTCCCTGCCTCGGCAGAGCGCCGCCAGCATCAACAGCACCGCTCCCGCGTTGTTGTTGACGACCAGCGCGGCGGGCGCCCCGGTCAGCCGCCGGAGGAGCGGCGCGACATGGGCGGCGCGCTCGCCCCGCTTGCCGCCGCCGAGCTCCAGCTCGAGGTTGGCGTAGCCCTCCGCGACCTCGACCAGGGCGGCGACCGCCGAGCGCGCCAGGGGCGCCCGGCCGAGGTTGGTGTGGATGACGACACCGGAGGCGTTGACGACGCGGCGGAGGCTGGGCGCCGTCCAGTCCCGCAGCCGTCCCTCGACGAGAGCCAGCCGGTCCGCCTCGGCCATGGCGGTGGAGGAACGTTCGGCCTCCAGCTGCTCGCGCAGTGCCGCGACCACCAGGTCGTGGGGAAAGCGCTCCCGGAGCCGCGCGTAGGGCGGCTCGTTGACGAGCCTTCCTACGGCAGGCAGGGAAGCGAGTTGGTCGGGTATCCGGTGCATGCGCCAAGGATGAGCGTTGCGAAGGGTGCGTAGAAGGGGACCAGCACGACGTTGAGCAAGTTGCCGGCGACGAACTGGGCGATGAAGAGGCCCACGATCAGCACCTGCTGGATCTGCTGCTGGCGGATCGCGACGTCCATGAAGAAGCGCCGGTTCCGCCTCCGGAAGATGTCCTCGATCACCCGCCAGCCGTCGAAGCCGGGGACCGGCAGCAGGTTGAAGGCCATGATCGAGAGGTTTGCGAAGTACACGCCGTAGAGGATGTTGGCCAGGAAGCCGAGCGGCGGCAGGACGACGGTGGTCGGCATCACGTAGGCGCCCAGCGGCCGCACCGCGAGGCCGAAGACGGCCGCCAGCAGGAGATTCGCGGCGGGGCCCGCGAGGTCGTAGATCAGCTTCTCCCGGAGGCCCTCCAGGCGGTACTCGTTGACCGGGATCCGCTCTCCCCAGCCGACCCGCCAGAAGAGCATCATCAGCAGCCCGTAGACGCTGAAGAACTTGCGCGGCTCGAGCAGCGAGAGGTAGCCGCGGTTGCGGGGCGTCCGGTCCCCCATCCAGTAGGCGGCGAGGGCGTGGCCGAGCTCGTGGGCGGGGATGGCGATGATCACGCCGGGGACCAGGAAGAGAGTGGCGGCCAGCCACAGGTAGGGGTTGGAGAGCACCTACTCGACGGGGATCTTGGTGCTGCGCGGCCTGGCCGGCGCCGCTCTCCGCCGGGTGGCGGCGGCCGCCCGCGTCGCCGGGAAGTCGGCCCGCCGGGTGCCGGCCTGATGCTCGTACATGATCACGAGGGCCGTGATCAGCTCCCGCTGGGCGTTCAGGAGGTGGTGCTTCGCCTCGTCAGGGAGGCCGTCGCTGAGCACGTGGCTCAAGCGTTTGCCCATCTCCAACGCGAACTCGACCATGCTCGCCGTCTCCGAGTAGCGGCGGCTCATATCTGATCTGAGGGTGGACGTCCCCCCTCTCGGCCGTGCTCAGCGGAGCCTCCGCGCGGCCTACCCCCCTGCTCCAACGCGAACTCGACCATGCTCGCCGTCTCCGAGTAGCGGCGGCTCACTTCTTTGCTGCGCCGAAGCGGACTTGCAGCTCGTCGCCTTCCATCGCCGCCCCGAGGGTCGGCCGGCCCGCCAGCACCCGGGGGAGGGAGACCTCCCGGCGGTAGCTGCCGACCTTGATCGAGAGCTCGCCGTCGTGGCGCGCGAGGTCGATGTCCGACTTCTCCATGAAGGGCAGCTTGAGGGCGAGCACGTACTCGCCGCCCACCTTCTCGATCCGCTGCGGGCTCCCCAGGTAGAGGCGCTGGCTGGGATCGGTCTCGGCGTAGATCGAATCGGCCATCCGGCTCAGCATGGGGAGGCCGACGACCTCGGTGTCGAAGAGCGGCACGGTCAGGATGGGGAGCGGCGCGAAGGAGTTCTCGACCTCGACCTGGTACTTGCTGTGAATCTTCTGCCAGCCCCGGAAGAACTCGTCGGTGAGGCCCTCGGGAAGGATCCGGTTGACGATCACGGCATCGGTCATGTAGCCGAAGAGGCTCAGGTAGGTGTAGGCGCGCTTGGCCTCCTTGACGACCATCTTCTCCAGGTTGAGGACGATCCGGACGCTGGTGATCGAGGTGTCGGTGAGGAGCCTCTTCATCCCCTCCAGGTCGAGCAGCAGCTCGCGCAGGCTGACGTAGACGTCGTCGCCCGGCAGGGGCACGTCGATCATCTTCTGGAGCATCGGCCGGGCGACCTTCATCGCCCGCCGCTCCCACGGGTAGATCTTGTCCAGCCACCATTTCGCGGCATCCGGGAAGGTGAGCAGCTGGAGCGTCTCGCCGGTGGGCGCGCAGTCGACGATGAGGACGTCGTAGTCGCTCTTCTCGGCATGGTGGCGGATCCACATCAGCGAGGCGATCTCGTCCATCCCCGGCGGGGTCGCGACCTCCTCCGCCATCACCTCGTCGAGCCCCTGGGTGGCGAACACGGAAGCGGCGTAGTCGTGCAGCTTCTGCCAGTGCTTTTCCATCTCGTGGAGGGCGCTGACCTCGTGAGCCCAGAGGTTCTTCGCCACCTGCTGGGGCTTGGGGCCGAGCTCGACGTCGAAGGAGTCGCCGAGCGAGTGGGCGGGGTCGGTGCTCATGATCAGGGTCCGGTTGCCGAGCTCGGCGCAGCGGAGCGCCGAGGCCGCCGCGACCGAGGTCTTGCCCACACCGCCCTTGCCCGTATAGAGGATCACGCGCACTGGGCCTGAGTATAGGCAGCGCCCTGCCCGCCCCCGGCCCCCTGACGCTGGCGGTCAGTCGGTGGCGGGGCGGCTGCCTTGGGGCGCGCTGGGCATCATCAGGACCGGGCAGAGCGCCCGGTGCGCGAGCACCTTGCCGATGTCGCCGAGCACCTGCTCGCGGATGTTGTGGGCATGGTGGCCGCCGATCACGATCAGCTCCGCCCCAGTCGCCGCGGCCTGCGCGAGCAGGTGGTCGGCGAGCCGGTCGGGCCTGGCGCTCTCGACCAGCGCGGTCGCCGTGATCCCTTGCACCTGGAGGCGGCCGGCCACACCGTAGCCGAACTCGAAGGACTCGCGGACCGATTCTTTCTCGGCGGTCGAAGAGCTGCCCACCACCCGCTGGCGGGCGTGGTACACGCTCACCTCGGAGCCGAACGCCTTTGCCATCGCGGCGACCAGGGCGATGGTGTCTTCGACGTCCGACGTCTCGTCGACGGCGAGAAGGATGCTCTTGAACATTCGGCGTTCGAGCTCAGGCGCTGCCGACGGTGCCGCGCATGTTCTTGATGTGCTGGGCCACCTTGAGCGTGGTTTCGGTGTTCCTCTCGATCTCCTTCAGTATCTCCAGCGTCACCTTCTCCGCCGCTTCCTCGACCTCCGCCGTGTGCTCGAGGCGGAGCCGGTCGTGCTGGGCGGCGCGGTTCCCGGCCAGGAGCAGAACGGGGCCGGTGTAGGCGGCCTGGATCGAGAACATGAGGTTCAGGAGGATGAAGGGATAGGGGTCCCAGCCATGGTTCAGGAGCAGGAGGATGTTGGCCAGGATCCAGGCCACGATCACGACGCCCTGGCCGATCAGGAAGCGCCAGGTTCCGATGGCGCCGGCGACCCTGTCGGCCATCCGCTCGCCGAGCGTCGCCTCGTCGAGGTGGACCTGGTTGACGGGGTGCCGGTTCGAGGCGGCCAGCTGCCGGCGAAGCACCCCGGTGGGCGTCTCCGTGATGGGACCTTCGGTGGGCGAAGTCCTCAACTAATTTCTCTCCAGGTCCCCGAGGATCTCGAGGGTCAGCTTGGTGTTCTTGCGGATCTCGTCCAGGATCTTGGTCACAGCCTCGCCGCCCTTTTCCGCCTCGGTAGCGGCGTGCTCGAGCGTCATCCTGTCCTTCGCCGACTGCCGCGTAGGTCGCCTGGAGGGAGAGGGCCAGGTTCAAGAGGATGAAGGGATACGGGTCCCAGCCCCTGTTGAAGAGCCAGATCACGTTCACGGCGACCCAGGTGATCATGAAGACGGTCTGAACGATCAGGAAGGGCCAGGAGCCCATCCCCGCGGCAAGCTGGTCGGCGACCCGCTCACCGAAGTCCCGGTCGTCGAAGTGGGCCTGGTTGACGGGGTGCTTGTGGCCCCCGGATGGCGCCTGCTTCTGCTGGCGGAGGGTTTGCTTTACCGCGTGGTGATCGACGAGCGCTGACATTTCGCTGCGCAATCTAACCCGCTTCCGGCCCGGTTGTCCAAGCGACTTCCGCCGGACGGCGACCCGCTACTTGATGAAGAGCGGGACGATCGTGTAGTTGGCCAGGATGAGGAGCACCAGCATCAGGCCGCCGACGACCCCGATCTGCCTCAGGTCGGCGGTGAAGTAGGGCACCCGGTCGAGCGGGATGCCCGGCATTCCGCTGTCGAGGACGACCCGGTTCCGTCCCTTGCCGCGGACCTGGACGTTGCCGCCGAGGGACATCTCGACCGAGCGGACGAGAGCCTGGTCGCCGCCCACCCGGCCGCCGCGGGAAGCTTGGACGGTGGCGGCCGAGCCGGCCGCCACGGGGGCGGCGGGAAGCGGCGGCCGGGCC
>WNFM01066038.1_pt2 | contig 15232 bp, 17 predicted proteins | sample 5400271 | NCBI WGS metagenome assembly WNFM01 (sample SAMN13153352, study PRJNA577476) | soil metagenome | isolation source: 60 cm saprolite on Douglas fir-dominated hillslope | place: USA:California | collected 2013-09-17
TGCGGCAGACTATGCGCGCTTCCTGCAAGCTGTGCTCTCGCGCCATCGCTTGAGACCGGAGACCGCCGACTTGTGGCTGCACCCGCATATCGAGGTGGATCATCCTGGCGTCCAAGCCCTCGAGCCGAACATCCAGGCAAGCGCGACAGGAGTTGCTTGGGGACTGGGCTGGGGCCTCGAACCGGGCGCCGGCACGTTCTTCCATTGGGGCGACAACGGCACGTTCAAGTTGTTCACGATCGGCTCTATCCGGGAAAACACAGCCATCGTTGCGTTCACGAACGGTGCCTCGGGCCTGTCAATAATGACGGATGTGATCGCCGACTTCGTTCCCGGGGAGCGTCCCTCTTTGACGTGGCTCGACTACGAGCGCCACGACAGCAAACGCCGTTGCATGCTCCGGGCGATGCTCGCAAGCAGTGTCGAAGCGATGTCGAGCGAGTTGACGAACCCCGACCTCAAACCTGACGACCTTGTTTGGATGGCTCAGGGTTTGGAAGCGCGAGGCCGGACCGACGAAGCTCGCCGTTTGCGAACCCTCGCAGCGAAGGATTGACACCAGTACGGAGCTAAGGACGCGCGATGCCGGGGTGGTGCTCACCGGATGGTTACTTCTCACTCTGACGCGAAGCGGACCTCCTCTCGATCGACGTTAATTGGCCAGCCCCACGGCAGCCGGCCGGGCGCCGCCGCGCAGCGTCCCGGGTGCGCTGATCAGTTAGTGCAAGTATCAAGCAATGGTTACGATCGACCGGGACCTGGCACCAGGACCGGGCGACCCCTGATGAGGTCGGCGGCCTTCTCGGCGATCATCACGACAGCGGCATTGATGTTTCCTCCCGGAAGATCAGGCATTACTGACGCGTCGACCACGCGTAGCCCCTCGATCCCCATCACCCGTAGCTCCGCATCCACCACGGTGGCCCGGTCTTTGGGGCTGCCCATGCGGCAAGTTCCGAGGGGGTGGTGGACCGTGATCGCAGTTTGCCGGATATAGACGTCGAGCTCGCTGTCGCTGCTGATGCCGGGGCCAGGTGAGGCCTCGCGCGCGACGAAGGCGGCGAGGGCGGGGGTGCGGGCAACATCGCGGAAGAGCCGCGTGCCATCGCGCAATGTTCGGCGGTCGTTGTCGGTCGCCAGGAACTCCTGGTGGATGCGGGCGAGGGCGCGCGGGTCTGAAGAGGCCAGGCGCACGCGGCCGCGGCTTTCCGGACGCAGGATGACGATGCGGCAGGCGAAGCCGTCTTCGAAGGGTCGGATGAACGGTGGCAGATAGGGCGCGGCGCCGAACGGTGCCGCTGTCATCAGTAGTTGGACGTCCGGCAGCTTGAGGCCGGGGCGGCTCTTCAGGAAGGCGGTGACGCCGCCCGGCAGGTCGGTCGCGAAACCGGTGCCGAACAACTGCGCCTTGGCGAGTTCGCGGGCGATGCGGTCGAGACGCATCGCCCGGTGAAAGGGACCTGGCTCTCGTCGCTGGTAGGTCACCAGCGACGAGAGATGGTCTTGCAGATTCCGCCCGACGCCGCTCAGCCCGATGCGGATGGAAATATCGTGCGTGCGCAGCTCCGTGGGGTCGCCGATGCCCGACAGCATCAGGAGCTGCGGCGAGTTGATGACGCCGGCCGTCAGCAGCACCTCGCGGCGCGCCCGCGCAACGCGCTGCCGCCCGCCCGCGGAGTACTCGACGCCGCGCGCCCGGGTACCATCGAGCAGGATACGTGTCGCCTGGGCCCGCACCCGCACGGCGAGGTTGGCGCGAGTGAGCGCTGGGTGGAGATAGGCCACGGCGCCGCTGCAGCGACGGCCATCGCGGATGGTGTATTGCAGGCGGGCGAAGCCCTCCTGCTCGGCGCCGTTATAGTCCTCGGTCACGGTGTGACCGGCAGCGCGTCCGGCGTCGAAATAGGCCTCGACCAGCGGGTCCTCATAGCGTGCGAAGCGGGTTGCGATCGGTCCGTCGCCGCCGCGGTAGAGGCTGGCGCCGCCCTCCCAGGATTCCTGGCGACGGAAATACGGCAGGACATGAGCGAACGACCACTCGGCGAGGCCAGACGCCGCCCACCGGTCGTAATCGGCGCGGTGGCCCCGCACATAGGCCATCGCGTTGGTCGACGACGAGCCGCCGATCACCTTGCCACGTGCGCATTCGATGCGGCGGCCCGCGACGCCCGCCGACGGCTCGCAGAAATACATCCAATCGTGCCGGCGCTGCATGAGGATGCGGACCCAGCCGACCGGAATGTGGATCCAAGGGTCGCGGTCCCAGCCGCCAGCCTCGAGGACGAGGACCGAGACGTCGGGGTCCTCGCTCAGCCGATTGGCCAGAACGCAGCCGGCCGAGCCGGCGCCGACGACGACGTAGTCGAACTCCTCCGTCTCCGCCATCCGATCGGCCGCTGCTTGCTGCGCCTATTGCAGGAACCTGTCGGTGAACAGCGACTCCGCTGCCAGATCGGTGGTCACCGCGCCCTGCTTCTTCAGCACGTCGATGGTTCCCTGCCAAGTCGCCTGCGACATCCAGCCGAGGCCGTGTGCCTTGGTCTCGTCGCTGGTGAAGGTCGAGCTTATGTCGGCCTCGAGCTGCTTTAGCAGCACGTCCTGCTTGTCGGCATAGCCGGGGACCGCCTTGGCGGTGATCGTCGCTGCCTCGTCCGGGTTCTTGACGACGAGATCGAAAGCCTGGCGATAGGCTGCGACGAAACGCTTCACGAGGTCGGGATTGTCCTTAATCAGCTTCTCCGAGGTGACCAGCCCCGAGCCGTAGACGGTCCAGCCAAAATCGGCGCCCTGCATGATGCTGAGCGAACCAGCGCCGCCCGCCTTGGCCTCGAGCTCGGGCACCTCCGCATCAATGTAGCCAGGCACCACCTGGACGCGCTTCAGCAGGAGATAGCTCTCATAGGGCGGCGAGACGGTGCTCATCGTGAAGTCGCTTTCCTGCAATCCATTGGCCGCCAGGAAGGCCTTGAAGAAGATGTAGGTCGAGCCCGCCGGATGGATGCCGATATTGAGCCCCTTGAGGTCGCCGGGTGTCTTCAGCGTCTTCACCGAGGCGAGGCTGATGAAGCCGAGCGGGCTGCGCTGGTTGACCGCGGCGAGCGCCACGACCGGGACGCCTTGCGCGCGTGCGACGACCATCGTCGGCAGATCGCCGAAGCCGAACTGGGCGTTGCCGTTGGCGGTGAGCCGCATGGCGTCGGGCGATCCCGAGCCCTTGCGGATCTCGCCGATCTCGATGCCGTTCTTGGCGAAAAGCCCCTTGTCGCGGGCGACGAAGAACATTGCATGGTTGCCCCGCACGACCCAGTCGAGCTGTACATCGACCTTGTCGGCGGCGAGGGCCGGCGTCGCCAGCGCCGCCGCGAGCCCGATCGCGGCAGCGATCCGTCCGTATGCGATTTTCATCATGATGTTCCCCTGTTCCGTTGACTGACGATCGAGGTTAGCTGCGGCCACCGTCCTGGAACTGCGGCGCCCAGGGCACGATCAGGCGCTCGAGCAACTCGCTGACGTAGTAGAACGCGGAGCCGAGCAGCGAGACGACGACCAGCGCCGCGAAAACGACCGGCGTCTCGAGCTGGGTCGAGGCGAACTGAATGACGTAGCCGAGACCAGCGGAGGCACCGGCGAACTCGCCGACGATCGCACCGATGACGCACAGGGTGATCGCGATCTTGACGCCTGCCATGAGCTGCGGCAGCGCGTGCGGGACGCGCACGCGGAAGAGGATCTCGTTCTCGCTCGCTCCGACCGACTTCATGAGCGCGACGAGGCCGGCCTCGACCGAATGCAGCCCAGCCAGCATGTTGAGCGTGATCGGGAAGAACGCGATCACCAGGATGAGCAGCGCCTTGGGCGCCAGGTCGTAGCCGAACCACAAGATGAAGATCGGCGCGAGCGCCACCTTGGGCACCGTCTGGAAGAACACGATCAACGGGTAGAGCGCCTGCCCGAACCGGCGGAAGCGGATGATGAGGAGAGCGAGGCCGATGCCCACGATCAGCGACAGCACGAAGCCGACGAACACCTCGCGCGCCGTGGCTACGGTCGCGACGGCGAGGTCCTGCGCGTGCGCGACAAGGGCGACGGCGATCGCGGACGGCGCCGGGACGATGTAGGTCGAGACATGGCCAAGGCGGATGACCAGCTCCCAGCCGATCAGCGCAGCGACGCTGAGGAGGAGCGTCGGCAGCATCTGCCGGACGGCGAGGGCGGCGCTCGCAAGCCGGCCGGGACGATCGAGGGTCGTCCATTCGCTACTGCTGTCTGGGGCGAGACTCATCCGACGCTCCTGAGCGGGCCGTGGCCCGCGGCGAGCAGCGCCCGCAGCTTGGCCTGCAACCCGGCGAAACGCGGATCGGTAAAGCTGCCGTCGCCGCGCGGGCGCGGCAGGTCGATATCGAGCGTGCCGACGATGCGCGCCGGGCGCAACCCCATGACATGGGCCTCGGTGCTGAGCAGCACCGCCTCGTCGATCGAATGCGTGACGAGGACGATCGTCTTCTGCGTGCGCTCCCAGATATCGAGCAGGGAGCGACTCATCTCCTCACGGGTGATCGCGTCGAGTGCGCCGAACGGCTCGTCCATCAGCAGGATCTCGGGATCGAGCGTCAGGGCGCGGGCGATCGCGACGCGCTGCCGCATGCCGCCCGAGAGCTGCGAGGGTAGCTTGTCGGCCGCGCCCTCGAGCCCGACCAGCTTCAGCATCTCGAAGGCGCGCTCACGCGCCGCGGCGCGGCCGATCCGCTTGTCGGCAATTTCGAGCAGGAAGGCGGCGTTTCCAAGCGCCGATTTCCACGGCAACAGGTTGGCGTCCTGGAAGATGAGGCCGACGAGGCGCTGCCGCACCGCCTGCTGCGGCATCATCCCCGCGACCACCACCGTGCCGGCGCTCGGCCGGACGAGGCCGGCCATCACCTTGAGCAGCGTGCTCTTGCCGCAGCCGGACGGTCCGATCAGCGAGACGAAGCCGCCGCGCGGAACCTCGAGGCTGACGTCGTGCAGCACGGTCTGCCGGCGGCCACCGACCGAATAGGCAACGGCGAGGTCGCTCACCGCGATATGAGCCATCGGACGCCTCCGCAAGGGGATGGGCTGCGCGGCACTCATCGATCGCGTCCTCGCCGCCGTGTCACGGCGCCGCCGTCATGCGGCAGTCGCCCGCTGAAAGGCGGGGCGGGCGTCGATGCGGGCTTGCCAGGCGCGCAGGTTAGTGAGGGCAGGGATGGCGATCGGGAAGGCAAGGCAGCGCTTGACGATCGGCCCCATGGCGAAGTCTGCCACGCTGATCTCGTCGGCGGCGAGCCAAGTCCGGCTGGAAAGCGCACCGTCGAGGATGGCGAGCAGCGCCGCCATCTCTGTCTCCTGCGCTGCGAAGTCGCTCGGGCGTTCGGCGGCCGGCTTCTTCGCCTCCCTGAACATGTAAAGATAGAGCGGGTTGAGACTGGCGAGCAGCCAGTCCATCCAGCGCTCGACCTCGGTGCGCTTGCCGGGATCGGCGGGATAGAAACGTCCGGCGCGGTTCGCCAGATAGCGCAGGATGGTGTTCGACTCCCAGATCGTCAGCCCGTCGACCTGGACCGTCGGCACCTTACCGTTCGGGTTCAGCTTGAGATAGTCCGGGGTCGTCGTGTTGCCGAACTGCCGTCCATAATCCTCGCGTTCGTAGCGCTCGCCCAGTTCTTCGAGCAGGAAGAGAACCTTCTGCACGTTGCCCGATGTCTTGCGTCCCAGCAGCCTGATCATGCTGCGCTCCTTTCCGAGTTGATGATGCCGCACGTCCGCCGTGTCGCCTTCATTTCGCCAGCGGCTTGTAGGCGGTCGCGTCCATTTCAATCTTGCAATCGATGACGGCGCGCGCTTCGACCGTCGTCCGCGCCAGCGTCGCGTCCTTGAAATACTCGGCGAAAATCTTGTTGTAGCGGCCGAAATCGCGGACGTCCTCGAGATAGGTCGTGACCCGAACGACGTCCGAGAGATCGGCGCCGGCCTGGGCGAGGATGCGGCGGATGCCCTCGATCGTCCCGCGCGTCTCCTCCTCGATGCTGCCGACCAGCATGTTGCCGTCGGCATCCTTGGAGACCTGGCCGGAGATGAAGATGAAATCGCCGGCACGCACTGCCGGGTGGAACGGCAGGTTCGGGTTCTTCTTGCCGATTACCGAAATGCCGGGTTTGCCGGATGGTGCCTTGTCGCTCATGCGATTGCTTGTCCTTACCACACGTTGGTTTCGATGATGTCAATGCCGCGCACGCGGTCGACGACGTAGAGAAGGCCGCGGCCGTCGATGGTGACGTCGTTGGACGAGGCGCGGTCGGCGCCCGGCGCTGGGTCGCGCTCGTAGAACCCGACCTCCTTCGGCGCGAATGGATCGGTAAAATCGACGATCCGCAGCCCCTGCGCGAACCAGGCGAACGGGATGATGCTGCCGCTGAAGCGCTCGGATGGCTGGTGGCAGCCGGTCATCGGCGGCTGGGGGCTGCCGTCGCGATCGACGCCGGCGACCTGGAACGTCGCGATTGCCGCCGGCTTGGTCTCCTCGGTCACGTCGTAGACCCAGGTGAAGGCCGGCGCGTGCGGCCGCAGCTTGGCGACGTCCTCGTCGGCGATGAGCAGGATGTCGCGCCCTTTAAGGGGCTGCCGCAGCTTGAGCAGCGTGTGCGTCGGATGGGGGAAGGCGGGCTTGGTGTCGATATGGGCGATCGGCCGCGGCCGCGCCATGTCGGTGATGTCGAGGATGTAGCCGCCGTGCTGCCAGTAGCTGACATAGAGGCGATTGCCGACGCGCAACGGGTGGTGGCACCGCGGCGGCACGTAATCGTGCCAGGGATAGTCCTCGCCGCCGGCGACCCACTGCCCCGGGATCCACCAGCGCCCGACCTCGCGCGGCCGCGCCGGATCGGCGAGATCGAGGATCATCATGATGTTGCCGACATACCCCTCGGCCGTCGGCGAGATATAGGCGTAGCGCCCGTCGAACTCGTAGCGGTGGACGCCGGCGCCGTGGGTCCGCCACTGCGTGATCAGCTTGGGCTCGGTCGGATCGGCGACGTCGTAGATGCCAAGCCCGGCGCCGAACTCCTCGTTGCCCTTCCCGAACCGCTCGTGGTTGACGACCATGACGTCGTTGGCAACGCGGACCTTATGGGAGTGCCAGCCCTCAGGGACCGCGATCTGCGCTAGCACCTTTGGCTGGCGCGGGTCGGCGACGTCGACGATTGTCGTGCCGTACGGGTTGCGCATGTGGCCGACATACATCGTCGTGCCCTCGACCCAGACCTGGCCGCCGCCGGGGCAGTCGAAATGGCCGATAAGCGTGGTGTTCCAGGATCTCGCCATGCCGGTGCCGTCTCCAGGTTTCGCCGAGTGCCGTCGGAGTCAGACGAGACGAACGATGTCGCCGCCGGACTCGCGGCCCCATTTCTTGTGGAAGCCGAGAGCGCGCAGCGCCGGCTCGTCGCTGGCGACGAATAGGATCGCAGGGTCATGCTCGGAGCCATTGACGTGTTCGCACCACGTGCCGCCCGGCACCGCCAGCGTATCGAAGCGACCCCAATCGAGGCGCTTGCCATCGATGATGCTGTGGCCGCTGCCCTCGAACGGCGAGACCAGAAGGCTCGCGGTCTGCTTCAGCGGACGGGTGCGCTCCCCCGGGCGCAGCATTTGCATGAAGAAGGTCATGGTCTTGTAGATCGGGCCGCCGCGGAGCGGGTCGACATACTCGACGAGCAGCGCCTCGTGCGGGTCGCCGCCCCAATCTTTGTGTTGCTCGAGGAGCTCGCGCATCGGCTCCCAGCGGTAGACGTACATCGGCGAGGCGGCGCCAGTGCCGCGGTCATGCGCAACGAAGCGCGGCGCGAGGCCGCCCCGCCCGTAGATGCGCTGCGAGTAGTCGCTCGGCACGCGCGCCGACTGGACTTTTTTCTTGACCAGCTGGCCGTCGACCATCTCGCGGTAGTCGTGCTCGAAATAGATCGCATTCAGCGTCTCGACGAGCGGCAGGTCGAGCACGGAAAGATTGATCGCCGGCTCGTCCCCGACATTGCCGTGATTGTGCCAAGTATCGTGCGGCGTCAGCACCATGTCGCCGGGCCCGAAAGTGATGTCCTCGCCCTCGACGCCGGTGAAGTTCTGCTTTCCCGTCAGCCCGAAGCGGATGGCGTTCGGCGAATGCCGGTGGGGCGGCATCACCTCATTCGGATCGTTGAGCCGGTACGCGGTATAGAGCGTCGACACCGTGGCGCGTTGCGGCGCGAGGCCGGGATTGACGAGGATGAGGGAGCGCCGTTCGGAATCGCTCATAGAGACCAATTCTGCAGACCGGTACAGCAATGGTTCAAGCGTATCGGCGAAGCTCCAGACATGGGGGACGGCTTTGCGCGAGGCCAGCAATTGGCGCACCTCGTCGTGATCGACGGCGGTCGAGGTTGCCCAAAACGGAAAGAGGTTCTCGCGCGTAAGCCGATCGTAAAGGCCCTTCAGCGCCTCGTCGCGATTGCTCGCAGCTAGAGTCCCCGAAATGCTTGCGGCCATGCTGTTCCTCCGGCGAGTCTGCAACGCGCGGCGGAAGTCTGGCATCAATGGTTCGGTCGGACAACCCGTTTCTGAACCAGTGCGCTAAGATGGTTTGTAGTCCGCAGGTGCGGTCACCAACCGTGGTCGATACCATCGTCAGATTTATTCAATAAAAATGGCAGAATTCAGCGGAATCGGGTTCTCCCCGAAATCGCCCGCTGGACGACGCCGAACCAAAATGCTACCTAAGGAACCACAACCATGCGAAGGTCCCGCTTCTTCACCGGGTCATGACGATGCAGCAATACGAGATCGCGCTGAAGCATCTGCGGTCGGAGATCGCGGGTGGCGCCATTGCAGAGAGCGGGCGGCTGATGCCCGAGCGGGTGCTCGCCGCCGATCTCGGCATCTCGCGCCGGGCGGTGCGGCGCGCTCTCGAGGTGCTCGAGGCTGAGGGGGTGCTGAGGCGACGCCAAGGACACGGCACCTTCGTCGCCGGGATTGGCGCCACTCTCGCCGCTGATCCGCTGCCGCAGTTGCAGGCGCTCAACAACCCGATCGATGTCATCGAGGTTCGCCTGACGCTCGAGCCGGCGCTGGCGCGGCTTGCCGCGATGCGCGCCTCGCAGTGCGATATCGATCGCCTCGTCAGGATGGCCGAAGAGACCGGTAGCGCCGGCTCACCCAAAGACTACGAGCGGGCTGATGCCGCGTTCCACCGGCGGATCGCCTTGGCGGCGCGCAACCCCGTGTTCCTCGCCCTCTTCGAAGCGATCATGGCGGTCGTCGAGCAGGCGACCTGGCGCCAGGGCCGCGAAACCGGACACTGCGTCAACAACCAGGCGATCTACGCGCAATGCCATCGCGACATCGCCGAGGCCATCGCAGCACGGAATGGCGATATGGCCCAGGAGCGCATGCGCTCGCATCTTAGCCGCGTCCAGCAACAGCTTCTGGCCATGCTGTACCCCGTTTCGGAAGTTTCGTAGCGACCCGCGGGAACCTCTAACCGCTTGGGAAAACTGCGGCGCTTTGAGACTCGGATGGACTGCTTTCGACCGATTGACGGCTGTTGGCACCTCTGCGACATCCCGCGACAGGCAAAGGATGACCGCTTTCGCCCCGGAAGCGGAAGCTCACGGGCTGCAATCAGTTTAACGGCCTATCGGACCGCCGGGCGACGTGAGGCGTCCCATAAACGACCGTTTGTGAGACGCCTCTCTAGGCATGGGCCGCCTCAAGCCCGTTCCTATTCGGCGAAATCTGTGGAGATAGCCGGCCGCGCGCTCGCATGGGGATGGCTGGTGGCCGTCGGCGTGGCGCCGCTTCTCATCTCCGCCGCACCGTGTGTCCTCATGTGCGCCTTGGGTCTCTGCATGATGCGAAAGGGCGGCGGCTCGTGCGCCAAGACTGGATCTGCAGAGGAGGATGGAAAATGATCGACGGTCGCTCTCGTCGGCGGTCGAGCTTCCGAAGCTTGCCGCTCGCAGCCGGGGCTCTGCTTGCCCTCGCCACCAGCCCGGTCGCTGCCGCGCAGGGTGATCCAGCGCAAGGGGCGCGCGACTTTCGGGCCTGCGCGCCCTGCCATTCCCTAGCGCCAAACCGAAACATGTCGGGTCCCAGCCTCGCCGGGATCTTCGATCGGAGGGCTGGCACGCTCGACAGCTTTGGGCGCTACTCGCCCGCCCTCAAATCGTCGGCCATTACGTGGAACGATCAGACGCTCGACGCCTGGCTCGCCGACCCGGCGGCGGCGGTCTCCGGCAACCACATGACGTTCCCGGGTATCCGCAATCCCAAGGTACGCGCCGACCTTATCGCATACCTCAAAGAGGCGACGGTCCCCGGCCATGCGCCGGCGACGCAGACTGCTCAGGGCGGCATGAGCGGCGGGATGGGCGGCATGATGGGCGGATCGGCTGAGGTTCCCAACCTCATGAAGATTGGACCCGACGAGACAGTGAAGGCGATCGGCTATTGCCGCGATACCTATCACGTCGTCACCGCCGACGGTGAGACGCACGATTTCTGGGAGCGCAATCTGCGCTTCAAGACAGATTCCAGCGACGAGGGGCCCGTCACGGGCGCTCCGGCAATCCTCGGCGCCGGCATGATGGGCGATCGGGCGTCCGTCATCTTCGCGGCGCCAGACGAGATCAGTGGTTTTATCAAGCATGATTGCTGACCGGCAGCATCGCGGGCCGACCGCTGCACGATGAAGTTGCCTGCGATCTGGCTGGCCGGCTCCGCTGCATTCGTCGCGGCCGCCTCGATCACTGTCTGGCAGCCTTGGTCGACGCGGCTCCTGGCCGATCCCGAGAACGCTTCGCTCGTCGCCGAGGGCCGCGCGGTCTACGCGGACCGCTGTGCCTCGTGCCACGGCGTGCAGCTGGAGGGTCAAGCGAATTGGCGACGGCACCTGCCGAACGGGCGCCTTCCCGCGCCGCCGCACGACCCGAGCGGGCACACCTGGCACCATTCGGACGAGGTTCTCTTCGGCATGGTGAAGCACGGGATCGGACCTTATGCGCCGGGATACGACAGCGACATGCCGGCCTTCGATCAGATCCTCACCGACAGCCAGATCTGGGCCGTCCTCGCCTTCATCAAGAGTACCTGGCCGGAGGATATCCGCGAGCGTCAGAAGAGGGCGAAGGGCAGCGGTCCGTGAGGCGCACGATTACATGAAAGAGGAGGTACTCTATGATGGACGGGATGATGAGCGGAGGCATGATGTGGGCGAGCCGTCCACGACATCAAAGTGAGAAGGCCGTGCGCCACGGAGGCACGACTGCTTTTCCCTCAATATCAGACGTACCGACTAAATTCCGATACCGCCGAGATGGGCCGGAAGCAGACCGTCGGCTTTTAGGCGGTTGGCGCGGCAGAACGGACGTTCACGCCCACATGTTCTACTGACAGTTCTCGACCTCGAAGCGGACTCACCATGTCCCCGGCCGATCGTCCGAAATTGCCAGAAGCAGTCGATCTTTGGAGGGGAAGTTTCAGTCACGAACGGCGGTGGATCGTGAGCCTTGACAGCTATAATATAACATGTACTGTTATGTTATGGCTGCAAACTCTCTCCTCGCCGGTGGCACGCAGGCGCTCTGTTATCTTGCTTATCGGCGCAAGGACGCGGTGAGCGCAGAAGATGTTGCGCGGAGCCTCGATACGAACCCCGTCGTCGCGCGCAAGCTTCTCAAGGCTCTGGCGAGAAAGGGCCTCGTGCGGATCAAGCCTGGCCGGCATGGCGGGGTCGCGCTCGATCGAGAGCCGAAGGACATCACGTTGAAGGATATCTATGAGGCCCTGGGAGAGAGCACGATCTTCGCGTTGCGCGAACGTGGAAATCCGCGTTGTCCCGTCAATCGCGCGATGAAGGGTCTGCTGACCGATGTCTTCCAAGACACCGAGGCGGCTGTCGTCTCCGTGTTGGCGGACGTCAAGCTCGATGCGCTGATGGCGCAGATCGGCTGAGACGGCCGTGGCAAAAAATAGAACAGATGCTTTTATGTTCTGAAAGGAACCAACCCAATATGGCGATCTTCAACCGACTTCGACGCGGCGTTGGCACCGCAACGCCCAATCAGGTCCTTGCGATCGTGTGCGTCGGCATTTGCCTCGCCAATCTCGACCTGTTCATCGTCAACGTCGCTTTGCCGAAGATCGCGCAGGATTTCGGCCATGCCTCGCTCGACGACATGTCCTGGGTTCTCAACGCCTATGCGATCGCTTATGCCGCGCTCCTGGTCTTCTTCGGTCGGCTGGCAGAGCGATATCGGCGGAACATGAGCTTCCTGCTCGGGGTCGGTCTTTTCACCGTCGCCTCGGCCGCCTGCGGCGCGGCCAATGGCGTTGGGACATTGGTTGTCTTCCGTGTGGTGCAGGCGGCCGGAGCGGCGTTGATGACGCCGACCTCCATTGGTCTCCTGCTTGCGTCATTTCCGCCTGAGCGGCGCGCTCATGCGGTGAGAGTGTGGACGGCCCTCGGCGGATTTGCTGCGGCGCTTGGACCCGTCGTCGGCGGGCTTCTCGTAACCGTCAGCTGGCGCTGGATCTTCATGGTCAACGTGCCGGTCGGAGTTATTGCGATTGCGATCGGGTACTGGAAGCTGCCCGAGGTGCCTGGCCACGACGTTCCGAAGCCGAGCCCTGTTGCGGCAATCTTGATCAGCTTCGGCATAGCGGCTCTGGTCCTTGCGATCGTGAAGGGTAATGACTGGGGATGGGACTCGCCGGGAACCCTTGTCAGCCTGGCGCTCGCCGCCTTCTGCCTCGCGCTGTTCGCGGCACACTGTTTCCGAAGCATCACCCCGCTCCTTGACCCCTCCCTGTTTCGGATAAGCTCGTTTGCGGGCGCGACGCTGGTCATGGCGCCGTACTCGGCGGCGTTCGGCGCCATGCTGCTATCCGTGGCGCTATGGGCGCAGTCGGCCTGGAACTGGTCCGCCCGTCAGACCGGTCTCGCGATCATGCCTGGGCCGCTGCTCGTTCCCACGACCTCACTGCTGGTCGGCGGTCGCCTTCTCAAACGGTTCGGTCCTGCAGCCGTCATCTCGGCAGGCATCGCATTCTTCGGCGCCGGTCTCATGCTGTATGCGGTGTCGATCGACCTCGAACCGAATGGCCTCCTGATCGTGCTCGGCATGATACCGACCGGGATCGGTGTCGGTCTGACCTTTCCGACGCTGATGGGGGTCGCGACGTCGGGTCTCCCTGCCTCGTCCTTTGCGACCGGATCGGGCGTCGTCAATATGATCCGTCAAGCCGCGCTTGCGGTCGGGGTCGCCATCTTTGTCGCGATCATCGGTCGTACCGATACGCCTGCCGCGCACCTTGCCGCCTTCGACCGCGGCTGGTGGGTCATGGTTGCGGTGACGGCTCTGGGATTGATCCCCGTCGCAGCCTTTCTCACCCGTCCGAGACCGGTGAAGTCGATCGCTGTTGCGCCGGCCAAGTAAACCGGATCCGTTGCAAGCCGAAAAGATCGGGAGAAAAACAGATGAGCGATTGCCGGATCCGGTTCGACGACGGCGAAGCCTATGAACGCTTCATGGGTAAATGGAGCAGGCTCGCAGGCGACGTGTTCCTCGACTGGCTGAAGCCGAAGCATGGCCTGTGCTGGCTTGATGTCGGTTCTGGAAACGGCGCCTTCACCGAGCTGCTGATCAACCGCGTCGATCCCCGTGAGGTGAGGGGAGTCGACCCCTCCGAAGGCCAGCTGGCCTTTGCGAGAAAGCGCCTCGCAGGACGCAATGCAACCTTCCATCAGGGCGTCGCAACGCAGCTCCCCTTCGCCGACGAAAGCTTCGATGCCGTCGTGATGGCGCTGGTCTTGTTCTTCGTGCCGGAGCCGGAGAAAGGACTTCAGGAAATTGTTCGCGTGGCAAAGCGCGGCGCCGTGGTTGGATCCTATGTCTGGGACATCTTCGGCGGCGGCTTCCCGACCGAGCCCATCGTCGAGGAGCTGCGCGCCTTGGGCATCGAGCCCGTGCGCCCGCCGCGCGCGGACGTGTCGCCGATACCCGCCTTGAAGAACCTCTGGTCGGCTGCAGGCCTGAGCGACATCGCCACGCGCACGATAGAGGTCGAGCGCAGCTTTGAAAGTTTCGACGACTTGTGGTTGAGCGCCCGCGGAGCCGCATCGCTTGCGACGGTGTTCGATGCCATGACTCCGGCCGACCTGAAAAAGCTCAAGACGGCCGTTCGTAACCGTGTGCCGAGTGAGGCGAACGGCGAGATCAGGCTTCGGGCGCGCGCAAACGCGATCACCGGCGTCAAGTGAGGTCAGCAGCTCCCTCGCGCTGCTGGCCACTCCCGCTGACGGCTCTTGATGTTGTCTCTCAGTTTTGTCGCCGAGCGCGACCCCGGAAGACGGTAATGCGAAAGGCCCAACTGATCAGCCTGGTCACCTACGGACCGGCGGCATTGCTGTCCGTGCCCTGGCTGCAACGGCTGCCGCCGGGCAAGGCGCTTGCGGGCCTCCTTGCGATCCACGTTCTACGCGTCCTCGCGCTCTTCGCAATTCCGGCCCGCCGCGACGGCTTTCCCCTGTCGAAGGCGGCGCTGACGGAAATCGTCGGCGGCGATCTGATCGGGGCATGGCGCCTCGCGGTCGCCCGAGCTTGACAGCCTTAAATGTAACTGGTTTGATTATCGTTATGGCCGCGAACAGTCGTATGGCGAGTGCCGTCCACATCATGAGTTTCGTCGCTTACGCCGGCGACGAGGGAACGACTTCGGAGGCAATCGCGAAAAGCCTCCAGACCAACCCGGTCGTGGTGCGGAAGATCCTCAAGCTCCTCGAGCGGGAGGGACTGGTCGCTCTTCGCCAAGGCCGTCACGGCGGCGTCGGTCTCCGGCGCCCGGCATCTCGCATAACACTCGGTCAGATCTACAAGGCGGTTGAAAGCGAGACCGGCGTTTTTGCCATGCGCAGCCAAGTGCATGAAGGATGCGCGGTGGCCTGCGCGATGAAACGAAGGCTCGGCCCAATCTTCAACGCTGCGAACGACGCCGTTGAGCAGGCTCTCAGCAAAACGAGTCTCGCGGAGCTGGTACGCGGCGTCGGCTAAATTTGCCTGAAATTGTAGCCGACACGGATATGTTTAATCTGAAGGAGTGACGACAATGGGTAGGCTAACGGACAAGAATATCCTTATCACCGGCGGTAACAGCGGGATCGGGCTGGCCACAGCGCAGGAATTCGACCGAG
>WNFM01222868.1_pt1 | contig 15230 bp, 9 predicted proteins | sample 5400271 | NCBI WGS metagenome assembly WNFM01 (sample SAMN13153352, study PRJNA577476) | soil metagenome | isolation source: 60 cm saprolite on Douglas fir-dominated hillslope | place: USA:California | collected 2013-09-17
CGACGTCATTATCGTGGGGTGTAGCCCATCGGCGAGTACTTCGTGCCGGCCCACGAGAAACATGGGAATGCGGCTGCCATCCTTTGCGGGGAACGACACTTGGACGTGCGCGTACTCTTGGGAGTCGAATGGAATTGCTCTGCGTGCCCAGAGCTGCGGCTCTCTCATCCGTGCACAGCAACGCCAGATCTGAATGGGCTTGGTGAATGACTCCTGCTCGATCAAAAGCTCATCATTCTCGGCCGAAGCGCCGACGATACGAACACTGTCGTTCTGTCCCACGGGCAGTTGTCCGAGCCTGCTCCCTTGCAGGTCGAACACTTCGATCTCGCACTTGACCCCTCGGATGTAAGACACATACATTCTGTCTGAGGTGACAGCCCATTCGCGAATTGGACAATCGCTTTCGGCGACGACGTCCACAAACTCCGGAGGACCTCCCGCTCGCGGGCGAACCTCGACGATCCTGGAATTGGGCGAGTCGCGATCCGTGATAGCCAGGATTCGGTCCTTCAGAAACAGTGGTCCAAATTTGTAGTCGGCATTTTCAACAAGGAGCTCGGCAGGACTTTCGTTGTCGGAAGACCGGAGATAGAAATCCGTGTAGGTCTTCTCGCAAAACCTAAGCACGAGAAAGCCTAGGCGTTTTTCACCGGAAACGATGTGCAACCGAAGTCTCTCATCTTCTCCGGCATAGAAGATCTCCCGGTCGCAGTCGAAGGCAGTGCCGAGTACATGTCGGTAGGCTGCGCGATAGTGAGGGCGTTTTGCGCCTAGAGCCTCGTGGACGTAGTAGAAACTCCGCACATCCGCGGCAAATGAGAATCCCCTCAAATAGCCTCGGGGCAGTGCGTCAGGAAGCTTCTCCTGCTTCTCGACATCGAACACTTCAAATGTTCCGGTGCGCTCCCCGCCCTGCTTGACTTCGTAGAGGAGCAATCGTCCGTCCGGCGAGAGTTGCAACGGCTTAAGCGCTGTGTGGTTGCCTGTCCGCCGCCCTTCTGGGTCGGTAAGGAGTTGATCTTCTCCGTCAAGGCCTTCACGCAAAAAGATGCAGGGCTGCTCCTGGCCGCGGACGCGCTTGCGAAAAACATACTTATTCGAGACCCTCTGAATCGAGTCGTAAGTCTCAACATCCAGAAGCTCGCGAATGCGTTCACGAATGCGTTCTCGGCCCGGAATTGCGTCCAGATACGAACGGGCATACTGGGTCTGTGCCGCAAGCCACTCTCGAGTCCGTGGCGATTCTTGATCTTCGAGCCAACGGTAGGGATCCGTAACCGGCACCCCGTGCAGGATCTCCGTCACAGGCTCGATGGGAGAGTAGGGAGGGTTGGTTATCAATTGCAACAAAGTTGTCTCCGATCGTGTAGGCGCTGCATTTCGCCATGCATCCGCCGCGTCAAACTGCGAAGGTAAGCTGCCGCCCTGGGCTCACGCAGCAATGTCGGATTCCGCCACCCCTCTGTCCCCGCTGCATATGCGAAGACAGCTAGAACGGGCGCAAGATGCAGTGCTATGGCAACCGCTTCAGGGGAGAGAACGGTGCGCCACTTCGTCTCGTATGCGTTGATAACATCTGCGCTCAAACCAATATCTTCCCGTTGTGTTCGCACCAGGTGTGTACGGAGATATTCAAAGGTGAGAAATGGAGGCCCAACATACGCTTCAGCCCAGTCGAGGAAGACGCATTGGTCGGCGGAACACAAGATGTTTCCCGGATTGAAGTCCAGGTGCCCCAACGTGTCGGGAATGCCCAATTCGGCCAGCTCAGACAGCGCCTCCTTGATCTGACTTCCAAGCGTCAGGAGTTCGTCTCGATCGAGAGCGGGCGGTGGAGTCTTCCACTGTTCCATGAGCTGGGTCATCACCTCTAGGAACGGATCGACCGATGGGAGAAGGGAAGTGACCCGAAGGTCCTTGCAGCCAGCCTCAAGAAGCTGGTCAGTCATTCCTACCGAGGCGATTTGAAGCTCTCCCAGGGTTTGGGCCGCTCGTTCCCAAGCACAGGCATCCTGAACTTCGTCCAATGTTGAACCGGCAAACTCTGTCGTTAGCCAGCCGTGCCAGGCTGGATGGTTTGCGATCACGGTGGGTACGAAGCCGGGGAAGAGTCTCGATAGAGTGACGGATATGGGAAACTCCCGCAGGTTGGGTTCACCGACAGCCTTAAACCACACGGCTTGACCGTTTGTTTCAAGCCGGAGTAACGCGAACGTTGGACTGCCGTTGAGCTGCTGGAACTCGCCACTCAAATGAAGGCCGTACTGTTCAATTGCGCTCTGAACCCACGAGAACAACTCTTCGACCCACCCCGGTCTACCAAACGGCCCGACGGTCGACCCACTCTGAAATTCGGTTAGCTGACGCAACATGTCGGTAATCGCGACAAAGTCTTGCCCATCCGCGAAGAGTTGATCCGAAAATGAATCTACGGGTAGCCAACCCGTTTCCTCAGACCCGGTAACGCTAGCTTCTCTAGTCTCGATCACTTGGTAGAGTGGCCCTTCGCCGTCCGTTGTGGCGGCTGACAACTGTGGCATGAAGAGGCAAATTGCAGGAATTCCATAACGCTTCCTGACCGCCGCGGTCAGATTCTCCGCAACCCGTTCCCACGCGGGAATTTCGACGCAAGGAAGTGTGTAAGGTGGCCGTTCGCCAGCTACGCGAAGTTCCGATCCGTTCTTTCGGAGCAAGAGAAGCCGGTATAGATCCTGCGGCATTTGCCGTGCGGCAACTGGACCGGCATCTCGTTCCGCAGCCGCGCTGCTCATGCGACCTCCTCTGTTTGCTCCGTGCGAACAAGCTTGTGTTCTTCGAGCGATTCAAGGAACTCACGCACGTCGGCTAACGCAATTTCCTCGCTTATGCTGTACTGCAGCGAGATTTCCTTGGCGACCTCTGTTTCCGCACATCCCTTCCCGAGTGATTCCACGATCAACGCACCCACAGGGTTCAGCCGAAACATCTGGCCATGGTCTATGTCGAGGACAATTCCGCCATCCTCATTCCTAATGCTCCGAATTCCCGCGGAGATTGCGTACAAGGCGCGTGTCCTTTCGGTGGGGAGCGTGTCGGAGAATGTGACACGGGAAGCAGGCGCGAGGCGAGAGTATGAACGAAATGTTCGCGAGACAGCCGGGATCCCAAGCGCGATTCGCGTCTTCAATGGGATAGCGAGGTTGTTGCGTACCCCGTGAACCTAAGTAGCTGTTCGCCTTTCCGTCCTATTTCACTCCGGCGCGGGTGAACGGCAGCCGTGAAAGCTGGGTCAGCGGCCCAACCTGGATCCTGGCCATCACATTGTTCTGAGCAGGCGGCAGTAAGACCAAGTCATTCGGACCTTGATTTGGAGCTGGGGCCGTCGAAAAAAATTCAAATCCCAAAGGTCCTGGTACAAACCGGGCGACCGACGGGCAATCTCCCTCAGAGGGGGGAGATCATATGCTCTAACTCGACAGTTGAAAGTCCCCTCTCTCGTTCGGGAGCGGCCGTTCCAAACCCGCAGCCATCGGCCCTTTCACCGGTTTTCCAGGCGACTGGCCCGATTGCGGCGTTGACAGCCGGCGTATTTAATAGAGAACGAATTTATCGGAGGAATTGATGTCGGGCCAACCAAGCCGTCGAGCAGTCGGGTTCAGTGCCGAGATCCTTCTCCTTGCGTTATTGCTCTCCGGGATCCCGACGCATGGGCAGCCTATCACCAAACATCCGGTGGCATTGGATGACCTGACTGAGACAGCCATGGCGGACAGCCTGCAGCTTTCGCCTGATGGGAGCATGCTCGCTTACTCCTTCGGCCACTGGTCAACCTATCTCACCGATAACAACCTGTGGATCGTCGAGACAAAAAGCGGGTCGATAGCGCGCAAAGTTGCCCAAGGCACGTTTCCACATTGGTCTCCAGACGGCAAGCGCCTCGCCTATTACTCCGGCGATGCCGGGGACTATCAAATCTGGGTACTAGATCTATTCTCCAATCGATCGGAACAGATCACACATGTAAAAGGCGGCATAAACCCAGATCCATACACGCGCATCATGGGTTGGGCGTTGGATGCGATGGCACTCGCCTGGTCTCCAGACGGCAAGAAGCTGATCTTTGCATCGCGAGTCGAAGTCGCGTCACCCCCAACTTCTTCCTCCGCTGCCACAAGTTCACAGGCCGCTCCAGCTCCGGCTCCCGATCATCCTGCGCCCCTGGTGTTGACTCTCACCACTCCGCCGGAATGGACGACAGCGGGTATTTATTCACGCGCATTTGGCAGTACCTCGGGATTCGCGCATTGGCAGAAGAAAGAAGATACCGATGCTTCAAAGGTTGCAGCGCCTCCCCCGGTTTTAATCAATCAACTATTCCTCGTGGACGTGGACAGCAAACAGACGGAGCAGTTGACGACGGATAATGCTGGCTACTTCGGTCCCGCGTGGTCTCCCGACGGAACAAAGATTGTCTGCGCCTCCGCGGATGGGCCAGTGGTGCTCGAGTTCGGCTCTGGTAAGACGAACCTCTATGTCTTCGATGTCGCTACCCACAAGAAAACAGCCCTCACCAACGAACCAGAGGTGAAGTGGCAGCCGACGTGGTCATCCGACGGCAGATCCGTTGCTTACCTGAGTGGCTCATTCAGCGGTCATCAGTACTTGATGGTCATCCCTGCAGGCGGAGGGAAAGCGCGAAATCTCACTGCGGAGCTGGATCGCTACGTGGAGGAGTACCGCTGGGTGGGGGACGATATTGACGTTCTGATCAAGGATGGAGTTTCACATCCGGTGGTTCGAATCGAATTAGCAACCGCGCGAGCCGAACGGCTTACCTTGGATAACGCTGCTCGAGACCATCTTTCCGAGTCCCGTGATGGCGCCCTAGCATGGCAGCAAAGCGACGGCGCGCATGCGGGGGGGATTTGGTTCAGGCCCAACAAGGCCACGCCGGCCCGTCCAATCGTCGATCTCAATCCCGAAGTACAGTCCTGGGAACTGGGAAAGCAGGAGGTCATAAACTGGAAGAACAAACGTGGAGACGAAATTGAAGGAGTGCTGATCACGCCTCCCGGATATATCCAGGGCAAAAAATATCCGCTCATTGTCGACTCCTATCCCGGCACGTCAAGTTCGTTCCGCTCCTCGCCATACGGAGGAAACCAAGCCTGGGCATCGAGGGGCTATGCGGTCCTGTTCACGTCCGGAGCCCGGGGGCCGCACGTTTGGATGAACCCCATCAAATCCCTTAAGTATGATTTGGCGGCCAAAGGCCCACACGGATGGGACGTATCCTTCGACGACGTGATGTCAGGCATCGATGAGATAATTCGGCGCGGAATTGCCGATCCCGATCGCATCGGACTATTCGGGTCCAGCAATGGCGGTGCCATCGCGCAAATGCTCATCACCAGGACCGACCGCTTCAAATGTGTCGTTTCTTACGCTGGCGTGCCTATGGCCGACCTGACGCGATCTTACTTCGCGACTACGGGCTGGTCTTGGCGTGGAGTGGTGGGTGTCGCCCCTTGGGACGACCCGGGAGCATACGTCGAACTTTCATCGATCTATCGGCTCAACAAGGTGAATTTGCCCGTGCTGTTGTTCGATGGAGATCAGGACGGTGATTTTCTCCTGAATACCATCGAGGTATACAACGGGCTGCGCTCGCTCGATAAGGACGTAACCTTCGTTCGCTATCCCGACCAGTCGCACGTGTTCACCGGCTGGGCCCTCAAGGATTTTTTGAGGCGCACGATGGACTTTTACGACGCGCACCTAAAGAGCAATTAAAGCAGGCCGACGCGGAGACTATGGCGGTGTGAGGAGGGTTCGAATCCCTCCCTCTCCGCCAGTACTTTAGTTATCTATTACTTGCAAGCCGGTGATACCTATACTGATACCAGAATCAGCAGAGGAGATCACCGATGAATCGCGAAATCAATCTCACCAAAAGAGTTCAAACACCGCATGGATGGCGGTATTGCACGGTAGTTCTCTCTGCGAACGGCCGCGTCAAGCCCGACCTCGTGATCGTCAATGGCAAGCAGGAAACCCACAAAGAAGGTGCGTACTACCTTGAATGGCGCGAAGGCGCGAAACGAGTACGCCTGTCGGTGGGCAAGGACCCTGCCGATGCCAGTGCGCGACGACAGCGCAAAGAAGCCGAGTTGAACGCGGTCAACAATGGCGTTTCTGTCGTGCCTGAGAATGGTCAGAACGGGCACAGATCAGTTGCCGCAGCCGTCGCGGAGTTCCTCGACGAAACCAAGCTCACGAAGAAGCCTAAGACTCTAGCCGCCTACTCGACGGCTCTGGCGTACTTCGTAGAATCCTGCCACAAGCTCAATCTTGAAGAGATCGAGCGCAGGGACCTGCTGAAGTTCTCCGCGTTCTTACGCGACCAGAAGGACCAGGGACCTCGCAGCGTATACAACAAGTTTGAGAACGTGATGACCTTCTTGAAGGCTCATGGGATTCGTGGGCTGGCCGGCAAGAACGACTGGCCTCGGTTCACCGAAGAAGAGCCGGAGATCTATGAACAAAAAGAACTCAACAAGCTGTTTGCAAAGTGTGATGCGGAGGAACGGATCTGGTATCAGTTTTTCCTCATGACAGGAATGCGTGAACAGGAAGTTATGAACACGTACTGGTCTGATGTCAACTTCGCTGCATCCACGGTTCGCGTCAGCCACAAGCCAGACAGAGGCTGGACACCGAAGGCGTACAGGGAACGAGAAATTCCCATTCCCACGAAGCTCGTGAAAAGCCTGAAGGCGTGGAAAGCGAAGTCCGACAAGGCGTGTAGTCTGGTTTTCCCGACTGCTGGCTGCAATCCGAAGCTCGACTTTCTCGATGGTCTGAAAGCTGTGGCCGAGCGCGCGAAGTTGGATAAAGAGAACTTCTGGCTTCACAAGTTCCGTGCGACGTTCGCTACATGGTCACTCTGGGCTGGCGTCGATCTGCGTACAGTTCAGCAGTGGCTCGGTCACTCCGACATGGAGAGCACGATGCGCTACCTAAAGCCGTCTCGAAGCCAGCACGTGCGGGATAAGGTGAACGAGATTTTCGCCTAGTCCCATTGCTTCTAGCGCAGCCGGCGGATGAAGAGAGAGTGCCTTTCCGATCGGTAAAAACCAATGACATAAATCACCGGCTTAGTCTTTGACGAATAGATGACCTGCCGGATGCGCAGCAAAGGCGCGCCCGCCCGCAAATTCAAGAGTTGGGCCACGCGGCCCTCGGCGACAGTGGCATCAACCTCCTCGTCCGCGTAGGCGAGTTCGACGCCGTAGTCGTTCTCGAGCTTCGAGAATAGTGACCCACGCGCCAGCGGCGCATCGACGAGTTCCGCGAACTCGGCGGCAGGCAGGTAGCAGGTTTCCAAAGCGAACGGTTCCTCGGCGGTAAGACGCACTCTCTCGATTTTGACCATGCGGCTGGTCGCACCTAAACCAAGCCGGGCAGAGATTTCAGGCTCGTCTTCCACGATTTTCGCCGTGATCACCTTCGAACTGGGAGGCAATCCGCGGCTCGCCATTTGCTCGGTGTAGCTCATCAGCTTATTGAACTGAATGCGCGGTGGCGCCACGAACGTTCCGGCGCCACGTCGCCGTTCCACGATGCCCTCCCGCTCCAGGCCGGCGAGGGCGTGGCGGGCGGTCATAAGGCTCACGTCATGGATTTTCGCCAGCTCCCGTTCGGAGCTAACCGCGTCGCCGGGGCGCAGCTGCTTGGCGTCGATTCGCTGGCGAATCGTGCGCTGAATCCTCTGGTAGGCGGGCATCCCATTTCGGCGGCGTTCAGACATAAGCGATCATCATTCCTGTTCGAGACACGTACCTTTTATTAAATTCCTGTTCGAGGCACGTACCTTTTATTAAGCATAAAAAGAGTGGCATCTCATCTGCTATATAGCTTACGACTATGTAAAAGTAAAGCTCTATCATTTGAATCCCGACAAATTTGCTAAGTCAGTTCTGAACCTAAAGCTATATAGCTTCGGCGGATACGGCTAATGATGAAGTCCTCTTGGACCGCTTTTAGAATTCTCGTTCAATCGGCCAAAGAACTGTGGAAATCCAGTTTTCTGTAAGTCCTTAGCGGGAAATATCTGTTTTTCCGTAGTCGCCAGGGCTCGTGGTGGTATATAGCACCAAAAAAGTGTTTTGGCGAATTTGTATTTTTCTCTTGACGTCAGAAAGGTAACTGCTATATAGCATGGTGTACTAAAATGTGGGGATAGCAGGAAAGCTTCTCCCTAGAGGTCTGTGATGAAAATAATGAAATCGCTAACCATCGCGCTATCTGTTTTTCTGGCCGTGGTGTTGCTGATGACCGCGTCGCCGTTCATGTGGAGCCAGGAAGTCACCGCCAACATCGTGGGTACAGTGTTAGATCCGAGCGGAGCCCCGATCAAGGGTGCTGCCGTCGTTGCCACCGATGTGGATCGCGGCACAGTGTGGAATGCCGTGACCAACGAAGCCGGAGCGTACAACCTGCTGCGCCTGCCCATTGGGAGCTACACCGTGAAGGTGACGGACCAAGGTTTCCAGACCGTGTCGCACGCGCCATTCACTCTTGTCCTCAACCAGACGGCTCGAATCGACGTGCAGTTGAAGATGGGGGCTGTCTCCACGGCAGTAGAGGTTATTAGTTCGGCGCCCTTGCTTCAGACCGAGACCGCCGAAGTCAGTACCATTATCGATGCCAATACCAACGTGAGTTTGCCGCTGGCGGCGCGCAATTATCTTCAACTCACGCTGCTGGCCCCGGGCGTGACCAACGTCGATCCCGACGGAATGCGACTGGGGCAAAACATGCTGAACTCGGGCCGCCCCTATATCAACGGCAATCGGGAACAGGCAAACGAATATCTGGTGGACGGGATTCTCAACAGCGAAGACAAGAATAACGAGACCGGCTACCAGCCGAGCCCGGATGCCATTCAGGAGTTCAACCTGATCACGCAGAACGCCTCCGCCGAGTTCGGCAACTATCAGGGCGGGGTCGTCAGCGTCAGCACCAAGTCGGGGACAAATAATTTTCACGGCGGCCTTTATGAGTTTTTACGTAACGACGCGCTGGATGCCCATCAAGCTTCTGACGGATGGACCCGGGGTGTAGACAACGGGCTACTGGGATTTGACTCGCAAGGTGTGGTGAAAAAGGCCGAACTGCGGTACAACCAATTTGGCGGCACCATCGGCGGCCCGATCATCAGGAACAAACTATTCTTCTTCGCCGACTATCAGGGACAACGTCAGTTACAGGCCGGTACAACGCCGGCGCAGGTTTTGACCGCAAAGGCGCGCGGCGGAGACTTCGGCCAGCTTTGCACGGATTTTGGCGGCTCTTTTAATGGTTCCGGAATATGCACCGGGGCAACATCCCCGACAGCGCAACTTGTTTACCCAAACGGCCCCAACGCGGGCCTGCCGCTGCCTTATAACAATCTGGCCTCTGCCGGCTATACAGTCGACACCGTCTCCTCGGCGATGTTCGCCATGACCAAGTATTATCCTCTGCCATCAGTCGACACGCTTGCCGCGAACAATCTTTTTTATAAGAGCGGAAATAACCTGACCAACAACCAGGGCGATCTGAAGATCGACTACAACGCCTCCAGCAGAGACCATATCTTCGGGCGCTGGTCGCAGATGGATCTCTACAATCCAACCTTCACAGGCTGCGTTTTCTGCTTCAACGGCGCAATCGAGGGCAGCGACGCGCCTGTCCGAAATGCGGTGGTTAACTGGACGCACACATTCCGCCCGAACCTACTCAATGAGGCTCGTTTCGGCTTCAACGCTATCAAATTTAACCAGACTAGTACACCAACCTCCTCGCTGGGCAACATCAGCCAGCAGCTCGGCATTGCTGGAGGTAACCTTCAGGCTCCTGGGTTGGTGCAATTAAACATCACGGGCAACAACGGCGGTACGGCAAGCCTTGGACTGCAAAACCTCATTCAGGTATTCCATTCGACCCAAGGTCAATTCGAAGACAACCTCATCTATACTCGTGGCCGCCATCAGATCAAGACCGGCTTCCAGTTTGTCCGCGAACGCCAGAACTACATTTATCAAGGAAACAATGGAGCGCTCGGTTTTCTGAGCATCGGCACGGCAACCGGTTCGGGGCTTGCCGACTTCTGGCTGGGCAATGTGGCTGGAGGGACCCAATCGTTGAGAGACACGGGCGGGGTCGTAAGCAATCCAGCTAAACTTCGAGGCAACATTTTTGGCGTGTATGTGCAGGATGACTGGCGCGCCACTCCGACACTCACCGTCAATCTCGGAGTGCGCTTCGAAGACCATACTCCGCTCTACGAAGTGGATAACCGGGTGGTCAACTTTGGGCTTTATTCCGGCACCATCTATACTGCAAACGGTCGGGATGGAACCACCAAGTTCAGCAATCGAGCGCTCTACAACAATTACCTCGGGATCGGCGATTGGCAGCCGCGGATTGGGCTTGCCTGGTCGCCGGCAGCACTGGGCGGCAAAACCGTTGTTCGCGCCGGTTTCGGTATCTCATCGTTCATGGAGGGCGGCGGCAGCAACGAGGAACTCACGCTGAACCTGCCTTTCGGGATTGTCCAGCAACAGGCCGCAGGCGGCATTGGCACACTGGAGAATGGTTTCGGAGCTGCAACGAATACGCAGTGCCCCGGGGGCATCAATCAAGCCTGCTATGCCGGCAACCGCATCCGAGTCTACGATCAGAACTTCAAACCGGCCATGGTCAGCCAGTGGAACCTGACATTCCAGCAGCAGTTCAGCAACTCATTAACGTTCCAGATTGGCTATGTCGGCCAGCGGGGCACGCATTTACTCAATTTCGAGGATATTGCGCAGTCGATTCCGTTGAACGCGCAAGGAAAAGTTGCCGGCGCCGGGGAACTCATCACGACCCGCGTTCCCGGACCGTTCCTCGGAGGGGGGACCACCGGGTCATTGTATCTGGCGGACAATGCTAACTTCGGGGGCAAGGAAACACTCGCCGGAACCAACATGTCGAACTCTGACCAGAAATACCATGCGCTACAGGTTGTGCTGCAAAAGCGCATGAGCAATGGGCTAGAAGGTCAGGTCGCCTATACCTATTCGAAGTGCATGAGCAACTCCCCGGGATATTTTGGCACTGGCTGGGGAAGCTTCAACGCAACCAGTTCAGGAGGACAGCCGGGCTGGGAAAATATCTACAACCCGCGTTTGAATTGGGGACCATGCTACTACGATCAAACCCACATCCTCACCAGCTACGTTACTTATGCGCTGCCACTTGGCCACGGCAAACAATTTGGGCACGACATGAATCCGGCGCTAAATGCGGTGCTCGGAAACTGGGAAATCGGTGGAATTGTCACCTTACACAGCGGCAACGCCCTGACTCTAAATAACTTTGGAGGTTGGGGCGTGGGTGGTAACTCCGATAACACCAATGGCATCGGGCCTTATACGCTTGCGAATCTGCCGGACTGCCACGGCTCAGTTAAGATTCTCAATCAAACCGTGTTAGCGTCGGGTGGGACACCTGGGTATATTCAATATATTGATCCCTCTCCCTCCAACGTCAGTCCGGCGGCCGCGAACACGTTCGGCACCTGCGGTGTCGGCAACGTCCGCGGTCCGCGCTATGTGAACTTCGATCTGAGCTTGCATAAGGGCTTCTTGTTCACGGAAAGCACGAAGCTTGAATTCAGGTTCGAAGCGCTCAATGCCTTTAACCATCCAGTCTGGACTTTCTTGGGCGGCCCGGCAGGGGGATCGTTCGATCCAGGCACGTCTGGCAGCAACGTGAACTTTGGTCGCATTACTGGCTCACAAGGAGCACGAATACTCCAGCTTGCTTTGAAGTTCTCTTTCTAGCGCGGCGGGAGAATTGGAAATTAGGCAGCCGCTCACTGGTGCCTGCCTTTTCCTTTCCGCAATAAAATCGACCAGCGTACGTGAGTTCGAACCTTGACCCTGTCGGAATATAATCTCCGAATGCTGCGTTTTCTCCGTGTTGCCGCCCTTCTCTTGTCTGTGTCCTTGCTCCTCATAGCACCGGCAGGTACCTACGGGCAAAGCGCGACGAAGAATTCCTCAGCGCCCGCAGCGGGAGAAGCGCAACGTGCCCTGAGCCTGGCCGAGAGCGGACACTGCACCCAGGCTCTCCCCCTGCTGAAGAAAGTAATTCGTCAGGTAACCGATAAGGATCTCAAGAAGCGGGTCGGCCTCGACGGTGTGCATTGCGCCATGACCCACGATGTTCCGTACGAGTCTCTTGAGTTCCTGGCTGTCCTTACACGCGATTTTCCGCGCGACCCCGAGGTGCTCTACTCCGCCACGCATGCGTACTCCGACCTTTCGATGCGAGCTTCGCAGGACTTGGCCCACGAGGCCCCGTTCTCCTTTCAGGTTCACGAACTGAATGCCGAGGCGCTGGAAATCCAGGGCAAATGGGACGAGGCGGCCACGGAGTACCGCAAGATCTTAGAGATCAGTCCGATGCTGCAGGGAATCCACGCCCACCTGGGTCGCGCGTTGTTGGCAAAACCGCAGCCTTCACCGGCGGAAGTCGAACAGGCCAAGAAGAATTTCCAGGAGGAACTCGAGATTGATCCGATGAACGCCGTTGCGGAGTTTGTCCTTGGTCAACTGGCGGCGGACGCGAATGATTTGGCGACGGCGATCCGGCATTTTACGCGGGCAACTAAACTCGACACCGGATTTATGGAGGCATATCTCGGACTCGGGACAGCGATGAACGCGGCAAAACAGTTCGCCGAGGCTATTCCGCCGCTTGAGACCTATGAAAAGATGGCGCCCGACAGTCCGACTGGGCATTATCAACTCGCCGTCGCCTATGCCGGAGCAGGACGCCGGGGGGATTCAAACCGCGAGGCCGCGTTGCAGCGGCAGTCGGCGGAGGCGCTGGAGTCGGTGAAACGGAAAGCGGCTACAGCGATGGAAAAGCAGTCCTCTCGCGATGCTCTGGCGCCAGAGCCGAAGTAGCAATGCCCGTCTTTTCCCCATTCGTAGGACGGAGAGAGTTCCTGAGAGTTCTGGCGGGAACACTCGCCTTTCCCGCTTGGGCGCGGGTTGCAGTCGCCTCAGACTCTCCTTTTTCTTATCCGTTTTCTGAAGTTCCATCCTCCGCCAGCGGCATTACCTGGACCCACACCGCAGGCAGTTCCGCAGAAAAATACCTGCCCGAGTCAACCGGCGCGGGCTGTGCGGTCTTCGACTACGACAATGATGGATGGATGGACATCTATCTTGTCAACAGCGGGAAGTGCGACATCTTCACGCCCGCACAGCCTCTGCGCAATGCGCTCTACCGGAACAACCGGGACGGGACCTTCACCGATGTGACCGAAAAAGCCGGCGTGACCGGTGGCGGGTACGGAATGGGCGCCGCGGTTGGCGACTATAACGCCGACGGCTTCCCCGATTTGTACGTAACTCAATATGGACACAGCATTCTCTATCGCAACAACGGTGACGGAACCTTCACGGATGTCACGGAACAGGCTGGAGTGGCGGCCCCTGGATGGGCGTCGAGTGCGGTGTGGTTCGACTATGACAACGATGGAAGGCTTGACTTGTTTGTCTGCCGCTTCGTGGATTTCAGCAGAGCTAAGCACCACAACTGCGGGGCGCCTAATCTACCCGCGCTGGCCGGGAAGAACGAATATTGCTACCCCCGGGTGTATTCGCCAATGCCCAGCTGGCTCTTCCACAACAATGGCGACGGCACGTTTACGGATGTCAGTCAGAAGATGGGAATCACCGACAATCCTGGAAAGGCATGGGGCGCGGTTGCAACTGACATTAATAATGATGGATGGCTCGATCTATTTGTTGCGAATGATACCGTTGCCAACTTCCTTTTCGTTAATCGCCAAGGGCGCCGCTTTGACGAAATCGGTTTCACGAGCGGCGTGGCCTATGGCGAAGGGGGAAAAGCTCGGTCGGGCATGGGAGTCGATTCCGTCGACTTCAATCAGGATGGTTGGATGGATCTGTTCGTGACCAATTTAGATCACGAGCTTTACGCCCTCTATTTGAATAGGCACGACGAAACCTTCGACGACATTGCCGGCCCGTCGGGGATTGCCAACGCGACGAAGCTCATGAGCGGATGGGGGCTCAAGTTCTTTGACTATGATAACGATGGAAATGTTGACCTTTTGATTACCAATGGTCATCCCGACGACCTGATCGAGAAGATCTACGACAGCGTGGGCTACCGTGAGCCTCTGCTGCTATTCCATAACATGGGAAAGGGGTTGACGAACGTCAGCCGCGAGAGCGGTCCGCTATTTTCCCGACCGCTCTCAGGTCGCGGCCTGGCGCTTGGGGATTTCAACAATGATGGCGCCGTAGATGTGCTCATTTCTACCAATGATGGGGCGCCGCTACTGATGAAAAACAACGTCGGCAGCGGGAATCACTGGCTAGGCATAAGTTTGGCAGGAAAAACGTGCAATCGCGACGCCGTTGGCGCGCGAATCATATGGCAGGCTGGAGATCTGAAGCGGAACACTATGAAGATAGGCGGAGGCAGCTATCTCTCCTCCCACGATCCCCGAATGGTTCTGGGGATCGGCAATAGAAACAAGATTGACTGGCTTGAGGTGAAGTGGCCCAAACCAAGCTCGCTGGTCCAGCGCTTCAACGATTTGCCGATTGACCGTTATATCTCCATCAGTGAAGGCGAGGAGAGGTGGAAGTAGTGGGGTCCTTGTCCCGGCTCAGCCATTGAGCAACAGTTCGCGCGACGTTCGCGACGTGGTCCCTGTGGGCTTGGAAGGAGGGCACAAATCTGCCACTCGAACATCACGCGGACAAGGTGAGGCGATTTTCGCTTAGAAGGCGGGAGACGAGTTCTGACGATTGATCTTACAGGCGCGAGAAAAATAGGGTCAAAGCGATGGTGGGATAGCTATACATTTGAGCAAACTGCTACACCCCTGGGACCGGGGTCGCGAAAACGAGTGGGGGGCCGCGGCGGTCCATCGTCCGGAGTGAACTTGGCTTCTGCCCCCGCCTTGGTTATGCAAGCTGAAACGAAAGCGCTGCATTGATTGGGCCCATACGTTTTCTGACCAAGATCAGCCCGTTGCTTTGCATCGACAGCCTTATTAGCTATCGCGTCACGCCGGTCCAGGTTCGCTTGGCTACCTTCTCCCTGCTTTTGCGCCAACCCACGAACACGCTCGCCCTAGTTGTACCCCCTTCAAATCGTAGACTTAT
>WNFM01254346.1_pt2 | contig 15225 bp, 20 predicted proteins | sample 5400271 | NCBI WGS metagenome assembly WNFM01 (sample SAMN13153352, study PRJNA577476) | soil metagenome | isolation source: 60 cm saprolite on Douglas fir-dominated hillslope | place: USA:California | collected 2013-09-17
GACGGCGTGCCGCTGCACCGCGAGCCGCTGTATTCGCCGAGCCCCGACCTGGTCGCCAAATGGCCGACGCATGACGACGTAAAGGTGCTGTGGCGCCTGCCGACCCGGTTCAAGAGCGAGCAGCAGAAGGCGATCGCCGACAAGGCCCACGAAAAATTCCCACTGATCCTTACCAGCGGCCGTCTCGTCGAGTACGAGGGCGGCGGCGAGGAGACGCGCTCGAACCCGTGGCTCGCGGAGCTGCAGCAGAGCAACTTCGTCGAGATCCATCCCAAGACGGCCACCGATCGCGGCATCCGGAACGATGAGTACGTCTGGGTCAGCACCCCTTCGGGCGCGAAGCTCAAGGTGAAGGCGCAGGTGACCGAGCGCGTCGGCCCCGACACCTGCTTCATCCCGTTCCACTTCTCGGGCTGGTGGCAGGGGCAGGACATGCTGCCCTACTACCCGGAAGGCGCGGCGCCGATCGTGCGCGGCGAAGCGGTCAACACCGCGACCACCTACGGCTACGACCGGGTGACGCTGATGCAGGAAACCAAGACCACGCTTTGCCAGGTGGCGAAGTTCCAGGCTTAAGGAGAGAGAGCCATGGCGAGAATGAAATTCCTGTGCGATGCCGAGCGCTGCATCGAGTGCAACGGCTGCGTCACTGCCTGCAAGCAGGAGAACGAGGTGCCGTGGGGCGTGAACCGCCGCCGCGTCGTAACGATCAATGACGGCGTAGTGGGCGCGGAGAAGTCGATCTCCGTGGCCTGCATGCATTGCTCCGACGCTCCCTGCATGGCGGTCTGCCCGGTCGACTGCTTCTACCGCACCGACGACGGCGTGGTGCTGCACGACAAGGATCTGTGCATCGGCTGCGGCTACTGCTTCTACGCCTGCCCGTTCGGCGCGCCGCAGTTCCCGCAGGCCGGCGCCTTCGGCCTGCGCGGCAAGATGGACAAGGCAGCGCGGCCGAGTTCCAGAAGTACGGCCGCAACCGGCTCGCCGAGGGCAAGCTCCCGGCCTGCGCCGAGATGTGCTCGACCAAGGCGCTGCTCGGGGGTGACGGCGACGTGATCGCCGACATCTATCGCGAGCGCGTGCTCCGCCGCGGCAAAGGCTCCGAAGTCTGGGGTTGGGGCACCGCCTACGGCCCGGGCAAGCCCGGCGCGCAGCCTGCCCAACCGGCGCGCAAGTCATGAAAAAGATTTTGTTTCTTTTATTCATAGTTTTCACTCTCTCCGCCTGCGGCGAGCGCGAGCAGGTCGCGGAGAGCAAGCGCAGCTACCAGGGCAAGCATGACGGCAATCCATGGGACAACGAGCCGCTCGCTTACGGCAGCGGCAAGTGGAGCAAGGGCGACCGCACCAGCTGGGAAACCCAGATCAAGTCCCGGCAGCTCGGGCAGCACGAAGACAAACGCATCTATCAATAGGTAGAGCGGCCCTCGAGAAGGAGGCGTTGATGAGGACCATTTTCCTGGTGTTGTCGTTCGTGCTCGCCGGCGCGGCGATTGCGCAACCGTCCGCAACCCCGCAACAGCAGCAGGCAACCCCGCAGCAAGACCCCGCGTCCCCGGCGCAGCAGACCCAGCAGGAGCGCCAGGTCACGCAGCCGGGCAACAACGCGCCGGTTTACCGCGCCATCCAATCCGGCAAGCCGGCCTTCACCAGCATTCCCGGCCGCGAGACCAACGTGCTTATCCAGCCGCAGGCGCGCTTTCCCGGCCAGGAGCGCTGGTCGACGGCGGGCGAGGCCTGGCGCCTGTTCCGCAACGGGCCGGTCACGTTCTACGGCGGCTGGCTGGTGGTGCTGGTGTGCCTGATCATTGGCGCGTTTTACCTCGCCAAGGGGCCCGTGAAGCTGCACGACAAGCCCAGCGGGCGGCTGCTGCAGCGTTTCAGCACCACCGAGCAGATCGTGCATTGGAGCACCGCGATCAGCTTCTGCGTGCTCGGCATCTCGGGCCTGATCATGCTGTTCGGCAAATACATCCTGCTTCCGGTCATCGGCTACACGCTGTTCGCGTGGCTGACGGCGCTCGGCAAGAACCTGCACAACTTCGTCGCGCCGTTCTTCATCGTCTCGGTGGTCGCGATGGTGTTCATTTTCCTCCGCGACAACCTGCCGAAAGCGTACGACTGGATGTGGTTCCCCAGGGCGTGGGCTTTTTTCACCCGCGGCGAGCACATCCCCTCGGGGCGCTTCAACGCCGGGGAGAAGGGCTGGTACTGGTTCGCCGTGGTCGGGCTGAGCATTGTCGTCAGCTGGAGCGGCGTCATCCTGCTGTTCCCCAATTTCGACCAGACGCGCGCATTGATGCAGGACGCCTGGATCTGGCATGCCTCTGCGGCGCTGCTGTACATCGCCATCTCCCTCGGCCATATCTACATGGGCACGATCGGAGTCGAAGGCGCGTATGGAAACATGCGCAACGGCTACACCGACGAGACCTGGGCGAAAGAGCACCACGAGTATTGGTACAACGAAATGAAGTCCGGCAAGCGGGAAGGCGCTGGCGGCGCGGTACCGGCGGGCGCCCCCCATATGAAGGAGAAATCATGAAAAGAATCGTTGCCGCGCTGCTGGGCGGCCTCCTGATCGGCGCCATTGCGGCGTCGCACGCCAAGCTTCCGGCGCCGCCGCCGAAGAGCGACGCGGAGAAGGCCGCCGAGGCGGACAAGGCAGCCGCTGCCAAGGCCAAGGACGCCAAGGACCTCGGCAAGGCCCAGGACCGGGCCGTGGCGAACTACAAGAAGAGCCACGCTTCGATGGGTTCGAAGAAAAGATAGGGAATAAAATGAAAAAGACCTTCCTGATTCTTGGCGCCGCGGCGCTCACGGCCTGCCAGAGCATTCCGTCCGACGCGCCGAGGGCGGTCGCAAGCCTGCAGCCGACTAAGAATGGCAAGGCCTCCGGCACGGTGAATTTCTATCAGCTCGGCAACAAGGTGCGCGTAGTCGCCGATGTCAGCGGGCTCGCGCCGGGGCGCGAGCACGGCTTCCACATCCACGAGGCCGGCGACTGCAGCTCGGGCGACGGCATGAGCGCCAAGGGCCACTTCAATCCCATGGGCAAGCCGCACGGCCACTACGGGACGCCGGAGCACCATGCCGGCGACATGCCGGCGCTCAAGGCCGACGCGAACGGCAACGCCAGGCTGGAGGCCGATCTGGACGTCATGACCGTGGCCCCGGGCCCCGCCAGCATTGTCGGCCGCGGCCTGATCGTGCATGCCGATCCGGACGACTACAAGACGCAGCCCACCGGCAACGCCGGCGCGCGCGTCGCCTGCGCGGTGATTCAGAGGGGCTAGAAAAGAACGTCGAGGAGGTAGGAGACGAAAGGGCGCCGCAAGGCGCCCTTTCTATTTCTACACACCTTCGACGAGTATCAGTTTGCCGCGCGAGGCTCGCTGGCGCAGCTTGATCAGCGGCGCATATTCCGGCGAGCGGTACCATTTCAGCGCCTGGTCGTAGGACGGAAACTCGAGAACCACCATGCGCTTGGGCGACCAGCCGCCCTCGAGCGGCTCGGCCTTGCCGCCGCGCGCCGCGAACCTGCCGCCGTATTTCTCGATGGTCGCCGGGACCTGCCTGCGGTAGTCGTCGTAGACGCCGGGATCGGTCACTTCGATTTCGCCGATGACATAAGCGGACATGCTTTTCCTCTAGAAGAATTGTCTTGCAAGAGTGAGAGCCAGGCCCAGCGCGGCACAGCCGCCGACGACCGGAATGACGTCGATCTTGTAGCGAAACAGCGCGAGCAGCGCGCCCGCGCCGATGAGCGCCGAGGGCCAGTCGAATCCGCCCGCCGGCCCCCGCGGCCACAGCACGTGGTAGGCGAAGAACAGCGCCAGGTTCAGCACCACGCCGACCACGGCGGCGGTGATCGCGGCGAGCGGGGCGGTGAACTTCAGGTTGCCGTGCGTCGTCTCGATGAACGGCGCGCCCATGAAGATGAAGACGAAAGACGGCAGGAAAGTGAAGAAGGTCGCCACCAGGGCGCCGGCGATTCCCGCCGCAGCCAGGCTTTCTCCAAATATCGCGTGGGTCCAGGCGCCGACGAAGCCGACGAAGGCGACCACCATGATGAGAGGCCCCGGGGTGGTCTCGCCCAGCGCCAGCCCGTCGATCATCTGCGGCGCGGTGAGCCAGCCGTAGTATTCCACGGCGCCCTGGTTCACGTAGGGCAGCACGGCATAAGCGCCGCCGAAGGTGAGCAGCGCCGCCTTGGTGAAGAACCACCCCATCTGCGCCAGCGTGCCGTCCCAGCCGGATGCAGCCGCCAGCAGGCCGATCGCAGCGCCCCACAGCGCGATGCCGCCGCCCGCCCAGCTCCAGAACTTCAGCCAGGAAAATCGGGCATGCGCCGGGGTCGGCGTATTGTCGTCGATCAAGGCCGGACCCTGCCCGGCCTTCGCGGTTCCGTGACCCCCTCCTGCAGAGAACTTGTCCGGCGCGAAACGTCCGCCAAGATAGCCGGCAATTCCCGCCCCGAGAATGATCGCCGGAAACGGGGCATGCAGGGCGAATATGGCGATGAAGGCCGCCGCCGCGATCGTCCACAGCCAGGCGTTCTTGAGGCTGCGCGAACCGATGCGGTGCGCCGCGGCGAGCACGATCGCCACGACGGCGGGCTTGATGCCGTAGAACACGCCCGCGACCAGCGGCAGGTTGCCGTAGGCGAGGTAGATCCACGACAGCGCGATCAGGATGAACACCGAGGGCAGCACGAACAAGCCGCCCGCGACGATGCCGCCCCAGGTACGGTGCATGAGCCAGCCGATGTAAGTGGCGAGCTGCTGTGCCTCGGGGCCGGGAAGCAGCATGCAATAGTTGAGCGCGTGCAGGAACCGGTTTTCCGAGATCCACCGCCGCCGCTCGACCAGCTCCTGGTGCATGATCGCGATCTGGCCGGTAGGCCCGCCGAAGCTGATGAAACCGAGCTTCAGCCAGAAACGCAGCGCTTCGGCGAAGGAAATCATCCGCGGCCCGCTAATGGCGCAATGCCGGCAGGCACGTGTGCCTGCCGCCCTCTATCGCCACCACCTGAACGTCGACGCCGTACAGGCGCTTCAGCGTCTCGGTGCGGATCACCTGCTGCGGCGCGCCGATCTCCAGCGCGCGCCCCTCGCCGAGCAGGAGGGCGCGGTGCGCGCTCAGCAGCGCGTGGTCAGGATCGTGGCTCGAGAAGAGAATCGAGATGCCGGTCGCAGCCAGCTCCGAGATTTTTCCGAGCACCCGGATCTGGTTGCCGAAGTCGAGGCCGGCGGTGGGCTCGTCCATCACCAGCAGCCTCGGCTCCTGCGCCAGCGCGCGGGCGACGAGCGCGAGCTGGCGCTCGCCGCCCGAGACTTCGGTGACCGGCTTGTCGGCGAGCTGTGCGATGCCTAGCGACTCGAGCGCCCGCTCGGCGACCTGCCGATCGCTCCTCCCCGGCGCCGCGAAGGCCCCCAGGCGCGAAGTGCGACCCATCAGCACGAACTCGCGCAGCGTGAAAGCGAAGTACGCGCTATGGCCCTGCGGCACGTAGCCCGCCCGGCGGGCGATTTCCTCGCGCGAAAGGTTCTCGATGGCGTTTCCTTCAAGGCCGATAAACCCCGAATGTTTCCTGATTAAACCGAGAAGCGTCCGAAACAGCGTGGTCTTGCCGCCGCCGTTGGGACCGAGGACGCAGAGTATCTCGCCTGCGGCGAGCGCGAAGCTGACGTCGCGGCCGATCGTGCGGCCGGGAAAGCCGAAGGCGAGCGCGCGCAGCTCGAGCATCACCAGCTCCTTCGGGCGAGAGCGAACAGCCACAGGAAGAATGGGGTGCCGATCAGCGCCGTCAGCACGCCGGGCGGCAATTCGATGCCGGTAATCGTGCGGCACAGCGTGTCGACTGCCAGCATGAAGCCGGCGCCGAGCAGCACTGCGAGCGGCAGCAGGCGGCGAAAGTCCGGCCCGACCAGCAGGCGCGCGCCGTGCGGCACGAGCAGGCCGATCCAGCCAATGATGCCCCCCAGCGCGACTGCCGCGGCGGTCATCAGAGTCGCTGCCGCGATCACGACCAGACGCAGCCTTCCGGTATCGACTCCCAGCGCGCGGGCTTCGTCGTCCGGCAACGCGAGCAGGTTCATGCGCCAGCGAAGGAGGACCATGGGAGCGAGCGCCGCGAGCACGAGCGGGGTGACGACGGCGAGCTCGCGCGGCGTGGCGGAGGCGAGGCTGCCGAGCAGCCAGAATGTTATCGCCGGCAGCTGGTTGTTCGGATCCGCCAGGTACTTGAGCAGCGCGATCAGCGAGCCGAGCAGGCTGCCGATGACCACGCCCGTGAGCACCAGGGCGAGCAGCGGATCGTGTCCCCGCAGCCGCGAGCTGATCAGGTAGACCAGCCCGACCGCAAGCAGCCCGCCGGCGAAAGCGAAGACCTGAATGAGGAGGACGTTCATCGAAAGAAATATCGCGAGCGACGCCCCGAGGGCGGCGCCCGTAGATACCCCCAGTATGTCGGGAGAGACGAGAGGGTTGCGGAACATCCCCTGGTAGGCGGTGCCCGCCGCGGCAAGCGAGCCGCCGACGACCAGCGCCGCGAGCACGCGCGGGCCCCGGATCTGCAGCACCACGGTCTCGACATTGGGCTCCAGGGCGTGCGAGCCGCCCGTGAGCTTGGCCGCGAGAAGAGAGAGAAGGTCGGAAAGCGAAACCGGATAGCGCCCTACGGCGAACGCAATCGCCATCAAGGCGACCACAGCGGCCGCGGCGACGAAACAGGCGAACAGGCTGGAACTTCTCATTTGGTGCGGATGCAGGGCAGGCGATACTCTTCCATATATGAACCGGGTGTCCAGCTAAATGCTCGCGGCGATCGCCGAAGGCTTGGGCCGCGTCTTTCTGCTCGACGCCGAGCTGTGGCGCATCGTTCTGCTGAGCCTCGAGGTGAGCCTGAGCGCGGTGCTGCTGGCGACTCTTCTGGGCCTGCCGCTCGGCGCCCTGGTCGCGGTCAAGCGGTTCCCCGGCCGGAAGGCGGTCATTGTAGTGCTCAATGCGTTGATGGGCCTGCCGCCGGTCGTCGTCGGCCTGCTGGTTTACCTGCTGCTGTCGCGTGCCGGCCCGCTCGGCGATCTGGGGCTGCTGTTCACCCCGGGGGCCATGGTGGTCGCGCAAACGATTCTGATCCTGCCGATCATCGCGGCGCTGGCGCGCCAGGCGCTGGAGGACGCGTGGAACGAATACCAGGAGCAGCTCCGCTCCCTCGGCGCCGAAGGAATGAAGGCGGCGCTGACGCTGGTGTGGGACATCCGCTTCTCGCTTGTCACCGCGGTGCTGGCGGGCCTGGGCCGCGCCAGCGCGGAGGTCGGTGCGGTCATGATCGTCGGCGGCAACATCGACGGCGTGACGCGCGTGATGACCACCGCGATCGCTCTCGAGACCTCGAAAGGGGACCTGCCGCTCGCCCTGGGGCTCGGCTTCATCCTGATCGCAATCGTGCTGGCATTGAATGCCGCCGCGCAGCTGGTGAAGGATGCGGCGCAGAGGCGCTTCGGATGAGCACGGCGCCGATCCTGCCGCTCAGGCTCGAGGGGGTCGTGTTCGCGGCCGGCGGACAAGTGATCATCGACCGGGTCACGCTGGATATCGCCGCCGGACCGAGCACCATCATCCTGGGGGCCAACGGCGCAGGCAAAAGCGTGCTGATGCGGCTGATGCACGGGCTGCTCGAGCCGACTTCGGGCAGCCTCAGGTGGAGCGAGCCGGATCGCCAGCGCGCGCGCCGCAGGCAGGCGATGGTGTTCCAGCGGCCGATCATGCTGCGCCGCTCGGCGCTGGCCAACGTCCAGTTCGCCCTGGAGCTCGCCGGCATCCCGGGCGGCGAGCGGGAAGCCCAGGCGCTCGCCGCTCTCGACGAGGTCGGATTGCGGCCGCTCGCCCATCGGCCGGCGCGCGTTCTCTCCGGCGGCGAGCAGCAGCGGCTCGCGCTGGCGCGCGCCTGGGCGCTGCATCCCGAAGTGCTGTTCCTCGACGAGCCGACCGCCAGCCTCGATCCCGGCGCGACGCGCGAGATCGAAACCATCATCAAGGCCTTCGACGCCTCGGGAACCAAGATCGTGATGGCGACTCACAACCTGGGGCAGGCGCGCCGGCTGGGCGACGAGGTGGTCTACCTGCAGGCAGGACGCGTGGTGGAGCGCGCGCCCGCAGAGCGCTTCTTCTCGAAGCCCGCCACGGCGGAGGCGGCGGCGTTCATCAAAGGGGAAGTGCCGTGGGTTTGAAAGCAGCTTTGCTCTCCACGTTTTTGTGTTTTTCTTCAATGGCAGAAGCACAGCCGCGCTACATCACGCTGGCATCGACCACTTCGACCGAGCAGTCGGGGCTGTTCAAGCACCTGCTGCCGATTTTCGAGAAGAAGACCGGGATCCAGGTGCGGGTCGTCGCGGTCGGCACCGGGCAGGCGCTCGACATGGGGCGCCGCGGGGACGCCGACGTAGCGTTGGTTCACGATAAAACTGCGGAAGAGAGGTTCGTCGCCGAAGGCTGGTACGTGGACAGGCGCGATGTCATGTACAACGACTTCGTTGTGGTCGGGCCGAGGTACGATCCGGCGCGCGCGCACGGCGCCGACACGGTAGTTGCATTGAAAAAGATTTCTGCACAAAAGGCGCCGTTCGCGTCGCGCGGGGACAAGAGCGGCACTCACGCTGCCGAGCTGCGGCTTTGGCAGATCGCCGGCGTCGACCCGGCAAGCGGGAAGGGCGCCTGGTATCGAGAAACCGGGTCCGGAATGGGACCGACCCTCAACACCGCCTCGGCGATGAACGCCTACGCGCTCGCCGATCGCGGCACCTGGCTCTCCTTCAGGAACCGCGGCAACCTCACGATCCTGGTCGAAGGCGATAAACGGCTCTTCAACCAGTACGGGGTGATGCTGGTCAATCCGGCGAGGCATCCGCACGTGAAAAAGGCCGAGGGGCTGGCGTTCATGGACTGGCTCGTTTCCCCAGAGGGTCAGAAAGTAATCGCCGACTACAAGATCAACGGCGAGCAGCTGTTCTTTCCCAACGCGGGAAAGGCATAGCGAACCATGGACGCAAGCGTCGTTGCGCTGCTCGCCGCGGGAATGCTGGTCGCGGCGTTCCTCTACGCCTCCGTCGGCCACGGCGGCGCTTCGGCGTATATCGCCGCGATGGCGATAGCGGGGGTTGCCCCCGTGGAGATGCGTCCTATTGCTCTGCAGCTCAATGTGCTCGTGTCCGCGATCGCGGCCGTAAAGTTCTATCGGGCAGGGTATTTCCGCTGGAGCCTGTTCTGGCCGTTCGCCGTGACCTCGATTCCGGCCGCTTATCTCGGCGGCGCCATCACGTTGCCTGGAACCGCATACAAGATACTCGTCGGGGCGGTGCTTCTGTACGCCGCCTGGCAGCTCTGGTGGAGCGCGCGGGCCGGCGCGGAGCTGCGTCCGATGCGCGATGTTCCGCTCGCGCTCGCAATGGTCATCGGCGGGGCCCTCGGCGTGCTTTCCGGCCTGACCGGTGTTGGCGGAGGCATTTTTCTGAGCCCCATGCTGCTGCTGCTCGGCTGGGCCGGAACCAAGCAAACGTCGGCTGCTGGTCAATTCGTTGTCCGCGCTCGCCGCCGGATTCGTAGAAAATCCCGCGATGCCGCCCGACTACGCATGGCTGCTGATGGCCGCCGTGGTTGCAGGAGGCTGGACCGGCGCGGAGTACGGCAGCCGGCGATTCTCCAACCCGGTCATTCGCCGCGCGCTTGCATTCGTGCTTGCGATCGCCGGCGGGAAAATGGTTCTGGTATAGATACCGCATGAAGACCTTCGGCTTCGCCGGCTGGTCCGGGAGCGGCAAGACCACCCTTATCGAGAAGCTGATCCCACGCTTCGCGAAGCGCGGCCTGCGCGTCTCGCTGGTCAAGCACGCGCACCATACCTTCGACGTCGACCATCCGGGGAAGGACTCCTACCGGCACCGCCAGGCCGGCACCTCGGAGATCCTGGTGACCTCGTCGCGCCGCTGGGTGCTGATGCACGAGCTGCGCGGCGCGCCCGAGCCTGCGTTCGAGGAGCAGCTGAACCGCTTCTCCCCCTGCGATCTGCTGCTGGTGGAGGGCTTCAAGTTCGCCCCCATCCCGAAGCTCGAGGTCTGGCGCGCCGGGACCGGGGAGGCGCTGCTCCACCCCAACGATCCGCACATCATTGCGCTTGCGACCGATGCGAAGGTGGATACGGCCCTGCCGGTTTTCGACCTGAATGACGACGCGACGATCGCGGAGTTCGTCCTGGAGTACCTGAAACTCGGATGAACAAAGGGCTGCTCTCAGTCGACGAGGCGCTCGAGGTGCTGCTCTCCGGCGCCCGGCCGGTGGCGGACATCGAGGAGGTGCCGACGCTGGACGCCGCGGGCCGGGTGCTCGCCCGCGCCCAGCGCTCGGCGATGGACGTGCCGCCGATGGACAACAGCGCGATGGACGGCTATGCAGTCCGGCTTTCCGATTTACAAAGGAACAATAAATTGAAGGTCGCACAAAAGATCATGGCGGGTTCTGTAGGGAAAGAACTTGCCGCCGGAACCGCTGCCCGGATATTCACAGGTGCGCCGATTCCTGCGGGAGCCGACGCAGTCGTCATGCAGGAGGATTGTGTTTCAGAAAAGGAAGAGGTTCTGATAAAAAAAAACCCCGTGCCCGGGCAATGGATCCGCCGCACCGGCAGCGATGTGAAAAAAGGCGGCGAGATCCTGCCTGCCGGAAAGCGCCTGCTGCCGCAGGACACGGGGCTCGCGGCCTCGGTGGGCATCAAGACCCTGCCGGTATTCCGGCGAGTCCGGTTGGGATTATTTTTCACCGGGGACGAGCTCGTCATGCCCGGCGATCCTTTGCCTCCGGGGCGCATCTACAACTCGAATCGCTTTACGTTGCGCGGGCTCGCAGAGCTGTTCGGCTGCGAGATGCGCGACTACGGGATCGTTCCCGATCGGCTCGATGCGACGCGGCAGGTGCTGCGCAAAGCGGCGGCCGAGTGCGACCTTATCGTCACCTCGGGCGGGGTGTCGGTCGGCGACGCCGATTTCGTGAAGCCGGCGGTCGAGGCCGAGGGCTCGCTGCTGATGTGGAAGATCGCGATGAAGCCGGGCCGGCCTCTGGCGTTCGGAAAAGTGGGCAATGCCGCCTTCATCGGGCTGCCGGGGAATCCGGTTTCGAGCTTCGTCACCTTCCTGGTGTTTGTAAGACCTTTTCTTTTGAGAACCCAGGGCCGCACCGATATAAGCGCCCATGCAATCTCCGCCCGCGCGGACTTCGACTGGGCCGAGCCCGACGCGCGGCGCGAGTTCCTGCGCGTAAAATGGAATGCGCAGGGCGGCCTCGACCTCTACCCGACGCAGGACTCGGCGGTGCTGACCTCGACCGCGTGGGCCGACGGGCTGGTGGACAACCCGGCGCGCCAGGCGATCAGAAAAGGCGAGCTGGTACGTTTCCTCCCCTATTCGGAGCTGTACAGGTGAAATTCGGATGAAGCTGATTGTGCGCTTCTTCGCCAGCGTGAAAGAGCAGCTGGGAAAGGACGTCGAGGAGATCGACGTGCCGGCGGCGATCGGAACGGTCGCGGCCTTGCGGGCGCATCTGATGAAACGCGGCGGCGACTGGCAGACGGTATTCGCGGAGAAGAAGCTGGTCAGGGCTGCGGTCAACCAGGAAATGGTGCAGCCCGCGGCGGCCATCAAGGCGGGCGACGAGGTCGCGTTCTTCCCGCCGGTCACAGGGGGCTGAATTGAAAGTCTCGGTTCAGCGCGAGGATTTCGATCTCACCATCGAAGTCGATTCGATAAGAAAAAACAATTCCAGGATCGGTGCCGTAGCCAGCTTCATCGGGCAGGTGCGCGACGTGAGCATGACCCTCGAGCACTACCCCGGCATGACGGAGAAGGCGCTGGAGAAAATCGTCGCGGAGGCTGGAACCCGCTGGCAGGTCATGGACTGCACCGTCATCCATCGCTACGGCGAGCTCAAGCCGGGCGACCGGATCGTGCTGGTGGCCGTGGCGAGCGCCCACCGCGGCGACGCCTTCGCCGCCTGCGAGTTCATCATGGACTACCTCAAGACGCGGGCGCCGTTCTGGAAGAAGGAGCACGGACCGCAGGGGGCGCGCTGGGTGGAGGCGCGATCCTCGGACGACGAGGCGGCCGAGCGCTGGCGGCCTTGAATGTGCCGGGGCAGCCCCCATCTGGCCTGGTAGCAGATACTCTCAAAGGCCATACGGATCAGCACGATGCGGTTCGAAAAGTTCACGACCAAGCTGCAGGAAGCCCTCGCCGAGGCGCAAAGCGCCGCGCTCGGCCACGACCATCAGTACATCGAGCCCCAGCACCTTCTCGCCGCGCTGCTCAGCCAGGAGGACGGCGGCGCCGCCGCCCTGGTCAGCAAGGCGGGCGGAAATGCGCCGCTTCTGAAGAGAACTCTTTCTGAATCCATAGAGAAACTGCCAAGAGTGGAAGGCACGCCGCCGGGGGAGGTGCACATCTCCCGCGAGCTCACCCAGCTGCTGAACGTCGCCGACAAGGAAGCCCAGAAGCGCGGCGATCAGTACATTGCCTCGGAGCTGTTCCTGCTCGCCGCCGCGGCCGACAAGGGCGAAACGGGGCGGCTGCTGAAATCCGCCGGCGTCACGAAGCAATCTCTTGAACAGGCGGTGAATGAGGTCAGGGGAGGGGAATCCGTGTCTTCTCAAGCCGACGAATCGCAGCGCCAGGCCCTGGCCAGGTACACGCTCGATCTCACCGAGCGCGCGCGCCAGGGGAAGCTCGATCCCGTGATCGGGCGCGACGACGAGATCCGCCGCTGCATCCAGATCCTGCAGCGCCGCACCAAGAACAACCCGGTGCTGATCGGCGAGCCGGGCGTCGGCAAGACCGCGATTGCCGAGGGCCTGGCACAGAGGATCGTGAACGGGGAGGTTCCCGAAAGCCTCAAGCACAAGCGCCTGCTGGTGCTCGACATGGCGTCGCTGCTCGCCGGCGCCAAGTACCGCGGCGAGTTCGAGGAGCGGCTGAAGTCGGTGCTCAAGGAGCTGGCGAAGGACGAGGGCAGCACCATCATTTTCATCGACGAGCTGCACACCATGGTCGGCGCCGGCAAGGCCGAGGGCGCGATCGATGCCGGCAACATGCTGAAGCCCGCGCTGGCGCGGGGCGAGCTGCATTGCATCGGCGCCACCACGCTCGACGAGTACCGCAAGTACGTCGAGAAGGACGCCGCGCTCGAGCGCCGCTTCCAGAAGGTGCTGGTCGAGGAGCCGAGCGTCGAGGCGACGATCGCGATCCTGCGCGGCCTGCAGGAGCGCTACGAGGTGCACCACGGCGTCGAGATCACCGATCCGGCCATCGTCGCCGCCGCAGAGCTGAGCCATCGGTACGTCACCGACCGCTTTCTGCCCGACAAGGCGATCGACCTCATCGACGAGGCCGCGGCGCGCATCAAGATGGAGATCGACTCCAAGCCCGAGTCCATGGATCGGCTCGAGCGCCGCCTGATTCAGTTGAAAATCGAAAGGGAAGCGGTCAGGAAGGAAAAGGACGAGGCTTCGCAAAAACGCTTCGCCCTGATCGAGCAGGAAATCAGGCGGCTGGAGAGGGACTACGCCGACCTCGAGGAGGAATGGAAGGCGGAGAAGGCCCAGGTGCAGGGCAGCCAGCACGTCAAGGAAGAGATCGAGAAGCTGCGCCAGCAGATGGAGGAGGCGCGTCGCAAGGGCGACTGGCAGAAGATGTCCGAGATCCAGTACGGCAAGCTGCCGCAGCTCGAAGCGCAGCTGAAAAAAGCGGAATCGTCTGAAAAACAGAAAACGAAGCCGAAGCTCCTTCGTACCCAGGTCGGCGCCGAAGAGATCGCCGAAGTAGTGTCGCGCATGACCGGCATCCCGGTGTCGAAGATGATGCAGGGGGAGCGCGAGAAGCTGATCAAGATGGAAAGCAGGCTGCACGAGCGCGTGGTCGGGCAGGACGAGGCGGTGCGCCTCGTGTCCGACGCCATCCGGCGCTCGCGCTCCGGCCTGGCGGACCCCAATCGTCCCTATGGAAGCTTTTTATTCCTGGGACCGACTGGGGTCGGCAAGACCGAGCTGTGCAAGGCGCTCGCCGCGTTCCTGTTCGACGCCGAGGACCATCTCATCCGCATCGACATGTCGGAGTACATGGAGAAGCACTCCGTGTCGCGCCTCATCGGCGCGCCGCCGGGCTACGTCGGCTACGAGGAGGGCGGCCAGCTCACCGAGCAGGTGCGCCGCAAGCCCTACTCGGTGATCCTGTTCGACGAGATCGAGAAGGCGCACCCCGACGTGTTCAACGCGCTGCTCCAGGTGCTCGACGAAGGCCGCCTCACCGACGGCCAGGGGCGCACGGTCGACTTCAAGAACACGGTGCTGGTGATGACCTCGAACCTCGGCTCGCAGATGATCCAGAGCATGGCCGGCCGCGATTACGGGGTCATCAAGGTCGCAGTCATGGCCGAGGTGAAGACCCAGTTCAGGCCCGAGTTCATCAACCGCATCGACGAGATCGTCGTGTTCCACGCGCTCGCCGAGGACAACATCAAGGCCATCGCGCGCATCCAGCTGAACGTGCTCAAGGCGCGGCTGGCGAAGATGGATTTCGAGTTCGAGGTGTCCGACGCCGCGCTAGGCGAGCTTGCCAAGACCGGCTTCGACCCGGTCTACGGCGCGCGGCCGCTGAAGCGCGCGATCCAGTCGGAGATCGAGAACCCGCTCGCCAAGGCGATCCTCGAAGGGCGCTTCGCGCCGAAGGACGGGATCCACGTGGATTGCCGCGGCGGCAAGATGGTTTTCGAGAAGAAGAAAATCGTCAGAGCCGCCGCGTAAGTCTTACTGCCCGGCCAGCCTCGCCAATGAGGCATAGTCGGCATTGCTGCCGTGGCCGCCGGCGAAACGCTCAGGCTGGATGCCGGCTTTCTTCACTGTGTTCACCACCGACAGCAGGCCCGGGTTCGGCTTGGCGGGCAGCGGCGGGCCGGGGCTCCAGATGTCGGTGACGAAGCCGAGCTTCGCATCGGGCACGTAGCCCATCAGCATGCCCCGGGCGTGCGGGTTGTCCATGAGGTAGGCCGCGACCACGCGCTTGCTGTCGGCAAGCACGTACGTGTCGTTGACCTCGACGATCTGGGCGCCGCTCAGGTCGCGCGGCGCGAGGTCGGGATTGCGCGACCACGGCGCCGATAGCACGCGGCGGAAATGCGCGCCCGA
>WNFM01004355.1_pt1 | contig 15224 bp, 14 predicted proteins | sample 5400271 | NCBI WGS metagenome assembly WNFM01 (sample SAMN13153352, study PRJNA577476) | soil metagenome | isolation source: 60 cm saprolite on Douglas fir-dominated hillslope | place: USA:California | collected 2013-09-17
TCACATGAAAATGATACGCCTCCTGTGTGCCGGTTCGATCGTCGCAGCGCTCCACGCCGCCGGCGCCGCCGAACCGCGGGCGGCCGCACCGTCGGCCTGTGCCACTCCGGCTCACCATCAGTTCGATTTCTGGATCGGCAGCTGGAGTGTCACGGAAAAAGGCAAGCCTGCGGGCAGCAACCATATCGATCGCCTGCTCGGGGGCTGCGCGCTGCTGGAGAACTGGGTCGGCGTGGATGGCAGCCGCGGCCACAGCCTCGACTTCTACGATCCGCGGCGCGGCATGTGGCAGCAGACCTGGATCGACAACGCCGCCGGGGCCCTGAACCTCACCGGCCAGTTCGGCGACGGCCACATGTTGCTGTCGGGCGCCAGCACCGATGCGAAAACACATGCCTCGCGGCTCGATCGCATCACCTGGACACCGAATCCGGATGGCACCGTGCGGCAGTTGTGGGATCAGTCGCAGGACGCGGGCCGCACCTGGAAGGTGGTCTTCGACGGGCTGTATACGCGCAAGTCGCCGTGACTCGGCCGCGCTCGCGGACCCTACCCAGTCCGCGAGCGCGAGGTCCTACTCGACGGTGACGCTCTTGGCGAGGTTGCGCGGCTGATCGACGTCCGTCCCGCGCAGGATGGCGACGTGATAGGCGAGCAGCTGCAGTGGGATGGTGTAGATCACCGGCGCCTGGAACGGGGTCACGTGGCGGGGCATGAGGATCACGTGCACGCCGTCGCTCGAGGTGAAGCCTGAGTCGGGATCGGCGAACACATACAGCTCACCGCCGCGCGCGCGCACTTCCATCAGGTTGGACTTCAGCTTTTCGAGCAGCTCGTTGTTGGGCGCGACAGTGACCACCGGCATGTCGGCATCGACCAGCGCGAGCGGGCCGTGTTTGAGCTCGCCGGCGGCGTAACCTTCAGCGTGGATGTAGGAAATCTCCTTGAGCTTGAGCGCGCCTTCCAGGGCGATGGCATGCAGGGGGCCGCGGCCGAGGAACAGGGCGTGCTGCTTGTCGGCAAAGTGCAGCGCGAGCTTGTGTATGGTGCCATCGAGTTGGAGCGTCTTCTCGATCATGCCCGGCAGCTCGATGAGCTGGCCGACGAGGCTCCGCTCGCGCTCCGCGTCGCCGCCGTTGTGGCGTGCGAGGGCGATCGCCAGCATGCTGAGCGCGACCAGCTGGGTGGTGAAGGCCTTGGTCGAGGCAACGCCGATCTCGGGACCGGCGCGCGTGAGCATGACCAGGTCCGCCTCGCGCACCAGCGAGCTCTCGGGGACGTTGCAGATCGCGAGCGTCCCGAGATACCCGAGCTGGCGGCCCAGGCGCAGGGCGGCCAGCGTGTCGGCCGTTTCGCCGGACTGCGAGATCGCCACCAGCAGGGCGTTCTTCTGCACCACGGGGCTCCGGTAGCGGTATTCGCTGGCGATCTCCATGCGGCACGGGAGCCGGCAGAGCTGCTCAATGAAATAGCGGGCGACGATGCCGGCGTGGAAGCTCGTGCCGCAGGCGACGATGTGCACGCTCTGGACGCGTTCGAACAGCTGTGCCGCCATCGGGCCGAAGGCGGCCTCGAGCAGGCGGCCGTTGGCGACGCGCTCCTGCAGGGTGTTGGACACGGCGTGGGGCTGTTCGTGGATCTCCTTGAGCATGTAGTGCTGGTACGGTCCCTTCTCGGCGGCATCGGCCGACAGCTCGCTGTCGCGCGCTGCGCGCTCCACCGGGTTGCCCTCGCGGTCGATGATGCGCACGGCGGTGCGCGTCACGTCGGCGACATCGCCTTCGTCCAGGAACATGAAGCGGCGCGTCACCGGCAGGAGCGCGGCGACATCGGAAGCGACGAAGTTCTCCTCCCGACCGAGGCCGATCACCACCGGGCACCCCACGCGCGCGATGATGAGGCGCGTCGGGGCCTGCGGACTGATCACGACGAGCGCAAAGGCGCCCTCGAGCTCCGCCACCGTGGCGCGCACCGCCTGGTGCAGGTCGCCCAGGCGAGCGAGATGAAAGTGCACGCGGTGGGCGATGACCTCGGTGTCGGTCTCGGACTCGAACTGGTAGCCCGCGCGGGCGAGCTCGGCACGGAGCGCTTCGTGGTTCTCGATGATGCCGTTGTGCACGATTGCCAGGCCGTCGCGGGAGACGTGCGGGTGGGCGTTGCGTTCCGTGGGCGCGCCGTGCGTGGCCCAGCGCGTATGGGCGATGCCGAGCGTGCCGGCAATGGGCGTCGCGACGAGGGCGTCTTCCAGGTTCCGCACCTTGCCCACCGCGCGGAGCCGGCGCATCTGTCCTTCGGCATCCAGCACGGCGAGGCCGGCCGAGTCGTAGCCGCGATACTCGAGGCGCTTGAGCCCTTCGATCAGCGTCGGCACCACGTCGCGCCCGGAGCTCGCCCCGACTATCCCGCACATCCTCTGCTCCTTCCCCGGCTACTTCTTTTCGGGCCGCCGCCAGGCATCGACGCTGCGCTGCACCGAGCGCTCCAGGGTGAGCGTGTTGGGCGGAGCATCGGCGGTGATCGTCGAGCCCGCGCCGATCGTGGCGCCCGCTCCGATCCGGACCGGCGCGACCAGCATGGTGCCCGAGCCGATGAAGGCCGCCTCGCCGATTTCGGTGCGCCACTTGTTGATGCCGTCGTAGTTGCAGGTGACCGTGCCGGCGCCGATGTTGACGCCCGCCCCGACGGTGCTGTCGCCCAGGTAGCTTAAGTGATTGGCCTTGCTGCCGGCGCCGATCTGGGATTTCTTGACCTCGACGAAATTGCCGATGTGCACGTCGGACTGGAGCGTGGTCTCGGGGCGAATGCGGCTGAACGGCCCGATCCGGCAGCGCGCGCCGATCTCGGCGCGCTCGATCACGCAGTTGGGCTTGATGTAGGTGCCCGCGCCCACCTGCACCTGGCTGAGCGCGCAGTTCGCGCCGACGTATACCCCGTCGCCCAGCTGCACCGGGCCATCGAGCACCACGTTGACGTCCAGCACGACGTCGCGCCCGCAGCTGACTGCCCCACGCACATCGAGGCGCGCGGGATCGATCACCGTGACGCCGGCGAGCATGAGCTCGTGCACGCGCTGGCGGCGATACTCGGCTTCGACCGCCGCGAGCTGCACCTTGTCGTTGACACCGAGGACTTCCGCGACCGTGGGTGCGGGCAGCGGGATGACCTTGATCTTGTCCTTCACCGCCATCGCGATGATGTCGGTGAGGTAGTACTCGCGCTGCGAGTTGTGGGTCTTGAGCCGGGACAGCCAGCCTTTCAGGCGCCGGCCATCGACCGCCATCACGCCGGTGTTGATCTCGCGGATCGCAAGTTCGCGCTCGCTGGCGTCGCGCTGCTCGACGATGCGCAGCACCCGGCCCCTGGCATCGCGCACCACGCGGCCGTAGCCGGTGGCATCGTCGAGCTGCGCGGTGAGCAGGCCCATGCTCGCAGGTCCCGCGAGCTTCAGCAGTTCACGGAGCGTCGCGGGGCGGATCAGCGGCACGTCGCCATAGAGCACCAGCACCAGCGCGCCCTCGGGGACGCCGGGCATCGCCTGCAGCACCGCGTGTCCCGTGCCGCGCTGCTCGGCCTGCAGCGCCCAGCGCAGGTTCGGGGCGCGCACGGCCGTGCGCACCAGGTCGCCGCCTTTGCCGTGCACCACGTGGATCAGTTCCGGGTTCAGCGCCTTGGCGGCATCGATGACGTGCGCGATCAGCGGGTAGCCGGCGAGCGGCTGCAGCACTTTGGGCAGGACGGATTTCATCCGCAGGCCCTGCCCTGCGGCCAGGACGATCACGGAAAGCGGCTGCGTTTTTCGGGGCTTTGCCGTCATGGAAGAGCTTCAATCTAACACAGCCGCCGCGGGGGTGGCTGCGGCGGCCCTGTCGGGGCTCGCCGACGCTTCAGCCCCGGATCTTGCGCAGCCGTTCGATGAGCTTGAGCTGCGCGGCGGCGCGGGCCAGCTCGGCCAGCGCTTCGGCCTGCCCGAGCTTGTCGATCTTGCCGGCGAGCGCTTCCTCGGCGCGCTGGCGCGCGGCGAGCGCCGCGGCCTCGTCCAGGTCGTGCGCGCGCGCGGCCGTATCCGCCAGCACGGTGACGCGCGAGGGCTGCACCTCGAGCGCGCCGCCGCCGACGTAGAAGGACTGTTCAGGGCCATCCACCGGCTGCACACGCACTTCGCCGGCCTTGAGCAGCGTCAGGAGCGGTGCGTGGCGCGGCGCCACGCCGATCTCGCCCTCGGCCGCCGGCAGGAACACCATCTTCGCCGCGCCGGAGTAGATCTCCCCTTCGGCGCTCACGATGTCGACATGGATCGTCTCGCTCATTGCATGGTCTCGCTCATTGCAGCGTCTTCGCTTTCTCGACTACTTCCTCGATCCCGCCCACCATGTAGAAGGCCTGCTCGGGGAGCGCGTCGTAGTCGCCGGCCAGGATTCCCTTGAAGCCGCGGATCGTGTCCTTGAGCGGCACGATCTTCCCGTCCTGACCCGTGAACACCTTCGCGACGTTGAAGGGCTGCGACAGGAAGCGCTGGATCTTGCGCGCGCGGAACACGGTAAGCTTGTCCTCTTCCGAGAGCTCATCCATCCCCAGGATCGCGATGATGTCCTGCAGCTCCTTGTAGCGCTGCAGCACCGCCTGCACGCGCCGCGCGGTCTGGTAGTGCTCCTCGCCGACCACCAGCGGATCGAGCTGGCGGCTGGTCGAATCGAGCGGATCGACGGCCGGGTAGATGCCCAGCGCCGCGATCTGGCGCGAGAGCACCACGGTGGCGTCCAGGTGCGCGAAGGTCGTGGCCGGCGACGGATCGGTCAGATCGTCCGCGGGCACGTACACCGCTTGGATCGAGGTGATCGAGCCCGTCTTCGTGGAGGTGATGCGCTCCTGCAGCACGCCCATCTCCTCGGCCAGCGTCGGCTGGTAACCGACCGCCGAGGGCATGCGCCCCAGCAGCGCCGACACCTCGGTGCCGGCGAGGGTGTAGCGGTAGATGTTGTCGACGAAAAACAGCACATCGCGCCCGCGGCCCGACGCCTGTTTCTCATCGCGGAAGTACTCCGCCATGGTGAGGCCGGTGAGTGCCACGCGCAGGCGGTTGCCCGGCGGCTCGTTCATCTGCCCGTAGACCATCGCCACCTTGGAATTGCTCAAGGTCACCTTGTCGATGACGCCCGACTCGATCATCTCGTGATAGAAATCGTTCCCCTCGCGGGTGCGCTCGCCGACGCCCGCGAACACCGACAGTCCCGAATACTGCTTGGCGATGTTGTTGATCAGCTCGAGCATGTTGACGGTCTTGCCGACACCGGCGCCGCCGAACAGGCCCACCTTGCCGCCCTTGGCAAAGGGCACCAGCAGATCGATCACCTTGATGCCCGTGACCAAAAGATCCTGCCCGCCGGCCTGCTCGTCATAAGAAGGAGCGGGACGATGGATCGGCAGCGTCTCCTTGGCCTCGACCGGGCCGCGGTTGTCCTGCGGCACGCCCAGCACGTCCATGATGCGCCCGAGCGTCGCCTGGCCGACCGGCACCATGATCGGCGCGCCGGTGGAGCGCACCGCCAGCCCGCGCTTCAGGCCTTCCGAGGCGCCCATCGCGATGGTGCGCACGACCCCGTCGCCGAGCTGTTGCTGCACCTCGAAGGTCAGCTCGCCCTCGACCAGGCGCAGGGCCTCGTAGATCTTCGGCACCGACTCGCGGGCGAACTCCACGTCCACGACCGCGCCGATGATCTGTGTAATCTTGCCATTAGCCATCTTGAACTTCCTCGTAACCTAGACCGCCGCGGCCCCGCCCACGATCTCCGCCAGCTCCTTGGAGCTTGCCCGCGTTGTCCGAGGCGCTCTTCATGGCGACCATGCGCGCCGCCATCTCGCAGGCGACGTTCTCCACCGAACCCTGGTAGACCTGCGATTCGATGTAGCGCATCAGCAGGCCATCGAGGATCGGCATGGCCTCGGGCTCGTAGAGGTAATCCCAGTGCTGCGGCAGGTGCTCCGCATTGAGCGGCTGCGCCGGCAGCAGCTGCTGGGCCAGCGGGCGCTGCGTCATCGTGTTGATGACCTGCGCGTTGACCTGGAACAGCCGGTCGATCCGTCCCTCCCGGTAGGCATCCAGCATGACCTTGACCGCGCCGATGAGGTCCTTGACGTGCGGGCGATCGCCCAGCCCCGTGACGCTGCCGAGGATCGGGAGCCCCAGGCGCCGGAAGAAGGCCAGGCCCTTGCTGCCGAGGATGCACAGGTGGACGCTCGCACCGCGCCCCTGCCATTCGCGCATCAGGTGCAGCACGTTTCTGAAGAGGTTGGCGTTCAGGCCCCCGCAGAGGCCCCGATCCGTCGAAATGATGATCACGCCGACGGACTTGGGCTCGCGCTCAATAAGGGTAGTCCGGGTTCGCCTGGGTCAGATTGCCGATCACATCGCGCATCTTCGCCGCGTACGGGCGCGCGAGCTTCATGCGCTCCTGCGCCCGGCGCATCTTGCTCGCCGCGACCATTTCCATGGCCTTGGTGATCTTCTGCGTGCTCTTGACGCTGGCGATCTTGCTGCGGATTTCCTTGGTGCCGGGCATGGATCCGCTCTCAGTAACTGCCCGTCTTCGCGAACTCTTCGCAGATCTTCTTCAGCGTCGCCTCGTGCGCCTTGAGTTCAGGCTTCGCGTTGATTGCGTCGAGGTCGGCCTTGCAGCTGCTGCGCGCGAAGCCCTGGAGCGCCGCCTCGAACTCGACGATCTTGTTGCGCGGCACCTTGTCCATGTAGCCGTTGTTGACGGCGTAGATCGAGAGGGCCATCTCGGCCACCGACATCGGGGCGTACTGCTTCTGCTTCATTACTTCGGTGACGCGCTGGCCGCGCTCCAGCTGTCTGCGGGTCGCCTCGTCCAGATCGGAGGCGAACTGCGAAAAGGCCGCCAGCTCGCGGAACTGAGCCAGCGCCAGGCGGATGCCGCCGCCGAGCTTCTTGATGATGTCGGTTTGCGCGGCGCCACCGACGCGCGAGACGGAGATGCCGGCGTTCATCGCCGGGCGGATGCCGGAGTTGAACAGGTCCGTTTCCAGGAAGATCTGGCCATCGGTGATCGAGATCACGTTCGTCGGCACGAACGCGGTCACATCGCCCGCCTGCGTCTCGATAATCGGCAGGCCCGTGAGCGAGCCGGTCCTGCCCTTGATGCGGCCCTTGCTGACCATCTCGACGTACTCCGCGTTGACGCGCGCACTGCGCTCCAGAAGGCGCGAGTGCAGATAGAACACGTCGCCAGGAAAGGCTTCGCGGCCGGGCGGGCGGCGCAGCAGGAGCGAGATCTGCCGGTAGGCGACCGCCTGCTTGGACAGGTCGTCATAGATAATGAGCGCGTCCTCGCCGTTGTCCATGAAGAACTCGCCCATGGTCACGCCCGAGTAGGCGGACAGGTACTGCATGGCGGGCGGGACTGAAGCGGAGGCCGCGACGACAATGGTGTGCGCCATCGCGCCGTGCTCTTCGAGCTTGCGCACCACGTTGGCGATCGAGCTCTGCTTCTGGCCGATCGCGACGTAGACGCATTTGATGCCGGAGCTTTTCTGGTTGATGATCGTGTCGATCGCGAGCGCGGTCTTGCCGGTCTGGCGATCACCGATGATCAGCTCGCGCTGGCCGCGGCCGATCGGCACCATGGCATCCACCGCCTTGTAGCCCGTCTGCACCGGCTGGCCGACGCTCTGGCGGTAGATGACACCCGGGGCGACCCGCTCGATCGCGGCGGTGGCCTTCGCATGGATCGGACCCTTGCCGTCGATCGGGATGCCGAGGGCATCGACGACGCGGCCGAGGAGCTCAGCTCCCACCGGCACCTCGAGGATGCGGCCGGTGGTCTTGACGGTGGCGCCCTCGGTGATCGACTTGTAGTCGCCCAGCACCACGGAGCCGACGGAGTCCTGTTCGAGGTTGAGGGCTAGACCGAACAGGTTCCCCGGGAACTCGATCATCTCGCCGTACCGCACGTCGGCCAGTCCGTGGATGCGGCAGATGCCGTCCGTGACCGACACCACGGTGCCGACGTTGCGGGCCTCATTCGCGGCGCTGAAGTTCTCGATGCGCGCGCGGATCAGGTCGCTGATTTCGGAGGCTTTGATCGACATGGGGCTTTCCTTTAAGAACTCTTAGCTGGCCGCCGCCGTTCCGAGCTGGGCCAGTCCGGCGCGCACGCTCCCGTCGATCACCAGGTCGTCGGCGCGCACCACGGCGCCGCCGAGGAGGCTGGGATCGACCTGGCAGTGCAGGCGCACTTCGCGATCGAGACGCTTAGCCAGCGCCGCGGTGTACCGCTGCTGTTGTGCGCGGCTGAGCTCGACCGCTGAGGTCACCGTGACCTCGACGGTGCGCTCGGCCTCGGCGCGCAGCTGCTCGAAGCGCGCGGCGATCTCCGGCAGGAAGCCGAGGCGCCGGTTGGCCGCCAGGGTCGCGATGAGGTTGCGTGCCTCGCCATCGAAACCCTTGCCCGCGACGCCCGTCACGAGTTCGACGAGCTGGGCAGTGCTCACGAGCGGGTTGCCGATCAGCGCGCGGACGCGCGGATCGGCAATGATGCGCGCGGCGAGGCTCAAGGCCTCCGACCACTGCGGCAGACGCTTCTGGATGCGCGCCAGCTGGAAGACCGCCTTGGCGTACGGGCGCGCGAGGGTGATGCGTTCAGCCATGGTGGACCTAGAGCCCCGCGGCCAGCTTGTCGAGCAGTTGCGCGTGCGCGCGCGGATCGATCTCGCGCTCCAGGATCCTCGCCGCGCCGCGGACCGCGAGCGCGGCCACCTGACCGCGCAGCTCTTCGCGCGCCTTCTGCGCGTCCAGCGCCACCTGGGCGCGCGCGCTCTCGACGAGCCGCGCGCCCTCAGACTGCGCGGTCTGCTTGGCGGTCTCGACGATCTCGTTGGCGCGCGTCTGCGCCTGCTGTTCGATCAGAAGCGCGCGGGCGCGGGCGTCCCGCACCAGCTGCTCGACCCGGCTCTCGGCCGCTGCGAGGTCCTTCTGGCCACGCTCGGCGGCCGCCAGCCCTTCTGCGATCCTGCGCGTCCGTTCCTGGATCGAGCCGGTGATCTCCGGCCACAGGAACTTCATCGCGACATAGATCACGAGGGCGAAGATCAGCATCTGCGCCAGGATCGTTGCGTTCAGATTCACGGGTGGGTACCTCCGTGCTTAGCTGATGCCCTTGAGGAACGGGCTGGCAAAGGTGAAGAACAGCCCGATGCCCACGCCGATCATGGTCACCGCGTCCAGGAGGCCCGCGACGATGAACATCTTGATCTGCAGCATCGGCACCAGTTCCGGCTGACGCGCCGCGCCCTCGAGGAACTTGCCGCCGAGCAGGCCGAAGCCGATCGCCGTACCCAGCGCACCCATGCCGATCAGGATCGCCACCGCGACCGCCGTCATGCCCTGGACCTGCGCCAAACTCGCTACGTTACCCATGTCAACTCCTTGGAAACCAAATCCGGTAAACCCAAACCACCCGTCAATGACTGTGTTCGTGCGCCATCGACAGGTAGACGATGGTCAGCATCATGAAGATGAAGGCCTGCAGCAGCACGATGATCACGTGAAAGGTCCCCCACAGGAACCCGAGGACGAACTGCAGCGCCCACAGCGATGCCGCGCCGACGCTGAAAGGCCAGCCCTTGGACAGCGCGAACAGGCCGATCAGGATCATGACCAGTTCGCCCGCGTACATGTTGCCGAACAGACGCAGCGCGAGCGAGACGGGCCGCGCGACCTGTTCGACCAGGTTGAGCAGGATATCGAACGGCGCCAGGGCCCAGTGATCGAAGGGATGAAACAGGAATTCCCGGGCGTAGCCGCCCGCGCCCTTCATCCTGACGCTGTAGTACTGCACCAGCAGGAACACGGTGATCGCCATGCCGAAGGTGATGTTCGGATCCGTAGTGGCGACGGACTTGAAGCGGTCCAGGCCGATGCCGCGCTCGGCCACCACCGTCGACCACCAGTCGACCGGAAACAGGTCGATCGCGTTCATGAACAGCACCAGGCAGAAGATGGTGATCGCCAGCGGCGCGATCAGCGGGCTGGACACGTGCATGCTGTCCTTGACACTGTTGTCGACCATGGTGACGACGCCTTCCGCATATTTGCGAAAGCCGGTGGGCGGCTTGTCGATGGAGCGCTTCGTGAGCCGCACCGCGACCGCGAAACTGCCCAGGAACAGCAGCCCCATCAGGGCCGACCAGAACAGGCTGTCCAGGTTGAGCGTCCAGAAGGAATTCTGGCCAAACTGCCAGCTCCAGTTCGTCAGGTGATGCTGGATGTATTCAGTCACCGAAGCCGGGCCCTGCGCAGCGTCTGCAGCCATCTCGTTCTACTTATCCTTCCCGAAGAAAAAACCAGCCCCGACTCTTTAGCCTGCGCGCTTGCCGGCCATCCTCGCCAGCGCCACCCAGTAGGCCGCAAAGGTCGCGACGTAACCGGCGAACAGCGGGCCCGGCGACAGGCTCCTCCGCCGCAGCGCGACAATGAACAACAGCACCGTCACCGCAATCTTCAGCGCCTCGCCGCGGTAGAAACCGCGCGCGATGGCCCGCGCGTCCTGCGCGGCGCGGCGCCGGAAGCTCACCGCCACCTGCACGCTGCTCCCCGCCACGCCGATACCGCTGCCGACCAGGGCGGCGAGGCCCGCCGGGGTGCCGAACAGGGCGGCACATATCAACGCGACGACAACGCTGATCGCCACCTGGCCGGCCACCAGCATCAGCGCCTGGTGGCGGGCGAGCGCAAAATCATAGTTCGTCAGCGGATTTTCCCGGGCAGGCGACGGGCGAGCGGGCCCCGTCGCGAAGGCGGCGCATTATAGGGAGGCAGCCCGGTCCCTTCAACGCTACTGGATGTGCGCGAGAATCCCGTCCAGTTCCTCGAGGCTGTTATAGGCCACAACCACCTTGCCGCGGCCCGTGGCGGCATGCTGGATCTGCACCTTGGCGCCCAAGCGGTCCGCCAGTTCGCTTTCCAGGTGCTGGACGTTGGGATCGCGCCGCGGGCCCTCCGCGGGCGCCACGGCCCTGCGTGCGCCGGCGGGCTGGTTCAACCGCCGCACCAGGGCTTCGGTCTCGCGCACGGACAGGTCCTTCTTGACCACCAGCAGCGCCAGTTCAGTCTGCTTTCTCGGATTTTCAAGGCCGAGGAGCGCGCGGGCATGGCCCATGTCGAGCTCACGGCGCTCGACCATTTCCCCGACTTCCGGGGCCAGCTCGATCAGGCGCAGCAGGTTGGTCACGGCGGCGCGCGAGCGGCCCACAGATTCTGCAACTTCTTGATGCGTAAGGCCGAATTCGGCAATCAGGCGCTCAAAGGCGCGGGCCTCCTCGAGCGGGTTGAGATCCTCGCGCTGGATATTTTCGATCAGCGACATGGCGACCACGGCCTCATCGGGCACCGCGCGGATGATGGCCGGGATCTCCTTCAGCCCCGCCTGCTGGGCGGCGCGCCAGCGCCGCTCGCCGGCGATGATCTCGTAGCGCTGTTCAGCCCCGCTCCCCGATCCGGGGAGCGCCCGCACCAGGATCGGCTGGATGACGCCCTGGCGGCGGATGGAATCGGTAACGGCCGCGCTGCAGCAGTTCGACGGGGAGGCGGACGAGCTGCTCGCCGCTGGCGAAGGCGCCCGCTCCGGCGCCCGTAGGCGCAGCGCCCCCCGGCGCGCGCGGCGCCACCGGTCGCGCCTGTCCGAGCAGGTCCGCCAGTCCGCGGCCCAGCGTCGGTTTCTTCTGAGTCATGACACGGCCCCGGCCTGCACATTGTCCTCCCGCCGCAGCATCTCGCCGGCGAGGGCCAGGTAGGCCAGCGCGCCGCGCGAATCCTTATCGTAAAGCAGCGCCGGCCGCCCGAACGAGGGCGCCTCGGCCAGCCGCACGTTGCGCGGCACCACGGTGCGAAACACCTTGTCGCCGAAGTGCTGCAGCAGCTGGCTGCCGACCTCGGTGGCGAGGTTATTGCGGGGGTCGTACATGGTGCGCAGGATCCCCTCGATTTCCAGTCCCGGGTTGGCCGTCGCACGGATCTGCTCGATCGTCGCCATCAGCGAGGACAGGCCTTCCATAGCGTAGAACTCGCACTGCATCGGCACCAGCACGCTGTCGGCGGCCACGAGCGCGTTCACGGTGAGGATATTGAGCGAAGGCGGGCAGTCGATCAGCACGACTTCGTACCCCCGGCGGATCGGGGCCAGCGCCTCGCGCAGGCGCAGTTCCCGCCCGGAGCTGAGCGCGAGCAGGCGCACCTCGGCGGCGGTGAGGTCCTGGTTGGCCGGGAGCAGGGCCATGTCGACCTCGGGCAGGCGCAGCACCGCCTCGGCCGCGGTGCATTCGCCCAGCAGCACCTCGAGGGTGCCCCGCTCCAGGGTGGACTTGTCGACCCCGCAGCCGGTGGTGGCATTGCCCTGCGGATCCAGGTCGATCAGCAGCACCTGGCGGCGCGTGGCCGCCAGCGAAGCGGCCAGATTCACGGCCGTGGTGGTCTTGCCGACGCCGCCCTTCTGGTTGGCTATTGCGATCACGCGTTGCATGCCTCAAGTGTAGGGCAGCTTCGGCGCTTGCGGGTAAACTTGCGCCGATGAGAATGGCGGCGAAGAAATGGCCTTCGGCGTTCCTGGTCGCCGCGGTCTGCGCGGCGGCCACCATTGCGCTGTGGGCCTGGGCCAACCGGCCGGACACCGAGGTCCCCTGGCCGAAGCGGGTGCAGGGCATGGCCTTCTCCCCGTACCGCGCGGACCAGGATGCGCTGCAGAACGAGTATCCGAGCAGCGAGCAGATCGACGAGGATCTGAAGCTCCTCGCCGGGCGTGTTTTCGCGGTGCGGACCTACGGCACCGGCGGGAGCCTCGGCGATGTGCCGCGCCTGGCGGCGAAATATGGCATGAGCGTCGCGGTGGGCGCCTGGCTCGACAAGGACCGCGCCGCCGACCAGGCGCAGGTGGACAAGGCCATCGCGCTGGCGCTGGCCTACCGCAACGTGGTGCGGGTGTTCGTCGGCAACGAAGTGATGCTGCGCGCCGACCTGCCTCTCGAGGAGCTGACGGCCTACATCGATCGCGTGCGCCAGGCCGTGAGCGTGCCGGTCGGCACCGCCGAGACCTGGGCCACCTGGCTGAAGTACCCGCAGCTCGCGCGCCACTGCGATTTCCTCGCCGTGCACCTGCTGCCGTACTGGGAAGGACTCGATGTCGAGGCCGCGGTGGACGTAGCCTTCCAGGACCTGCAGCGTGTGCAGCGGGCTTATCCGGACAAGCAGGTGATCATCGGCGAGGTGGGCTGGCCCTCGGATGGCCGCACGCGCGGCAATGCGGTGGCCTCGGCCTCCAACGAGGCGCTGTTCCTGCGCCGGTTCCTGGCGCGCGCCGACACCGAGAAGATCCGCTACTACATCATGGAGGCCTTCGACCAGCCGTGGAAGGCGGAGGGCGAAGGCGGCGTCGGGGCCTACTGGGGCGTGTTCGACGTCGACCGGCAGGTGAAGTTCGAATTCACCGAGCCAATCGTGCGCATTCCGGAATGGCGGGTGCTGGCCGGCATCTCGGTGACGATCGCGCTGCTGCTGCTCGGCCTGTTCTACGTGCACAGCGGCTCGCTGCGGACCCGCGGGCGCACCATGCTGGCGGTGGTGGTGTACGCCGCGGCCACAGCGGCGGTGTGGATCATCTACGACTACACGCAGCAGTACCTGACGATCACGACGCTGATCGTCGGCGCGCTGCTGATCCTGGGGATGCTGGGCGTCATCGCGGTGCTGTTCGCCGAGGCGCACGAATGGGCGGAGGCGCACTGGATCCGCGCGCACGCACGCTTGCTGGCGCCGCTCCGCGAGGAAGGCGCCGCCCTGCCGAAGGTCTCGGTGCACGTGCCGGCCTACAACGAGCCGCCCGACATGCTGATCGAGACGCTCGACGCGTTGAGCCGGCTGGACTACCCGGATTTCGAAGTGCTGGTGATCGACAACAACACGCGCGATGAAGCCGTGTGGCGACCGGTCGAGGCGCACTGCGCCGCTCTCGGCGCGCGCTTCCGCTTCTTCCACGTGAGCCCGCTGGCCGGCTTCAAGGCCGGCGCGCTGAACTTTGCGCTGGCGCAGACTTCGCCCGGGACCGCGATCATCGCCGTGATCGACAGCGACTATCGGGTCGAGCCGGGGTGGCTGCGTGACCTGGTGCCCGGCTTCCGCGATGCGAACATGGCGATCGTGCAGGCGCCGCAGGACTACCGCGACGAGCACGAGAACGCGTTCAAGGCGATGTGCTACGCGGAGTACCGCGGCTTCTTCCACATCGGGATGATCACGCGCAATGAACGCAACGCGATCATCCAGCACGGCACGATGACGCTGGTGCGCGCGCGCGTGCTCGCCGCGCTGGGCGGCTGGGCGGAGTGGTGCATCTGCGAGGATGCCGAGCTGGGGCTGCGGATTTTCGAAGCCGGCTACCAGGCCCTCTACCTGCCGCGCAGCTACGGCCGCGGATTGATGCCCGATTCCTTCGTCGACTACAAGAAGCAGCGCTTCCGCTGGGCCTACGGCGCGATGCAGATCCTGCGCTTCCACGCCCGCGCGCTGCTGCGGCCCGGGAGCAGTACGCTCACCGCCGGCCAGCGCTACCACTTCGTCGCCGGGTGGCTCCCCTGGGTCGCCGACGGGCTGAACCTGCTGTTCAACCTGGCGGCCATCGGCTGGTCGGTGGCGATGATGCTGCGGCCCACGCGCATCGACCCGCCGCTCCTGATGTTCTCGGTGCTGCCCCTTTCGCTGTTCACCTTCAAGCTGGTGAAGCTCGTGCACCTCTACACCCACCGCGTCGGCGTCGGATTGCGCCAGACGCTCGCCGCCGCGATCGCCGGGCTGGCGCTCTCGCACACGATCGGGCGCGCGGTGCTCAAGGGACTGGTCACGCGCAGCGAGCCCTTCTTCCGCACTCCGAAGCGCGCCGGGCGGCATGCGCTGCTGCTGGCCCTGGCGGGCGCCTGGGAAGAGATGGCGATGATGCTGATGCTGTGGGGCGTCGCCTCCGGCCTGTACGCCCTGCCGACGGAGTTCTCGAGCCCGGATCGCACCATGTGGCTCATCGCGCTGCTGATCCAGTCGATCCCCTACACGGCGGCGGTGCTGGTCTCGCTCGCGAGCGCGCTCAACCTGCCGGCCGCGCTCCTGGAGCGCCGCGCGGTGCATCCCGTGCCCGCAGCGTGACCAGGCAGCGCTCGGCCCTGATGCC
>WNFM01164641.1_pt3 | contig 15224 bp, 12 predicted proteins | sample 5400271 | NCBI WGS metagenome assembly WNFM01 (sample SAMN13153352, study PRJNA577476) | soil metagenome | isolation source: 60 cm saprolite on Douglas fir-dominated hillslope | place: USA:California | collected 2013-09-17
CGACGTAGTCAGGTTCAGTAATTTCCGATAGCCGCCCCGTCCGCGCCTGCTGCATCTAATTCTTTGTATTCTCTTTGTGTTTACTGGAAAGGTATTCCCAGCGCTGCTATACTTTTTGGCAACGTCTTTCAGGCACAGCAAAGCAGACCCTTGATCTCTGGAACTTCAGATTTTTTAGACCCAGCTCTTATTAGACCCAGCTCTTAATTAGAGGCCGCTGGAGAACTGGGCGCTTTCTTGCCAAAGGCGTGTCCGGCACGGGCCGCGCGAAAAATGCGCGAATCGTGCAAGCCAGGTAAGGAACGTGGTAATGAAGTTCGCCCTCGTCGTTCTTCCAGTATCGCTGCTGGCGCTTGTATCCTGCAAACCTCTGTCTCCTCCGGAGGTTACGTCGCGGGACTGTATTGTGGCAGTTCCGACGGGCTTTACGCGCATCTTTATCGGAACGCCGACGCATGGCGGCCACCAATCGGGAACCAGCTTTGATGATCCCCTGGACGGCACAACAGCGGAGAAATTTGACGCCATTCTGCGTTCCATCGGCGAAGGCCAGCACCCCACGTGGGGCGGGCAGACAAATATTGCTCCGGAAAACCTAATCGTTTGTCTGGCGAGCGGCACTTTTCAAACCAACGGCCAATATGACTGGAGACTCCACCTGGGGCACACCCAGAGAAGCTCGCTCGGTTTTACCGTAGAAAAGAACTGGAAGATCCATGGACGCGGTGTGGGCCGGACCAAGCTGCAACTTGCCGCTTACCTGCCGGAGCAGTTTGTCGACAACAATGGCGCCCCCCTCAAAGGGGGAAGCAATGTGGTGATCGGCACGCATTCCAAGAATTCGTCCGGCATTGAAATATCCGACCTCACGGTTGACGCAAACCATGATCGTCTGACCACCCCCGGCGGTCTCCCGTTGAACCTGGAAGGAATCGTTTTACGCTCCAAACAGGGCGGCCAGTGGATCCACGACGTTAACGTGGTTGGCGGCTCCGGCGACGTAGGGTTTATCAACGTGTTGTTTGAGACTTTTGCCGTGCAGATCTGGGGAGACACCAATCCAGTTGACCCGCAGCAGAACACTGGGAGCATCATTGAAAACGTGAATGTCACCAATCCCGGCAGCGCGGTGGTGGGCGGCTCGCCCCCGGGCGGGGCCATGGATGGCATTGTAGTAAACAACGCAGTGGCGGAAATCCGGAACAATGTAGTGGATGGATACCCGGTTGGTTACGGCGGCTGGGCCATGGGCCCGGCCCAGTTTCACGACAATATAGCGCGCAACATTCAGTACGGTTTCAATGCTGACAGTTTCACCAACAGCAGCGTGACTTTGCAGGCGAACCAGTTTATTGGCCCTTCCTCCTATGGTGTGGTGATAGGCGGAGGCAATCCCAGCGTGTCCTTTGACAATTGGAGCGTCGTGAACAACACCATCCAGCTCAGCAGTTCCGGCTCGATTGGCTTTGTGCTGCGCGGGCAGGTCCTGAACTCCACCTTCTCAGGGAACACGATTGCCGCTGCCGGGGGTGGGCAGAACCTGACCGCGATCTGGAGTTATCCCGCGGTGAGCGGACTTTCCAACCTCAACAATGCTTTTGAAAACAACCACATCGATAAAGCCATAGGCATGAATTTCGCCCAAGACCCCAACTTTGATACCAACTGCCGCTTTCAAAATCGAGACTTGCAAGGGCAAGCGCGTCCGGACTTCCCCGATAACACCTCCGCCAAATGCCACTGAGCGGCCCCGAAAGTTGGGACCAAAGCGGCGATGGGGCCGAGTTGAACGCGAACTTCGTATAATCAACCTGCATGGCAAAAACCAAAAAACAGGACCTTCGCCGTGACGTAGGACAGCTGCTGATCCTTGGTTTCGATGGGACGGCCATCGACAGCAAATTGCGTACCACGCTGAGCACGCTCCAGCCGGGCGGCGTGATCCTGTTTGCGCGAAATATTGAGGAACCGAAACAGACCTGGCGTCTGCTCCTTGATTCGCAGGCCACCACGCGCATTCCCATGTTTCGCTGCGTTGATCTTGAAGGCGGCACGGTCGACCGGTTGAAGAAGGTGATTGCCCCGGCGCCCTCAGTGGAGCAGGTCTTCGCCACGGGAAATCGCAAGCTCTTCCGCATGCACGGCAACATCCTGGGGCTGGAGGCGCGCGCGCTGGGCTTCAACACCGATTTTGCTCCCGTGTTCGACCTGGGCTTTGCCGCGTCGCGCTCGGTGTTGACCAGCCGCACGGCTTCGTCGGATCCAAAAGAAACCATCGGCTATGCGCGCGAGTTTCTAAAAGGTCTGAAAGCGAGCAAGGTCCTGGGTTGCGGCAAGCATTTTCCCGGGCTGGGCGAGGGCAATCTGGATAGCCATCATGACATGCCGGTGGTGCAAAAAGGCTGGCAAGCCATGTGGACGGAAGACCTTTTGCCCTACCGCGAGTTGCGCGCGCAGGTCGCGTTCGTGATGGTGGCCCACGCTGCCTATCCAGAAGTCACCAATAATAAAGTTCCGGCTTCGCTTTCACGCAAATGGATGCAGGACGTCCTGCGCAAGAAGATTGGCTATCGCGGGCTGATCGTCTCAGACGATCTGGAGATGGGCGGCGTGCTCTCCACCGGCGAAATCGAAGACGTGGCAGTGGAAACCCTGCGCGCCGGCGCCGACATGTTTCTGGTATGCCACAACCAGGAGCTGGTGTGGCGCGGGTTTGAAGCGGTGCTGCGCACAGCCGAACGCGACAAGCGATTCGCGGCCCAGGTGGCGCAGGCCGCTCAGCGGGTGCTCAGCTTCAAGAAGCGCTCCGCGGAATTGCGCGGCTTCCCCGCCGAACCCAAGGCAAAGGTCGTGGAAAAACTCAAGCGGCTGGTGAATGACTTCTCGCGCATTGTGGGCGGCGAAGTGATTGACGACCGCCTGCATCCCGCGAAGGAGATCAACGTTTGATCGTCGCCGGAGTGATGAGTGGAACTTCGGCCGATGGCGTTGACGTGGCCCTGGTGCGGCTTCGCGGCCAGGGCAATTACCTGCATTTCGATCTTCTGGGCCATCACCACTTCGACTATCCCAAAGCAATGCGCCAGGCCGTGCTGGCGGCAATGAATGCCGCCAAGACCAGCGTGCCTGAGCTTGCGCGGCTGAATTTTCGCCTGGGAGAGTTCTACGCCGAGGCCGTCCGCCAGGCGCAGAAGAAGACGCGCGCCGGAAAGCTGGAGCTGGTGGGCTGCCACGGACAGACCATCTACCATCAGGGCGAACCGGCAACATACCTGGGAAAAAAAATCGCGTGTACATGGCAGACCGGAGAAGGGGCCGTTGTGGCCGCGAGGCTGGGTGTTCCGGTGGTTTCTGATTTTCGTCCAGCAGACATGGCCGCAGGAGGCAGAGGCGCTCCACTGGTTCCCTTTCTGGACTTCGTAATTTTTCGCGACCCGTATCAGGGACGCATCGTGCAGAACATCGGCGGTATTGCCAATCTCACCGCTATTCCTGCCAAGTCCGAACCTCGCGACATGCTCGCCTTCGACACCGGCCCGGGCAACATGGTGATGGACCAACTCATGCAGATGTTGTTCAACAAGCCGTACGATCGCGGCGGCACGGTGGCGCGCAAAGGAAGCATACTTAAACCAGTACTTGAAGAAGTGCTCCAGGCCCCTTATTTCCGGCGCAAGCCGCCCAAAACCGCCGGGCGTGAGGAATTTGGACGCGAATATGCCCGGGCGTTTCTGCGTAAATGCGGCCCTGCTTCCAAGCCTGACATTATCGCCACAGCCACTGCTCTTACCGCCAATTCAATCGCTCGCGCCATCGAGCATTTCGTGCTGCCTCGGGGAAGTTACCGGCAATTCATTGTCTCAGGCGGCGGGACAAGGAACGAAACACTCCTGAAGATGCTAAAAGATGAAACCGCGAAGCTTGGATTGAAGCTCAAACACTCCGACGATTACGGCATGCCCAGCCAGGCCAAAGAGGCTGTGGCCTTTGCCCTGCTGGCGTACCAGACCTGGCTCAGGCAGCCGGGAAACGTTCCCTCAGCAACCGGGGCGACGAAGCCGGCGGTGCTGGGAAAAATTTCATATGTTTAACCACAGAGGCCACAGAGGAACACAGAGTAGGTGGTCAGAGAGGCGGCAATTTCTCCGTGGTCCTCTATGCACTCTGTGGTGGAACCTTGTTTTGGTGTTGCTGTCTGCGGGCCTGGTCTCATGCGCGAAGCGCCCTGACGCCAACACACTGGTCGTGATTATTGAAAGCAGTCCGGCGAACCTTGATCCACGAATCGGCAAAGACGCACAGTCAGAGCGCATCGATGAGCTGATCTTTGATTCCCTCGTCCGAAAAGACGAGCACTTCAACCTGCAACCCGGCGTGGCGGAGAGTTGGGAAATACCCGACCCGCAGAATTACATCTTCCATCTGCGCCATGGCATTCGCTTCCATGACGGCCGTCCACTGACCGCAAAAGATGTGAAGTGGAGCCTGGACACGATGCGCAACGGGTCGCTGCCTACCGTAAAGGGAGCGGCCTACAAGCTGGTGGACAAAGTGGAGACGCCGGACGATTTCACGCTGAGAGTCCATCTGACGGAACCCTTTGCTCCGTTGCTGTGGAACCTTACCAGTGGCGCCTTTGGCATTGTGCCGTACGGAAGCGACAAGGATTTCAGCCGCGCGCCCGTTGGCTCAGGCCCGTTCCGCTTTGTGCGCCTTGAGCCAGATAGCGAGGTAGTGCTGGAGCGCAATGACGAATACTGGGGCGAGCACGCCAGGGTGCCGCGGCTGAGTTTCAAAATCGTTCCGGACACCACCACTCGCGCGCTGGAGTTGCGCAAAGGCAGCGCCGACATCGCCGTCACCTCGCTCAGCCCGGATATCGTAGAGACGCTCAGACACGAACGGAGCCTCGAAGTCCAGGAGCAGCCGGGCTCAAGCTTGCAGTATCTGGCATTCAACCTTCGCGATCCCATACTGAAAGATGTGCGTGTGCGCCGCGCGCTGGCTTATGCCATTGATCGCCGGCTGGTGCTTCATTACCTGTTCCGCGATCAGGGTCGCCTGGCGGATAGCGTGCTCCCGCCGGAACACTGGGCCTACAACGGCGCGGTGACGCATTACGATCACGATCCGGACAAAGCCAATACTGTGCTTGAGGCTGCGGGTTATGCGCGTGGGAAAGATGGCATACGCTTCCACCTGACCATGAAGACCTCCACCGAGGAGACCACGCGACTGCTGGCTGCGGTGCTGCAGCAACAACTCAGGCAGGTAGGCATCGCGCTGGACATACGCAGCTTTGAGTTTGCTACGTTTTTTTCTGACGTCATGAAAGGCGAGTTTCAGTTTTATTCATTGCGCTGGGTCGGCTACAGCAACCAGGACCCTGACATCTTTGAAGATGTGTTCCACTCCGCCAGCTTTCCGCCCAAGCGCGATAACCGGGGTTTCTATTCCAACCCAGCGGTCGACCGTCTGATTGACAACGGCCGGCGAACAACGGACCAGCAAAAGCGCAAGCAGCTTTATGGCCAGGTCCAGCGCATTCTGGCGGACGAGCTGCCCTATATCGACCTATGGTATTTCGATAATGTCGTGGTGCATTCGCGGCGTGTACGGAATTTGCACGTAGGGCCAGCGGGAAACTATGACTTTCTGACCACGACCGAACTGGCAAAGTAACAGGCTCTTCATGAACTGCCTGGCGCAAACAACGGCACCGGGGGTCGCGGCGGCGAAATGTTAGTATCAAAGATTGATGCAAATCCTCTTCATCGGCGATATTTTTGGCAGCGCGGGACGAAAGATTGTTCGCGACCATATCTCCCACGTGGTGGAAACGAACAAAGTCGATCTGGTGATCGCCAACGCGGAAAACGCAGCCGGCGGGTTCGGGCTCACACCGGCCATCGCTGACGAACTGTTTGACCTGGGCTGCCACGTGCTCACCACCGGCAACCATATCTGGGACAAGCGCGAGATTGTGGACTACTTCAACTCCGCCAACGGCGATCCACGCGGACGGGCGAGGAAGGTGTTGCGTCCGGCCAACTATTCAGAGGGCGTCCCCGGCGTTGGCGTTTATGAGGGCGCCACGCCGCAAGGCCAGAGTTATGCCGTGATCAACCTGCAGGGACGCGTCTTCATGCATGACAGTGATGATCCCTTCCGCAAAGCTGACGCATTGCTGGCCAAGATCACCAGCAAAGTGGTGATCGTGGATTTTCACGCGGAAGCGACTTCAGAGAAGATTGCGCTGGGATGGTATCTTGACGGCCGGGTAACGGCAGTACTGGGCACGCACACGCACGTGCCGACGGCGGACACGCGCGTCCTGCCCGGCGGGACCGCGTACCAGACAGACGTGGGCATGTCCGGGCCGTATGACAGCGTGATCGGAGTGCAAAAGGAACAGGTGTTGCAGCGGTTTCTCACCGGGCTGCCCGGAAGGTTTGAGGCGGCGAAAGGCGATCCGCGCTTCTGCGGCGTACTGATCGGCTGTGACGGCGCGACTGGCCGCGCTCATTCAGTGCAGCGCCTGATGCTGGGCGAATAGACAAAAAAGGCAGCCCGCCATGGGCTGCCTTTGGATTTCTCTGCGAAATTATTTCTTCTTCTTGGTAGCGCCTTTCTTTCCTGCTGCGCCCTTCTTCGCTGGCGTTTTCGCCCCGGCCTTCGCCGCTGGCAGCTCACCTTTTTCCATTGTGAACATGAACGGATTCGGCGTGTAATTGGTCAATACCCCGATCACATCAATTATCGCACCCGGTGCCGGGGGTTTGGTCAGTGGCTTCTCCATTGTGACCTGTAAATCAGGCTTGTTATCTTTCTGGTCTTCGTCTGTGACTGCCGCCTGAATGGAATCGGCCGTTGCGGAGATCACTTTCACCTGAATCTTCAGCTTGGCTTGCCCGCCTTTTTGCAAGTCCTGAATGCTTTGCCATACCTTGTCGGCTGCCTCTGTTCCCGCAGGCGAACATCCCTTCTGGGACAGGACGAATTTTCTATCGTCAAAAGACAGCTGAGTGACATCGTTGGTTCTCACTGCCTCGACCGCGATATCGCATGGCGTTGGCTTCGGCTTGATGACGTCAGCGATGTTAGCTGGGGGGGCGCTTTGGGCTCCGTACTGCTGTACGAACTGGTCCCACCCCTGGTCATTTCCATGATAATTGTGATGCATGGCCTTGCAGTAATTGTTCACCGCGTTGGCGCCGGCAGGGTTGTTCTGTGACCGGGCGAGATTGATGGCTTTAGCGCAATAGAAAAAACCATTCAAGTCCATCGGAGTGCTGGACAAATCAGCTACGCCCAGCTGGAACGTATCGCCAAAGTTTGTGGGATCCACCTTGAGCGCGTTGGTTAAATGCTCTTTTGCTACTGGGAAGTTCTTGGCCTGCAGCGCGCAGAATCCAGCGGCCCCTTCAAAGATGTCGCTCATCTGGGTACGCAGCTTCTGAAAGTCCTGATCTGACATCGCTTCTGGTTTCTGCGAGGATGGAAGCGACTGTAACCCTCTTTGCGACTCATCGCATACCGCCTTAAGAGCGTTTGCGTCTCCATTCGTGGCTTTGCTACGGTCAATAAAGGTAACAACAGCCAGTGCATTGATATGGTTGGGATTGACCTGCAGGATGCGTTTGGCAATATCCTCCACTTTGGCTTGATTCTGCGCCTGCTGGTAGGCGCCCATGGCCTGCTCCAGCGCATCGACTTTGACGATGCTGTTGGGGTATTGGGCGACGAAGGCTTCCATGGCCTGGCCCTTGGCGGCCGGATCAGTGGTGTTGAGCGCGGTGATGTAGGCGTTGTATTCCGCCGGGTCTTTAATTGTCTTTTGGCTGGTGGGGGTGTTGGCCTGTTGATCGGTCGCCGCAGGCGGTTGAGCCGAGGGCTGTTGTGAAGGCGAACTTCCCTGACCCAGGGCTGCTGTGGTTAGCGCAAGCACAAATGTGACAAGCACTTTTTTCATTGCGTTTTGCTCCTTCAGTCCATCTCTGCCAGATTTGTGGGCCCGATGCTCGCAAAGGCACATCCCGTTCGAGCCTGTCTTTTCCGCTAAAAACTTAGAGTTACGGATTATAAAAGACGAACCCTACATTTAGGCAAGCCGCGGCATAAAATGGCACTTTACTCATCTGATGCAGAGTTGCTTCTGATAGTTATCTGGCTGCGGTTCATCCCGCATAAAACGCGGCTTTCGCGCACCTGCCACTCGTCCAGAGGCCGTCCGCAGACGCACTACTGTTTCATTTGACACCGCAACGACCGGAATCGTTCCGTCAGACAATAAAAGGCTACACAATTTTCTTTAAAATGCTGTTACCAGGACGCATAAGGAAAGAGCTAAATGACAAATATCGTTCATCAGAAGATCGCATTAGTAACCGGGGGCGGCCGCGGGATTGGCGCCGCCATCGCGCTGAAACTGGCCGGACTGGGCGCAATTACCATTGTCTGCGGGCGCACGCTGGCGCGGCTGCAACACACCGCCGGTCAGATCCGCTCCGCCGGCGGACAGGGCGAAGCCATAGCTTGTGACGTGGCCGACTGGAACTCAGTGGCGGCGCTGGCTGACCGCGTGCAGAAGACCTTTGGCCGGCTGGATGTGCTGGTGAACAATGCCGGAGTCGGCGGCTTCAGCGGTCCGCTGCACACCATGCCGACGGAAAAATGGGACGTGATCTTCAACACCAACCTGCGCGGCGTCTTTCACACCATCCGCGCCTTTGCACCCATGATGATTGCCGGCGGAGGCGGCGACATCGTGAATATATCGTCTCTTGCCGGTAAGAACGCCCTGCCCAACGGAGCGGCCTACTCGGCTTCAAAGTGGGGGCTGAATGGGCTCACGTATTCGGTGGCCGAGGAGCTGCGTGGGCACAATATCCGCGTTTCTGTGATCTGTCCGGGATCGACGCATACGGAATTCTCTCCCCATGAAGGCAAGAGCGCGGACAAAATGTTGCTGCCGGAAGATGTGGCCCACGCCGTAGCGATGCTGGTGACAGCGCGACCGCAGGCGTTTGTGAGCGAGGTGCTTTTAAGGCCGACCAGAAAACCGTGAAGGGCAAGATCGGATGATCGGGTGATCGCTCGTGATCGGGTGATCGAAAGGCGTTCACCGCAAGGGTCGCGAAGGACGCAAAGGAAACCAGGAGATTAATAATTATCGAAAGAGGCCAACGGGAATATCCAGAGTCCCGCAGAAAACGTCCGAGGGTCATCTTTGCCGCGTTTTTTGATTCTCCGATCACGGCGATGTCGGCGATTTCCTTCAGGTCCTTTTCTCCGGCACGATTACAGGCTCCGGCGGCGCCAGCGGCTGGCCGGCGTTGGGCGGCATGGGCACCAGCAAGGCCTCTTTGCGATAGACCAGGTTGCTGGCGTTGAAGGTGGCCAGCTTGAAGCCGTGGCCGTGTGTGATGGCGTCAGTGGGGCAGGCCTCAACGCAGTAGCCGCAGAAAATGCAGCGGTTGTAGTCGATGTTATAGACCTTGGCGTAGCGCTCGGCGCCGCTGATGCGGTTCTCTTCCGTGTTCTCGGCGGCCTCAATGTAAATGCAGTTGGCAGGGCACGCGGCCGCGCACAGGAAGCAGGCAACGCACTTTTCAAGGCCGTTTTCATCGCGCTGGAGCTCGTGCAGTCCGCGGAAACGCTCCTGAAAAACCGCACCCTCATTGGGCAGCTTCTTGTTGGGGTAATCCTCAACAATGGTAGGAGAAAACATCTCCCGCAGGGTGACGGACATTCCTTTGGCGATGCCGAAGATATCGCTGAAGATCGACATGCAGCCAGTATAATTCGGAAACCACAAAGGACACAAAGGAACACGAAGGATATCCGGGTTTCTGAGATGAGCGATCGCCAAAATGTCGTCCGATATGGCGTCAGTCTGTCAGCGACTGTTTGTCTGTTCGTTGCGATCAACTATAAGAATTTTTCGCGGCCTCATTTGTGTTCTGACTGCTTCTTCCCGTATGGCCTGCCTTTCACTTTCTTCCGCGAAGGAGGATACGGAGGCGGTGGCGGAATCGTTTGGAGAGGCGTCGTTGGAGATTTCCTGTTAGTAATTGCGTTCGCGGCGGCCCTGGCATGGAGTTGGAAGCTTTTGTTTAATAGACGCAGCAATTCCACGCGCGAGAGTTAGTCCTGTCGCCAGAACTGCAAATGCACTTGCGCCACCAGTTTTGAGATTGCCGCGCGATCGACCTTTTGCGGCAGCGGCAAACTCGAAACCGCCTCTTCCACCTCTGTTACCGGTTTGAATTCGGGACAGTTGGCACCGAATACGTCCAGTGTTTCTTATATTCCCGGCCATCGCGCCCAACGGTGGTTTCACCTTCTTTATAAATCGTCATGCGGTTCAGCTTGCTGTCATGCTGGTCAAACCATAGTTCCAGCATCTTGGAAGGTTCGTCGTAGACCGTTTCGCCCGACGCGTTGATCCGAGGCGCCGGCTTGTAGAGCCAAATCCTTGCTCCCGCGCTGTCGATTGAAGAGGGATGGCCTATGACCCGTTCCACCTCTCCCTGCGTAGGATACGGAGTGCCCAGAATCCAGGGCCGCCCGCCTCCACCCAGCAGGATATGTGATGGGTCAGAGTCGATACGGATGAGAGAATCAGCATAACGGAGAGCGCTTTCATTGATGGCGCCGGCTTGTGCCGCTGCCTGCCTTATTTCCTCCCTATGCCTTGTTTCTTTTTTTTGATGGCGCGAGAGGAAGAAGAAGCTCAAGATCACGAGCGAGAGGATTGCGAGAGATTTTGTGTGCCTTTTCATTTGTGCAACCGGCTTCTGGCAGGATTCTCTTTCATCTAAGCCTTGGCTCCGTAAGTGGTTTCAAACGTCTGCCCCAATATCTGGTTCAAGTGATGCTTTAAGTGCGCGACGTAGTCCTGGGCGATCCATTCGAGCGTTGCAGGCGCGTTGTTGCCGATGTTACAGGTGATTTTGGCCGACTCCACGGGGAGGTTGTTGATCACATGGGCGAGGAAGCGGTTGTAAGCGGCCCAGAAGTCGACCAGGAAATTCCAGTCGATCTCGCTGAAGCGCTGCAGATCGACGAGCGAATTTTGGTCGTAGCCGGGGAAGGTCAGGCTGCCCTGCAGCGCAGCGCGGACGAAGCGCTGATGGTTGTTCGAAGCCGAGTCGAGCAGGTGGCCGAGGATTTCTTTTTTGGCCCATTTGTTTTCGCTCGGGCGCGTGGAGGTATCGGCATTGTTGAGTTTCATCAGCAGCGGTTTGGCCTGGGCCACGGTGCGGCCGAGATCGGACGCGACGCTTGAAAAAGGATTGTCCATTCCACGCTCCTTCTGGTTGTGCCGCCCCTACGGGAAGCAACATTGGCCGCAGATTTACGCAGATGATCGCAGATCAGAAAAATCTTTGGCCGCGAATAAATACGAACGAACACGAATCAAAGCGGAAAATGAATCTGTGCTGTTTCACAATATGAGTGGGTGCAATATTCAGCCCCTTCTTATCTGCGTTCATCAACGCAATCTGCGGCGAATTGTTTTTACTCTATCCCCAGTTCTTTCCACTTCTTGTCCACCTGCGCTTTGGTCTTTTCGTCCATCAGGATCTCGCCGGGCCAGGGGCGGGTGAAGCCTTCCGTCGGCCATTTGCGCGTGGCGTCGATGCCCATCTTGGAGCCGTAATTCGGCAGGCGCGCGGCGTGGTCGAGTGAATCGACCGGGCCAAGCGTGAACTGTATGTCGCGCTCGGGGTCGATATTATTAAAAACTTTGAGCACCACTTCGCCGATATCCTGCACGTTCACGTCTTCATCGACTACGACGATGCACTTGGTGAACATGGCCTGGCCCAGCGCCCATATGCCGTGCATCACCTTGCGCGCGTGGCCGGGATATGACTTGCGGATGGAGACGATCATCAGGTTGTGAAAGACGCCTTCGACGGGCAGGTTCACGTCCACGATCTCCGGCAGGGTGAGCTTCATCAGCGGGAGGAAGATGCGCTCGACGGCCTTGCCCATCCAGGCGTCTTCCATAGGCGGCTTGCCCACGATGGTGGTGGCGTAAATCGGATTTTTACGGTGCGTAATACAGGTGACGTGAAAGACCGGATACTCGTCTTCCAGCGAGTAAAAGCCGGTGTGATCGCCGAAGGGGCCTTCGGTGCGCAGCTCGTCGAGCTTGACGTAGCCTTCCAGAACGATTTCCGCCGAAGCGGGCACTTCCAGATCCACGGTTTCGCACTTCACCAGTTCTACGGGCTTCTGCCGCAGGAAACCGGCGATGATGAACTCTTCAATCTCGGGCGGCGCGGGAACGATTGCGGAAAAAGTCAGCGCTGGCTCGGTGCCGATGGCGACCGCGACCTCCATGGTCCCGCTGGGACGTTCTCCGGGAGCAAGCATGGAGCCGCCGCCGGAGCGGGCCATGATATCGACCCCAGCACGACGGCCCGCAGGCGAGGGCGCCTGCGCTCCACTTGTTTCACGAGCTTCGTCGCTTCCTGCGGCGGCGCCCCGGCGGAGCATTTCGCGATAATGCTCGGCTGCGACCTTCTGCCGCTGCCAGTGCATGCCGGCCGTGGTGGCATCGTAAATCTGTATGCGGTACATGCCGACGTTGCGCTTCCCTGTTTTCGGATCGCGGGTAATCACGCACGGGAGAGTGATGAAGCGGCCGGCGTCCTGCGGCCAGCACTGGAGTACAGGAAAATCGAGCAGAGAAAAATTCTCTTTTTTGATGACCTCTTTGCAGGGGCCGGTGGGAACAGTCTTGGGGAAAAACTTTCCCATGTCGGCCAGCATGGGCAGCATCTTGAGTTTTTCCAGAAAACCTTCGGGCGACTTCATATTGAGCAACTGGCGGATGCGGTCGGCGATTTCATCCAGGCGGTCCACGCCCAGGGCCATCTGCATGCGCCGCTCCGAGCCAAACTGGTTGATGAGCACAGGAACGCCGTTGCCGCCTTTGACGTTTTCAAAGAGCAAGGCCGGGCCTCCGGGACGGCCATATTTTTTTGCCGCGCCCTTGGAGACGCGGTCGGCGATCTCAGTGATCTCCAGGATGGGATCGACCTCTGTGCGAATTCGCTTCAATTCGCCGGCACGGTCCAGTTCGGCGATCCATTGTCTTAAGTCGTCCATTTTGTCGCTTCGCTCCCAAAACAACTACATCAGTAGTGACTGGCGATTATATAGGGGAGCACTCAGCAATCAGCACTCAGCATTCAGCCAAAGAAAAATGACCGCAACCGACGCGAAGGACGCAAAAAGGGTGGGAAGGTTGAGTTTTTTCAGGCGGAGAGCTTACGCATCGATAACTGGATCTAGGTGAGAACGGTTTTCCTAATTCCTTAGTGTCCTTCGCGCCCTTAGCGGTAAATCGTATATGGCTGACTGCTGATTGCTGAGTGCTTTCTTCCGCGACAACCTGCACGCAGGAGCTCTCATCTTAACCAACGAGCACCCCCCGAGGAGTCCTTCGTCGCCATGGCCACGGCAATTCAGAACGAGAACCAATATATTGACGCATTCTTAAAACTTACATTGAGGCCCACATCGGCGCCTGACGTCTTTCCTTTGCTGAGCTCGCTTACCCCGCAGCAGCGCCAGGATTTTGTCGACCTGGCAGATTCCAACCACGTGGTGGTGAGGGCGTTTGAGGTAATCAACCGCGTGGCCGGCAATCGCGGCAACGCCAGTTTGCAGGCCTGGGCGGTTGATACGCTGAGCAAAGAACGAGCCCGCATCGCCAATGCATTGAACCATTTGGAGCCGGTATGTAATGCACTGGAAGAAGAAGACTGTCCTGCAGTAGTGATGAAGACGCTGGACCACTGGCCGGACTTGGGCAACGATCTTGATCTGGTTTCTACCGGTGACAAGGCCAGGATCGTGAAGGTTTTTGTTGAGCGCCTGGGCGCCAAAATTGAAGCGCGCAGCTGGGGCGACCGACTGGCCTGCAAATGGAATTTCGCCCTGCCCGGATTGCCTGAGGCCATTGAAACGCACATCGGGCGGCTGGGGCAGACCGGAGAACACATTGCGCTGGCGCAGCGCTTCATTGATCGCCGGGTGGCGGTGAGTGTGGGCGGGCATCAGTTCTTTGTGCCGGCGCCGGAGGAGCGGATTTTTGCCGCGACCCTGCAGCGCATGTATCGCCACTTTTATTTTCGTGTGTGCGACATACTGAACGGCGCTTCCCTGGTGGAGTCCGGCAAGATCGATTTTTCTGAACTGCGCGCCGCGGCCATCGCCGCCGGCATCTGGCCCGGGGTTGCCGGCTTTTTGAATATCGTCTCAGAATATGTGAAGCGGTACCGCGGCACAGGCTTGAGCCTGCCGGCTGCGATCATCGCTGACGCCACCGTGGGCGCGGACAAGATTTATACGCGCGCCCGCTTCCTGCGCCTGCCCATCATGCCCTACGGGGCCAGGCTGTACACGCAACAGATTACCCAGGCGGCGTTCCGCGGCAACGTTCCAGCGACGTTCCGCCTGAGCCTGCTGCCGCCGCTGGCGTCCGCCGCTGCCGTGGCTTTCAAGATTACCGGAAGCGATAAAGGCGTCTGGTAGGCTGAGCGACACTCTTCGTTAAGAATGCAAAAAGAGCGACGGAAGGTCTTTCCGTCGCCCCTTTCTGTTTCACCCGTCTGATCCCGCGCAAAGGAAGAAGCTACAGTCTGTTGGCCGGCTGTGAGGGACAGGCCAACGATTGGTTAATGCTGCTTGGGACCCGAGGACGATTTCGAGTCACTATGACCGCCTCGATCGCTTGACCCGCTATGCGACGAGGATGAATCACCATGCGATGAAGACGAACCCCCATGCGACTCCGAGTGAGAGGGTGGACTATAGCGCGGAGACTCACTCCTTGAAGGAGGAGAGTAACGCGGAGTCTCACTGCGCTGTGTTGGCGGCGGAGAGTAACGCGGCTCATTGTGAACTTCTGGCGTCCGTGCCGGAGGCGGTGGTGTGCTCCGTTCCTGATTGCGTACGTCAGGTTGCCGCGGCGTTACGATGGGGCGGTGCAATTCCAGTGGAGGCTTGCTTCCGCCGGAGCGATCACCGGAATTCACGCGGTCATTGCGGGTTGCAGGCGAGTCGATGGACCTGGTTCCGCGATCGTTGCTTGAGTTGTTTGCCGGGAACTTCTGCCACCCGCTGCGGTCTTCCTGCGTGCGCGATGGTGAAGCTGGCGAAGTTGAGGCGGGCGTGCTGTCAGTCCGTGGAACACGGCCCTG
>WNFM01128708.1_pt1 | contig 15222 bp, 16 predicted proteins | sample 5400271 | NCBI WGS metagenome assembly WNFM01 (sample SAMN13153352, study PRJNA577476) | soil metagenome | isolation source: 60 cm saprolite on Douglas fir-dominated hillslope | place: USA:California | collected 2013-09-17
CCCCGTTAAGTTATCGGGGGTGGTAATTACCACGTCTGCTGTGAGCTGCACGTCTCCGCACATCTGCACTGCACCGCTGAAAGATTTAGCGCTCGACCACCTGTTTGATGAAGGCAATTGCGGGTCGTTCTTTTTCGTGGGCTCTTGCGGATAGGCGTTTGCACCTGAACCACAGGTGTTGGCCGGAATATTGACGGCCATCGTTAAATAAGGGTCTGGCACGATCGGTACTTCAGACTTTTGTTTGATACCGCAGCCATCATTGCTTCCGTGGGCAAAACCATAAGTTGCCTGAAGGTTCGACCCATTACAGTTGGACGTGGAATCGGACATCACGCTGCAGCCGGTAAAGTTTGAATTCGGCGCGCCGTTGGTGCGAATGCCTTGTGCAGTTTGGCTCAGTGTCAGCAGGCAAACTGGCTGCTGGATGATCGATGGTACGGCAACTGCTGCGCCGACTAATTGTTTTTCGAGCGCGCCGTTCAGGGTGGTGTCGCCGGTGTAGCCCACGAACTGAGACAGAAACAGCGGTACCTTACTGGAAATTGTCACGCTATAGCACGGTGAATTGGTGGCTCCTGCCGGGCATGGAGCGTTATTATTGGACGTTACGGTGACACTATCTGTCCCGTCGATAAAACCATAGTGCGCAGCAACTGCCGCCGCTTCCAAATTGTAATTGTCTTCGCCGTTGCTGGCGGCCGCAATCACAGCCGCATCCGCAGCATTCTGCATCGAACGCGTCTTTAAATACCAATTGGAAATCTCAAATCCGAGCCCCAAAACGCCAAGCAAAACCGGAAATAAGAGACCCATCATTACGGCTACGCCGCCACGCTGGTCCGTATGCAGTTTCCCTAAGGAACGGATTATCTTTGCATCCTTCCGGTGCCGAGACGGCCTATTTGGCATTTACCCACCTTCAGCGTTTGCAGCGTTTGCGAAACGTCACAGCAGCAGGGTACCGTCCCCCAGTTAAAAGGACCTTCTGCCATTCCTGTGAAATTGCGATTTAATTACTTCAATTGCCGTCAAAATTTCCAACGTTGGCTAACGAACGAATACCGACTTAAACCCACAATCCAAGGTTGATAAAAAAAATGAACCAGCGGACTTGTGTTGCCCCGGTATGCCTGATCTGTCGATTTACCGTCGCTGGCGCAGACCAGTTGGTTGGGGCGCACGTTTGATTTTAAAAAACGAGTTTGGTCCTACCGCCGATCGTGGCGGTGGGCATAGTCAATCCCGCCGCCTTGCATCCGCTGCCATCGGGCGTTTGCGAGTAAAAGGCGCCGTTTCCGTTAAGCAAGACATCTTTCGCAACCATCACAAAGCAGTTAGCACCATTAGCGGATTTATTGACCACTCCGCTGATCGTGACGCTTGCATTCGGCAGATAAACCCCACCGGTAAGATCCCATGTCGGGCTGTTACCAGCGTACGAAACGTCGACGTTGTGGGTTAGGTGCGGGTCCTGGTAAATTGCCATGCCGGGATACGGGCCGCCGGTCGGAGCTTGAATGTCGAGCACACCTGAAGAGCCACCTGAATTATCTGTGGGAATATGCTGGTAGCTTCCCGTGTTGTCGCCAGTGAATACGATCGTCACCGCGGAGCCGTTGGCCGTGCGGAAACTATGGCCCTGCAGGTCCAACAGTCCATTTTGAACGTAGAGCACGGCGCCGGTCGGAGCATTGATAGTTACGTCCGCGGTGAGCCGTAGATCGCCGCAAACCAAAGTATTACCCGCCAACGTCGCGGTGCCAGTCAAAGTTTTCGAGCCCGACCACGTATTGCCTCCCGACCACGTCGAGCCATGTTTGGACTCTTGCGGATACGAATTGGAGCATCGTGTTGCTAGATCGCTCGGAATATTGGTCGCATAGCCAGCATATGGATCGGTAACGACGGGGATGTTCGAAAATTGAGTTATACCACACCCGTTGTTCGTCCCGTGAGCAATGCCGACAGTGGCTTTGAGGTTCGAGCCGTTGCAGGTGGCCGCCGAATTCGACATGACGGTACAGCCAGTAAAATCCGTGGTTGGTCCGCCGTTGCTACGGACCGCTGTGCCGCTAGTATCAAGCCCCAACAAACAAATGGGCTGTTGTATAGTTCCTCGGGTGGCGACAGACGCACTGGTTAAGCTTTGTTCCCGCGCGCCGTTCAGCGTGGCATTACCCGTGTAGCCAATGATCTCGGTTAAAACGAGCGGCAGAATACTCGTGATTGTCACGCTATAGCATGGCGGGGTGATGCTCGGATCTGTCGGGCAGGTTGCGGCGTTTGATGCTGTTACCGTCACATTATTGCTGCCGTCCACAAAACCATATTGTGCGGCAACGGCGGCGGCTTCTGTATTGTAATTGGAAGAGCCGTTGGATGCCGCTGCGATCACCGCTGCATCTGCGGCGTTTTGCATTGAGCGTGCCGTTAAATACCAATTGGTAATCTCGAATCCCAACCCAAAAACTGCGATTAAGATGGGGAATGTAAGAGCCACCATTACGGCGATGGTACCGCGCTGGTCGCTACGCAGTCCGGTGAATGCGGCGACGAACTTTGCAATAATTGGGTTGTAAGATGCCTTGCCCGACATGTTTATCGACCCTCAGTGTTCTTTCGCAGTCTCGTAATTTTGCGCCCGACAGCAAAAATACCTCAGGGCGATTAAAAGGAACTTCCGAGATTGCCGCAAAATTGTGATAAATTTTCTTAAATGCTTTACCAAGCTAGCGTTAGCTGATTGTCCGCGTTCTTCCATTGTAGGCGCCGCCCAATAATAAATAACCCACTGTGGTTGCAGCAGATTCAACCAATCACACGCAAATGCGGAAGCTATTTGAGCTGAGTCGACACGCCACCGAAGGTCGTCTCGAGGGTGGCACCAATCGCGTTGACGCTGAGGATGATCACGATAGAAATTCCGGAGGCGATCAAGCAGTATTCAATCGCGGTCGCGCCTACTTCATCCTTTAGAAACGACAAAACTCTAAACATCTGCGTGCCCTCGAGCCCCATTGAATTTGCTGTCGCTGCACTTTTCAACAGCACCATCAGCAACCATCTGATACTCTCGAACTAGACAGGCTATTCGACAATTTCGATTTGACGCGAAGTATTTGGCTCTTGCGTTCTTTGAGCGATGTTTCTTAAACGTACGGGTGCCGACGCCAACCCTAAGCGCCGGGCCCCCAACTGAGCGAACACTTGGAGGCCCGGACGGGTTCTCTTGGTAGGTACGTTAGTAAGGATCCAGCTAAAAAATTAAATTGCCTTGAATGCGGAGGCACAAATCACCGCAGGATTTTATTAAAACTGTTCGCCGGAGCTCTTGTCCCGGCAGCGTATCGGTCGCCGCGATAGCAGCCTCCAGTGCGGCCTCCGGGCCAAAGGCTAGGATGGGCATCGACCTTGCGCTGGACCAGTTCCTTCATAGCCCCTCCATAGCGTTCGACTTGGCCATTGAGCAGGAAAAGGCCCATCAGGAAACAGGCCTCAAGTACCTCTATTATTTTTCAGGCGAAACAAGATGTACCCATACCTGAAACTGCGATTTTCGTCGCCCAAGGCTTCGATCTTGAATCGTCCGGCAATTTGAAATGCCTTCACACTGGGGCCATGGATGAGCGTCGTTTGGTCTCCATCCATCGATCGCCAGTAGATTTTGGCATCGGCATTGGATTCCAAAATCGAGAAAATCACCGTGTGTTGGTCACCATCATCAACAATTGTCTTCGCTGGTGAACCGCCATTTTGCGTCCCGGTGCCCATCGATTCGAACGCATCAATCTGGCTGAAGTCAAATACTTGAGCGCTTGCATGTTCCGGACGAAAAGGCGCGCCCGCGCACAGCAAAACAAAACCTGCTGCGAAAGGTATGAACGGCTTGAGCCTCATAGTTGTGTACTCAGATGAGACCGACCATCATGTAACCCCGGCAATTTCGCGGGGCGCGTGTTCGCGCTATTCAGCGGCTATCAGTGCTTCTGGCTGTTTGGGCGGTTCAAGAGGCTTGCTGGCATTCAGCCGTTGCAAATCGACGATCAGATCGCGGAAGCATTCAAGCGGGATTGAATACGTTCGTTCCGCGCTGGAAAATTTCGTGCGCAATGAAATCACTACGTTTCCATCTGGCGAGTAGGCATCCGCTCGCAATGCAACAACGCTTACAGGCACAGTCTCTTTTTCTTCTTGGTTCATAATCCTGTACCCACCGCCATCGGGATCCTGTACTCACCGGGATCCTGTACTCACCGCTATCGGACCTAGTTTATCAAGCTGTCTGACCGCCATCAACGCTGAATGTCTGCAGCGGTTCCATTATCGGACATATGAACGAGTGACCGATGCCCGCTTCCCCCGAAAGCGTCCGATTGCCTGGGCAGGCAAACTTGTAAGGAAACATGGGTTTTCTACTGATTTGCCGACTGGATAGAAATTGCTGAAACGCTTATCAGTCCCAAAGTCTGCTGTTACCCCAAAAAGCGGACATTGAATGGTGACTTCAGAATGTCCGCTAAGTAACGTCGAAGCGACCTTCGATGCCCATTACCCGGGCCCGTGAAGCTCGCCGAGATTGTGGTGATGAAGCTCGAAACACGAACAAAACTGTAAACCGAGGTGTAGACCGCGCTCGGTCCGCTCGCTGATCGATCTAATGTAAGTTATTGAGAATAATGGTGGGCGCACCAGGGCTCGAACCTGGGACCCGCTGATTAAGAGTCAGCTGCTCTACCAACTGAGCTATGCGCCCGGATTGCCGCAGCGGCGACGCCGCCAAGCGCGCGTGGCTTAGCAAAGCCGGCTGCGACTGTCCAGCTGCGCTCGTCACGGAAGTCTCGGACAAAAAAGGAAAAGCCGCCGGGTACAACCGGCGGCTTTTGGACAGCGGCGCGTCGGAAAGATCGCGTTGGCCGCGGCCCGCTACTCGTACGCGCCTATCGTGCCTGCGGGTCGTCTCCCATCATCCCGTGCGGCCCGTGATGCTGCCAACCGCCAGAACCGCGGTGACCACGCCAGCCACCAGATTGCTGGGCGCCGAGCCTGGCGAGCATGACAAACCGATGCTTTTGACTATCGTCCAGGCTCTTGTAGAGAGGACCAGACGCATCAGCGAGTTTCTTGAGCCCGGCTGCCCGCTGACCCATCACTTCCGCACGAAGGTTGAGCCGTTCGATCGGATCCTTTGGACTATCGGCACTGGCGCGGGCGGCAACTCGCTCGGAGCGTTGCTTCGAGAGTTCCCGCAATGCGCTTTCTACCGCCGGCCAGTTCTTCTCCTGTTCAGCAGTGAGCTTGAGGCCAGCATGAAGCGCGGCGATGCGCGCTTCACCAAAAGCGGCAACATCTTCCGCGCTCGGGCGCCAGCCCTGCACCCGTTCGAGTCCGCCTGAGCCTTGCTGTGCGTAGGCGAGCGTACCGCCAACGATCGCGATCGCGGTCGTTCCGGCAAGAACAGTTTTCCACATGGGCACCTCCAATGGCATTTCCTATGCCGCTGATTGTGGACCGCGGATTCGCCTTATCAAGTTAAAGTTTGGACAGAGATTAATTCAGCGCAATGTTGATTTACGAATGTTCATCGCGGCAGCCGGCTTATTCGAAAAACTTTTTAACGAAGGACACCCAGCGTATGCGGCAGCCAAAGCGAAATCTCGGGAATGTAGGTGATCATAACGAGGAAAATCAGCATTGCGCACAACCACGGCAGGACCGCAATCGTGATCTCGCTAATACCCATCTTTGCGATACCACTACCGACATAAAGATTGAGGCCCACCGGAGGATGACACAGGCCGACCTCCATATTGACCACCATCAGGATGCCCAGGTGGATCGGATTGACACCCAGATTGACGGCCAAAGGAAACAGGATCGGCGCCATGATCAGCAGAATCGATGATGGATCCATGACATTGCCGGCAAGCAGCAAGATGATGTTTACAACGAACAGGAAGACCCACACGCTGAAATGCTGCTCGACGATCCAGGCGGCCATCGCTTGTGGAATCTGCTCATGCGTCATCAGGAACGAAAACAGCACCGCATTGGTGATGATGTAGAGCAGCATCGCGCTCAAATTGGCGGCATTGAGTAGGACTTTCGGCACTTCGCTGAGCTTGAGCTCGCGATAGACGAACACAGTGATCACGAAGGAATAGACCGCGGCCACGGCAGCGGCTTCGGTCGGTGTGAAGACGCCGCTGTAAATGCCGCCAAGCACGATCACGACCAGCATGAGCCCCCAAATGCCGTCGTGGAGCGCATGCAAACGTTCGCGCCAGGTCGCGCGCGGCAAGCGTGGATAATTATTCCGCCACGCAATGAACCAGGTGACCGTGGCCAACATCAAAGCAAGAATGACGCCCGGCACGATACCGGCCATGAACAGCGTGCCAATCGAGGTGTTGGTCGAAACGCCGTAAAGCACCAGGATGATTGACGGCGGAACCAGGATACCCAGCGCACCTGAGGTCGTGACGACGCCGGCTCCGAACCGTTTTGGAAAGCCCTGCTGAACCATCGCGGGCAGGATGATCGAGCCGATCGCCGCAACTGTTGCGACGCTCGAGCCACAGATGGCGGCGAACAGCGCGCAGGCAGTAACGCCCGCAAGTCCGAGCCCGCCCGGCCAATGTCCAACCAGCGAGGTTGTAAAATTGATCATACGCTTGGCGACCCCACCGCGCGTAAGGAACGTACCAGCGAGAATGAAGAACGGGATTGCCATGATCCCGAAATTGTCGAGGCCACTGAATAGTTTGAGGCCAACGCTCTCGATCGGCACCTGCGTCATCGTGAAGAGGAAGGTCAACACAGTGAGGCCAAGCGAAATCGAGATCGGCATGCCCGTCAGCATCAGGCCGAACAGTAGCCCGAATATTAGAAGCGCACTCATCGGGCGCCTCCGACATGCGGATCGGCCGGATGCGCGTCGATCATCTCCACGCCCTCGACATGCGTCGGGTCGTGGTGCGGCAGACTATCGGTCCAATAAAAGGTCCAGGCTACCTGCAGAAAGCGGAAGCACATCAAGTAAGAGCCAAGTGGAATGCACAAATAGACGAACCAGCTTGGAATTTCCAAATCCGGCGAGACTTGATCGGTCGGGAAAAGCTCGATCACGAATTTGGCGCCCATGGTACCGACGATCGCGGTGAACAGCGCGCCGCAGAACATCGCGAACAGGACGACCCGCTTGCGCCATGCCTGATCGAGCATATTGACCAGCACATCGACACCCACATGGATGCCGGTCCGCACGCCATATGCGGCGCCGAACTTGGCCATCCAGATGAACATGTAGATGCAGAGTTCCTGCGCCCAGGTCAGGTTGATGTTGTAGACATACGGGTAAAGCGCCGGCACGCCGACAGCGAAACGCTGCACCACGGCGACGAAAATGATCAGCGTCGCCATCGCCATCAGGCTTGCGATCAGGATTTCTTCCAGCCGATCTAGAAAGCGCAAAAACACGTATGTCTCACGAGCCCGGGGATGGTGGTGACCCCCCAGCGGTCTGAGATTCCAAATTTATAGAGGACAGCCCCCGCTGCCGCTCACGGAAAATGATTCCGGAATCCCCGCCTCTGGAAGTAATGGGAGCTCCGGCCCCCTCAGGCCGGAGCTCTTCTCAATTATCAGTTGGTCGCGCCGGCGGCCTCTTTCTGAAACTCTTCGATGATGCCCTTGCCAAGCCGGGTCGCCATTTCGCTGTAGACCGGCAGCATGGCCTTGCGCATCGCTTCGTTCTCAGCCGCAGTCGGGATGACAATCTGCGTCATACCGGCCTTTTTGATCGCCTCCAGCGCTTCTTCGTTTTCAGTCTTGGAGGTGTTGTTGCCGTAGACGGTCGCGTCGGCCATCGCCTTTTCGAGCTGACCGCGGATATCGGCCGGCAGTCCATCCCAGAACTTTTTATTCACGACGACGACGTAACCGATGTAGCCGTTATCGGTCATCGTCATGTATTTCTGCACTTCGTGCATCTTCTGGGTATAGATGTTCGAAGTCGTATTCTCCTGGCCGTCAACGACGCCGGTTTGCAGGGCCTGGTAGACGGCGTCGAAACCCATTACCTGCGGCGTTGCGCCAAGTGCACGGAACTGCGCTTCCAGCACCTTCGAGGATTGGATGCGGAACTTGAGACCCTTGAAATCGTCCGGCGTGCGCAGCGGCTTGTTGGCAGTCATTACTTTGAAGCCGTTATCCCAATACGCCAGACCGATCATGCCCTTCGGCTCCAGCAAGGTAAGCAGGCGCTTGCCGAGCGGGCCGTCGGTCACTTTACGCAACGCCACGCGGTTCGGCAGGATATAGGGAAGATCGAAAACTTCGAATTCCTTGATTCCAATCGGGCCGAATTTGGAGTTCGACGGCGCGAGCATTTGCACCGCACCGAGCTGCAATGCCTCCAACTCTTCTTTGTCTTTGTAGAGAGTCGAGTTGGGATAGATCTCAACCTTGACCTTGCCGTTGGTATATTTCTCGGCCAGCTCCTTGAATTTTTCGGCCGCTTTTCCCTTCGGCGTATTCGCCGCCACCACGTGACTGAATTTGATGACGATGGGCGACTGTGCCATTGCGGCGCCAGGTGCCACGAAAATGGCGGCCGCAGCCGCCGCGAGAATCCACTTGCGCATAGACGTATTCCTCCCATTAGACGCGCGGTACCGGCTTTTGCCTTGTTTTTCTGCCAGTTAGGGTGACACTAAACCGGTTTTCCGGCAAGTAGACCTATGGTCACCATGTCCGCCGAGCGTCAAGCTGGAAACGGTGCGGCATGGAGCCGCCGCATCCCGCTCATTTCAGTGCAGCAACGACCGGGCCCAAACCCATTTCGCGCGCCAGGCCATGTGCGGCGCGCGTCTGCTCTTCGTTGAGCAGCGCAACCAGCGGTCGCGCAGCAACGGCAAGTCTCTGGACCGCTGCGCTATTCAGAACGACCGATACGACGCGGTGACTGATCCGACGCATAAGGCCGGCCGAGTCTGCCGGCGCCTGTTGACGCGCGAGATCGCGCAACGCTTCTTCAACCGGAGCCCAATACGGCTCTTGCGCCGGGGTAAGTTTGAGCACGCTTTTGATGCGTGTAATATTGATGGCGGCCGCCGTCTGCGCCTGATCCCCGTTGGCATCGATGGCCTCTCGAGCCTGGGCCAGCGACCCATTCGGAAACAAGCTCATTGTCGCGAGCGCAATTACGCACGCGCATACGGTCATTTTCATTACGGAAATCCCCGACTCTGTGAGTGGTTTCAACCCGGCGCGTACCCGTAAATTTGGCCCCGAAAGCGAACGAATTGCGGACAAAATGTGATTTATTGGGTTTCGGGAGGGCATAAATACCAAAATCGACGATGCCGTGTCGTTTATGGACGCGGCATCTTCGTTTTAATCTTAATATCGGCCGATTAACCGACGTCGGTCGAATGAATCCGTCCTTCGGAGGAAGGTGTCCTGCCGCGTTTACTCGTGAGCTTGTTGAGCGCCCCGAGATAGGCCTTGGCGGAAGCGACCAGTGTGTCTGGATCAGCCCCCTTGGCGGTGAACGACCTGCCACTTTCCGAGAGCCGCACCGAAACTTCTGCTTGCGCATCCGTGCCGCCTGTCACCGCATGCACTTGATAGAGCTCGAGCGTCGCCTCGTGCGGCACCAGTTCGCGGATCGCCTTGAAGATTGCGTCGACCGGCCCGTTGCCGGTCGATTGCGTGGTGACATGCACACCCTCGATATCGAGGGTTAGCGTGGCCGACTGCGGGCCCATAGTTCCGGCAATCACCGTCAACGAAAGCACTTTAATGCGGTCGTGAGCGTGAGCGATCTCTTCGTCCACCAGCGCCTCGATATCCTCGTCGAAGATTTGCTTCTTGCGATCAGCCAGAGCTTTGAAGCGAACGAATGCATCCTCGAGCTGATTGTCGGCAAGCTCGTAGCCAAGTTCTTCCAATTTGTGAACGAACGCATGCCGTCCGGAATGCTTGCCCATTACCAATGACGTCTGTTTCACACCAACCGATTCGGGCGTCATGATCTCGTAGGTCTCGGCATTCTTGAGCATGCCATCCTGGTGAATTCCGCTCTCGTGCGCGAAGGCGTTGCGGCCAACGATCGCCTTGTTGTACTGCACCGGAAACGACGTCGCCGCGGAAACCAGCTTGGACGCACGCGTGAGCATCGACGCATCGACGCCGGTCCAGTACGGCAGCACGTCATTTCGTGTTTTCATCGCCATCACGACTTCCTCGAGCGCCGTATTGCCGGCACGTTCGCCGATGCCGTTGATGGTGCATTCGATCTGACGCGCACCCGCCTTCACGCCGGCGAGCGAATTGGCCACCGCCATGCCGAGATCGTTGTGGCAATGTACCGAGAAACGCGCTTTGTCTGAGTTGGGCACGCGCTCGCGCAGCATCTTGAACAATGCGTAATGCTCCTCCGGCACCGTGTAACCAACGGTGTCAGGGATATTGATGGTAGTGGCGCCGGCATTGATCGCGGCCTCCACGCAACGGCAGAGGAAATCGGCTTCGGTGCGCGTGGCGTCCTCGGCCGACCATTCCACGTCGTCGGTGTGGCCGCGCGCGCGAGTGACCTGGCCGATCACCATTTCGAAAACCTCGTGCGGCTCCTTTTGGAGCTTGTATTTCATGTGCACCGGCGAGGTGGACAGGAACGTGTGAATGCGTTTGCGCTTGGCCGGTTTGATCGCTTCGGCGCAACGGTCAATGTCCTTCGGCGACGCCCGGGAGAGCCCGCAGATCACCGCATTCTTGGCACGCTTGGCGATCTCGTTGACGGCGGCGAAGTCGCCGTCCGAGGCGATCGGAAAGCCAGCCTCGATGATGTCAACGCCCATGGTGTCGAGCAGCTCGGCAACGGCGAGCTTCTCTTCATGGGTCATGGTCGCGCCGGGACATTGTTCGCCGTCGCGCAAGGTCGTGTCGAAGATAACGACGCGGTCCTTCTCGGACTTTGTCTGGGTAGCCATGGAAATGATCCTTCTCGTCGAATGCGCCGCTTGGGGCGCTCTATGGGTTCTCCGTCAGGTCCCCCGAGTGCCCAGGCACATATGCCCAGTCGGCCCTCAGGGGCGGATAAGGAGAAGGAGCGAGCCCAGAATGAGGGTAGCCGCGGTGCCGGCGTATCCCGCCGTCCGCTCGATCGCGCAGATTGTCTGCCGCGCCGACATGGCTGTTCCCTCGTCTCGGCGGTTAACTTGGCGGATTCAGGTAAAGTCCGCGTTAACCGCGGCCTGCTTGTAGCGGAAAGCGTCAAGGCAAATCAAGCGTGGCAAATCAAGCGTGCGGATAGGTCAGAAGTGCTGCCAATTCTCGCGATGGAGAAAACATAGCCGCGAGCATAAGTACGGTGGCTACGATTTTTCCGCCTTCAGCGCCCTGCCCGCTTTTTGCAATTCCTTGAGCGCCTTGCCCCTGACCTTTGGGAAATCGAGGCCGAGGGCCTGCAACTCCTGTACGAGCACGCCCGCGACCACCATACGCGTGAACCATTTGTGATCGGCAGGCACCACAAACCAGGGCGCCTCTGCCTGGCTGGTCTGCCGGATCATGTCCTCGTAAGCGTGTTGATATTCATCCCAAAGCTTGCGCTCCGTAACGTCATTCATCGAGAACTTCCAGCGCTTGGCCGGTTCGTCGATGCGGTCAAGAAAGCGCTTGCGCTGTTCCTCCTTGGACACATGCAGGAAGAATTTTAAAATCAGCGTGCCGCTGCGAGCGAGGTGACGCTCGAATGCGCAGATATCGTTGAAGCGCTGATGCCAGATATCTTTTCCCGTCAGCGTCTCCGGCAATTTCTGCTGCTCCAGCAATTCTGGATGCACGCGAACGACCAGAACTTCTTCGTAATATGAGCGATTGAAAATACCGATTCGCCCGCGCTCCGGCAGGTGACGGGCAGCACGCCATAAAAAATTATGATCAAGTTCCTCCGCACTGGGTTGCTTGAACGAATGCACTTCAACGCCCTGAGGGTTGAGTCCGGCCATAACGTGCTTGATCACGCTATCTTTGCCCGCGGCATCCATCGCCTGAAGTATGATCAAAACTGACCAGCGGTTACAGGCGTAAAGCCGCTCCTGCTGTTCAGTCAGCCGCTCGATGCCCTCCTTGAGCATGGCGTTGGATTCTTTTTTATCGACGGTAAGCCCATAACACTCCGCCGGATCGCAGTCGGAAAGACGAAATTTATCCGGATTATCGACGCGAAATCGTTTGGCAATTTTGTAGAGTGTCATGCTGCGTCTCCGGCGCGCGGCAATGTGGCTTAGTTTATCCCTTGCCCAATCGCGACGCCAGGAACGCACGGATGAAACGTGGCATGGCGGGATCGAAGTCGTCGACGCCGCGGACGACGCACACATCTGATAGCTCTGGCTCTCGTTCTGATGCAAGATGCCCAAGGACACGTCCACGCAAGACCTTGGCCGCTTCATTTGACCGCAATACCTTGATCAGTGCGATCAGCGGCTCATCGACGACCATCGTCCAGCCGGGCTCGATGTCAAACTCGCTGACGTCGAACCCCGTCTCCTCCTTGAGCTCGCGTTGTACGCTGTGGCTGAGATCGACCTTGCCATCAATGATGTCGTCTGGATCGGGCGTGCCGCACGGAAAATAAATTTTCCCGCCATTGAATGTGTGCGACCCCATGACGCCGAGCAAAAAGGCGCCGTCGCTCCCCATAACCGCGGCAGCGCCAAAACAATCGCGCACGGCCGCAGAGGGACGACCCCAATTTCGCCAAGCTGCGAAGCTCGCATAGTCAGTCTCGAGGTATTCGCCACGCAGCACACCGCCCGCGAGCTCCTGATGATGCAGTAACAAGATGCGACCATTCCAAAGTGCCGGCTTTTCCCGGCGCAATCCTTCGAAATAGACGTCGATCTCGGCGCGGCGTTCTAAAGCGAAAGTCCACGGCTTCGGCGAAAAAGAAAGCTCCTGGCGTTCAACATGAAATATTGACGGCGATTCGCTCATGACCGGAGCGCCTTCGCTTCGAAGAGACGGCTTGGCCTTACTATTTCGTCCTGCGCCGCAACGAACTGGATTTCACGTGCACCGGCCTCCGCCGTTTTTGCCAGCACTCCGAAAACACCCGATGCGGCATGCGAAAGCGCTTCTCCGATATTTCCACTGCGCAGATAGTGCGCGAAGAAAATTGCGGCGATGGCATCGCCTGCCCCATTTACTGTCAACGGTAGTTTCGGCGTCCGCAACGTGAAACAGCCGCCTTCATCGGAGGCCATCAGATCGATTGAGTCATGGGGCGTATTGTCGGTGTGCAACGATGTCACCAGGATTGCGCGCGGTCCGAGGTCGTGAACGGCCCTGACTGCGTCACGCGCACCACTTAAACTCTTGCTCGCACGCCTGCTGAGGTAATCGAGCTCGAACTGGTTGGGGGTTATGACGTCGGCAGCCGGCACCGCCTGGCCTTTCATGAACTCTGGAATTCCCTCACGCACGAAAATGCCACGACCAACGTCGCCGATAACCGGATCGCAGCAATATTTTGCCGCAGGGTTGGCGCGCTTAACCATTTTTACCGCTTCAAGGACTGCATCGCCGATTTCGGCAGAGCCCAAATAGCCCGAAAGGACGCCGTTGCACTCACCTAAAACGCCGCGCTGTTCGATGCCCGCAACCACGTCGCTGATCATGCCGGCATCGAACACACTGCCCTTCCAACTGCCATAGCCGGTGTGATTAGAAAACTGAACCGTGTGGATCGGCCAGACTTCCACGCCCATCCGCTGCAGCGGAAACACAGCGGCAGCATTACCGACATGACCATAAGCGACGTGCGATTGGATCGACAGGATATTCATGACCCGGACAATAACAGACACGGCGGGGAAATCCCCGCCGTGTCCTCAAGCGCCAAATCAAATCGGGGCGCTATTTCATTCCCAATTTTCCGGACGCTTCGACGTACTTGTTGGTATACGTCTTCGACAGGTCGATATTGGCCTTGGCGACGTCGGGCGAGGACTGGCTAAACACCGCCAGGACCGCTGCCGCCCCTTTCGGATCCATCAAGCCGGTGGTGGAATACATCGGGATCGTGTTTTTCAACGCTGCCAAATAGCCGGCCTTATCGGGGCCAACCAGTTCTGGCGGCATCTTGTCCATGATCTCCTGGGGCGAATGTGAGTGGATCCACTTCAACGTGTTGACGATGGCATTGGTCAATGCCTGCGTCTCTTTTGGATGCGCCGCAATCCATTCGGCTTTGGTGTAAAGAGCCCCGCCCGGATAGTCGCCGCCGAATACAGCCCGGGTGTCATGCTGCGTACGTGTGTCACTGAGGATTTTCAGGTCCTTGAATTTGTTCTGGAGCACGGTGACGGCAGGGTCGAGCATGACCGCGGCATCGATCTGCCCCTGTTCCATCGCGGCAATGGCCGTCGGTCCGAGACCAACCGCAATCACCGCGGCCGAGCTGGGATCGACACCGTTCTTCTTCAACAGGTATTTCAGGAAAAAGTCGGTTGACGAGCCGGGCGCGCTGACACCGACTTTTTTACCGGCAAGGTCCTTGATCGATTTAATCTCATCCTTGTGCGCCGGAGAAACCACCAGCACCAGGCCCGGATAGCGATCATATGTAACGAAGGCGACCAGCGACTGGTTTTTAGCCGCGAGATTGACGCAGTGGTCGAAATAACCGGACACCACATCGGCGCTGCCGCCGATCACCGCGGTGAGCGATTGCGAGCCGCCCTTGAAGTCGACGATTTCCGCGTTGATGCCCGCCTTCTCGTATTCGCCCAACTGCTTGGCCAACATGGTCGGTAAGTAACACAGGCAACCGGCGCCGCCGACCGAGATGATAACTTTTGACTGCGCAAACGCGACCCCGCTCGACAATACGAGCGCAACGCAAACAGCGGCGAGCCGCCTGATAAGTGTGGGCATGATGTCCTCCCTTTTTTTTGACCTTATGCGGGTCAATTCGGGGGAAACGATAGGCCACCGCGGCGGGAATGCCTAGGGGCGGCTGTCGGCCGTCGCCGGCCGCCAGACCAGCAGGCGGTTCTCGATCACGGTGACGATCGCGTCGATCACAATCACGAAGACGGCAAGCACAAACATGCCGGCAAAAACACCGGCAACGTCGAATACGCCTTCGGCTTGCTGGATGAGATAGCCGAGGCCAGCCGCCGCGCCGAGATATTCGCCCACGACCGCTCC
>WNFM01342113.1_pt1 | contig 15217 bp, 16 predicted proteins | sample 5400271 | NCBI WGS metagenome assembly WNFM01 (sample SAMN13153352, study PRJNA577476) | soil metagenome | isolation source: 60 cm saprolite on Douglas fir-dominated hillslope | place: USA:California | collected 2013-09-17
AATTCTAAACTCTTTTGGCGATGAGTCCAGCGAAAAGCAATGGATTTTGAATATATAGGAAATGGAATCTTTACTTGCTCATTGCAGAATCCCGAATTCCGAATCCGGCTCCGAATGAGATGTGAGAACTTGGATTATTTGGACAACGACGGCCCTTGATCAACTGCTTTTTTTCCGTGACCGCGCGTACCGCAGCGCAATCCCCGCTTCCGTTTCAAGGCCTGGCCAGTTACGAAGGTAATCGCAGTGGTCTGCCGGGCACCGCAACTTCCCGGTCCCATAGAGCGCCAATATGAGACTTTGGTTTTTGGCTACATTTTATTGGGTTTTATGCATGTTTCTCGGAAGCTGGGTGAAACGGCTTGAACAATTGGGTGTACTTAAGTACATGGACCAAAGATCAAATAACCAGGGTAATGGCTGAACCAGTGTACCTGGGTACTCGTTGACATTCGTTCAGTTGTTGCTATATTCGCGCGTGAGGCCTGAACCATGACCAATATATATGACGCGATAAAAGAGAAGGAAAACCAAATCGCCATTTTCCAGGCGCAGATCTCCGGTCTGCAGGCGGAGATTGAAGCCCTTCGGGTGGCTGCCCGGATCCTGGAAGGCGGTGCAGTGGGTACGACGGAAGCTGCCCGTCCCGTAGCGGTGCAGACAGTAAGCACGGCCAACGGTGGCGACAAGACGAAGCGGGTCTGGCCGTAAGAGACAAGGCCGTTCGCAGGCGCAAGCGCCCTTCCTCCGCAAGCACGAAAGGCATTGCACGCCCCAGGTCTTGACGTTTCGCCAGTTCCGGCAAGTTTTGTACAACCTAACAGGCTTTTGCTGCAGAGCGCGTTTCCGCATCTGGATTTTGCCAGTGCTCTTCAGCGCATGAGCGGGTTATTCCCGGCCCGCTCTTGCTTCACCAAATGGGTCCCCAGCAGATTCGGGGGTTGAACGAAAGATAAATCGATTTTCAGGGACGGCGTAACCATGGCAACCCAAGCTTCAGATACTGCTAATAACACCGCCGGCAAAAGATCGCGTGGCGCCTCGCCTGACGAACTGGCGGTCATTGCCCAGCGCGCCCAGGCCTTTACCAATGCTTCCGGAGTAGCCATCGCACTGAGCGAAGGCAATGCTGACGAGATTATTTGCCGTGCGCGCAGCGGGGCCAGCGCTCCTGACGTTGGAACGGCTTTGCGTGTGGAAGGCACCTTCACGGGGCTATGCATCCAGAGCGGCAAAGAACTGCGCTGCGACGATTGCGAAACAGACACTCGCGTTGACATGGCTGCCATTCGCGCCTTGAACATCCGATCCATGGTTGTAACTCCAGTCCGGGAAGATAACCGTGTGATTGGAGTATTAGCCGTATTTGCGCCGACGCCGCACGCCTTCACCATCACGCACGTGGCCGTGCTCAAAACTATGGCGGACCAGATTTCCGCCCTGTTGCACAGAGAGCGCCGTGCCCGGGAAGAGGGACAGCCATTGGAGAGCCTGCATCCGCCGGCAGCCCGAGCGGCAATTGCAGCGCCCACCCCGATGGCGCCTCCGCCAGTCGTAATCAAGCCGGCGCCTGCTGTTGTGCGCGCAGCAGCCGCACCTGCACCCGCCGTGTCCAGGGTGGAACCAATCAAGACAGCGCCTGCCATGATGGAAGTAGTGCCTTTGGCGGTGCCTCCAAAGAAGGAAGAAAGGCATGCTGAACCTGCGCACCGCGCAAACTTTGGCACTTTCGATTCCGTCGCGGCTGAAGAAAAGAAACCGGGAAACCGCTTCATGATGGTGGGAGTTGTAGCCGTGCTGGTGATTGTCGCCGCGGCGACCTTTGCGTTCCTCAAGATGCAAAAGTCCGGTTCAACGCAGCACACGCCGGAAGCTGTTAACGCTCAGCCCGCTCCGCCATCAACAACCACCTCCGGCAGCGCAGGCACTCAACCTGCACCTGCAGCGCCTGCCAACAACAACACGGCTCCAGCCGCAGCGGCTGTGACTGCCAATGCCAGCAAGCCGGCTTCCGATAGTGACAATGCCAAGAAGACTTCGGCAAAGAACTCGGACAAGAATTCCGCTCCGGCGGAAAAACCATCGCCGGCAGAAAAGCCGGTAGCTGTTGCAACCCTGGCGAGCGGCCCATCGCGGATAGCCCAGAACGGCGCCGCACAGGCAACTCCTGACGTAGCGCCATCTTTCACGGTTGGGGATACAGGCGCGCCATTGTCAACCCTGGCGCAGCCGGTGGCTACTTCCACGCCATCAGCGGCCGCGCTTGAGCAATCGCAGCTCGAACCCCTGCAACTGGCCAGGACCGTGGCCACGCAATACCCTGCAATTGCCAAGGCCCGCAGGATGAGCGGTGCGGTCGTTGTTGAGGTGAAGGTAGGCAAAGATGGCAAAGTGTCCAACCCCAAGTTCATCAGTGGCCCGCAAGTCTTCAAGGACGCGGCATTTGAAGCCGTTTTGCAGTATCAATTCAAACCAGCCAAGCTCAACGGGCAGCCGATTGAACAGACCACGCAGATCCGGCTCAATTTCCACCCGTAAATTTTCCGCTGAAAATAAAGCAAGGCGCATCTCCGGATGCGCCTTCTTTAATTGTGAAAAAAACCGAACGCGCGCGCAGCTAAGATGCTGTTTCAAGCAGGGTGCCGAACCGAAAATATCAAGTCGCGTGCCTTCGACTCACGATAAGTCTGCATGGACTCGACTACAAACCTCGCTTTGATGGAGTGCAGGTCCACGTCGAGAAGGAGGAGACGCGTCGTAGGATCCATGACGATTCCGTGATCCAGAACACGATCAAGCACTTCGGTCACGCTAATGGTATCCAAATCCTGCATATTCTCCTGTGTGAGCGCAGCTCCGGTTTCTTTACCCGAAGTACCTGGCGTCGAAGTTGAAGATTCTCTTAATAAACTAGGATGCAAATTCTGGATACGTTGAAGCGGAGCGCCTGCTTTTTATCCGAGGATTACGGTCGTTTTCTCTGGCAGAGGCGCAGTTGCTACAGCTGAATACGTGGCGCAAGAAGAAGCAGCACCCGGTAAAAAGTTACGTGCCGAGAGGCTGCTGAACAGCCGCAGGACGTGGACGCAGACGAGTACGCAGCCAGGTGATCAGGCGAAATGCGAGCAGCATTGCCAGCACAGTGCCATAGGTCAACGGTCGGCGTAAATCGGCTTTGACCAGCCAGATGAAATGGACCACGCCCGCGGCCGCGCTGAAATAAATCAACCGATGTAGCTTTTGCCAACGCTTGCCGCCCAGCCGGCGAATCCATCCGGTAGTGGAGGTCAGGGCCAGCGGAAGCATCAGAGTCCATGCCGTCAATCCGGCCGTAATAAATCGGCGCTTGGCTATATCGTGCAGCATATCGTGGACGTCAAAAAACTTGTCCAGCCACACGTACGTCATCAGATGAAGCGATCCGTAAAAAAATGCGTAGAGTCCCAGCATGCGCCGGAAGCGGATCAGCCAGGCCATGCCGGTGATGCGCCGCACCGGGGTGACACTCAGAGTGATGAGAAGAAATGTAAGGGTCCACTTTCCCGTGGTGCGGGTGATAACGTCGATCGGGTTCGCGCCCAGGAGGTTATGGAAACCCTTCCACAAAAGCACGAAGGCTGGTCCGAGACAAACAACAAACGCCAGTGCTTTGAGCACGCGCACGAATTTTTCCGGCGGCGGCTTCATTAGAAGTTTTTCTGCAGGTCGAGGCCGGTATAGAGACTTCCCACCTGGTCAGCATACCCGTTGAACATGAGCGTGGGCCGTTTGCGGAACTCACCAATGCGGCGCTCGCTGGCCTGGCTCCAGCGCGGATGGTCCTTCTGCGGGTTCACGTTGGAATAAAAGCCGTACTCGTTCGGCGCCATGATGTTCCAGGTGGTAGGCGGCATGGCATCAGTGAAGCTGATCTTCACGATCGCCTTGATGCCTTTGAAGCCGTATTTCCACGGCACCACCAGGCGCAGCGGAGCGCCATCGACGTTAGGAAGAACTTCGTCATAAAGTCCCACGGCCATGATGGCCAGCGGGTGCATGGCTTCGTCCAGACGCAGGCCTTCCACATAGGGCCAATTAAGCACGCCGCTACTTCTCTGGTTGGGCATCTGGTCCGGGGCCAACACGGTCTGGAAGGCGACAAACTTGGCGCTGCTCAGCGGCTCGGCCTGCTTGATCAAGGCGCTCAGAGGAAAGCCCACCCAGGGAATAACCATCGACCAGCCTTCAACGCAGCGGTGACGGTAGATGCGCTCCTCCAGCGGGGCAAGCTTAAGGATCGTGTCAATATCCAGCTTCTTGGGCTTTTTCACCAGCCCGTCAATGGCGACGGTCCACGGGCGCGTGCGGAAGTCTTTGGCCAGGCCGTTGGGCTCGTATTTGTCCGTGCTGAACTCGTAGTAGTTGTTGTAATTGGTGATGTCCTGGAACGAGTTCGGCTTCTCTGTGGTGCTGAGCGGGCTCTTCACGATGCCGCTGAGCTTGGCTCCGCCTGCATGCACCGTGGTTCCACCGTCAGTGTGGTTGCGCAGATACAACCCGCCAGCCAGGGCAGTGCCCGCGGCGGCTGCCCCTGTAATGAACTTGCGCCTGCTGAGATATGCGGGCTTGGGGGTGATCTCTGAAGAAGCTATGTCACTGGGTTTCTTTATCAGCATGTCTGGTCGCCTGCCTATATTGTATGGCCTTCCCACCGCCACTTCTCAAGATGAATAAGCCGGAAGAACGATACATAGAACGTACGGGAAAACCTTGCCAATGGATTTCCGCTTGGGAGAACGGCGACGTTCGTCTCAATGAGATAAGGTAAATACGCTCATAATCGCATATACAAAGCAATATTTATCGTATAAAATCGCATTATGCCTTTAAAACCCAGAGACGCCGCGATCCGGCTGGGCATTAGCTATCCGACGTTGAAACAGTGGATCTACAGCGGCAAGCTGCATACGGTGACTACGCCGGGCGGCCACCATCGTATTCCTGAACAGGAATTGCAGCGATTTATTCCCAAGGCTGAGGTTAAATCGGGTCCGGAAGGGCGGCGCACCTTCCGCAAAATCAGCGGTCGCAACCAGCTTGTGGGGCGCGTGCTGGAGGTGAAAGTAGATGGTTTGATGGCGCAGGTCAGGCTTTCCATCGGCGGCCAGGTCATTACCAGCATCATTACCGCCGACGCCGTGGCGGAGATGGGCTTGAAGAAGGGCGACACAGCGGCAGCGCTGATTAAATCCACGGAGGTGATGATTGTCCGTCTTTAAGGGTTTGGCTGTTGCTTTGGCGTTGCTCGCGGGCGCGCGAGCGCAAGACGTGAAGATTGCAGCGGCTTCTGATCTGAGCGCGGCAATGCAGAAATTGGTACCGGTGTTTGAAAAGCAAACCGGCATTCACGTGCAGGTGTCACTGGGGTCATCAGGAAATTTCTTTGCCCAGATACAGAACGGCGCGCCGTTTGATGTGTTTCTCTCGGCTGACAAAAGCTATCCGGAAAGCTTGCAGCAGGCGGGACAGGCGGAACCCAACACGCTCACACCGTATGCCCGCGGACGCCTTGTCCTGTGGACGGCCAACAGTTCAAACCTGCGATTCGACACAAAAGACGGCAAAGTCCTGAGCGGTGGACTCGAATCATTGGCCCGCCCCGAGGTGCGCAAGATCGCAATTGCCAATCCTGAGCATGCTCCCTACGGACGGGCGGCGGTGGCAGCGATGGAGCACTACAAAGTTTACGATCAAGTGAAGGCCAAGCTAGTGCTGGGTGAAAACATCTCTCAGACAGCGCAGTTTGCCCAGTCGGGAAATGCTGACGTGGGCTTCATCGCGCTTTCATTGGCGCTCTCACCCACCATGACCGGAAGCGGCCGCTATGTGCTGCTGCCGCAAGACAGCTACCCGGCGATCGAGCAGGCCGGCGTGGTGGTGCGGGCTTCAAAGAACAAGGAGCAGGCGAGGCGTTTTTTAAATTTTCTGACTTCAGCAGAAGGCCAGACAATCCTGCATGACTCCGGTTTTGAGGTCCCGCAAAAATGAACTGGCAGGCATTCGTGCTGACGGCGCGGCTGGCCACGCTCACCTCGCTGATTCTTGTCCTGATCGGCGTGCCCGTGGCATTGTGGGTGGCATTCTCGCGACGGAGATGGAAGTTCCTGATCGAAGCCGTTGTCGGAATGCCGCTGGTGCTTCCTCCGACCGTGCTTGGCTTCTATTTGCTGGTGGCGTTCGGCAGTGGCACTGCCCTGGGGCGATGGTATGAACGGCTCACCGGCGGCACACTGGCCTTCACCTTCAGCGGACTGGTGGTTGCCTCAGTGCTTTACAGCCTGCCGTTTGCCGTACACCCGATGGTCGCCGGCTTTCGCGGCGTGGACCAGCGGCTGATTGACGCGGCCCGCACCCTGGGCGCGGACAAATGGAAAGTCTATGGCCGCATCGTGCTGCCTCTGGCGTGGCCCGGTCTGCTCACGGGATTGATGTTGAGCTTTGCCCACACGGTGGGCGAGTTCGGCGTGGTGCTGATGGTGGGTGGCAATATTCCCGGCGCTACGCGTACGCTCTCCATTGATATCTATGACCAGGTGCAGAGCCTGAACTACTCCTCTGCCAATCAGACGGCCCTGGTGCTGCTGTTGTTCTCCTACACTCTGCTTTGTGTCGTGTACGGTGTGAACCGCCGCACGCTGCTTTGGGGCAGTCGATGAACGGCCTTCAGGTAAAACTGCAAAAAATATTCACCTCGCATAAGCTGCATCGCTTTGTGCTGGATGTAGCGTTTGCCGCACCCGCGGGGGTGTCCGTAATTTTTGGCCCTTCAGGCTCGGGAAAGACGACGGTGTTGCAGTGTCTGGCCGGACTGCTGCAGCCCGACGCGGGCGCGATAACGGTCGGCGAGGAGCCGCTGTTTGATTCGGCCCGGAAGATCAATTTGTCTCCGCAGGAGCGCCGCGTGGGCTATGTGTTCCAAGACCTGGCTCTATTTCCTCACATGACCGCCGCGGAGAACATTGGTTTTGGCATTCGCAGCAACGGTGATGAAAGGGCTCGAATGGTGCGCGACATCCTGGAGCGCTTCCACATTGCTCATGTGGCGTCGCACCGTCCGGAGGAGATCTCCGGCGGCGAGCGCCAGCGCGTGGCTCTGGCCCGGGCGCTGGTCACCCGGCCGCGCCTGCTGCTGCTGGATGAACCTTTTTCCGCGCTGGACGACGAGTTGAAGCTAGCCATCATTGGCGACCTCAAGCAGTGGCTTGGGCAAAACAACATTCCGGTGCTTTTTGTGACCCATGATCGCAGCGAAGCAGAGGCGCTGGGAGAGAGAATGCTGCGGTTGAAGGAAGGCAGCGTGGTGGAGGAGCAATTGGCCAATAGCAATTAGCGATTGGCGGCAATCACGGATCGTACATTTGTCGCGCAAGAGATCTGGCATTCGGCGTTCAGTGGATGTACTGACCAGCAACCATGAAGACCGCTGTCTTGCTTATCTTTTTTGCCACAGATGCGCTCGCGACAAATGCGATTTGCCAGGACGCGACGCTCACTTGGATCGTCTTCAAGGAACCTGTGTACCCGCAGATGGCGCGCATTGCACACATCCAGGGACGAGTGACGCTGGAGATTACGCTTCAACCCGACGGGGCTGTAGCAATCGAAAGGGCGACCGGCCACCCTATCCTGGTGCAGGCCGCAAAAGACAGCGTGCAAGAGTCAATATTGGGTTACGAAGGCTGCGGTGAGGAGTCCCATACGTTTATGGTGGCCTACGAGTTCAGAATGCCTGATGTCGCGCCCCAGATTGCCCCGCCGGCTCCGGTGAGTGCGCGCCTTCTTCACCGGGTGAGATCGATTCGCTGCATGTATTTGTGGAAGTGTGGGACGGCCTGATGCTTTAGTAAAGACTTTTTGTGCCGCGCCTGAACGGGGCTCGGATTCATTTGCTCGCTTACCCACCCCTCCGGTTTTGCTGCGCTCGCCTGCAGGGTGACCTCCACCCCGGCACGCGAAAACCGCGCAAGCCGGGGACCCCGGGTTTAACCTCTTTCGCGCCTCTGGGCGCTCGAACGTCAACGGGGATGAAGTCATCTCCCTCGTGAGCACCGTATTCAGAAACAGCCGTCTTGGATTCGCCGTGTTATCGTTCTTCAAATCCCACGAACACCGGCTCGGGATGCAGGCTCACGCCCCAAATGTCGAACACTTTGTGCTGGATTTCTTCTTTGAGGGCGAGAATGTCTTTGGCCGTGGCGCCGCCGCGATTCACGATGGCCAGCGCATGTTTGCGCGAGATTCCTACCGGTCCGCGCGAATAGCCTTTGTGAAAGCCGGACTGTTCCACCAGCCACGCAGCCGGGAGTTTCACGCCGCCGTTTTCGCCGGGATATTGCGGCAGAGGTTTCTCAGGGACACGCTTCTGCGCCAACTCCTGTATGCGCGCAGCTTCCGCCGGACTGACCAGCGGGTTCTTGAAGAATGATCCGGCGCTGCGACAGTCCTCGTCACCGGGAACGATCAGCATGGCCTTGCTCTGGCGAATGGAGCGGACAGCGTCACGCACCTGCTGCAAGGTGGGCGGAGCCGAACCAGTTTGCGCGGCGAAAAGCTTTTTCAGATCGGCGTATTCGATCTTCGGCTCGCCATTGCGATGGAGCAGATACCCAACCTCCAGCACAATGAACTGCCCACGCATCGAGGTGTTGAGTTTGCTTGTGCGGTAGGCAAAGCCGCAATCGGCATTGCTCATTTCCACGGTATTGCCGGTAGCGATCTCCAGAGCGCGCACGCGCGTGATGGTATCTGAGACTTCCTGGCCGTAAGCGCCTACGTTTTGCACCGGTGTTCCGCCGACGCTGCCGGGAATGCCGCTCAAGCACTCGACGCCGGCGCATCCTTTGCTCAGGGTGAGGGCCACAAAGCTGTCCCAGTCTTCGCCCGCGTTAGCGTGGAAGAGCATTTTCTGCAAGTCGCCTTCAAACTCGACGCCGCGCAGCGAAACCTTCAGCACCAGGCCCGGCCAGCCTTCGTCGGCCACAACCAGGTTGCTGCCGCCGCCCAGAACAAAGAGGGGCAGACGGCGCGCGGCGGCAAGCGCTACTCCCTCCATGACTTCGCGCTCGGTATGGGCTTCAACAAAATAGCGCGCAGGTCCGCCCACTTCGAACGTGGTCAGCGGCGCCAAAGCAATGTTCTCAAGGATTTTCAAGGGGGTGAATCAAGATTACAGCAGAGGCGGCGCTAGGGAAATGTCTTTTTACTTGATAGAATCAAAGCAGAGACCCCTTGGGAGGAAAACGAATGTATCCAGAAGGAATGGTGGCGCCCATGCGCCAGGAGCTGACGGCGGGCGGCATTGAAGAGGCGCGCACCGCGGCGGACGTGGAAAACGCAATCAATCAAAAAGGCACGCTGATGGTGGTGGTGAACTCCATTTGCGGATGCGCCGCAGGACGCATGCGTCCCGGCGTGCGCGCAGCCGTACAGAGCGGCGTGCGGCCGGATCGTATGATCACGGTATTCGCAGGACAGGACCGCGAAGCCACCGACGCTGCCCGGCGCCATTTTACCGGCTATCCTCCATCCTCGCCCTCGATCGCTTTGCTGCGCGACGGACAGCTCGTCTACATGATGCAGCGCAGCGATATTGAGGTGAGCGACCCGATGACCATCGCGAGCAGGCTGAAGCAGGCGTTTGAGAAACATTGCGCGAAGGCAGCAGTTAGCAGCTAGCAAAAAACGCTTTGCCGCAGATAATCGCAGATTTAAAAAAATAGCCGCGAATCGCGCGAATGAACACGAATAAATAATAGATCAGCGTGTTTTTTCGCGTTCATTCGCGGCAAATTTTTCTGATCTGCGTTGATCAGCGCGAATCTGCGGCTAACCTGGTTTGGCCAGTTACTACTTGCTTCCTCTCATTTCTCCGGTTTCTTCTGTGGAATGGTGATGTCAATGGTTGTCACTTTGCCGAAGGTAGCCAGCTCGCGATCAAAGTCCTTGGCGTTACCCACCACCAGGACCGCCATTTTTTCCGGATGGATATATTTGGCGGCCACGCGGTCAACGTCGGCCGGCGTGACCTTCTCAATGCCGGCGCGGTAGCGTTCGAGAAAATCGGGCGGGTAGCCATAGAACTCGTAGCGCATACGCTCCGCCAGAACTTTCTCCTTGGAGTCGAACTCAAAGATAAAAGAATTAAGGATGGAGTCTTTGGCCTTCTTGATTTCCACTTCAGTCACGCCGCCTTTAATGAGGTCAGCCATCTCCTTGCGCAACGCTTCAATGCCGGCGGCCGTGCTCCCACTCTTGGTGCCCATGGCAAGGCGCGTGATGCCAGGGTGGTCAAAGGCCGTGCCCACGCCGCCGCCCACCGAATAAGCCAGGCCCTGCCTGCTGCGAATGTTGGCAAACAGGCGGGAAGAAAAACCGCCGCCGAAGAGCAAGTTCATGACTTCAATCGCATAGTAGTCAGGGTTGCGACGCTCCGTACCCAGGTCAACCATGTGGATAACACTCTGGTTGACGTCGTCTTTCTCGACAAAATAAATTCCCGGCACAGGCTCCTTGAAAGTGATTTGCGCCGGCGGAATCGGCGTTCCGCGAGGCATGCCTCCGAAAGCCTGGCGCAACCTCTGTTCCATGGCAGCGGGATCAAAATCGCCGGCAATGCCCAGAATCATATTATTTGGAGCGATGGTACGTTGGTGAAATTGCAGCAGGTCATCGCGCGTGACCGCGGCGATGGTGTAGTACTCGGCGGTACGCGCGAAGGGATTGTGAGCGCCGTACGCCAGCTTGGTGGACTCGCGCGCGGCAATCTCATCCAGGTCGTCATTGCGGCGTGAGATCAGGCTGGCGAACTGCTGCTTGGTCAGATCAATCTTGTCCTGGCGGAACTCCGGGTGCTCCAGGAGATCGAGCACTACGGGAAAGACCTGCTCAAAATTCTCTTTGAGCGAAGACCAGGACAAGAAAGTGGAATCGGCGTTCTCCGTGGCCTCGACCCTCGCGGCGTGGGCTTCAAGGAAATCATCCAGCTCGTCGCCGGTCTTGGATTTAGTTCCGCCGGTGCGCCACACGTCGGCATAAATGGCCACCATGCCGACTTTGTCCGCGGGTTCGTCACGCGAACCGCCGCGGATGCGAATGGTGCCATCGATCAGCGGCAGCTCGTGATCTTCCTGGAGAAAGATCACCATGCCGTTGGGCAGCTCTATCCGGCGCGGCTCCTGCGGCCTGAACGGGCGCAAAGGAGGAATCGGAACCTGCTTCCAGGAAGTTGCGGGCTTGCCGGGAGAGGAGGTCTTCTGTGTTCCGGGCGCTTTGGGCGCGGTGGTCTTGCCGGGTTGGGCTGGGGCAGAAACGTGGAACAGAACAAGGACAAGCAGCGCGAAGAGCAATTTCATCCGGTTCATTATTGCTCTCCTTTGCCGGAGGCGGGAGCCGTGGGTTTGGGCGCCGCTGTATCGATAATTGCCACGGTCCGATTTTCCTCGCGGAAGGTCGTTTTGGCCACGCGGCGGATATCAGCCTTGGTGACCTTTTCAATCTCATCGATCTGCCGGAAGAGCTCGCGCCAGTCGCCATAGAGCGCCTGATATTCACCTAACTGGAAGGCCAGTCCCTGATCGTTGCTTAGGCCGCGAATGAGATCGGCCTTGGCGCGCGTCTTAATGGATTGCAACTCCTCATCGCTGACGTCCTGGGTTTTAAGCCGCTCGATTTCTTCATGAATGGGCTTGGCCATTTCTTCCGCGGTGTGGCCCTGGGTGGGCGCGGCAAAGAAATAAAAAAGGCTGGGATACTTGGCCCCGGGAAAGCTGCCGCCCTGTGCGGCCAGAGCAATGCGTTTATCGCGCACCAGGGAACGATACAGCCGGGACGTGCGGCCCTTGGACAGCAGATCGGCCAGCACGTCATACACAGCGTCATCCGGATCGCGGAAGTTGGGGCGATGGTAACCCTCAACGTAGAGCGGCTGGCTCTTGTCGCGAATGGTGACGGCGCGCAGCGCTTCCTGCGGAGGCTCCTTCACGCGCAGAGGTTCAGGCGCGGGGCCGGCGGGAATCCGTCCAAAATATTTTTCCAGGATGGGCATGGCCTCCGCGGCTTTCACGTCCCCGACCACAGCGACCACGATGTTGGCGGGCACGTAATACTTGTGAAAGAAATTCATGGCGTCGGTTGCGGAAAACGAGCGCAGGTCAGAGGGCCAGCCGACTGGCGGCCGTCCGTAAGGATGCGCGATGTACGCCGTGCCAAGAAATTGTTCCAGCAACCGGCCCTGGGGGGAACTGTCTACGCTCATGCGGCGCTCTTCATAGACCACGTCGCGCTCTTTGTAAAACTGGCGCATCACTGGTTGAAGAAAGCGCTCCGATTCCAAGTAGGCCCACAGTTCCAGCCGGTTTTGCGGAAATGAATAGAAATACGTGGTCTCATCGCGATCGGTGGAGGCGTTCAGGCCCACACCGCCCTGGCTTTCTACGATTTCGCCGAACTGGTTGGGAACCACATAGTCATCGGCTTTGGCGACTGCGTCTTGCCATTCTTTTTCGAGTTCAGCTACCTTCTTCGGATCGCGGCCCGTTTCTTTAAGGTTTTCTTTCAGGTAGGCCGCGTATGCCTGCTCCACTTTTTCCAGCGCGACTTTTTCCGCGGGCCAGTTGGTGGTGCCGATCTCATGCGTACCCTTGAAAGCCATATGCTCAAACATGTGGGCCAGGCCCGTGATGCCGGGGACCTCCTGTGCGGAGCCGGCGTCGACACGCGTGTAAAAAGAAAAGACCGGAGCTTCAGGGCGCTCCATGATGAGCACGGTCAGGCCGTTAGGCAGCTTCTTGACGGTGATCCGTTTCTCAAATGAGGCGATGTCCTGGCCATGAAGGGCAGGAATTAAGAACGCGAAGCAAACAACCGCGGCAAGCGTGCGTACAGTCTTCATAGTCATTCCCAATCAAGAGTAAAGCGTACCGCTGCGGTTTTCAAATTCAGACAGGCGGCAGCGCGCAGGGAAAGTAGCCGCGCAGATTTCGCCCGGCAAGAATGACGTTGCCGAAATCCGCGAGCAGGGTTTATAACAAAAGCGATTCACAAGATCGTCCAGGTAAAGATCGTCCAGGTAAAAACCTAATGTCCAAGCACCAGGAACTGCTGGCAGAGTTCAGCGCGTACGCCCAGACTGCGTCCAGCTCCACGGCGCTGATGATGCACATATCGCAACGCCTGCACGATCAGATGGCGCGATACAACTGGGTCGGGTTCTATCTCGTCGACAAGGCCGATCCGGGAATGCTGGTTGTCGGCCCGTACGTGGGCAGCTTCAGCCCGAACCAGCGCATTCCGCTCAATAAAGGCCTGTGCGGGGCCGCTGCCACTACCCGGAAAACGGTGGTGGTGAATGATGTGGCCAACGATCCGCGCTATCTCTCGGGATCGGAAATCGTCAAGGCCAACATGGTTGTCCCGATCTTCGTTCGGAATGAACTGGTGGCGGAAATCGACATTGAAAGCTATTTTGCCCACACCTTCACTAAAGCGGAACAGGCCTTTGCGGAGGCCATCGCTGTCACGGTGGGAAAGTTCCTGGAGAAAAAGCCGCCAGGCCGTTGATCGAAAGTGCGTGGACTTTCAGGGGATGGGCTGGACTTCCGTGCGTCGGGGAACCGACAATGACATTGCCGCGAACGGGAGTTCGGGTTATAAGAAAATAGCAGGTCCCCGTAAACGAACGATGTCGAAACAAACGGATTTGCTCAAAGAGCTTGGGTATTTCTCGCAGTCCGCGCGCACTGTGGATGCGCTCATGGAGGAGATTGTGCAGCGCCTGCACGCCACCATGACGCGCTATAACTGGGTCGGCTTCTACCTGATGGATAAGACTTCCGGCGCCGCGCTGGTGCTGGGCCCGCACGTGGGCAGTTTTGAACCGCATGAACGCCTCTCCATGGACAAGGGATTGTGCGGGGCGGCGGCATCGAGCGGAAAAACCGTGGTGGTAAACAACGTGGCCGACGATCCACGATATCTTGCCGGTTCGGAGCTGGTGAAGTCTGAGATCGTTGCGCCGGTCTTCGCCAAGCAGCGACTCTATGGCGAAATCGATATCAACAGCTATTTCGTGAACACCTTTACCCGTGAAGACCAGGAATTTGTGGAAGCTTGCGCCGGACTGGTGGGCAGCTATCTGGAACAGCCTCGCTGAGCCCGGGCACGATGGGCAAAGCTGTTCCTGCTATCATGTCCGGTTTATGAAACGGCTCACAGTCTGTCTTCTCACTCTCATTTTTACCGGCGCGGCGTTCGCTCAGAAATCCTCTTTTACCCTTGAACAAGTAATGAGTTCGCCGTTTCCCACGGCGCTGACCTCCGCCGCGAAGGCCAGTCGCATTGCCTGGGTCTTCAACAGCAAAGGTGAACGCAACATATGGATTGCGGATGCGCCCGACTTTGCCGGCCGCCAGGTGACGCAATATCAGGGCGATGACGGCCAGGACATCTTTGCCGTCAAGCTCACGCCCGACGGCAAGACGGTGCTCTATGCGCGCGGATCGGAGGTAAGCGGCGAGGGCCATGTGGCCAATCCCACCAGCGAGCTCAAGGAGCCCAAACAGCAAGTCTGGGCGGCGGATGTGGAGACGGGAAAACCGCGCCTGATCGGCGATATGGGCTGCACGGAAGAAGATTGCGAAGACATACAGCTTTCGCCCGACGGGCAGTGGGTGGTCTGGGTGGGCGCAAAGCAGCATCTGTGGATTGCCTCCGTGTCGGGCGATAAACCGGCGCGGCAGTTGACCGAGTTGCGCGGTGAAGAAGCGGAGCCGCAATGGTCGCCCGACGGAAAACATATCGCGTTCAGTTCCGGCCGCAAGGACCACGGCTTTATCGCGATTTATGACGTAGCCGAGCAGCGCGTGCGCTACGTTGCGCCGAGCGTGGACCGTGACTTCGCGCCGCGCTGGTCGCCTGACGGGAAGCAGCTTGTGTTTCTCCGCGTTCCCGGCACGGAGAACCATCTGCCGCTGATTCCGCGACGTCCGCAGCCGTGGGCCATCTGGCTGGCCGATGCCCTGCCCATTCACGCCAACACCGGGCGCGAATGGGAGCCCATTCCAGCGCGCGAACTCTGGCACAGCGGCAAAGAGATGAATGATTCGCTGCCGCCGTTTGCGGCGGAATCGCTGAAGTTTGCCGAGGGCGGTCGCGTTGTTTTTTGTTCCGAACAGGATGGACG
>WNFM01168193.1_pt1 | contig 15214 bp, 13 predicted proteins | sample 5400271 | NCBI WGS metagenome assembly WNFM01 (sample SAMN13153352, study PRJNA577476) | soil metagenome | isolation source: 60 cm saprolite on Douglas fir-dominated hillslope | place: USA:California | collected 2013-09-17
GACGAAGTTACCCGTACATTTGCCCATAGACTATTCGTAGAGGTACCCATGAATAATTTTCGCACTTTTCCGAATGCTCGTAATCGAGCTTCTATGCTATAGTCTTATATAGTTTGAATTGATCCATCCGGATTCGCTCCTTACTTGATGTGTTTGGGACCAGGGCATAAACCGATGAGGTTCTCGGATGATCATGTTCTCGAGTAGGTTATTTGTACAATCACTGGTATTCGATGGAAGTTAGGTTGCCGCCTTCCCATCTAGTAGTCCAGCCGCGGTCGACCAAGCGCCTTGAAAGTTGGTTTCCGTTTTTACGAGGGTGATAAGTGACTGAAGTCAGCGGGCAATGTTAAGAGTGGAGGATGGAAAACCATGGAGCCTGTGTCTAAAATGGTGGAGAACCAGCCATATGTGCTGCCACGGATAAGCGTTGTAATCCCGGCCCATAACGAGGCAAGGAATCTGCCATATGTGCTGCCACTGATCCCTAACTGGGTCCACGAGGTAATTCTTGTCAATGATCATTCGGCTGATGATACTGTAGAGGTGGCCTGCAGGTTGTTGCCAACCATTCGTATCATCAACACGCAGCATAGACACGGTAAAGGGGCAGCGCTGCAGGTCGGCTTTACAGCGGTCACCGGTGATATCATCGTGATGATGGACGCAGACGGCTCGAGCGATCCACGGGAAATGCCGCGCTTTATCGAAGCACTGCAGGCAGGTGCCTACCTTGCGAAGGGATCGCGCTTCATTGGTGACGGTGGTAGTTCTGATATTACCCACCTGCGCCGGCTCGGCAGTCGCGTGTTGATCTGGATTGCTAACCGGCTTTTCGGGGTTCGCTTCACCGATATGTTCTGTGGCTTGAACGCCTTCTGGAAAGACTGTCTCGATTTCTTCGAGGTTGACTGTGAGGGCTTTGAAATTGAAGCGCTGCTTCACCTGCGTGTTTGCAAGGCCAACCTCGAGATTGTAGAAGTGCCTAGCTTTGAACATGCACGCATCCATGGCACTACCAATTTTCGCACGATTCGAGATGGTTGGCGGATATTGAAGATGATCTTGCAAGAATCGATAAATGGTCGCTCGGTGATCGAAAGGATCAGGATGCATCACCCATATCAACAAGAGAATATTGTATGGGATGGTCTGGCGCCACGAAGCAGATTGGAGCAAGGCAATGGCCACAGCCCTCTGCATCCCCATCCCCGACGAGGAGGAATTCTGTGGTAGCACTATCGACGGTGTCGGAGGCAATGGTGGTTAATCACAGAGAAGAGCAAAACATACCAATCCTCATGTATCATAGCATTTCGAGTTATGCTAGTCCAAGGTTTAGGCCATGCATCGTATCACCAGAGGCGTTTGACGAACACCTGTCCTACTTAGACCAGTGCCACTACACTCCTATGACAGTGACACAATTTGTGCAAGCGATGGCCCGGGGAGGGGATGGACTTCCTCCTCGCCGTGTGATATTGACCTTTGATGATGGCTACGCGGATTTTTATACGAAAGCCCTTCCAGCACTCCGGCGTCACGGCTTTACGGCAACGCTCTACGTCGTCACTGCGTTCGTAGGAGGCACGAGTCGTTGGTTGCAGCATATGGGTGAAGGTACGCGTCCTATGCTCACGTGGGAACAACTGGCTGAGATCAGCGCGAGCGGGATCGAGTGTGGCGCACATACTCATACTCACCGGCCACTGGATATGCTGCCTCTTTCTGTGGTGCGTGACGAAATTGTTCGCTCCAAAGAGCTGCTGGAGGAACACCTCGGTCAACAAGTCTCAAGTTTTGCTTATCCGTCTGGGTTTTACAGCGCTCGCGTGCGGCAGATCGTGCGTGCGGCCGGTTATGCTTCGGCGTGCGCGGTCAAAGGTGCGCTGAGTTCCTTGCATGACGATCCCTATGCATTAGCGCGCCTTGCGATCAAACCGGATACCGGTGTGCATGATTTAGCCGCGGCCCTCTCCACTGGCCATGGACCGCTGGTTGCATCCCAGGTGAAGCAGGCGCGCGCCCGTGTACGGCAGTCCGTACGGAGTGCGTACGGAAAGCTTTGGTGCGGCTGGAGCGCAACCTACTCAGAAAGGAAATGAGATCGAAGTGAAGACGCTGCCTAACTTTTTCATTGTCGGTGCGGCACGATCTGGCACGACCTCCCTTGATCGCTATCTCGGCCAGCATCCAGAGATCTATATGACGCCGAGGAAAGAAACGCACTTTTTTGCTCGTGACCTTCTTCCCTCGTGCTTCAAGGGGCCAGGGGATGAAAGACTGAACAGGTTACTGATCCGGGATGAGGATCAGTATGCTCAGCTCTTCGCCGGCGTGACAGGGGCGAAGGCCGTTGGCGAATCCTCAGCCTTCTACCTCTGCTTTCCTGGTACGGCAGAGCGGATTGCGCAAGCGGTTCCCGATGCGAGGATCATCATGATCTTGCGTGAGCCGGCGGACCGAGCCTACAGCGCCTACACGTTTCTGGTTGGTCGGGAGACCTTAGGGTTTGAGGAGGGCCTGAGCCGGGAGGAAGAACGCAAGCAACAAGGCTTTGAGCCTATGTGGTGGTACAAAGAACTGGGCCTGTATTACGGGCAGGTCAAGCATTACCTGGAGGTGTTCGGAACACAGCGGGTAAAAGTGCTGTTGTACGATGAGCTTTTCGCCAATCCAGGGCGAACGCTGCACGATGTCTTTACTTTCCTGGGGGTGAAGGAAGACATAGTCATCGATACTTCCGTGCGCTATAACGTTGCGGGAGCCCCGAAGTCGCCGAGGCTCTATGCTCTGCTGGACCATTTCATCTACACCCCCAGCCCCTTGGAGAAAGGTATCAAGTCTCTGGTGCCCCAACACCTGCGCACAGCGTGGGCCAGTAAGGCTATAGGCACGTTCACACGGCCCGTTCCTATGCATCCGCAGATACATGCACAGCTCAAGGCGTACTTTGCAGAGGATGTGGGGAAGCTGGAGGATTTGCTACACCGGGACTTGCTCTGCTGGCACTATCAGGAGCCCAGCATTGCGCAAAAGCTGTAACGGGGGACTATACAGGAAAGAAAGTGAGGTCCAGGAATGCCAACCGAGCCCAGCCCGCTGCGTGTGCTGCTGGTGGCCGCACGCTACTTCCCCTCCATGGGAGGTCTTGAGACGCATATCTACGAGGTGGGACGGCGTTTGGCGCAGGCGGGCGTCGAGGTCACGGTCCTGGCGACGGACGTGAGCGGTCGGCTCCCTGCCGTTGAGGAGTCGGAGGGCATACGCATTCGCCGGGTGCGCGCGTGGCCGGCCAACAAGGACTATTACTTCGCGCCAGGCATCTATCGCGTCATCACTCGTGGTCGGTGGGACCTTGTCCACTGTCAGGGGTATCATAACCTGGTACCACCACTGGCGATGCTTGCTGCGTGGCGAGCCAGTATTCCGTTCGTTCTGACCTTCCACAGCGGCGGAGACGTGTCGCGCTTGCGCAAGGCACTGCGTGGGCTGCATTGGACGATGCTGCGCCCGCTCTTGTCGCGCGCACGGAAATTAATCGCCGTTTCAGAATTCGAGGCTGGTTTCTTTCGAGAGCGGCTGCGGCTGCCGGCCGAGCGCTTCGTGGTCATCCCCAATGGAGCTTATCTCCCCGAGGTGATGGAGCCACCAGGAAGCACAACAGGCGAGGTAGAAGATGCCCCTCTCATTGTCTCAGTTGGTCGGCTTGAGCGATACAAGGGGCATCAGCGGGTGATCGCAGCCGTGCCAAAGCTGCTGGAACTTGTTCCAGATGCGCGAGTGCGCATCGTGGGCGTGGGTCCGTACGCGTCAACCCTGCAGAAGCTGGCGAGGAGGCTTGGTGTTGCCGAGCATGTAAAAATCCAGGCAGTGCCACCAGGGGACCGGGGCGGCATGGCTGCGCTGCTTGCACGAGCCGACCTCGTGACGCTACTCAGTGAGTATGAGTCCCAGGGTATCGCTGTTATGGAGGCGCTCACTCTCGGGCGTCCGGTGCTCGTCGCCGGTACTTCCGCGTTGCAGGAGCTTGCCGAGCGCGGCCTTGCACGCGCGATCCCCCTTGAGAGCACCCCGGAAGAAGTGGCAGCGGCAGTGGCCAGCCAACTGCGCCACCAGAGGCTGGCGCAGAACGTCGCATTGCCAACGTGGGATGCTTGTGCTGCCAGTCTTTTAGCCCTCTATGAGGTCATCGCACGGAGGGTACCATGCGCGTCCTGATGCTTTCACAGTTCTACCCGCCCATTATTGGAGGGGGAGCGATACACGCCCGGTCCCTCGGCATCGAGCTTGTTTCGCGTGGGCACGACGTAGCCGTTGTCACACTGTGGCACCAGGGTCAAGCGGAATTCGAGCTGGACCGGGGTGTGCGGGTGTATCGAGTTCGCTCCTCGATGCGGAGAGCGCCGTGGCTCTTCGGCGACGAGGGGCGGCAGTACGCCCCGCCGTTTCCCGATCCAGAGGTAATGCTGGCGCTGCGCCGCATCATTCTGCACGAACAACCCGAGATCGTGCATGCCCACAACTGGCTCGTGTACTCGTTTCTACCACTGAAAGCCTGGAGCGGGGCCCGGCTCATCGTGACCTTGCACAGTTATGATCTGGTGTGTGCGAAGACGACACTTCTGTATCAAGGCTCAAGCTGTGATGGGCCTGGATTTACAAAGTGCCTCGGCTGTGCTGCCGAGTCCTACGGCCTGGCAAAGGGGATACCCACTGTTCTGAGTCACTGGGTGATGGACCTGATCAGGCGAGGTGCCGTTGACATGTTCCTGCCAGTGAGCCAGCCAGCAGCAGTTGGCAATGGCCTGGTTGGCAGTCGACTGCCGTTCCAGGTCATTCCCAACTTCCTGCCCAGCGAAGCCGGTGTGCCAGAAGGTGATATTGAGCCCTATCTTGCGCAGCTACCCTCCGAAGATTACCTCCTCTTCGCCGGCGCTTTGAGCCGGCAGAAGGGAGTGGATGTGCTGCTGCGTGCATACGCGGGTCTTCCCAAGGCTCCCCCTCTCGTCCTCATCGGGTATCCCACGCCGGAGTGGTCGATTCTGAGTGTGGATTGTCCTGACAACGTCTTTGTCCTGAAGGCCTGGCCGCGCTATGCAATCATGGAGGCGTGGCGTCGTAGCATGCTGGCACTGGCTCCCTCAGTGGTGCCTGAGACCTTTGGCATGGTGGTGATGGAGGCAATGTCGACCGGGCGCCCGGTCATCGCCTCTCGTATTGGTGGCCTGATCGACCTTGTTGCTGACGGCGAGACCGGTTTCCTGGTCCAGCCGGGTGATTCATTAGCTCTACAGCAGGCCATCGAGCGGCTGCTGGCGGACCCCGATCTTCGCAGGCGTATGGGACAAGCCGCGCTGCGCAAAGTCGTTGAGTTTCAGGCGAGCACAGTTGTGCCGCGCATTGAGCAAGTATATGAGGAACTCTTGCAAAAAGTAAATCTTTCTCAGAGGACTGGCCTACGTGATGACAGCGTAGGTGCCAGCGAGGCGTAGTGTGCTGTTGTTAGAAATACAACGTTTTGAGGGAGGTATGACGGTTGATAATCTTACTCAGTTAAGCATAACTTTCTTCATAGTGAGCAGGTAGCGAAGGCAAAAAACTTATGAATATAACAGTAGATGGCGGGAATCCTTCTGATAATTTAATTTGTCCTCGATGCAGTACTTCAATACCGCCACACGCAATATTCTGTGGTTCTTGTGGTATGCCAATCAACAAAAAGAAGAAAAACGAGGAAGAGGAAGTACACACTGAAAATGATGACGACGATGCACAAGAGCAGGAAGCTGATGAGACTGTGCGCCTCCCATCGCTCTCGCAAGCACATTTGAAAGGGTTGCAATCGTACCGGTCGCTCAAGAACGATGGAAGAACTGAACAGACCTATAAAAGTAGTTCGCTATCTCAATATGTAGAAGCTCCAGCATTTATAGGTATGAAGCTGATCAGTGATGAGGCTCCTGAGTCTCCGCTGGTGTCCAACAATAACTCAGTCGTTACCAGATCGACATCCGATGCGTGGGGATGGCTGCCGGTACTGGGCCTGACAAGCGCTATTGGAGTGTTCCTGGTGGCGCTAGCAGGCTATGCGGGGCGTGTCGCATCACAGCGGGCCGACCTGCTGTTTTGGCTCGGCCTGTTCGTGCTTTTCTTGCCAATCGCGCTGCGCCTTCTCTCACCAAATCCGGCACGGCGGGAACGCATCGCTCTTCTCCTTATGCTAGGAAGTGCGCTCTACCTCTTCCGAAACTTAGAATACCCGCTTTCTTTTGCGTACAATGACGAATTTATCCACTGGCGAGAAGCACAAGATCTCGCTATGAGCGGGCATCTCTTTGGCGCAAACCCGCTCTTACTAATTGGTCCCTTTTATCCCGGACTGGAGATTCTCACAAACGCCCTGAGCAGTTTGACGGGCCTCTCTATTTTTGTCTCGGGGATGATCGTGCTCGGCGTGGCGGGGCTTGTGCTTGTGCTGGCACTCTACCTGTTCTACGAATACCTCAGCGGTTCGGCACGGCTGGCAGGGATCGCCACGCTGCTCTATGCCGCTAACCCAAATTTTTTCGGCAATACGGGGTTCGCCTATGAGTCTCTAGCCGTACCGCTCGCGGCGTTCGTTTTGTTTGCCATCGTCCGCCGGAGCTATGCACCTGCGGGTCGCCGTAGAGGTCTGACGCTGGCGATCTGGCTCGGACTTGCAGCGGTAGTGATCACACACCATGTGACGTCGTATGTGCTTGTAGCGTTTCTCCTTCTCTGGACGGCGTTGTTCCTCCTTTCCCGTATGGTGGCATTTTTTCAGCACAGGCGCGATCAGAAAGTTCAGGCTGGCCCTGGTGGAGCGGCAGTTGTTGGCTTAGTGCTGTGTTTCGTCTGGCTGACATACACCAGGTATTTAGCAGTTGGCTACCTGCGTCCATACTTTATAAGCACGGTGACTCAGTTCATACACGTACTCGCCAGTGAGAGCGCACCCCGGCAATTGTTTCATGACGGTTCAGGGTTCGTGGAGCCTCTCTGGGAGCGCGCGACGGCGTTCGCTTCAGTAGGATTAATTTCGCTGGGACTGCTGTTTGGGCTGTTCCAAATCTGGCGACATTACCGTGCCAATGCAGTCGCCCTTGCATTAGCTATCGGAGCACTCGCATACCCGGCCAGCCAGGTGCTCCGCCTCGTTCCGGCTGGAACGACTACCGGGGCGCGGACACAAGCATATGTGTTTGTATCGGTTGCATTTGTCCTGGCCGCCGGAGTCACGCATTTCTGGTTGTCCCGTGTGCCGAAGTGGAGGTATTCAGCAGCGGTCGTGGGAGCGCTAGTTATCATATTCGCCGGTGGATGGATCACGGCTACCGCACCCCTGTGGTGGCGTTTACCAGGTCCATATCTGCCAGCTGCTGATCATCGTTCAATAGATTCGGAGAGTGTGGCTGCAGCGCAGTGGGCACGCTCGTATCTCGGGCCTGGACACCGGGTGATCAGCGATTCAGTCAATACGGTACTCTTGGCAACGTATGGGAACGAGCGGGTTGTAACGACTGCGTACGATAACATCATAGTATCATTGGTGTTTCTCTCTCCGCACTTTGATGCTAGCGTAGAACGCGTTCTACGGCGGGGTGATATTCAGTACATCGTTGTCGATCGTCGATTCAGCACTGGATTGCCGCGCAGGGGATACTACTATGACGAAGCGGAGCCTGACCGTCTGATGTATACCAGGCCAATTGATCCAGCGGTGCTTGCGAAATTTGATGGCGTGAAGAATGTGAGCCGGATCTACGATAGCGGCGATATCGTGATCTATGACGTAGAAGCCATCACAAGCACGCCATCGGCCACCTCTACGCCGAAACCCTCATGCACATTCGCGCCACCGACTGCTGTATCACCCTCCTATCCAAAGGTAGCCAGACTCTATACCGGTACCATTTACGATATACCAACCGACCTGACTGCAAAAATGTCCCTCACGGGCATTCAACAACAGCAGGGGAACCTCTGTGGCTCATTCACCGGACTTAATGAAACCGGTACTTTCAAGGGGAGCATTACTACTGACAATCACATTCAATTCGTAGTTAGGGACCAGGCAGGACAAATACTTCTCATTTTTGATGGGTTTATGCAACCAGACGGCACCCTTAGCGGAAGCTATTGCCATCCTGTGGCAGGAAAATGTAGCGACTATGGTATTTGGAGTCTTCCCCCTGGGACATAAGGAGAGATAGATGATAGGAGAACTCGATAATGAACCATCGATCAACTGATATCTTCGCGGTGGTCGCGACCACTATTGTCGCCGCCGTTTTAGCATTGCTGGTGCCACCGGACATTGTGTTTATCCGAATCTTGACGTTGCCGCTTGTGCTTGTGTTGCCGGGCTATGCGCTAACAGCTGCGCTGTTCCCCAACCACTCGCTCGGAGTTGCGGAGCGCCTCGTATTTAGCCTGGATCTGAGCCTGGCGGTTGTGATATTGGGTGGGCTTGCACTCAACTGGACGCCGTTTGGCTTGCGCGCAAGCTCGTGGGCGGTGCTCTTAGCTGGCATTACGCTCGCTGCCAGTGCTGTGGCGCTCGTACGCCGGCGAGGACAAAGCATGTCTGCCCCAGGATGGTTGAGAGCCGGGAATTTTGGCTTCACTTTTCGCCAGGGGCTGCTGCTGGGCCTGGCTGCGCTTATAGTCTGCGGAGCGGTAGCCGTGTCGATCATCGGAGCGGAACGGCAATCCTATGCGGGATTTACCCAACTCTGGATTCTACCGGCAGGCGGAGCCAACGCAGAGAAGGCTGTTAGCCTTGGCGTGAGCAACATGGAGTCGGCAGCTATGGAGTACCGTCTCGCTGTTACTATGGATGGCAAGGTAGTCAAGGAGTGGCCTTCTATTGATCTCAATCCGAACGAGAAATGGGAAGCCACACTCGTGCTAACGCCAACCGGATCTGCCGGTATTGCAGGAGTGGAGGCGGATCTCTACCGTGTGGAGGCTCCCACGACGATATATCGCCATGTTGTACTATGGCTTGGCACATGAGGGGAAGCGGTGCGGTCACAGGCGTCTAAGAGGTTGTATGCGCCGCCGCAGGGCGACGGAGAAAACGGAAGCGAGTACTATGAATTTCGACGAACGAGCCATGCGGAGCCCCTGGCCATTGGCGCGCGCGCTGGCGCAGCGCGCGCGCAGCGATTCTCTGCTACGCAACAGCATCTTCATCATGGGTACGAATGTTGTTACAGCATCATTTGGGTACCTCTTTTGGATCGTGGCAGCCCATACCTACTCGACCTATGATGTCGGCCTGGGATCGGCACTTATCTCGGCCATGTCCTTGGCCTCGACCCTCGCTACCCTGGGTATGGACGCCACGCTGGTGCAGACGCTACCTCGCCGTGAAGCGGGCCACGCATGGTCACTCACGCTGAATGCCGGCCTGGCTACCGGTATCCTGGCTGGCTTGCTTACCGGGGCCATTGCGGTAGTGACTCTTCCGCTCTTCTCACACCAGTTCGCTCTCGTTGAGCACAATGCTATCTACGCCCTGGCCTTCATAGCCGGTGTGCCGCTCATGACCGTTTCCGTGCTGCTGGATCAGGCCTTCGTGGCAGAGCGCGCTGCGAACAATATGCTCGTGCGGAATGCGGCTGTTGCGGTCCTCAAGATTCTGCTGCTGGCGCTGCCAGTTGTGCTACTGGCCCGGGTGGGCGCACTGGGTATCCTCTTATCAGGGGTCGTGGCTATGGCAGTTATGCTGATCGGAGGGCTGCTGCTGCTGCTACCACGTCTGGGACGAGCCTATTGCCTGGCAGCACGCGGCATTGTGGGGCAAGTACACTCGATGTTTTCATCACTTGTAGGAAATCATTTCATCAACCTCGGCGGCGGGTTATCGCAGTACCTCTTGCCGGTGTTCGTGGCGGTTCGGCTATCGCCAACCGATAATGCCTACTTCTACACTACAGGGAGGCTGAGCAGCTTCTTCTTCATGATGTCATCAGCGGTGGCAGTGTCGCTGTTCGCCGAAGGATCGCATGCGGCGGACGATCTGCCGCGCAAAGTACGTGCTGCCGCCGCGATCAGCGGCATGCTGTTAGGCCCGGCGATGCTGGTCTGCTTTTTGGGCGGGCGTTACATCCTGTTGGTGTTTGGGCCAGGCTATGCTCAACACGGCCTGACGCTGTTGATGATTTACGCCGCCTCAGCAGTGCCTGACGCAATCACCAATATCTACGTGAGTGTGCTACGCGTGCAGAGGCGCCTGCGCTTCGCTGCGTTGCTCCAACTGAGTATGGCAGCGCTCACCCTGGCTCTAGCATGGATATGGCTCCCGCTGCTGGGCATTGCAGGGGTGGGTTGGGCCTGGTTGATCGCTCAGGTAGCCGGAAGCCTGGTAGCAGGAGTAGACGTTATCCGCATTCGCCATCATCGACGTGGGATCGGTGGATCGGCCTTCGATTCAGGTCGTGCAGAGACGGAAGACTCAGATCAAGAACTATCCGGGGAGGTGAAGCAGTAATGACAGACAAGGGGCCGCTACGTATATGCGTTGTTGGTGCGGGAACGCGCTTTCTGGGCGGGATTAGCTACTATACACTCCACCTTGTGAAGGCGCTGGCCCGCTCCCACGAGGTCTCGGTGATTTTGATGCGCCAGTTGTTGCCGACCCGCTTTTACCCCGGGCGAGAGCGGGTGGGTGCAAACCTGACTCGGCTGGAATATGACCCGACGGTAAGAGTCTTTGACGGGGTGGATTGGTACTGGCTGCCCAGCATGCTGCGGGCTCTGGTGTTTCTCATGCGGGAGCGCCCAGGCGCTGTTGTGTTCCAGTGGTGGAGCGGGACAGTGCTGCATTCGTATCTCCTGCTTGCTGTGGTAGCCCGGCTGCTGGGAGCGCGAGTGGTGATTGAGTTCCACGAGGTGCTCGATCCAGGGGAGGCAAGGCTATCGCTGGTACAGGCCTATGTGCGCCTCGTTGCACCCGTTCATGGTGCGCCTGGCGCATGGTTTTGTCATCCACTCTGAATGCGATAGAAAACTGTTGCAGGGGCATTATAACCTGGGGCAACGTCCTGTCGCGCTGATTGCCCATGGCCCATATAACCATTACCAGTTGGCCACCGAGGGACAGGGACATCGAATCGCGCCGGCAGCATGCTGCAATCTCCTGTTTTTTGGCCTGATTCGGCCGTATAAAGGGCTCGAAGATCTCATCAGGGCGTTCGATGCGCTGCCAGAGAACGAGATCGTCAAATACTGGCTCACTATCGTTGGCGAGACCTGGGAAGGATGTACCATGCCGACAAGCCTCATCGACCGAAGCCGGTACCGCAATCGGATCACGTTTGTCAACCGCTATGTATCCGATGCGGAGGTGGCAGAATTTTTTGCCGGGGCAGATGCCGCGGTATTTCCCTACCACCGGTCATCAGCGAGCGGGCCGCTACACATTGCGATGAGCTATGGATTGCCGGTAGTGGTAACGCGCGTCGGTGGCTTGATCGAGGCGGTGGCTGGCTATGAAGGTACCATCAGGGTACCACCCGGAGATCCTGCTGCGCTTCGAAGCGCATTACTGGAGGTAGCGAAGCTCCATGGGAAACGGTATAGTGATCCCCACTCGTGGGAGCACACCGCCACTCGCTACCACGAGCTATTTGATGCTCTCCGCTCGCTTTAGCAACATGCGATTGTTAGAGATGCTCTACGCATATCTACCCATAAAGCCTACGAGGAAATACCCACTAAAAACCCTCGTACTTTTAGTGTTCTCCATATCAACTGCATATGTTAGAGTATTGTCATCCTGACCTATTGCTGGATGCGGTGAGATCTCAACCAGGCCCCAGGACTGATAGGCTACGCCCTCCTTCCACGAAGTAGCGAGGCCTGGATCTATATTTTACCATGATCCGTTTGATGGTGAGACGTTTAGCACGGATGCTTTGTTTGGATCAGATGCGCATTTGGAGTATTGAGCATGATAAAATTCATGGCCTCACATCGTCGACAGCAAGAGAAAGTGAGTGCCTACTTCCAGTCCATGTCGTCGTACTGGACGGACATCTACGCTAGTGGTAGCGTGCAGGGTAAAGTCTACCGGGAGCGCCAGGCAGCGGCGCTCGCCTGGATTGACAGCCTCGCCCTTGTACCAGGCTCCAAAGTACTCGAGATCGGCTGCGGCGCAGGCTTCCTCTCGGTCGCGCTGGCCCAGCGTGGGTTGCGCGTTCAGGCCATCGACCCTGCTGAGGCGATGGTCGAGCTGGCGCGGCGGCATGCGGTGGAGTCGGGGACCGCCGAACTGCTCTCTTTGGCGGTGGGGGATGTTTCTGCGCTAACCTTCGAAGATGGCTGCTTCGACCTCGTGATTGCTATCGGCGTTATTCCCTGGCTCGAGCAACCGGAGTCGGCGATCCAGGAGATGGCTCGCGTGACCAGGCCGGGTGGTCATATCATCCTCACGGCCGATAACCGGGCGGGGCTGGTCGTGCTTCTCGATCCCTGGTACAATCCGGTGCTCAGGCCGCTCAGGCTGCTCGTGAAGGGTGCACGCGCCCGGCTGAGACCTCATCTCCCGTCGTCGGGCGCACCAGAAGCGACCTTCCACTCCCGCCGCTTCATCGACGAAGCCCTGGCGAGCGCCGGACTCGTCAAGACCAGCGGCAAGACGCTCGGGTTCGGGCCGTTCACCTTCCTCTACCATAGACTCCTGCCGGAAGCGCTAGGTCTCCCGCTCCATCAGTGGCTGCAGCGCCTTGCCGATCGCGGCGTGCCCGTACTCCGCTCCACCGGCGTGTCCTACCTTGTGCGGGCCAGGAAGTTGGACTCACTGCCGCTCGAGCAATCAACGAGCGCCACCGAGGAGGCGGTGAGCACCGCACGCAGTCAGCATCAGCCCTCTAAGGGGCCCTTGACTGAGGGAAGCAGGGTGTCTAGTGGGGTAGGAGGCGGTGAGGCCATGCACGACGAGCGACAAGTCCATGGCGCTAACACGAGCGAGTTCATTGCCTCACATCGTCGACAGCAAGAGAAAGTGAATGCCTACTTTCGGTCTCAATCGTCCTACTGGAAGGAGGTCTATGCCAGTGGGGGTGTGGCGGGTAAAGTCTACCGGGAGCGCCAGGCTGCGGCGCTCGCTTGGATCGAGAGTCTGGGCCTTATGCCGGGATCTAGTGTGCTAGAGATCGGCTGCGGCGCTGGCTTCCTCTCGGTCGCGCTGGCCCAGCGTGGGCTGCGCGTTCAGGCCATCGACCCTGCCGAGGCGATGGTCGAGCTGGCGCGGCGGCATGCGGTGGAGTCGGGGACCGCCGAGCTGCTCTCTGTGGATCTTGGCGATGTCTGTGCCCTGGCCTTCGAAGATGGCTGCTTCGACCTCGTGGTTGCTATCGGCGTTATGGCTTATCTCAAGCAACCGGAGTCGGCGATCCAGGAGATGGCTCGCGTGATCAGGCTCATGTCATGCTCACGGCTGGCAACCGGGCGGGGCTGGTCAATCTTCTCGAGCCCTGGTATAATCCGGTGCTCAGGCCCTTCACATCGCTCGTGAAGGGTGCGCTCGTGCGGTTTGGGCTTCGCCCCTGGTCACCGAATAAGGCATTGCACTCCCACCGCTTCATCGACGAAGCTCTGGTGAGCGCAGGACTCGTCAAGACCAGCGGCAAAACGCTCGGGTTCGGGCCGTTCACCTTCCTCCACCATAGACTCCTGCCGGAAGCGCTGGGTCTCGCGCTCCAGCACCGATTGCAGCGCCTCGCCGATCGAGATGTGCCTGTGCTCCGCTCCATGGGTACGTCCTACCTTGTGCTAGCCAGGAAGCCCCCCCTTGCTGGTCCTTTGGACGCAAGCCTGAGAGGCTTGCCTTCGAGGCTAGAGAAGCACTTCGACTAAGAAAAGGAGGATTCATTGATGCGTGTGGTTAGAAACGCTGGAAGAGAACTCAGTACTCAGCAGTATCTGCGCTTGATAGGTGTTGCGGAGTTGCCTGCGCTGACAAGCCCGTTTGATCCTGGCTACGACCCGGTTGCGGTCGAAAGCCATCTCGAGCAGAGTGCTCATCTCATGGCTTCTCTCAAGATCTCGATGGCGTGCTGGATGATCGCCGATGAAACGGCGACCCGACGCAAGATTGCTGTGGCGCGGGCACACAATGTGCCGACGGTCACAGGAGGAGGACCCTTCGAGATAGCCGTGGCCCAGGGGCAGCTCGAGGCCTACCTCGACCTGTGTGCAGGTCTCGGCGTCACTCGCATCGAGTGCGGAGAGGGCTTTACTGAACTGTCTCAAAAGCCACGGGCGATTGTGCAGGTGATTCACGAGCGGGGACTCGAAGTCCAATACGAGATGGGCAAGAAACACGAGGGGCCTTTCACCGAAGAGTCACTTAAGGAAGCCATCGCACGCGGCCATGCCTGGCTTGATGCTGGAGCCGTGCAGGTTGTGGTCGAGGCTCGTGAGAGTGCACGCGGGGTGGGGATGTTTGATAGTGAAGGAAAGCTCAACCCTGCTTATGCGGATCGTTTCGCTGAAGAATTCGGGTTTGATGTTGCCATATTCGAGGCCCCCAACAAGCCAAGCCAGTTTGCCCTGCTGGAGCATTTTGGAAACCAAGTCCGTCTTTGCAATGTGCGCCTGGAGGAGCTACTGCGAGTCGAGATCTTCCGGCGCGGTCTCCATTCGGACGCTTTCGCCAAGCCTAACCTGCGGCCTGCTCGTCCGGGTCTCGAAATAGGGAGATAGGAGTTTGACATGCGGAAGACGGTAGTGATCGACTGCTTCCCCGAAAACCTGCAGAACTACAAGAAAGGCTACGCGATTGTGGCGGTCGATGTCATTCGGGCGACAACGACAGCCATAACCGGCGTCGCTCTGGGTCGCAGGTGCTTTCCAGCCCCCACACTCGAGGCAGCAGTTCCGCTCGCCGCGAGATTGCCCAATCCTCTCCTCGTGGGAGAACTCGGCGGAAGTATGCCATATGGCTTCGACATGAACAACAGCCCAGCCGATTTGGAAGCCAGGACTGACATTCATCGCCCCATGCTCCTCCTCTCTACCTCTGGTACGAGGCTTATCTGTGGAGCTGCAGAGGGGCAGGCAATGTATGTTGCCTGCCTGCGAAACTACAACACACAGATCGCCTACCTGGCCACTCACCACGCAGCAGTCGCCGTAATCGGTGCCGGATCTCGAGGTGAGTTCCGCGAGGAGGATCAAC
>WNFM01293327.1_pt2 | contig 15212 bp, 15 predicted proteins | sample 5400271 | NCBI WGS metagenome assembly WNFM01 (sample SAMN13153352, study PRJNA577476) | soil metagenome | isolation source: 60 cm saprolite on Douglas fir-dominated hillslope | place: USA:California | collected 2013-09-17
GAATACCGGCACGAGGTAGAACGACGCCGAGGCGATCGAAGCCGGCACCTGCCGGAGCCCCGTGAGGTAGAACCAGTACGCGACCGCGTAGTAGAGGACACCCGACAGGACGGCGCTCGCGAGCCCGCCCGACGTGAGGCCGGCGATGCCCGGATCTCGCCCGAGCAGCCCGAGCGTCAGGAGCATCGCGAGCGCCAGGCCAAGGGCGTACACCTGCTGGGCAAGCACGACCTGGGCGGTCGAGTCGGAGCCCGCAATCGAGCTCCGAACGACGATCGTGTAGACGGCGCAGCAGACCACCCCCGCGATCGTCAGGAGCACGCCCAGGGTTGAGGCGGACAGCGCCGGCTGGGCGACGGCCACGAGGGCCGCGATCGCGACGCCCGACAGGAAGAGGACGTCGAGCCCGACCCGCTCGCGTAGCAGGATCGCCGCGAGGACGAGGATCAGGAGGGGCTCGAGGGCCCACAGGAGGACCGAGAGGCTGACCGTGATCGAGGAGAGACCAAGCAGGCTGAGTCCGTAGGCCGCGCCTGGGTTCAGGAGTCCGAGGCGGCCGAGGATCGCCGGCGTCGACCGATCCCGGAGCGGCAGGCCCCGCCAGCGCATGAGTCCCCCGAGGACCAGCACGGACGAGCCGAGCTGGATGGCCAGCAGGGTGAATGCCGGGACTTCCGAGACCGCACGCTTCGCAACGACGGTCCCGAATCCCCAGGCAGCGGCGGCCAGGATCAGCGAGACGGCTGCCCGCCGGCCCGGCATCGTCGAGTCAGTTCGGCGTGAGGAGCGGCCGCCCGACCGCCGCCTTCGACAACGTCAGGTCGGCCACTGGCACGAGGCCACCCGGCACGAGGCCGCGGGCGATCCCACCGAGGCGCTCGATGAGGTCGGGCGAGACGCGGTAGACGATGTTCGAGCCACGTCGCTCGGAGACGACGGCGCCGGCCTCGCGGAGCACCCGCAGGTGGTGGGAGACGGTCGGCTGCGATACGGCGCAGCAGTCGGTCAGGTCGCAGGCGCAGACCTCCGAGGAGCCGGCCAGCTCGCGCAGGATCTCGAGGCGGGTCGGGTCGGCGAGGGCGGCGAGGAGGCGGACGTCGGGGTCGAGTGGACGGGTCAGGGTGCGAGTCGCGGTTCGGTTCATGCGCACACTCTAATCGATCGTCGTCGATATTGACAAGGGTCTATATGTACGGTATATTGACGTTGATCGATACGAAAGCGAGGTTCAACCCATGATGGATCCGAAGACAGCGGTCTGGCTCGCCGGGCGACTCGAACCGCACATGGATCGTGATGCCGAGCAGCTGGCCGCGTTGCGAGACGCGAGCACTGGCAGCTCGACCCGGTACCAGTCTCCCGTCGAGCGCGTCCAGGCGTTCTTCGGCCGGTCCCAGGCGCCTTCCAGCGCCAACTGCGACTGCACCGAATAGGGCCCGTCGCCCCAACCGTCCCCTGATCCCCTCCGACTCCCCTACTCGGAGGAAGGAGGTGAGTGCGATGGTCCAGGCTGACTGCCCGTGTGGCGACGACTGCGGCTGCTGCTGCTGAACCACACCTCATCTGAACGCCCGTCCCGGGACTCCCGGGGCGGGCGTTCGCTTGTCCGCGAGGTCAGGCGTCGAGCGCGGTGCCCTCGACGCACATCGCCCCGACACCGAGCCCGGAGAGGCGCTCGAACGTCGCCCGGCGTCGAACCGTGAAAGCCGCCAGGGCGAGCCCGGCGCCGAGAGTCCACTCCGCCGAACGGGGGTCGATGGCGTGCCACTCCGCAGAGATTCCCACGCAGCCCAGGTCGGCGGCTCGAGCGACGGTTGCCGGCGAGAGGTCGTGGGAGTTGAGCCACCGTGGCCACCCGGGCCGGGCCTCGGCGAGCGCCCGGACGATCCCCGCTTCGAACGATGACACGACCACGCGGCGCAATCCGCCATCGGCCACACCACGTGCCCCCTCGATGAGGTTCAGACACGTCGCATTGGGGGGTTCCTTGAGCTCGATGTCGAGGAACGCCGCAGGCCCGGCGGCGATGAGGACGCTCTCGAGCGTCGGAACCCCGAGGGCCCCGAGCTCGGTCGTGGTCAGGTCGGCGGCGTCGATGGCGATGCCCTGGACGCGGGCGAGCGTCGGGTCATGGAGGACGATCGGGACCCCATCGAGGGCGTAGCGGACGTCGAACTCGAGGCCGTCGCACGTCGGGAGTCGAAGCGCCGCGACCATCGCCGGGAGGCTGTTCTCGGGCGCGCGCCGCCAGTCGCCCCGATGCGCCAGTCGCAGCGCGGTCACGCGCCGATACGGAGCTGGGCTATGAGCCCGAAGTGGTCCGAGGGGTAGAGCGTCGGGTCGTCGACTGCGGGCCGGTCGAACGCGAGCCGACACGACTCGACCTCGATGGAGCCGCGCACCCAGATGTAGTCGAGGCAGCCGGGCTCGCCGTCGGTGTCCATCGCCGGCGCCTGGATCCCGGACGGCCACGTGACCGCCGGCTCGGCGCCGTTCGCGGTGAATTGGGCCGACCTGAAGCCGGCGCCGGTCATGATCCGGTACGTCGCCTCGACCGGCTCGGCGTTGAAGTCGCCGACAACGACGAGCGGAGCGGGCGCGGCACGATCCTCGAGCCAGGCGACGAGCGCCGAGGCCTGCTCGGCCCGAGTCCCTTCGTCCTCGACCGTGTGGTGCAGGTGGGTCACGACGAAGGTCCAGCCGGGTCCATCGCCGGTCGCGATTCGGAGGCGGAGCGCGGACCGGTTGAAACCGAGCTCAAGCCGCTCGTCGCCGCCCGAGCCCAGCTCCTCGCGGACAAGGGCCGAGTTGCCGTACTCGGGCCGCCCGGCCCAACCCCGGTGGGCCACGTACCGACCCTCGCCGGCGGCACCGATGAGCCGGTCCTGCTGGAGCGGATACACGACTTCCTGGAGCCCGATGACGTCGGGCTGGAGGGCGGCCATGTCGGCGAAGACGAGCGGCGCCCGCTCCCACCAGCGATCCGCGAGATTGCGGAGGTTGAGGGTCGCGATCGTGAGGCTGGTCATGGGATCCCCCGGGTCGTGGCAGCGACCGCCGGCGGCGTGGCCGCGACCGGAATCGGGATCGTGAAGGTGAAGGTCGAGCCCTCGCCTTCCGCGGAGTCAACGCGAATCGCGCCCCCGTGGCCCTCGACGATGTGGCGGGGAAACGTTCGAAGATCCGACCCTGGTCCGACGGCGGGATCCCGATCCCCCGGTCGGCCACCCAGGCGGCGAGCTGCTCCCCTTCGCGCCGGACCCCGACCGTGACCTCGGTGCCCTGGCCGCTGAACTTCACCGCGTTGTGGATGAGGTTCGCGAAGACCTGCCCGAGCCGGGCGGCCTCGCCCCGAACAGCAGGCAAGTCTGGCGAGACGTCGACCCGGAGCGTGATCCCCTGGCGCTCGGCGAACGGGCGCAGCCGGTCGGTCGACTCCGTGGCTACGGCGTCGAGGTCGACCTCGTCGAGATGGAGCTGCCGACCGCCGCTCTCGATCCGGGCGAGGTCGAGCAGCTCCGAGACCATCTGGGCGATGTTGCCTGTCTCGATCTCGAGCTTGCCGATTCGCTCGCGCATCTTCGCGGGTACCGCGTCGCCCGCCGTCTCGGCGTCGCGCGCCAGCGTCTCGGCCAGGAGACCGACGGTCGTGATCGGTGTCCGGAGCTCATGCGAGAGGTTGTCGATGAACTCGGCCCGGATTCGCTGCAGCCGCCGCAGCTCGGCAACATCCTCGAGGACGAGCCAGACGCCGAGGATCGGCGAGCGTCGTGCCCGGACCACGAACGCCGCGCCCTCGTCGCCGCCCATCGCGACCTCGCCGACCGCCGCGCCCTCATCGCGCGCCCGGCGCGCGATCGCCTCGATCCGGTGGTCGCCAAGCGCCTCCATCGCGGTGCGGCCGACCATCGTGCCCGGCTCGCGGTCGATGAAGACGTGGGCCGCGGTGTTCGCGACTTCGACCTCGAGGTCGTCGGTCAGTCGGACGATCCCGACGCCGACGAGGTCCGCCAGGTAGCCGAGGTCGCGGAGGCGCTGTTCGAGGGCCAGCTCGGCGACCTCCGCTCGGCGTCGCAGCCGGCCGACGCGGTCGCTCAGGTCCTCGTCCGACGGTCATCGAGCGCCCGACCCCGGGTGATCGCCACGCCCGCCGTGATCGCAAAGGCGACCGCGAGAACCGCGACGAACGCAATGACGATGCCGTCCACACGGCGAGGATCGCACACTCCCTCAGGCGTCTGCGGCTACCCTTTCGGACGTGCGACTCAACCTGATCCCCCGCGAGGAACGGTTCTTCGACCTCTTCGCCGAGGACGCCGCAAACGTCCTCGCCGCGGCCCGCCTCCTCGAGGCCATGCTCCGGACCTACGACGCGCCGGAAGAGCGTGCGAGGGAGATCAGGGACGCCGAGCACCGGGGCGACGAGATCAGCCACGACATCGGGCACCGCCTCGAGCGAACGTTCGTCACGCCGTTCGACCGCGAGGACATCCATGGCCTGATCAGCGCCCTCGACGACGTGCTCGACCTCATCGAGGAGGCCGCGGACACGTTCGTGCTGTACCGCATCGAGGCCCCGACCGCGGTCGCGGTCCAGCAGGCTGCGATCGTCGTCAAGCAGTGCGAGCAGCTCCACGACGCGCTCCTCCACTTGCGCGGATTCAAGGGCCTCGAGCCCCGCTGGATCGAGGTCCACAGGCTCGAGAACGAGGGCGACCAGCTCGCCCGCCAGGCGATCGCCGACCTCTTCTCCGGCGGCGGCGATCCGGTCGGGATCATCAAATGGAAGGAGATCTACGCGCTCCTCGAGTCGGCGATCGACAAGTGCGAGGACGTCGCGAACATCATCGAGCGAATCACGATCAAGCACGCCTGACCGTACCGCTCTGGACCGCTCGGTCGTCCGGGCCTACTCTCCCGCCATGGCAACCAACCGGCTCGACGCGCTCCTCGGCGAGGGCCCGATCCTCGCCGACGGCGCGATGGGCACGAACCTGTTCGCCGAAGGCCTTCAGTTCGGCGACCCGCCCGAGGTCTGGAACCTGAGCCATCCCGAGATCGTTCGGCGGATCCACCGCGGCTACATCGACGCGGGCTCTCGAATCCTCATGACGAACACGTTCGGCGGCAACCGCAAGCGGCTCGCCCTCCATGGTCATGAGCACCGGGTCGACGAGCTGAATCGCACGGCCGCGATCCTTCTTCGATCCGAGGTCGACGCGGCCGGCGTCAACGCCGCCGGCTGGAAGCCCCTCGTGGCCGGCGACATTGGCCCGAGCGGCGAGATCATGGCCCCGATCGGGACGCTCGATGAGGCCGATGCGATCGACGTCTTCGCCGAGCAGGCGGCTGCCCTCGTCGCCGGCGGCGTCGATCTCATCTGGATCGAGACGATGTCCGATCTCGGCGAGATCAAGGCGGCGATCGACGGGGTCCGCCGCGTCGCGCCCGAGATCCCGCTCATCACGACGATGACCTTCGACACCCGCGGCTTCACGATGATGGGGGTCTCGCCCGAGCGAGCCGCGAAGGCGCTGATCGCGTGGGGCGCCGACGCGATCGGCGGGAACTGTGGCAATGGCCCCGACGAGTTGATCCCGGTCTCGTTGCGAAGTCGAACGCCGGGATGCCCGAGCTCGTTGACATGCGGGCGGTGTACCGCTCCGATCCGGACGACTTCGCCGACCACGTCGTCCGGATGCGGCAGGCCGGCGCCTCGATCGTGGGTGGCTGCTGCGGGACGACCCCGGCCCACCTCGCGGCCATTGCCAAGCGAGTCGCGATCCGCCGGGTGGCCTGACGTGTTCGACAAGATGAAGCAGGCCGCCAAGGAGGCCGGAGCGGCGGCCGGCCGAGCCGCCGCCGCGGCGACCGACAAAGCCGGTGAGGCTGCCGCGGCAGGCATCGAGAAGGCAGCAATCGTGGCCCGCGATCCGGCGAATCAGGCCAGGGCGAAAATCGTCGCGAGGGATGCCGCGAAGGGAGCCGCGCACGGTGCCGGCAAGGCTGCGGGGGGCGCGGGCCGTCTTGCGAAGACCGCGCTCGACAAGCTGAACCCGTCGACGCTCGCCGCCATCGTCATCAAGGCGACATCGATCCAGGAACAAGCGAATCGATCGCTCCGGAAGAGCAAATCGCTCTATCGAATCGGCGGCATCGAGATTGGTGCCGCGTTCCCGCCGAGCATCTCGTTCCAGATCGTCCGGGCGGCCGAGCTGGAGCTCGAGGAGGAGGCCGAGGAGGATATGGCCGCCGAAGAGGCAGCCGAGGGCGGCGCGCCGGACGACGCCGACTCGACCGAGGATTCGGCCGTCGCCGACGGCCAGTAGCGGCGGGACTCAGGCCGGAGGTAACCCTCGACGGTCTCGACCGGGACCGTGCTCCGCTCGCCGGTGGCCCGGTTCGTGATCTCGACGCCGCCCGCCGCGATCGAACGTGGGCTCACCGTGAGGATCCATGGCATCCCGAGCAGCTCCGCGTCGGTGAACTTCACGCCCGGCGACTCGTCACGGTCGTCATACAGGATGTCGCGGTCGGCATCGGCCGCGAGCGCATGGAGCCGCTCGGCGAGCTCGACTACGGCCGGGTCGCGGCTCGCGCCGATCGTCACCAGGTGGGCCGCGTAGGGCGCGACCTCCGCGGGCCAGACGATGCCCTTTTCGTCGTGATGTGCCTCGACGACGCACGCCAGGTTCCTGCCGACACCAATCCCGTAGGAGCCCATGACGATCGGGTGGCGCTCGCCATCCTCGCCGAGGTAATACGCCCCGAGGGTTGTCGAGAAGTCCGTCCCGAGCTTGAAGATGTTGCCGACCTCGATCCCCTTCTTCAGGGTGAGCGGCGAACCACAGGTCACGCAGGCATCGCCCTCGCGGGCGCTCGTGATCTCGGCCACGACGTCCGGGGTGTAGTCCCGCGGGACGTTCACGTTCCTGATGTGCCAGCCGACCCGGTTCGCCCCGGCCACGAGGTTCGGCGAGCGGAGGACGAGCTCGTCGACGACGACAACCGAATCGGTCGCACCGATCGGCGAGCCGTAGCCGGCCTCCATCCCGCGAGCCTTGATCTCCTCGAGGTTGGCCGGCCGGAGCCCACCGATCGCCTTGATCGCGTTCGTCAGCTTCGTCTCGTTCACGTCGTAGTCGCCGCGGACGATCGCGACGACGAATCGGCCATCGCCGGTCATGAAGAACGCCGCCTTGGCGGTCTTGCTCCGCGGCACCTCGAGGAAGGTGGCGAGGGCATCGATCGTCGTCGCGCCAGGCGTCTCGACGTCCTCCATCGGGAGTGCCGGCTCCGCGGGCGGATCGGGCTTGCGGGTCTCAGCGATCTGCTGGTTCTCGGCGTAGCCGCACTGGTCGCACAGGACGAGGGTGTCCTCGCCGTATTCGTTGAGGACCATGAACTCGTGCGCGCCGGAGCCGCCCATGATCCCGACGTCGGCGCCGACGGCGATCGCGTCGAGGCCGAGGCGCTTGAAGATCCGCTCATACAGCCTCGTCGATGTCGCAGCTGTAGGCGTCCTTCATGACGAACTCGCGGACGCGGATCAGGCCGCCGCGCGAGCGCGGCTCGTCGCGGAACTTCGTCTGGAAGTGGTAGACCATCATCGGCAGCTGGCGGTAGCTCTGGACGATGTCCGCGAGGAGCGAAGCGACGACCTCTTCGTGGGTCATCGCGAGGACCATGTCGCGCTCGCCGCGGTCCTTGAACCGGACGAGCTCGGGCCCGATCTTGAAGTAGCGGCCGCTCTGCTTCCAGAGCTCCGCGGGATGGACGACCGGCATCTCCATCTCCTGGGCGCCGATCCGGTCCTGCTCCTCGCGCACGATCTGCTCGACCCGCTTGCTCGCGCGGAAGCCCAGGGGCAGCAACGAGTAGATCCCGGATCCGAGCTGTCGCAGGTACCCCGCCCGGAGCAGCAGGCGATGCGACGGCATCTCGGCCTCGACCGGGTCGTCGCGGAGGCTCGTGAAGAACAGCTCGCTGAGGCGCATGGGACTGCGAAGGATAGCGGCGCGGGCGCGAGCGCACACCACTGACGGCCAGCGGTTAGCCTTCCGCTGTGCCCGCCGGTTTCACCCTGTTGCTTCTGGCCGTGCTGGTGCTGGCCGTTTCGTTCGACTACGTCAACGGCTTCCACGACACCGCGAACGCCATCGCCACATCGGTCTCCACTCGGGCCTTGCGGCCCTACCAGGCGATCCTCATGTCGGCGACTGCGAACTTCCTCGGCGCACTCGCCGGTACGGCCGTCGCGAAGTTCGTCGCGGCCGGGATCGTCACGATCCCGGGAGGGGACGCGGGTCAGATCATCGTGGCGTCGGCGCTCGTCGGCGCGATCGCCTGGAACCTGATCACGTGGCGGGCTGGCATCCCGTCCTCGTCGAGCCACGCCCTGATCGGCGGGATCATCGGCGCGACGATCGCGGCGATCGGCACCGGCGGCTTGAAGGTCGATGGAATCATCGGCAAGGTCATCGTGCCGCTCGTCGGCTCGCCGATCCTCGGGATCAGCATCGGCTTCGGTCTGATGGTCGTGCTGCTGAACGTGTTCAGGAACAGCCATCCGCAGCGGATCAATGAGCGCTTCCGGCGGCTGCAGGTCCTCTCCGCGGCCTACATGGCGTTCAGCCACGGCTCGAACGACGCCCAGAAGACGATGGGCGTCATGACCCTCGCCCTCGTGGCGGCGGGCATCATCCCGGAGCCCGTCGTGCCGCTCTGGATCATCCTCATTGCCGCGTCGGCGATCTCGCTCGGGACCGCGGGCGGCGGCTGGCGGATCATCCGGACGATGGGCCAGAAGGTCGTGAAGCTCGACCCCGTCCACGGCTTCGCCGCCGAGACCACTGCGGCGACGATCATCCTCGGGGCCTCGACCCTCGGGATCCCGGTCTCGACGACCCACGTCATCTCGACGGCGATCATGGGGGTCGGCTCGAGCGACCGGTTCTCGGCGGTGCGCTGGGGCGTCGCCGGCGACATCGTGATTGCTTGGATCCTGACCCTCCCCGCCTCAGGCGCGATGGCCTGGATCGCCTGGGAGGTCCTCAGCCGGCTCCTGTGATGGGAACGGCGATCAGGCCGCGGCCGCTCCCGGGCGACGGAGGACGTAGCCCACGCCGCGCACGGTCTGGATGAGCGCTGGCGAGCCCGGGTCCGGTTCGATCGCCGCCCGAAGCCAATGGACGTGGACGTCGACCGTCCGCGTCTCCCCCGCGTAGTCGTAGCCCCAAACCTGTTCGAGGAGCTGGTCCCTCGTCACCACCTGGCCGGGGTGCCGGAGCAGGAACGCCAGGAGCTCGAAGACCTTCGGCTTCACCGGGATCTCGTGACCGTCACGGATGATCCGGTGGCCCGCGATGTCGATGCGCACTCCGCCGAGCTCGACCGTCGGCGGGAGCTGACCTGACGCGAGCGAGTCGCCCCGCCGGAAGATCGCCCGGATCCGGGCGGTCAGCTCGCGAAGGCTGAACGGCTTCGTAACGTAGTCGTCGGCGCCGAGCTCGAGCCCGACAACCTTGTCGACCTCGGCGCCCCGAGCGGTGAGCATGACGATCGGGACCGCCGACTCGGTCCGGATGATCCGGCAGACCTCGATCCCGGAGAGCTCCGGGAGCATGAGGTCCAACAAGACGAGGTCGGGCGGCTCGGCGCGGAACAGGGAGAGCGCCGCTGCCCCGTCCGCCGCGGTGGTGACGCGGAACCCCTCGCCTTCGAGGGCCTCGGCGAGGGTTTCCCGGAGCGTCGGCTCGTCTTCGACGACGAGGATCGTGCGGGCCACGCTTCCGAGGATACGGATCCCTGTTAACAGACGATTGGCCGGCGACTACTTCCGCGGCGAATCCATGTAGTACTCCGTGAACGACAGGCACTTGCCGTCGGCGTCGAACTTCAGCAGGTAGGCGTTGTGGTAGGCCCGCACGACCTCGGCCCGGGTCGCGTCCTTCCAGTACGTCGTCGTCCCGACTGCGACGGCCACGTTGTCGTCGACGGCGTACGGCGCGTACGCCGCCTCGAAGGTACCCGGGGCGTCCGCTTTGCTCGAATCACCGTTCGGTGCCACCCAATCCTTCACGATCGCCTCGCGCCCGACGATCGGCACTCCCCACGGCTGGTAGCGGTACTCGGCGCCCTCGTTGAACAGCTCGCCGATCGCAGCCTCGTCGTAGCTGTGCCAGCAGGCGACATAGCGGTCGAGCCAGCCCTGGACGTCGTCGTGGTTCACGCGGCAGCGCCTCCGAGTGCCGTGATGGCCGCGGCCATGCGAGCGAGGACCCGATCTCGACCGAGCGCGACCAGCGAGTCGAACAATGGGGGCGTCGCCGTGCGGCCCGTCACCGCGACGCGGATCGCCATGAAGAGATCACCGGCCTTCCAGCCGCGGGCCTCCGCGAGCGCTCGCAGCGGCGGCTCGAGCTCGTCGGCCTCGAACGTCACGCGCCCGACGTCCTCGATTGCGGCTCGAGCGGCAGTGAGCCCGTCGAGGGTGGTTGCCGCGTCCCAGCGCTTCGGCACGAGCAGCTCCGCATCGGGCTCTAGCTTCTCCACCCAGAGGAACCCGGCCAGGTCCGTGATCGCGTCGAGCGTGGGCAGCCGGTCCTGGACGATCGGCAGCAGCGCGATCAGCTCGTCGGCGGTCGGGACGCGGTCGATCCGGCGCGCCTCGAGCGCGGCCTCGAGGAACGGTTCGAGCCGGTCGACGAGATCCGTCGGCTCGAGCCGACGAATCCACTGCCCGTTCAGCCACTCGAGCCGCTCGCGGTCGAAGACCGCTCCGCCGCTGTGGACGTGCTCGAGGCTGAACCTCGACTGGAGCTCCTCGAGCCCGAGGATCTCCTCCTCGGTCCCGGTCGACCAGCCGAGCAGCGCGAGGTAGTTGACGAGCGCCTCGCGGATGAACCCCTGGGCGATGTAGTCCGAGATGGCGGTCTGGCTCTTGCGCTTGCTCATCTTCGTGCGGTCGGGGTTCAGGATCAGCGGCAGGTGGGCGAAGGCCGGAAGGGTGTGACCGAGAGCCTGGAACAGGAGGATGTGCTTCGGCGTGTTCGAGATGTGGTCCTCGCCCCGGATGATGTGGGTCATCTCCATGTCGGCGTCGTCGACGACGACCACGAAGTGGTAAAGCGGCGTGCCATTGCTTCGGACGATCACGAAGTCGCCGCCCAGGTTCGACGTATCGATCTCGACGTCGCCGCGGACCAGGTCGTGCCACTTGACCGGGCCGGGCGGCACCCTGAAGCGGAGCGCGCCGCGAAGGCCGGAAGCCTCCCGGGCCGCGCGCTCCGCCGCGGTGAGATTCGTGCACCGACCGACATATCGGGGCGGCTCGTGGGCGGCCTCGTGGGCCTTCCGATCGGCCTCGAGCTCGTCGGGCGTGCAGTAGCACGGGTACGCGAGGTCGCGGGCGAGCAGGTCGGCCGCTGCCGCGGCGTGGCGTTCGTTGCGAAGCGACTGGCGATAGGGCGCATACGGCCCGCGATCGCCGTCGCCGCTGACCTCGGGTCCCTCGTCCCAGTCAATCCCGAGGTCGTGCAAGCCCTCGAGGATGTCCCGCTCGAAGGCGACCGTATCGCGGGCCGCATCGGTGTCCTCGAGGCGGAGGACGAAGGCGCCGCCGGTCGCGCGGGCGAACAGCAGGTTGAAGAGCGCCGTTCGCGCCGTCCCGATGTGAAGCGGTCCGGTCGGGCTCGGGGCGATGCGGGCGCGGGTCTCGTTCACCGCGGAATTGTCGCTGGAACGCGGTGGAAGAGCGCCGGATCGGCATCGCCGAGGAGGACCCTGACGAGGGCCGCGGGCCGAAGGCCGAGCGTCGCCCGGCCGATCGGGCCCTCCAGGGTCAACGAGTCGAGCGATTCGGAGCGGGCGAGGATCGTGACCGGGGCGCCCGGACGGAGGCCGCGCGCTTCGAGGTAGGAGAGGAGTGCCGCGTCCTCCTCCGCCTCCTCGGTGATCCGATAGATGGTGACGCGAGTGCCGGAAGGGACCTCCGAGAGGCGTTGCCCCGCCGGCCGGCGGCGGGCTGTCTCCTGGTCGATCGGGTTGCCGTGGGGGCAGGTCTCGGGGTGGCCGAGGAGCTCCTCGAGGCGGGCTTCGACGCGTGGCGAGATCGCCGCCTGGAGGCGCTCTGCCTCGACGTCCGACTCGGCCCAGCCGAGACCGACGATCTCGGTCAGCAACCATTCGCACAGGGCGTGCCTTCGGAAGATCGCGTCGGCCGCGGCCCGGCCCGCGGCCGAGAGCTGGAGCTCACGGTTCTCGGCGAGGGTTACGAGGCCATCGCTCGCGAGGCGTCGGAACATCTCGCTCGCGGCCTGCGTACTCACGCCAAGGTGCCGGCCGATCTGGGCCGCGGTGACTTTCGAGCCGTCGCCAGCCATGACCCGAAGCGCGAGCAGGTACTCCTGGACGGCCCGCGACAGGTCGCTCGCGGATCGGCGCGCCAACGGACTGCTCAAGCGCCGGCCGTCGTCGGCCGGTTCCGCGCGGATTCGACGATCGCAACGGTGACGCCGGCGACCCACACGACCAGGAGCAGGGCCTGGAGGAACGCAGGAGCTCCGTCGATCGCGCTTGCTCCGAACGCCAGGAAGAACGCCGTTACCGGCAGGAGGGCGAGGACGACCGCGAGCGATCCGACCGCGAGGACCCGGGCGAGCGAAGGGACGAGCAGGAGCAGCCCGAGGACGATGGCCTGGGCAAGCCACGGCAGGAGCGGCTCGATGCCGCCGCACGTTGCCGCATAGGTGGCGCAACCTGTCAGCTGCCCGATGACCGCGGCGCTCGCCAGGCCGATCGGGGCCCAGGCGAGAAGCGCGTAACCAAGCCTCCGGACCGGATCACGCGGCTCAGCGTCGAGAAGACGCGCGAGCGGCGCGAGCGGCGCGGCGCTGCTGCCTGCCTCGTCGCGTGTGCGTGGAGTGGCTCGCCGGGCATCGCGTGGCGGGGTGGCCCAGGCCCGAGCCGCTGCTCCGCCATCGGTCGCCGCGGGGCGACCGCCAGGCGCGCTCGTCGCAGCGGATGGCTCGGACGCGACGTCCACGGGGTCAGCGCCTTCTCCCGTTGTCGTCGAGCGGCGGCGTGCCCGCGACTGGTATTCCGGCCCGTGCTTGCGAGGATCCGCGTACTCGCGTGGGTTGACCCGCCAGTACTCGCCGCTCGTCGGGCCGTACCACGAGGCGCCGGCCCATGTCGTGTCGGTCGATTCGCGGGCCTCGTCGTAGCTCGTCGAGCCGAGCGTCGCCTTGCGAGTCGATCGGCGCTTCGGGCCGGCGCCGGGCTTCGTCTCCGCTCCGGCCGGCCGTGACGAGCGCGTCGAACGCGCCCTGGTCCTCCGAGCCTGCTCGCGCGCGGTGCGGGCCTTCGCTGGATCGGCCCGCCAGGGCTCGGGTCCGGCTGGCGCCCCGTTCGAGCCGCCTGGCCCGCTCGCGCCCGACCCCGACGATCGTTTCCCGGGGTTCGCCGTCGTCAGGTGCTCGTACGCCTCCTGGATCGCGAGGAAGCGCGGCAGCGCCCCCGGGCCGGCCGAGTCCGGATGGAACGCCTTCGCCAGCCGGCGATACGCGCGCTTCACCTCGGCCGGCGTCGCTTCGGGCTCGAGGCCGAGCGTCAGATAGGGGTCGATCGCCATCTGGCTCAGCGGATGAGCTCGCCGATGGGCGCGAGATCGAACGACGGGATCGCCTCCGCGGCGATGTTGCCGTGGGGATCGAGCGCGAGGGGTCGGTGGTAGCGGCCGAGAACGCGGAGCGCCTGGGGGTCCAGCGCGCCTGCCTGGCGAAGGGCCTCGATAAACGCCGCCGAGCCCGCGCGGTCGAAGCCGTCGCCATCCTCGATCTTCAACGCGAGCCCGGTCGCAGCCGCGGACTGATTCGCGCCACGGGGTCCCGGCAGGATGCCGATCGCCCGGAGCGCCTCGGCTCCACCCTTCGCCACGGCCCGCCCGGGGATCGCCTTCATGACCGAGGTGTCCAGCCGGTCATGCGTACCGCCGACGAGGTCGGGGTGAGCGAGCATCACGGAGCGGATCGTCGAGTAGTGCCCGGCAAGCCTCGAGCGCGGGTCGTCAGAGGGGATGGCCTCGGGGTCGGCCAGCATCGCGTAGGCCCAGGCGATCTCTCGGAGCGCGAACGCGTAGGTCGGGATACCGCACTGGTCGGTCCCCGTCACGAGCCGAGTCGGGCTCGTCCGAAACGCCCGGGCGACGACGTCCCGCAGTGCGAGCTGCGTCGGGTGGTCCGCCAGCCAGTAGCCCTCGGTCGACCAGCCGGCCATCTTGCACATCAGCAGGAAGACCGAATGCTGGCCCGAGCACATGTGCCGGATCGGGCCGGGTCGCTCCCCGTCGCGGGCCAGACGCGTCGCCGTCAGAGCGTCGAGCGGCATCCCGACGATCCCCGTCGCCAGCGCGTTCTGGCTGATCCCGGTGCGCCGATACAGGGCGTGGAGGGTTCGGACGTGGAGGTCCTCGCCGGAGTGGCTGCTCGTCATGATCGCGAGCTCCGCCGGCTCGAGCCCGAACTCCCGTTCGCCGCCGGCCTCGAGCAGGGCCACGAGCCCGAACGGCTTCACGGCGGACCGGAGGTTGACGATGACCTCCGGATCGCCGATGGCCCGGACGACCCGGCCGGACAGATCGACCTCGACGATGTCGCCCCGGTGGACGCTCTCCTCGACGCCGTTCCGGACCTGCCGGACCAGCACCGGCGACGCGCTTCGGCGGGGCCGCGGCGCGGCGGCTCGGCGACGCCGGGAGAGGGCTGGGGCGCTCATGTGGCGATGCTAGGATGCGCCGCGCAATGACGCTCCATGTCTCCGAACATCCGGCGGTCAAGCACAAGCTCCGGATTCTTCGCGACGAGACGACCGAGCCGAAGAAGTTCCGCGAGATCGTGCGGGAGCTGTCGTGGCTCCTCGGCTACGAGGCCCTCGCCGACGCCCGCCTTCGGGCCCGCGACGTGAAGACCCCGATCGAGATGACCGCGGCACAGGAGCTCGGCGATCGGATCGGGCTCGTGCCGATCCTGCGAGCCGGCCTCGGGATGGTCGACGCGATGCTCGAGCTCATGCCGACCGCCGAGGTCTGGCACTTGGGCCTATTCCGCGACGAGCACACCCTCCGACCGGTCGAGTACTACAACAAGCTCCCCGATTCGGCCTCGGTCGACCTGTGCCTGATCCTCGACCCGATGCTCGCCACCGGCGGGAGC
>WNFM01140574.1_pt1 | contig 15209 bp, 15 predicted proteins | sample 5400271 | NCBI WGS metagenome assembly WNFM01 (sample SAMN13153352, study PRJNA577476) | soil metagenome | isolation source: 60 cm saprolite on Douglas fir-dominated hillslope | place: USA:California | collected 2013-09-17
TGGCCCTCAATCATGGCACTTCCCTTTGATTTTCCGCGATCGCCCCTTCGTCATGCTCAGGCGCAAGGGATATCAAGGGCGGAGCCCTTGGCTAGTTAGATCTGCCCGAGATTATGCGGAGGCAGCGCTTTAGCGCTAAAGCGCGATCGTTCCCCAAAATCGCGCGTTGCTTTTGCACATTTCTCTTGAAGTATAGCACTATAAATTATAGTTTATGGAACTAGTGGGGCGATTGTGCGTATCTTCAAAACCAAAACACTCGCCAAGTTTGCGCGACAGAACAACATTAGCGACGCCAGCCTCGTGAGTGCCGTCGAAAGAGCCGTTGGCGGGGTGATTGATGCCGACCTTGGCGGCCACGTCATCAAACAACGGGTAGCTAGGCCGGGGCAGGGCAAAAGAGGTGGCTTTAGAATGCTGATCGGATTCCGGTCAGACCTCGCCATCTTTCTGTTCGGGTTCGCTAAAAATGAGCGGGAAAATATTGACGACGGTCAATTGAAGACTCTGCGTGAGATCGTCGCGTCCTGGTTTGCCGCGAATGACAAGAAGATCGCACAAGCCCTGAAGGACGGAATTTTGATCGAGGTGCAACATGGCAACGAAAACAAGAAAGACCAAGGCAAAGACTAGTCGGTTGACCCAGGAGCTGCTGGAAACCGCGCGTGATATGCGCGCAAGCGGCATCATGCCGAACGCTGCCTATGAAAAAATCACCATGCGCCATTTGGGCGAAAAGTTCACAGCTCCCGTGGCCGTGAAACTTTCGCCCGAGGAAATTCGCGCGTTGCGGGTAGGGGCACGCCTGAGCCAGGCGGTGTTCGCTCACTTCTTGAATTTGACTGTGGGCTATGTTTCTCAGCTCGAACGCGGCGAAAAACGGCCGACCGGGGCAGCTCTTGCTTTGCTCAATGTCATCAAGCGCAAGGGTATCCAGGCTATCCTGTAAAGGGCTCGTTTGTGGTGAGGCACCAGCCGGCCGGAAGCTCTGGACAAGCCTCCGCATCCGGCTCAAATTTGACCTGGGAAAAATGAGCTTCGGCGACCCGCCGAAACTCACCGCATCGGACGCTCGCAGCAACGACGGGCGCCGCAAAAGGAAACAAACGGGAGCATCACATGGCCATTTCACGTCGTGACGTTTTATTGGGCAGCGCCGGCGTGCTCGGCACCGCAGCATTTTCACTGCCAAAACCCGCGATTGCCCAGTCGGAACCGATCAAGATCGGCTTCCTTGCCGCGATGACCGGGCCGAGCTCGGCGCCGACCATCGGCTTCAACCGAGGCGTGATCTTCGCGACCGATGCCATCAACGCCGCCGGCGGGGTCAAGGGCCGCAAGCTCGAAATCGTCACCCGCGACACCCAGGGCGATCCGACCAAGGCCGTGAATGCCACGCAGGAATTGATCAGCCAGGCCAAGGTCCACGCGATCTGGGGCCCGCTCAATTCGGGCGAGGCGCTGGCCACCACGCCGATCATGGCGCGCGCCAAGATCCCGAACATTCATCCATGTGTCGTGGAGAGCCTGATCGACCCCGCCAAGTTTCCCAATGCCTTCCGCATGGCGCCATCGAATAGCCAGTGGGACGATGCCGTCCGCGGCTATTGCCTCACGATCCTCAAGGTGAAGAAGGTTGCGGTGATCGGTGACACCACGGGCTATGGCGTGACCGCAGTCGGCGCCTCGGTGGCGGCGTTCAAGAAGGACGGCGCCGATGTGGTTTATCAGGCCAACATCGATGCGACCCAACCCGACATGACGCCGGACCTGCTGCGCGCCAAAAATGCCGGTGCCGAAGCGATCGTGGTGTGGAGCGTCACCACCGGCATGGAAGCGCGGATGTTCAACACCCGCGCCGCCATGAACTGGGATGTGCCGTTCGTGGGCCATCCCTCGCTCGCCTCGGGCGAAATCGCCGGTCTGGTCGAGAAGCCCGCCAACTGGGAAAAGGTCTACGCCATAGGCTACAAGAGCGTCAGCTATGACAGCGCCGGCAAGCTGCCCGCCAAGACCCAGGACCTGGTCGATCGCCTGGCCAAGGCAAAGGTCGCGATGAACGATACGCTGTTGTGGTGGATCGCGGGCGGCATCGATGCCGTCGAGCTGTTCGCCAAGGGGATCGAAACCAGCGGTTCGACCGAGGCCCCGGGCATCATCGCCTACCTCAACTCGCTGTCGAAATATCCCGGCTATTTCGGCGACTATACGTTTACGCCGACCCAGCATAATGGCTATCCGACCGACGAAATCGTCATGTCGGAGGCTCGCTCGGCCAAGAACGGCACCTTCGCGCTGGCGCCCGGATACACTTAAGCGGCGGCGGAGAGCGCGGCCGATGTTCGCTTCCATCATCGCATCCGGTCTCGCGGCGGGCGCGATCTACGCGCTCGTCGGCGTCACCTATAACACCATGTTCTCGACCTCGCGGGTGATGAGTTTTACCGCCGGGCAGCTCGCGATGCTCGGCGGCGTGTTCGGCTCGATGTTCACGCTGAAATTAGGCATGCCGGTCGTCGTCGGTTTCGCGCTGACACTGATCGGATGTGCGCTGATCGGAATCATCACTGAATTCGTCGCGGTGCGGCCGGTGCTGAAAAGCCTCGACCAGCATCTCTACGTGCTCTCCACGCTGGCGCTGGCGCTGATGATCCAGCAGGTGGCGGCGATCAAATGGGGCACCGAGCCGCAGCCGTTTCCGCGCCTGATCGGGTTGGGCAGCGGCGTGTTCGACGAAAAATTCTGGCTGCCGGTCGTTGCCTGCGCCGTCACCATCATCGGCCTCGAATATCTCTATCGCCGCACGCTGGTCGGCCGCGCCTTCCTCGCCATCGCCGAGGATAATTTCGCCGCGCGTGCGCTCGGCCTGCCCGAGCGCAATCTGCGGGTCGCGAGCTATGCGCTCGCCGGCGTGATCGGCGGTGTTGCCGGGTTTTCCGGCGGCGAATTGCTGCTGGCGTTCTTCGCCAATGGCGCGTTGTTGAATTTCTACGGCTTCGTGCCGGTGGCGCTCGGCGGCCTCGGCAATAACCGCGGCGCCATCATCGGCGGCCTCGCGCTCGGCCTGTTCCAGCAGGCCGCGAATTTCCTGGTCGGCGGCATCTTCTCGTCGGTCGCCGTATTCACCCTGTTCATCGTGGTTCTGCTGGCGGCGCCGCAAGGCCTGTTCGGCGCGGCCACGGCGCGGAGGGTGTGATGACCGCGCTCACCGCGGCTCCCGCACGTAATGAGACGCGCGCTATTCGCGCCGTGCTGCCGCAGCTCGCGCCATTTCTCGGCATTTTTGCCCTCGCGATGATCCTGCCGTTCGTGAGCAACGACTACTGGGCGCTGATCGGCACAAGGGCCGCGATCTACTGGGTGCTGGTCTCCGGCCTCAACCTGATCGTCGGTTTCGCCGGACATCTCGCGATCGGCTATGTCGCGCTGCTGACGCTCGGCGCTTACACCACCAGCGTGCTGGTGGCCGGCAATGTGCTGCCGCCGGTGCCGGTGTTCGCCGCGCTGCCGATCGCTGCCATCGTCGGCGCCGTGTTCGGCGTCATCGTCGGCCTGCCGGCGCTGCGGTTGCGCACCTTCTATTTCGCGATGTCGACGCTCGGTTTTGCCACCATCGTCACCCAGATCGCGTTGGCCTGGCAGAGCGTCACCGGCGGCGGCATCGGCATATCGGGCCCGGAATTCCCGGCGCCGTTCAACACGGCGTGGGGCTTTTACTATCTCTGCATCGCCTTCGCTAGTCTCGCGACCTGGATCAGCGCCAATGTCGCACACAGCCGGTTCGGCCGCGCGCTGATCGCGGTCCGCGACGCCGAAGTCGCGGCCGAAGCAAGCGGCATTTCCAAGCCGCGCATGCTGATCGCGATCTTCCTGCTGGCGGGAGCGTTGGCAGCGATCGCCGGCGGGATGTTCGCAAGCCTGCAAACCTACATCACGCCGGACGCCTTCACCTTCGATCTGTCGGTCCTGTTCTTCATCGCGATCCTGATCGGCGGACGCGGTTCGATCCTGGGGCCGATGCTCGGCACCATTATCCTGACCATCCTGCCTGAGATGGTCGCTTCGCTCGCGGCATGGTCGACGTTCCTTTACGCCGTGCTGCTGCTCCTGATCGTGCTGGTGATGCCCGGCGGCATCGCGGCGCTGCTCGATTTCCGCAACCGACGTCCGCTCGCCTCGAACCGCGCCATCGTGCCCCGTCCCGCCGCGCTCGGCGATATCATGCGCAAGAGCGCGGGCGGCAGGGCGCTGCGCCTGCGCGGTATCGCGCTGAGTTTCGGCAATGTGCGCGCGATCGACGGCCTCGATCTCGACGTCAAGCCCGGCCAGATCCACGGCCTGATCGGTCCCAATGGCAGCGGCAAGACCACAACGCTTAACGTGATCTCCGGCTACTACGCCGCCAAGGCCGGGACGATGCAGTTGGGAGACGACGCGCTGCCGCCGGGCATGCCGACACTACGCGCCGTCGGCGGGATCGCTCGCACCTTCCAGACGCCGCGCCTGATCGGCGAGGCCTCGGTGCTGCAGAACGTCATGATCGGCGGCACCATCGAGGGACAGGCGACATTCACCGAGGCGCTGCTCTCATTGCCGCGAAGCCGGCGCGACGAGCGCATGCTTGCGGCCAAGGCCCGCGCGCTGCTGGGCGTGGTCGGGCTTGAAATGCTGGCCGATGTCCGCGCCGATCGGCTGCAGCACAGCGAACTGCGCTTCATCGAAATTGCCCGCGCGCTAATGCTGGATCCGGATTTTCTGCTGCTCGACGAACCCGCCGCTGGTCTCTCCAGCGACGAGATCGAGCGGCTGGCGGCGCTGATCAAAGCGATCAGTGCGCGCGGCGCCGGTGTGCTGCTGGTCGAGCATCACGCCGACCTGATCTTCGATATTTGTGATCAAGTCACCGTGCTCAATCTCGGCCGCACGCTCGCCGCCGGAACGCCGGCGGAAATTCGCGTCCACAAGGAGGTGGTCAGTGCTTACCTCGGCGGCTGAAGCTCTGCTCGAAGTCGCCGCGCTGGAGTCCGGCTACGGAAAAATCCGCGTGCTGCACGGCATCGATTTCGAGGTTGCCTCGGGCGAGGTGGTGGCGCTGCTCGGCCCCAACGGCGCCGGCAAGACCACCATGCTGCGCGCGCTATCCGGATTGCTGCCGGTGAATGCCGGACACGTGCGCTTCGGTGGCCGCGACATGACCAACGCCACGCCGCGCGAGGCCGCGCGCGCCGGCCTCGTGCATGTCATCGAAGGCCATCGCGTGTTCACGCAGATTTCCGTCACCGACAATCTTCTGCTGGCGGGCTACGACCTGCCGCGCCCCGAGCGCGTGGCGCGGGTCGAGGAAGCGTTGTCGTACTTTCCCGAGATCGCCGAGAAACGCCACGAGCGCGGCGGCGCGCTGAGCGGCGGGCAGCAGCAGATGTTGACGGTGGCGCAGGGACTGGTGCGCCGCCCGCGCCTGTTGATGCTCGACGAACCATCGGCCGGCCTGTCGCCGGTCCTGGTCGATCGCGTACTCAACGTCATCGCCAAGCTGCGCGATCAGGGCACCGCGGTACTGCTGGTCGAGCAGCTCTTGGAAAAGGCGCTCGCGGCCGCCGACCGCGTCTACGCGCTGGTGCAGGGGCACATCGTGCTGCAAGCGCCAACCGGCGAGGCTGATCTGCCGCAGCGGCTTGAGCACGCCTATTTCGGACATCAGAGCCACGCGGCGGTCGCTGGGTGACGATGGTTTCCCGCCCTTGCATGAGACTTCTGTTTGGTCCACCATTTGCGAACAAGCCCAAGCTGAACGGCCACAATATTTGGTGGCACAAGAAAAATACGCCGGGAGGAAGCACTATGAAGACCGCGCCTGTCAGCCGTCGCGTGTTGTTGAAATCGTCGACGGCCGCCGCCGCGTGGCTGGCTGTTTCGCCCGCAATCATCGGGCGCGCGCAAGCTGCCACGCTAAAACTCAAATGTTCATCGTCGCTTCCCAACGATCCCAAATATGCCAACGGCCGCGTCTATTATGACAATCTCGTCAAAAACCTGAAGGCGAACGGGCTCGGCGAACAGGTCGACGTCACGTTCTTCCCCGACAACCAGTTGGGTCAGGAAATCGACGTCATCAATTCCGTCAAACTGGGCGTGATCGACCTGATGGTGTCCGGCTCGTCGATCTCGGCCAATCTCGTTCCGCTGGTCGGCACATTTGACCTTGGCTATCTCTTCACCAGCTTTCCGCAGCAGACAAAAGCCTTTGACGCCGGCGCTGCCAAGCCGATCGAGGAGGCGCTGCTCAAGGGCGCCAATATCCGGATCATCTCCTGGGCCTATAATTTCGGCTCGCGCAGTGTGCTCGCGAAGAAGCCGGTGAAGACGCCGGAAGATCTCGCTGGCCTGAAGATCAGGACGCTGCCCAATCCTGTTATCACCGAATGTCTGCGCCTGATGGGCGCTGCCGCGACGCCGCTGGCGTTCGGGGAAATCTATACGGCTTTGCAGGCCGGCGTGCTCGACGGGCTCGAGCACGATCCGCCGACCATTCTCGCCAGCAAGTTCTTCGAGACGGCGAAGCACTATACGCTGACGCAGCATAACTTCTCTCCCCTCGCGACTTATTTCAGCGATGCCACCTTCAATCGGATGGACCCGAAACTGCGTGAAGGATTTCTCGACGCGGCGAAAAAGGCGGCTGCCGATACCCGTAGCCACGGCCTCGAGATGGAGAAAGAGGCGCTCACGGCTCTCGCGGACAAGGGCGTCACCATTGTCGAATGCGACAAGGAGGCCTTCCGCAAGCGCGTTCTCGTTCAGACCGACAATTTCGTAAAGGCGCGGCCTGAGGCAAAACCCGTAGTGGACACGATCCGCGCGACCCAGGCTTGAGGTAACGAACCCATGTCAGGCGCCGCGCCCTTGCCAAGCGGCGGTCACCGGATCACAGCGTCGCTGCTCGCGGTAAGTGACGCCATTGCCGCGATCCTGCTCGCAGCCGACCTCGTGGTCGTCGTCGGTTCGGTGCTGCTGCGCTTTCTCTTCAATGCCCCGGTCGAGTGGGCGGACGATGTGGCCCGTGGCCTCATGGTCGGATCGAGCTTTTTCGGTGCGGCCAGCGCCCTGGCCCGCAGCGAGAATGCCGGCGTGGCATTTTTCGTCGACAGGCTGCCGGCGGGAGTCCGGCGTGTTGTGGATTCCGTGGGTGCGTTGTTGATGACCGTGATCGCGTTCTATGTAGCGTACAACGCCCTAAAGCTCGGCGGTCTCACCACCGGACAGACCACCGGCGCAGGTCTGCCGCTGGAATTGACGTTCTATCCGATGGGCGTTGGCGCGCTGTTCATGACGATTTTCGCCGCCGAGCTGTTTTGTGCGCGTCCTGTTAGCGACATGATTGCGGGAGCGGTTGCGACCGCGGTGATCGTCGGCCTCTATCTGACGTTGGATTTTGTCGCTCCGGATTCGGTGCCGTCGTCGGGCACGCTGATGCTCGCGGGCTTTTTCATCACGCTGTTCGGCGGGTTGCCGATCGGCTTTGCGCTGGCGCTGGCGGCGCTGACCTTCATCTGGGTCGAGGGCACGCTGCCCGGCGTTATTTTCGCCCAGCAGATGGCGCGCGGCATCGACAATTTCGTGCTGCTCGCGATCCCCTTCTTCATCCTGGTCGGCTATCTGATGGAAGCGAACGGCATGTCGGTCCGCCTGATCGAGCTGCTGCAGCGGGCGGTTGGCCGTATGCGCGGCGGCCTCAATGTCGTCATGGTGACATCGATGGTGCTGTTCTCAGGCATCTCCGGCTCCAAGATGGCCGACGTTGCCGCGGTCGGGTCGGTGCTGATCCCGGCGGCCCGCCGTTCCAAACAAAACCCGGGCGGCGCGGTGGCGTTGCTGGCGGCCTCCGCCGTGATGGCGGAAACCATTCCGCCCTGCATCAATCTGATCATCCTGGGTTTCGTCGCCAATTTGTCGATCGGCGGCCTGTTCGTCGCGGGTCTGCTGCCGGCCGGGCTGATGGCGCTGGCGCTTATCGCGGTATCGATCATCTTCGGCAGGCCCCGCGCATCGCTGGAGGAAGCCGAACCGCGAACGCCGATGTCGGGCCTTTGGAGCGGCGCCATCGCCTCGTTCGGATTGATCTTCATGATCTTCGCGGGCTTCAAAAGTGGCTTTGCGACCGCGACGGAAATTTCGGCATTCGCGGCGGTCTATGCCATCGTCATCGGCAGTTTGGTTTTTCGCGAACTCAGTCTCAAAACAGCCGCGCACAGTTTCGTGCAGGCGGCGACACGCTCCGGGCTGGTGTTGTTTATCGTCGCCGCGGCGCAGTCACTCGCGTTCATCCTCACATTGCAGCAAGTACCACATGCGGTGGGTGAGCTGATGCTGTCGCTGTCGGGCACGCATGGCACCTGGCTGTTCATGCTGTTGTCGATCGCCGTGCTGATCGTGATGGGCTCGGTGCTCGAAGGCGCCGCGGCGCTGATCATCTTCGGGCCGCTCTTGCTGCCGGTTGCGACAAAACTCGGCATCGATCCCTTGCACTTCGGCGTGGTGCTGGTGATTTCGATGGGGATAGGCCTGTTCGCACCGCCGCTCGGGCTCGGGCTTTATGGGGCCTGCCTGATCGGCAAGGTGCCGATCGAACAGACGGTCAGGCCGATCATGGGCTATCTTGGCTTGCTGTTTTTGTGCCTGCTGATTATCGCCTTTGTGCCGGTCATCTCTACCGCGTTGCCGCGCGGGTTGGGTTACTGACGAGAAGGATCGCCGAAGTTGAAAGTTTTGTTGACCCATACGCCTCAGATGAGGCGCCAATATTATGGCGAGCGCAGCCTGAACGGCCTGCGAGCGCTAGCGCAAATCGTCTTGCATGAGGGCGACGACGCGCTGGATGCGTCCGGCCTGATCGAGGCGGCGCGCGATGTCGATATCATCGTGGCGGATCGTTTGACGGAAGGCCGGGGCGAGATTTTTCCGTATCTGCCAAAACTGCGCGCCTTCGTCCGTTGCGCGGTCGATATCCGCAATATCGACGTCGAAGCGGCGTCGGCGGCGGGCGTATTGGTGACGCGGGCCGGACCCGGCTTCGTGCAGTCGGTAGCGGAGCTCGCACTCGGCTTTCTGGTCGATCTGTCGCGCGGAATTTCGCGTGCGACGGCGGACTACCATGCGGGACGAATGCCGGAGGTCTTGATGGGGCGGCAGCTTGCCGGCAGCTCGATCGGCATCATCGGATTTGGCAGCATCGGCCGCTATCTCGCGCCGCTCGTGAGATCGCTGGGCATGACGGTTCTGGTTGCTGACCCCTTCGTGACAATTGCTGACGCCGACATCCAACATGTCTCTCTCGAGGATCTGCTCGAGCGTTCCGACTATGTCGTCTGCCTCGCCGTCGCCAACGAAAATACCGAAAATCTGATCGGGCAGGCGGCCCTGGCGCGGATGCGCCCGCACGCGTTCTTCATCAACCTGTCCCGCGGCAATCTCGTCGACGAGGCTGCGTTGACCGCGGCGCTGTGCGACAACCGCATTGCCGGAGCAGCGATAGATGTCGGCCGCGCCCGCGATCAGATGCCGACACCGGAGCTGGCACAATTGCGAAACGTCATCGCGACGCCGCATATCGGTGGCTTGACCCCGCCGGCGATCGAAAGCCAGTCGCTAGAGACGGTGCGTCAAGTCCAGGCAATAATTAATGGCGGGGTTCCACCGGGTGCCGTCAACGCCGATCGTTGGACGCGCCGTCTGTGAGCTATCTCACTTGTTCAGGCCAAGAGAAAGGTTATCCGGTATCCCGCCGTCTGCTATGGTCGGACGTGTTTTAGCGGGGACGATAGCTTTGTTGAGGTTTCCAATGAAAAGCCTGATCGCCGCGGTTCTTTGTTCCATCGGTTTCACCACTCTGGCTGCAGCCCAGACGCCGGTCGCCGTCGTCGAGGACGTGCAAGGCAAAGTCACCGGCGTCGAATTCATGGACTATGTCGCTCCCGGAAAGGTCATCAAGCTTGGGCCCGGCGGCACGGTCGTGCTCGGCTACATGAAATCCTGCTGGCGCGAAACCATCACGGGCATCGGAACCGTGATCGTGGGCGCCGAGGAGAGCATGGTCCATCTCGGCGACGTCAAGGCCGGCAAGGTGCAATGCGACTCGAACCATCCGCAATTGACCAGCCGCGAAGTCGGCGAAAGTGCTGCGACCGTCGTGCGCAGCATCGATGAAAAGCACCCGGCGTCGCCGCAGTTGACGCTCTACGGCCTGTCGCCATTGGTGCAGACCCCTGGTCGCGGCAAGCTGATCGTGGAAAGGATCGATCTGAAGGGCGAGCGTTATGCGGTGGATCTTACGCCTGCCTCCGTTGTGCACGGCAAGTTCTACGATTTTGCCAAGGCCGGCACGTCGCTGAAGCCGGGTGGCACCTATGCGGCAAGCCTGGGCTCGCAGCGCATTGTTTTCCTGGTCGATCGCCAGGCCGAACCCGGCCCGACCCCGATCATCGGCCGCCTGTTGCGTCTGGAATAGGCAAGCGAGTTCGATAGCCCGGACCCCGCCATGGGCAGCGTCGTCAGACGAGATGCAGCCGCGATCATTCTCGTCGCCCTGGCCTGCGGCTTGCTTTCCACGCTGCCGCCGTTCAGCCTGATCCATGGCTGGTCGATCGACGCGCTCACGGCGTTGCGCTGGCAGGTGTTCGGCGCGCGCCTTGATCCCGCCACCAAGCCGGTCGCGGTAATCGCGATCGATCAGGAGACCTACGAAACCTCGCCCTTCAAGGGGTCGCCGACCGTGACCTGGACCACCGAAATTGGCCGGGTATTGAACGCGGTCATCGATGGCGGAGCCAAAGTCGTGGGCTTCGACATCGTGTTCCCGTCGTCGATCGAATTATCCGAGATTCCGTTTGGCGAGGATTCGGTCGGAGCACGACTACGTGGCTTCGATCGGGCGTTCCTTCTGTCGCTGCGGAAGGCATCCGCTGCCGGTAAGGTGGTGCTGGGCGAAACCCTGCGCGGCGACCTGCCTACAGCCGGACAACAGATCGCGGTTGGCCGGCAGAAGAATATCCGCCCGCTCAATATCGTTACCGACCCCGACGACGTGGTGCGAAGGATACCATTGACGTTCCCGGGTGACGGCAAGCCAGTCCCCTCGATGGCGCTGGAGCTGGCATCGCGCGCACTCAATACCGAACCGGTGCTGGACGAAGACGGCGGCGTGACGCTTGCCGGCTATCGCATTCCGAGCGCAGTGCCAAATACCCTGACGCTGAATTTCGAAGGCGGTGCCAACGACCTCCAGACGTTTTCGTTCGCCGATCTGCGGGCCTGTGTCGAGCGCAACGACGTGGATTTCTTCCATCGCGAATTCGCCGACAAGATCGTCATTTTCGGCACTCTGCTCGATTCGGAAGACCGAAAATTCACCTCCAAGCGTCTTGCGACGGAGCTCGATGGTTCGCGCGCCCGGCGCTGCGCGCTGCCGGCGACGCCGCCGACCGCCGGGCAGTTCAAACGAACTTCGATTGCCGGCGTTTATATTCATGCCACCGCCGTGCAAAACTTGATGGCCCGGGACGCGGTGGTCGAATTGCCGGCGACCATGATCGCAATCGCCTTCGCGGCGCTGACCGCGCTTACGGCACGCATGCTGGCCCCTAGCACCGCCGCGCTCGCCTATCTTGGCATGGTTGCGATCTGGACCTCGTGCGCGACATTTGCCTTCACGCGGTCGCTGGCTTTGCCGCTGAGCGAGCCGTTTCTCGCTGGGCTCGCTTCGATGTTTGCGATTATCGCCTACCGCTTCGTTGTTACCGACAAAGGCGAGCGATTGTTGCGAAGGAGTTTTGCACTTTATCTCGCGCCGCAGGTGATCGACAAGATGCTGGCGTCCAACAAGCTGCCGGTGCTGGGCGGCGAAACCCGCGACGTCACCGTGTTCTTTTCGGACCTCGCCGGTTTTTCGTCGATCTCCGAGAAGCTGACGCCGGCGGAACTGGTGTCGCTGATGAACGAGTATCTTTCCGCCATGACCGACATCATCGAAAGCAAGGGCGGCTATATCGACAAATATATCGGCGATTCCATCGTCGCTGTGTTCGGCGCACCGGCCGACGACAGCGACCATGCCAGCAATGCCTCGCATGCCGCGCTCGGCTGCAGGACGCGTCTCGACGAGCTCAACGAAAATTCCGCCGCCTTTCTGGGCTACAAGGTGGCGCAGCGGATGGGGCTCAACTCCGGCGAGGCGCTGGTCGGCAATATCGGCTCGCGGCGGCGTTTTAACTATTCTGTGATGAGCGACGCGGTGAACGTCGCCTCAAGGCTCGAAGGCGCCAACAAATTTTACGGCACCTCCATTGCCGCCTCGGAAATGACGGTCGCGCTCACGGGATCGAAATTCGCTTGGCGCGAACTTGACGCCATCCGGGTGCAGGGACGCTCCACGCCGGTCAAGATCTATGAACTGCTCGCGGAGGCGGGGCAGGAGACGCCGCAGCAGGTGACGGCTGCCGCCGCCTATGCCGAGGGTCTTGCGCACTGGCGGGGGCGCGAATTCGACGCCGCAGCGCGATGTTTTGAGCGCGCCGCCGATTTCGACAAGCCATCAGCGTTGTTCCTCGGGCGCGCGAGGGCCTTCGGACAGCATCCGCCCGATACCGATTGGGAGGCGGTCACGACGCTCGAGGCAAAGTAGGCGACTGCGCGCCGGCCACGCCGGCGCATTGATGATTGAAATCGTACCCCGGCCAACTATGCTTAGTCGCCGGGGGCAGGGCGATGTGGTTGTTCGACAGGCGCAAGCGCAAGGAAGTCTGGGACGAAGATATCCAATGGCCGATCGGCGATATCGAGGCCGCCCACAAGATTCGCGACATCTGCCGCTCGGCGCTCGACAGTGCCGAGAAAGTAGCTGGCTTTGCCGGACCGCTGAACAACAAGAACAAATCCGAGGCCGAGCGCTACAAGCGCGCCACCAAGGCGGCGATGGAGATCGCCATCAAGATCTCGGACGATTTGTTGCGCGATTCCTCGGTGCGCCAGATCGTGACCTTGTGCGTGAAGGCCAACGATTTGAAGACGGCGCGGATACTGTTGCGAGCGATCCAGGCCCAGTCGATCCGGGAGGATGTGCTCAACGAGCATCCGATTTTGCGGCAATGAACAACCGGCTCAAGCAACATGAACATCGTTAGTCCGCAACAGCTGAAACTGAAGGTCGACAGCACGACCGATGTCTCCGCGCTGCTGCTCCACCCGCAAAAGGCGCGCGCCTGCTTTGTCTTTGCCCATGGCGCGGGGGCAGGGATGACCCACGAATTCATGGAGAAGGTTGCGGCCGGCCTCTGCGACCGCGGCATCGCGACGCTGCGCTATCAATTTCCGTACATGGAAAAGGGTAGCCGGCGGCCGGATGCGCCGGCTATCGCCCATGCCGCGGTGGGGGCTGCCGTCGCCGAGGCTGCGCGATGCTGCCCCGGGCTCGGCCTCGTGGCCGGGGGCAAATCGTTCGGCGGTCGCATGACCTCGCAGGCGCAGGCGATCGCGCCGCTCGCGGGCGTCCGCGGACTTGCGTTCCTGGGCTTTCCGCTGCATCCGGCGGACAAGCCATCGGAGACGCGGGCCAAGCACCTAGGCGATGTCCATATTCCCATGCTGTTCGTGCAGGGCACGCGCGACAAGCTTGCGCAGCCGCAGCTGCTCGAAGGCGTCATGAAGCGCCTGGGTCCATCGGCGTCGCTGCATCAGGTAGCGGAGGCGGATCATTCCTTTCATGTGCTGGCGCGCTCGGGAAGGAACGACGGCGACGTCATGCGCGAGATTGTCGCGAAACTATCGGACTGGATCGCTGCGACGGCGGGTCAATGAGCCACGCGATGCCTTATTCGAAGACCACGCCCATCCGGGTTCCCTTGCGCCACATGACGCGGCAGGGCCGATGCGATCCGTCGCCCGGCACGACCAACGTGAACGTCTCAGGGATCCCGATTTGGTTGACCACTTCCAGCGCCGCGCCGTGGTTCGAGAGGTTGCGAACCGCGCAATCGATCGCACCGCCGCCGAACTCGATCGTTCCGGCTTTCAAGACCCGCTGGCGTGGGTCGTGTCGCATTTCGGCCATCACACTGGCTCCGCGTTGCTGGGGTACCCGCCCTGGAGAAATAAACCCGGCCGGTTAATGACCGGCCCATCCGCGGGCGCCGTATGACTACGGGTTCGGCCGAGGGGAGGCATTTGCAGATTCCTGGCCCGATCAGACCGTTGCGACCGCGATCCTTGCCGGAGGAATGAGCCGACGGCTTCAGGCGAAATAAACCACGGCGCACGCTTCACCCGCATCGCTTGCCGCCTTTGATATTATGAAGGAAATATTAACGATGCGGAGCGACGCTGGAATCCGGCAGTCGTTCGTGACGCGGATTTGTAATGCAGGGAATTCATCGAAAACTGGCCCGGTCGCCGGCGTCGTCGCTGACGGCGCTCGGCGTTGTGCTTTCGGTGGCGACGATCGTGCTGTTTCTGACCGATCTGCAAGCCCGCTACCAGGACAGGACGCACGAATTCTTGCCGAGCACACGGCGCTGACCTTTGAAGACGTCGACCGTGCCCTGTTGGAGGCCGCGGCAATCCGCAGAAACAGCCTGGCTGGAAAGTATAGCGACCCCGGCGCAGTCAATGCTGCGCTTCGCCAGTTGAAAAAGGGCTCGCCCATCCTCGTCGCCGTCGGATGGACCGATGCGTCGGGGCAACCCATCGCTCATTCCTATGACCACGCGCCTCCACTCAGCAATATATCCGCGATGTCGTTCTTCACCGCCCAGCGCGACACCACCGAGGATCGGCTGTTCATTTCACCACCCTATCGTTCAGTGGTTGGCGACAAATGGTTCACGGCAGCATCACGGCGGTTGACCAACCCCGACGGCAGCTTCGCCGGTGTCGTTGCCGCGCCGCTCGATCAATCCTATTTCCTGAAGCTCTACCGCTCGATCGATCTCGGCAAGGGCGGATCCGTGTCGTTGCTGCACCGCGAGGGGCGGATTCTGGCGCGGCAGCCTGAACAAAAGGAGGCGCTTGGAAAATCCTTCGCGGATAACCCGCTCTTCACCAAATGGCTGCCGGAATCGGAGGCGGGTACCTTTGAGTCGACGAGCCCCATCGACGGCGTGGGTCGCGTGGCAGGCTACAAGGCCGTACCCGGGTTGCCGCTGGTCTTGATCGTGACCTAT
>WNFM01271583.1_pt2 | contig 15202 bp, 14 predicted proteins | sample 5400271 | NCBI WGS metagenome assembly WNFM01 (sample SAMN13153352, study PRJNA577476) | soil metagenome | isolation source: 60 cm saprolite on Douglas fir-dominated hillslope | place: USA:California | collected 2013-09-17
GGGTTTTGCCGGGAACCTACACGGTAAAGCTGACGCGAGGCACGAATGTCTACACCATGCCGCTGGTTGTGCAGCTCGATCCGCGCGCGAAGTTCAACATCGAGGATCGCAAGCTGGAGTTCGACGCGGCCATGCGGCTCTACAACCTGCTGGGCGACATGAGCTTTCAAGTCGAGCGCATCAATACCGCGCGGGATACGCTGGAGCAGCGGGCGGCAAAATTGAAACCAGATGATCCGCTGAGCAAACAACTGACGTCATTGGCCGGCAAAGCAGACGAGATGAGGAAGAAAATCGTGGCGACCAAAGAGGGAGGCGCGGTCACCGGCGAAGAGCGCATACGCGAGAAGACCACGCAACTCTACGGCGACATTTTGAATTACGAAGGGCGTCCGGCGGAGTATCAGGTTGCGCGAATTGATTCTCTGAGCAGGGAACTGCACGACGTGGCGGCGGAGTTTGATGCATTCGCTGCAAAGGAATTGCCTGCGGTCAATAAGTCGCTAAAGCAGAAAAAGCTGGAAAGCATCGGGCTGCTGGACCGCAAGAGCTGGGACGCGGCCGCCGGGGGCACGGATTAGGGTGAACGAAGAAAACCTACGGAATGGCAGATCAGTTGAAAAGGCCAGTCGCACGAATCTTGCGGGCAATGAGTACTGATCCGTCTGCGGTCAGGTGGCCGTAGTCGGACTGTAGAGGAACGTCTTTAGCGGCGTACTCAAGGCAGGCGCTCTGACGGCAGATCAAATCGAAATAGGAGATGTATTGAATGCCGAGCTGGCGAGCAAGCTGCGCCATCTCCTGATCCAGCTTTTCGTAGTAGGCGACGCGATGAACCGCCGGAAGGCCTGGGTCGTTCTTCTGAATTGAGATTGCCAGCAATCGCGGCAACGCTGAATCGTACTGAACGACAGGGCCAAACAGAATCACCTTTGCTCCCTGTTGTTGCAGTAGTGGGACCGTCCGCTGAATCCTTGACAGGTCGGCACTGTCCCAGCGTGCCGCAATCAACACGGAATCGACATGATGGGCCTTCAAATAGTCTTGAAACACATAATGCATAAGTTGCGAGCATCGCTCGTCCGCGCCTATCGGCTGCTCTAGACCAGGCTTGCAGCCGGAAGCTGTCGCTTGCATGAAATTGATTTCCTTAAAGACTGACGAGAGGCCGAACCAAAGTTGCGCAGCGTGGCTATCGCCGATCAGGAGGTCATTGCGTCTGGCCGAATCAACTTTCAAGCACTCATCGGCGGCAAACTTCGCGTGCGGATTTTCTGAGGTCAGGAAGCAACTTCCGACGCGATACTGCGCTTCGGTGGTGGCGTCAGCGTTTTCCAGAAAAGAGGCGATGTGAACGGCTTGCGCCGAGTAACGCGAAGGGAATCCACGGGTTGCAATCGCGGTTGCCGCAAAAATGATCAGCACCGCGGCGGCCGCAGTGGCAATCTGAAAGAGTCGTGGACGTGGCAAGCGTTTGCGACCGTCACGGAAAGGCCGTTCGACGAAGCGCCAAGACAGTGTCGCAACGACGAACGAAATTCCCAGCACGACCAGCTTAGTGAGTTTCGGCGAAAGGCCCTGAGCAAGGACGCCGGAAGCGCTCTGGAAAACGATGAGCGGCCAATGCCATAAGTAGAGCGAATACGAAATCATTCCGACGAAGACGATCGGCCTCAGGGAGAGGACGGTACCGACAAGCGAAGAGCCGTCGCGCCCAGCGGCAATGATCAAAGCGGCACCGATACAGGGCATTGCTGCGGCAAGACCCGGAAACGGAGTGGTCTTTTGGTACCAGACACCCGCAGCAATAATCATGATGATGCCAGCCGCCGATGAAGCATTTCGCCAAATCGAATTGGAGAAATGAGGAACGATGTCGAGTGCGAGCAGCGTTCCGAGCAAAAGCTCCCAAGCTCGAGTAGGCAAGAGGTAAAACGCAGCTTCGGGGCTGTGAAACGCTCCCCACGCACTTGCCAGAAAAGAACACACCGCGACGGCCAGAACGACGATTCGGCGAGTGGATAGCGAATATTTTCTGAGCGCCAGCAGAAATAACGGGAGAAAAATATAAAACTGCTCTTCTACCCCAAGCGACCAGGTGTGGAGCAATGGCTTGATCGCCGCTGCGCCCTCAAAGTAGCCCGCCTGGTGGTAAAAGAGGATGTTCGAAAAAGACAAAGTTGCAGCCAGGAAGGATTTGGCGAATTCGTCGAGCTCCGCCGGCAAAAGGAATTCATAGGCGAGCATCGCACACACCGCAAGCGTAACGAAAAGCGCCGGCAGAATGCGGCGCGCGCGGCGTTCGTAAAAGGAAAGCAAGGAAAACTTCCCGCGATCGATTTCGGTCAGAATGATGGAACCAAGCAAATATCCAGAGATCACGAAGAAAACGTCGACGCCGACGAAACCACCTCGGACACGAGCCCCACCGAGGTGATACGCAAAGACCAACAAGACGGCAACGGCGCGCAACCCGTCGATGTCGGCGCGGTAGTGCGGTGTGGATGGTTTAGTCAGTGAAAACGGCATCCAGTTTTCCTCACAAATGGTGGTGGCGGACCGCTTGACTCAATCGCTCGCGGTCAGACGGCCTGACTCGGCAAGCGGTGAACTTTTGCGGCCAACGGAATTCTCCAACGCGGTGATCAATGCCGACGCGACCTGCGAAGTCGTTCGAAGCCGCGACAAGTCAGGCGCGGGCAATGCTCCGGCGATGGCTACGCGGAGTTTCCCGCGAAACTCGTGCGGCTTTAGGGGATCAAAGATGCTCTCCGGTGAAAAGAGCTCTTCGGCACAGCCGGCATATTTCGAGCACAGTACAGGTACACCGGCCAGGATCGCTTCGTTGGCGACAAGTCCCCAAGGGTCTTCGAGTGTTGGAAAGACCAGAACGTCCGCCGAACGATACACGCCGAGCATCAGCTGCGGAGGTTGCGACGGATGAAATTGCGTCGCAGCAAGCCCAAGATTGTTGGCCAGGCGTTCGGCGGCAGGTTTATCGCGACCATTTCCCACCAACAACAGCGAGAATTTCAGACCTTCATCTTGGAGCGCCGCTGCAGCGCGTAAGAAGAGGTCCACACCCTTGCGACCAATGAACTGGCCGACGTAGAGCAAGACCGGTCGAGGCTGAAGCTCGAAGTGAGGCCGCGCGGCCGTCCGGAAGTATCGTTCGTCCGCAGTATTTTGTATTTCCAGAATCTGACGACGAGAAATTCCCAAAGTGAGCAAATACTCGGTGGAAGACTTCCCGTAGCTGATCCAGTGTTGCGCCCACCGCGCAAGGATCGACCTGAGAAAACGCTTCAAGAATCCGGCTTTCTTGCTTTCCGTATAAACGGTGCCGCCCCACCAGACCCACACCGGCTTACGAAAGAGCGTGCCGTAAATGAGCGCAAAGAGCGTACGCACACCCATTTCACTGGTGACCACAACGTCCGGATGAAATTTGAATAATTGCCAGAGATGACCTGGATTGACGTGAAGATATTGTTCGTCGAACGCTTGCCCTTTTTGGCGGCGAGCGAACGGAACCTGCCATCCCCAGGCGCGAGTCACCGTCGCCGCGGGCAGAGCGTTTTCGAATCCGCGCCACGAATCCCGATTGCGTTCCGTGCCGCCATGCAGAATCAACAGTTCGAAGGCATCGGCAAGGCAGGAATAAAGTGAAATCCTGGCCGGCGAAATCATGTTGATCAGCAGCGCTACTTTTGTCTTTCGACTCATGCTATTGGGTCCAGGCTCCTTTGTTGTGAATTCAAATGATTTGAGGTTAGGAACCCGCGGACGATACCAGGACAGGAGTCTGGCCGATTTCGAAAGCGTCATTGCGAAGCGCTTCGCGCGAACCGGAAACGAGTTCAGTGCTTTGGGCGTGCCATTCGACTGGCACGCGAAACGTACGAGCGCCTGTGACGTTCCATACGATCCACTGACGATGGTGGTCACGCTCGATCTCACAAGTCCATGTCTGCTGGCTATCCTCTGAACAGGACTGCATGCGGCTTCCGGTGAGCCAACGAAACGCTACAGCATAGGCGTCACCAGCGATGGTAAGAGTGCTGTTATCACGCTGGGTTGTTTCCAAGGAAACCCATCCGTGATTGTCCCAGGCATACCAGTAGAGACGCTGCACGCCGGCGGCCCAATTCACGACGAATTCTCGGATGACGTAGGCTGCGGCGAGTTCGGGAGGAAACGGTTTGGGCAAGAACCAGCCAGCTTCGGTGTTCCAAAACGGCTTATCCGCGATTCCCGCCGCGAGCATGAGTTGTTTTACGCTTGACGCCAGTGCAAGCGTGCTCTCCGGCGGTTGCGGAGCGACATAAAGGTGGTAGCCGATGACGTCCACCATGGTGCCGCCACCTTTACTGAGAAACTCCGAGAGCCAGGCTAGACCTCGGTCCTGAGTGGCGGACGGGGAGACAATCAGAGCTTGCGGATCGATGCTGCGGATAATTCGCGCGGCCTCGGCGGTCAAGCCAATCATCTGATCGACGCTGCCGGACCAGAACTGCTTGAGATTAGGTTCGTTCCAAATTTCGTAGGCTCGAATCCTGCCCTTGTATCGTTGGACGACGGTGCGAACATAAGTCCGCCAATCCTCCATGTCGCGCGGCTCCGCCGCAAAACCAGGCGAGTAAGTCGATTTCTCAAGCGGACGCGCGGAGGCCCATGCCGGAGATAGCCCCAAGGGCAACAGAAGTCCGACGTGGTGTTCGTTGGCCATCGCGACATAATGATCCAACAGTTCAAACCGCCAACGATTCCTGGCGGGCTGCAAATTTGGCCAGGCTACATAAGCGTCCCAGAGTCTCCATTCGGCGATCGGAGCATCAGGCCAAGGCGTAGCGCCACCTAGATGGTGAAAGTGCATGCCGAACAGTTCGGCGGGAATTACGGTTGTGGGCGGAGATATTTTAGGCGGGCTACTCAAGCCACAAACAGGAGTGATGGCCAGAACGGTGGCTAGAATAGTGTGAAGACAAATTTGGACTCGAGTCATAGAAAACGTTCGCTAGGAATGAATTTCCCTCTTATTCGCTCTTTCGGCCCCGCCAGCGCCCGCTTCGTTGTACGGCTGGAAACGATGACCAAGCACACCGGCAAGCATCCCGGCACCTGCGCACAGTTCTTGCAGATCCCGTACCACAGCGGCCCTGCCAAACCACAGCGATGCTGGTACGCGAAGAAGGCCTCTGCACATATGAGCGATTCCCTTGAAACCGCGGGTGGCCGAAGATTGAGGTTTAAGATCGCGCTCGCACAATGCCCAGCAGTTTCCAGATTGGAAGCCACGACGCAGCAACCAGGATACGTTTGCGCGTTTTTCTGTTATGGGTTCGTACACCACAGCATCGCTAGAAAAGACCATCCGAAAGCCGCACTCTCTGATTCGCAGAAAGAAGTGAGAGTCCTCGCCCCCCGTTAGATTGAATTGCTCATCGAAACCCGGAACGCTCGCCAGAACTGCTGACCGGATCAGGACGTTACCCGCCGAACATAGCTTGACGATATCGCCGGTTCGAAAGATCGGACGCCTGAAGAAACCGCCGTTACGAATCCACTGCGGCACGTTTCCGACATAAGCCGGAAGTAACGGGCCGGAGACGACGTCAGCCTGAAAATGAGACTGGGTGCAGAGCAGCTCATCAAGCCACCTGGTTCCGGGTGTTTCGTCGTCGTCGATAAATGCCAGGAATTCTGCACCAGCCGACTCGACTATCGCACGATTGCGTGCGCGCGCGATTCCCCGATTTGGCTCGCAGATATAGCGAATGGTCCACGGAAATCCACGGATGTCGCAGACCGGCTTGGCACTACGTGAAACATCGTTGTCAACAACAATGACTTCGATGTGCGGTGTGCAGACCTTTTCAAAACTCAACTGGGCCAGCGAGGTAAGCAGATCGCGCAATAATTCTGCCCTGCGATATGTGGCGACGCAGATTGCGACCCGCGACGAATCGTGCCTGGTGTTTTCGTCATGCGCGGCTGGCATAATCACCCAGTGTCGACGGTTCTCCGTGCCGGGCTTTGCGAGCTCCGTCAAACGAAAATTGCGGTTCCGAATCGCCCGAAACAGTTTCGGACAGCTCACTGACACCGCCCACCACAGCTCGTACCGTCGAGGCAGATGAAATCACTGTGGCGATGCAAAGCGACCATTCAAAGCAGTTCTGCCAAATGATGGTGCACTCGGCAAAATTGTGAACCACGAAGAAAATGAGAAACGCCAATGGCCACAAATCCTCTTTGACGACTTTTTCCTCCGCCAGACGCAGCGTTCGAGCCATGCCTTTCCAAAGAAAGATTAGAAAAAGACCGGTTCCAACGATGCCCAGGTTCAAAAGGATTTCAAGATATCCGTTGTGGGAGTAATTCGGGGACCAACCAACGTATTTTTCAACGGCGTAAGATTCCAGGGAAGCGCCGTCCCAAAAACCAGAAAAACCATAACCCAGGAAGGGACGTGCAAGAATCATCGTCCCCACGGAGTGCCACAAGTCGGCGCGACCGGTCAGGTCCTTTGAGCGGCCCAGCATTTCCGTGAAGATGCTGGTATCGGCGCCGAAGAATGCGACGCAAACAACCAATGCAGCAAAAAAGAGCAGGATCGCCGGCAGCGGAATGTGATAGCGACGGTGAAATCGTTCATAGAGCCACATAATAATCAGCGTGCCGCCGACCGTGACAATTGACGTGACCGAGCGAGACACCAGGAGCAATCCGCAGAAAAGCGACAGAGAAACAAACTTTACGATTCGGCCAAACCCGCCTTCCTCCATTATGTACCACTCCGCGAGCAGCCCCAGAGCCATGGCCGCGCCGAAGAGGTTCTTGTGTGGAAAGATGCCGCGTATCGTACCGGTGCCGTAGTCCGTCGCAAAAGCATGGCTCGGTGCCACTACGAACAGCACGAGACATCCCAGCGCAGCCATGCGTAGCACACCGCGAGTAAGCCGCAGCTGCTCAGCAAAAGTCAGCCGTGAGGCGAGAACCACGCCAAATAGGCTCGTTCCCAGCAGGCTGATTGCTCGGCGGAAAACCAAATCCGGCGTTTGCGCCCAAATTGGGGAAACGAGAGCGACTAACAGCAGTCCAACCAACGCCGGTGAATGCAGCAAGAGCCATGCGGTCCAACGGAATTGCATCACCGCCAGCAACGCTACCCCGCCATACATCACCGCGAGAATCATTTCAGTACGCGTGTCACCCTCTATACCAGCGTCAACACTTCCACTGAACACGCGCCATAACGCACCAGTCAGCACGAAGGCAACGATCGCTACAAACAAGGCTTCCTTTGACTTTTCAAAAAGCATCGATGGATTCCGTAGAAGAGCGGTTCGGATTGAGACCTGCTGTCAGCGCGGCCGAGGAGACGCGAAGCGCCGAAACTCGATGGTGATCGCGATGGGATAGAAACAATACTGCTGTACTGACGCCGAGTAGCAGAACGGTGTCCGAAGCGATGCTCGACCAAGCGGCTCCTCGCCAGGAGTACGCGGGAATAACCCATAGATTGAGCAGAACATTGAACACCGCAACGCCTGCTTGTATCGCGGTTCGAACTCCCTGGTACCCAGCGCTTGTAAGTGTGTCGGAAAAGAAATAGTGCAGCGCTTTTAGCACCGGCAAGATTGCCAACCAACGCAGCGCAGCTGCGGTCGCGGTGTACTCGGAACCGAGAACGAGCGGGACAATGCCCGAGGAGAGCAGCAGCACCACAAAGATCGTCCCTGAATAAGCCACGGCACGGAGCATCAGCGGTTTCGCATATGCCAGACTTCCGCATATGCCTTTGGCGCCAGCTCGAAAGAAATTTGGATACGCTGACCAAAGAGCCGCCGAAACAGGCACGAAACTGACGTCGATCAAACGGTAGGCCGCTCCATACACGCCGGCGGCATCAAGCGTGCTGAATTTTGCGAGCATAGTCTTATCGATATCGTTGTAGACCGTCTGAGAAGCTTGGCTCGCAGAAAAATAGAATCCTTCGCGAAGTTCGCGACGTATCACGCGCCACTTAAATCGCGGGCTGCCCAGCCGGGCGCGTACCAGGGCCATGGAGACAACGGTGACCATAGCGGTGCAGCCGAGATATATGTATCCCCATTGGAACGCGGAAGGGTGGCGATAAATTGAAACGAGAATCAATGCGCCGGCAAGCCGGCCTGCGCTCATCATTACATTGATCGCAGCCGTCCATTGCAATTGTTCGAATGCCTGGAACGCCTGACCAGCCTGAGTGATGATATTCAGGCCGAGAATATCCGAGAGTGCGACCATCGCGACCAGCAATACAGAGCAGAATGCCAAACGCTGCGGTAACTGCCAGGGCGCGGCCCCAATACTCCGCGAACAGCGAATGGTCCCGAGCCACGTTTTTTACCAGGAGATTCCCGCTGCCGAGCGACCCGAAGGGGTAAACAATTCCGACCAGCGCCACCACTCCGATGAAAGCTCCGTAGTTGCGTACTCCCAACGACCTGGCTATCTCGATGAAATACAGTGCCTGGATAACCAGGCGGACAGCCTGGCCAAGAGTCATCCAAGCCGTATTGCGTGCCAAAGCTGTCTTAGGAAAGTTCATGTGAATCAGGAATGGCTAACCAAAAAGCAACTCGCGCTCCGGCGGCTGGCCTTTCGTGGCAAAGTGCGAAAGCCCAAGCCGTTGCAGACCAATGAGAAACAGGTACGTGGGATTCAAAAGCAAATATCTCTGCCAGAGCCGCTTTGGTTCGGCGCAAAGCCGGAAAAACCATTCGAGACCGGCGTTTTGCATCCAGTCCGGCGCCTGGGGAACCGCACCCGCAATGAACGGAAATGCAGCGCCAACGGCCAAGACCGGCATGTCGAGCAGACTGTTGAATTCGTAGACGAACACTTCCTGCCGCGGACAACCAAGCCCGACGAAAACGATGGCGGCACCGGACGAAGTTATTCGCTGAGCGACTTCTTGCTTTTCAAGCGGCGACAACCTTCGAAATTTCGAAGGCTCTGCACCAGAAATCATCAGACCAGGAAATTGAGACGCGAGATTTGACGTCAAGGAACGGAGGACCTTGGGAGTACTTCCATAAAAATAGACCGGCATACCTTCCGCAGCGGCGCGCTGGCAGAGTCGAAGAGTAAGCCGAGGCCCGTACACCCGCTGCGAAAGACTGACCCGATGAAGCCAATTCAGCGCCCAGCGGACCGGCTGGCCGTCCGGCACCAGCAGGTCAAATTGATTGAGGCGGAATTTCTGCTCGCGATCAAACACCCCGGTCATCAAACCGTGGACGGCCAGCGCCGATACGCTCAGCGGGAGTTTGCCGCGTGCCGCCCGGATGACCGCTTCTTCCGCTCCATCGATATCCACGGCGTTGACTAGGACGCCGAGTATGCTGCGTTTTCCCGCGTTACGCATTCGCTCCCCCAACGCTCAACATTTTGGTCGTGAATCTCGCGAAGAATTTGCGGAACGGTATAGTGCACTTCCCAGTTGGGAAAGTGGTTGTGGAATTTTGAAAGATCGCTGACCCACCAGACATGGTCACCGCGGCGATTGTCCTCGCGATATTCCCAATTCAATGATTTGCCGGCGACTTGTTCGCACATCGAGATTGCTTCGAGCATCGAGCAGTTGCTCCGTATTCCGCCTCCGATGTTGTAAACCTCGCCCGGCCGTGGATTGAGAAAGAATTCATGGAATGCGCGAATCAAGTCGGCGCTGTGAATGTTGTCTCGTACCTGTTTCCCTTTGTAGCCGAAGACTTTGTAGGGCGTTGCCGTTGCCGCGCATTTCATCAAATACGCGAGGAATCCATGCAGCTGCGTTCCGGAGTGATTTGGGCCGGTGAGGCATCCGCCGCGAAAGCTGGCCGTCTTCATCCCGAAATAGCGGCCATACTCCTGGACCAACACGTCTGCCGCAAGCTTCGAGACTCCAAACAAACTGTGCAGCGTTTGATCAATCGGCATGGTTTCCGGAATTCCTGCCGGAGCGTAAGGGTGGCTTGGGTCCAGATCCCAGCGTGAATCTTTTTCGACCAGAGGCAACGAGTTCGGTTGATCGCCGTAAACTTTATTTGTCGACATATAAATGAAAACAGCTTGGGGCGCGAACTGGCGCGTAGCCTCCAGTAAAACTGATGTGCCGTTGGCGTTCACGGTGAAATCGACCGAAGGGTTGGTTGCGGCCCAGTCGTGTGAAGGCTGTGCCGCGGCATGAATGATCAGAGAAATGTCGTTCGCATATTTTGCAAAAATCTTCGAGATCTCCCTGGAATTCCGGATATCGAAGGAATAGTGCCGATAGCCTCGCACTTCGGACAGCAGGCGATTTCGATTCCACTCGGTGGAGGCGTCCGGACCAAAGAACTCCGCGCGCATTCCATTATCAATCCCGACCACCTGCATTCCGAGCGAAGCAAAGTAGCGCGCCGCTTCTGACCCGACGAGACCTGCCGAACCGGTGACGATCACCACGCTCATGAATTACTCTCCCTGTGAAAGTTAGTTTTTCTGCCAGATACCCACAGCACCGTATGACCTGAAGCGGATTCAATTCCTGGAGGCGTCGGCAATGGCTCTTTCGTAGATCTCCAGCAGAAGCTTATAGTTCGTCTCTGCTGTGTAATGCTCCTCGAAATCGCGCCGGCCCGCATGACCCATGACCGCCAACGCCTTGGGATGACTCCACGCCCACTCGACCTTGCTGGCCAGATCAACCGCATCGCCTGCGGCAAAATGCAAACCGTTAAGTCCATCCTTTATGATCTCTTGTACTCCACCTAGATTCGATCCGATCACCGGAGTGCCGCAGGCAAAGGCCTCCACAAGGGTCATTGGAAAACCCTCGTAGCAAACACTCGGAACAACTACGGCGGACGCAGTCTTGATGGCGGCGAGAATTTCAGGTCTGCTGCGCCACCCGGCGAACGTAATATTCGATAGTCCTTTTGCGGTGGTTTCCGCTTCGAGCGTTTTCCGGAGCGGCCCGTCACCGACAACGACCAGTGGGATGGAATGAGACAGCTGCTGCCACGCCTTGAGCAGGATTTCGACGCCCTTTTCAGGAGATAACCTGCCAATAAAAAGCATCGGCCCACCGGCCGACGATCGCTCGTGCGGGTCGGACTCCATGAAATTGGGCTTCACGTGGATTATGGAAGCTGGCAATCCACCCTGGACGAATTTTCCTTTAGCGAATTTGGTGAGTGCCACGTAACCGTCCACCGAACGGTTCCAGGATCCCTTGGATCGGTGGACTTGTAACATTACGGCAACCGCTGCGGTCATGAGTCTCGAATCTCGATAGCAGCCATGCCAAACGCTCCGCCACAGGCCATTATCGATGCATTCTTCACAGACTCGACCGTCACGTGAAAGCGACCATCCGGGACACAGCAGTCTGTAGTTATGCAGGGTCTGCACCACCGGAATGCCGGCATCTCGACATGCTTCATACACTGAAGGCGAGATCATCAGAAAGGTGTTGTGGACGTGCACGACATCAGGCTTTTCCTTTCGGAGCAAAGCGGATAGTTCTCGTTTGCTTTTGTCCGAGTGAATGATGTTCTTGGCCAGAAGCAGTTGCTCCGGTCGCGTCAACGCGCAGATTTCGTCGTTGCTACGCAGATAGCGGATCACCTTGTGGCCATTGCGTTCGAGCAGAGCGCATTCGGCCGCCACCACGACGTCTTCTCCGCCGCGTTGCTGATAGGTGTTATGAACGGAGGCTATTTTCAGCATTATTGCCGGACACCCTGATTTGTCTAGGCTGCTCCTGAGCCCTTGAGAACCGCTGGAATGGTCATCGCTAAAATCTTGAAATCGAGCCACAGCGACCATTCATCCAAATATTTCAGGTCGAGTTCCATCCATTGTTCGAAGCCGATCGAGCTGCGACCCTGCACCTGCCATAGACAGGTGATACCAGGCCGTACACTGAAGCGCCGCCGTTGCCAGTCTTTGCTAAAGCCATCGAAATCGCGCACCGGCAACGGCCGCGGTCCGACAAGACTCATGTCGCCCTTCAGCACATTGAAGAGCTGTGGCAACTCGTCAATGCTGCTGCGGCGCAAATATCTTCCGATTGGAGTGACTCTGGGATCGTCTTTGATCTTGAAGACCGGACCAGATGCTTCATTCTTCGCCTCCAGCTGCCGCATCATCGATTCCGCGCCAGTCACCATGGTGCGCAGCTTCCAAATGTGAAACCGTCTCTTGTTGGTGCCGATTCGCTCCTGCTGGAAAAAGATCGGGCCCGGAGACGTCAGCTTGATCAGGCACGCTGCAATAACCAAGACCGGCAGCAGCAGAACCAGCAAGATCAGCGCGCCACAAATATCGAGCAGGCGTTTGAGAACCAAGGCCAGTCCGTTGTGATTTTCGTGAAAATTCTCAAAATACGGGTCCGCATCAAATTCCTCCGCAACACTTCGCTTCTTACTGAGTCCGAAAACATCGGGATCATGACGGACTGTAATGCCGTGTTCCGCGCATAATGCTGCTACCGCCGAAGCCTGTGCGTGACGCGAGCGAAGCGGAAGAAAGATCGCGACTTCATCCACAACATTTCTTCTCAAAAAGTCAGAGAAGCCGGCAAAGTCACTGACGAGTGTTTTTCCGCAGCGACGAAATTCGTTCAAACCACTCCACTGCTCATCAACAAACCCCAGGTTGCGGTAGCCCCATTCTGGCTTCGACCGCAACCGCTGCGCAAATTCTAAAGCTCTCGGGTTGGTGCCCACGATTACGGTGTAGCGGAGATTACGGCCATGTTTGCGGATTCCGCCGAGGAATCGACGCAACAGCCCGCGACTGGCCAGCAGCCCCAGCGAATTGAGTACCCAAAACAGAATGAGGAACGGAAGCGTAATCATCCTGATCTTGAAGATTGCCGCCATTACCAGCAGACATGCAGCTCCGAGGCCGGTTGCCTGCAGCTCTTCCAGCATCAATTCCCTGGCGGTGCAGAGTCTTTGTGATTCATAAAGATGGCAAATCGAATAAATTAAATGCCAAGCCAGCAACACCGCGCCAAAAACTAGAAAATTCGCCAGTTTGATTCGCATGGAGAGAAAACCGGAAAAGGCTGGCCCGGTGTCGAGGTTGACCAATAAAAAGCTGGCTAGTCCGTATGCCAGCGTTGCCAGCACAAGATCACCAATCTTTAGAGAGACCAGCAGAATTTTGCGGTTTAATGCGTTCATAGTGTCATCAGTTATTTAGTATTTAGACCGTTTTTCGTCCGGTGGATTCAAGGAGCGAATAGCCTTACGCAGCGCCTCTCACCAAAGTTGTTTTCGATTCAGGGACCGGCTCGACCACATATCCGGAAATCGTGAGCGACAATGAGCGCCGGATCAGTTCAACTGAAACGACTAGACTTTCGTCTCCGTTAACGGACTGTAGAATCCCTTCGAGCCCATCTAGTGCTCCGCCGCGAACTCGTACCCGTTTTCCCACACGCAGGAAAGGATGCGAAGCATACGGGGCACGGGATCCCACAATTTGCTGGATGGAATGGATTTCGCTTTCAGGGATTGGCGCCCCAACTCCGCGCGTGCCCACCAGGCCAACGACACCATTGGCGCGCAACAATGTGATTCGATCGGGCGAAGCGGGTGCCAGACGCGCAAACACATATCCTGTAAATAACGGTTCAAGGATGATGCGTTTTCGGTCGCTCCATTGTCGTACGGTGGTTACCGTTGGCAGGAAGCATTCGATAGCCTTCGCTGTCAATTCCTGCAACACTTTTTTTTCGTGCCTCGGCATCGTCTGCACTGCGTACCATCTGGCGTCTGCCTGGACTGGGCGGACCAATCCAACAGGGATTACGGAGTGTGGATCGTACGGCAGATTTTCAATCATTAGGTAAGGCTCCGCCATTCTGAGTCACAATGGCCAATTTAAATTAGCTGGGGAAGCTCGATCGCGGTTGCCCCGCGAATTAATCGCCAATGAATACGGCTCCGCCAAGCTGAGTCACACCTTCAGACTCAGGTTCAAAGTTGCTGGTTCTGGGGTCTGGGCAAAACCCTGGGCCCTGGGCCTACTGGCCTGGCCGGCTAAAGCCGCCGATAAAGCGAATCCGGGATCGGAAACCTGCGCTTATTCAGGACGGCTCCTAAAATGTTGACTTGCATCGAATGCAATCGTTCGGTAATTCTTGCGGTCGCATCGCGGCGCGTTGAGTTCGCTTCCAGCACCAGCACCAATCCGTCCGCGAACTGCCCGAGCGCCACACCCTCCGAGTAAGCGTTAAGCGCAGGCGTGTCGAGCAGCACGTAATTGAATTCCTTTCGCAACTCGGCGATCCGTTTCTTCACCAGATCCGATTGCAACAAACCAACCGATTGGTCTGTCCCCGATCCACATGACACCAGCCATAAATTCTCACCGTGCACCTTCCTGGCGAACCTGCGGATGGGGTCAGGGCTCCTCAATGCGTCCGACAAGCCGTAATGATTTGTCGTACCAAATGCCGCCGCCAATGCCGGCTGGCGAAAATTCGCATCAACCAGGCAGACCGATCCTGGCACGCTTTCCGCCAGAATCTGTGCTGCTTGTGAACAGACCCGGCTGCATCCGCTTCGCGCATCCACTGCGGCGAACACCACCACTCTCCCGCTTTCGCCGTCGCTCTCGCCGTGCAAAAGAAATACACTCTGCACCAGCCTCAGAGTCTCCTCGCGAGCCGCCCGGTCCAAGTCCGCTGGCCGCAATGACGCGACGTGCGCGCGATCCTTGGCTCTGGTGCTGGCGGTGACTCGCGCCCGTCCGCCGAATGGTATCTCGACGCCGGCTGTTCCACCCCCTGGAAGCTCGAGCCCCGCTTGCTGCAGCAGCTCAAAATTTCTGCTCATCGCTTTTCTCCAGCGTTGGTTTTTGTGTCTGTTGATTTACGACCTCTTGTTCTCGCCACTTCCAGAGGCACACGAACTGGCTGCCCCGCTTGCAACTGGTTCACATTGTGCAGCCACGGATTTAAACGTTGAATCTCGTGCAAGGCCCCTGGGTCACACCCAACCATATTCCTTGCGCAAAGCTGATAAAGAGTTTCATGCTGATGGGCCTTCACAAGCCTGACCCGTTCCTGTTTTTCAGCCGGCGAATCAACCTGCGTGACGGCTCGAATCTCCTCAACCTTGGAGTCCGCCGATTCGCGGGTCGGGCCGGAATCGGGCACAGTCTCCTCCGGCTT
>WNFM01240616.1_pt3 | contig 15199 bp, 16 predicted proteins | sample 5400271 | NCBI WGS metagenome assembly WNFM01 (sample SAMN13153352, study PRJNA577476) | soil metagenome | isolation source: 60 cm saprolite on Douglas fir-dominated hillslope | place: USA:California | collected 2013-09-17
CCGATCGAGTCACCGATAGCCGAGTGGGAACTGACTCAGCATCGCTCGAGCCGCAGAATATCGATTGGCGTCGCGGGCCGGCTGTGGAAAATTGCTCGTCGATCTTTTTGTTCTTGCTAAAGCCGGCTGTAGGATTCTCAAAGGCCCGTCAATCAGTCAGGGCGACGGAGCGCAATGCTGTGGTGCCTGGGGCTACCGGAACCGGCGTCTCCGGGAAATCGCTTCGATGGATCTATTTTGCCGGTGCACCCTGACGCGTAGCTCTAGAGTAGCGAGCAACCGGGTCCCGGGACGGCGGGAAATTGCTCACCGAGCTTCTTAATTCTTGCTGCGGCGTCGGCAGCCTAGTCGTGAACGGATCGATACTGTCGGGGTGAGACGCCCATTTTCTTGCGAAACACCGCCGAGAAGTGCTCGGGCGATCCAAACCCGAGATCCAACGCAATTTGCGTGATGGAGCACGTCGAGTCAGTCAGCAATTCTCGCGCACGCTCCACGCGGCATTCGATGAGGTATTGATGCGGCGGCATGCCGAGCACCTGCCTGAATTGCCGCGCGAAGTAATAAGGACTGAGGCCAGCCACCATCGCGAGCGTCGCGAGATTCATATCCTCATGCAGATGGGCTCTCAAATGGTCGACCGCCCGCTGCACCCGCCAATCGGATGATCCACTGCGTTGCGTTGCGGTCGGCAGGACGTGCCGAGTCCCGCGATGTTCGAAGAGACAACTGATGATGGTCATGACGGCCGCGTCGACAAACAGGCACGATCCTTGGGCCCGACACATTCTGTTCCAGAAACGCAGACAGAGTTGCTCGATGAGGTCATCGCGAAAAATGGACGCGTGTAGCTCCCCAAAATCCATGATCGCCCAGCGCTCCTCGGCAAAGAGTCGTTTGATGCGGGCAGCCGGCAAGGCAATCATCAAAAGTGTGTGCGGCCCATCGACGACGAGATCCGTGGCGGTCTGGACGGGGGCGACCACCATGGAGCCGCGAGTGACGCGGCCGCTGAACCGGGCCGCCCCCACGTGTCCGGTGAGTCGAGAGCGCGCCTGCCTGAACAGGCCCAGCGCGAGAAAAGGGAGCGGTGGATCGGGATAGGCGCCGGCCGGTTGATTGATATGGACCAGACTGACCGGGGGATCGCCCACGTCCAGCGACTGACTGACATAGGATCCATACCGGCCTTGATAGTAATCGGAGTATGTGGAATGCGACGTTTCCGGCATCAACCATGCCTCATGCGATGAGCGTTTCGATTCGACTGCAGGCGACAGCGGCTCACAATTGATTTCCCCGTCGTACCGGTCGCAGCGCGCAGCTTTGCTGAGCCTCGCCGCAGTCCTGGGATGGTATGGGATTCCGATGAATCCAATGGCGGTCGCCCCGGATTTTCGTCAAATTGAGCATTGGCTATACCCTCTCTTGTCGAGCCAACACCCCTCCGGTCTTCGTAATATCATGGCGTTGTCGGTGAATGTCAACTTCCTACTGCCGCCATAACGGATCACCGCGCGCCGCGACGCACTGGAGCGCGCGTAAGCTCGCCGATGAACTTGGGGTTTCGCACATGATGATCGCGCCTGTGACGCCCGGCTGCCCGTTCGAAATCAGCGGCAATCAATTCGGGATGGGGAGCGTCGGTAAAGGCCGCGATTGCGGACAATTGTTTTTTTACGATAACCCCCGCCTTATCATCATCACGGAGTGTGGTGTCGGCCAGCGGTACAACCGCCGCCCAAAGACATAAATTCAGAATGTTGGATCCGAGGGCAGGACGAAGCGGTTCGTTTCGCTATTCTAGGTAGGGCGCGAGCACATTTTCGATCCATTTCATGAATGCGCGGACTCGGCGCGACAGGTTGCGCCGATGCGCTACTACAAGGGACACGGCAAGCGACCGGCGACGAAACTTGGGTAGAATTTCCACCAGCGCTCCACTCTCCAAGTATCGGCCAATCCCAAGAAGTGGGGCCTGAATTAGGCCAAGACCGGCGAGGGCAGCGGCTTCGTAGGTTTGTGCGCTGTTGACGTGCAGCGCACCTGGCAACTGAAGTGTCCCGTAACTTTCGCCGTCCGGGTATTCCCATCCAAGGGGTCTTGCGCCCAGCGTCGTCTCAAAGTGAATTGTCCGGTGTTCCTGGCGCTTAAGATCTCCCAGCGATCGAGGGACGCCATAGCGCGCCAGATAGGCGGGACTGGCGGCGTTGACTATGCGTAGCTTGCCCAGCGGGCGGGCAATCAGCGTCTCGTCTCCGATGGGACCCAGTCGCAATACGCAGTCAAACCCCTCTTGAACCAGATCAACTTGGCGATCAGTGCTCGACACCTCCAGCTCCAACTCGGGATGAGTCGCCATGAAATCCGGTAGGGCCGGCACGATCGTTGTCCGTGCCACCTCGGTCGGAAGATCGACGCGTAGACGCCCGCGAAGTGCCACTCGATCGCTTGCGAACATTGAGTGCAGATCATCAACGTCAGCAAGCAGATCGCGGGCACGCGCATGAAATACCCGTCCGTCTTCGGTCAACTGCACGCTACGCGTCGTCCGGTGCAGAAGCCTGACACCGACATCTTCTTCCAGCTTCCGGACCGCCGTTGAGACTCTGCCCTTCTGTATGCCCAGGCTATCGGCCGCGAGGGTGAAGCTCCCCATGTCCGCGACCGTAATGAAAATGAGGAGGGGTTGGAGATTCTGCATTTCGTGCCTCGGTACTGTTCACCGCAGAGAGAACAGTGAGTTCAGTTCCCCGGTGATTATCATACCTAAGAGACACAGTAAGCTACAAACATTGGGATTCCCCATAGGAGAACGACGAGTGTTCGAAACCATGAAACTGCATTGGGTGCCTGAAATCACGACATTGCATGGCACCCTGTGGGCCGGCCGGATAATGAGCGCGCTCGTTGTTATCGCTCTGGTGGCAGACGGCACTATTCAGCTTTTCGCGCCGACACGGCTCGCGAGCATTTTGCGGGAAACCGGGTTCGCGATCGAGCAGACCCGTGTCTTGGGCCCGTCGTACTCATCTGCGCCATCCTTTACGCGGTCCCAGCCACCGCCGTGCTCGGTGCGATCCTAGTAACGGGCTTTTTGGGAGGCGCCATCTGCGCCCATGTCCGCATTGGTGAGTTGGGGTCGCCGCCGGAAATCATTGCCCTGCTTCTAGGCGCGATGACATGGCTGGGTCTCTACGCGCGCGATCCCCGTATCCGGGCCATTCTGCCTCTCATCCATTGAATCAACCGGGGCAGTGCTCTGTCCCCCAACATCCAGGAGAAATCGCATGTTTTTAGTAATGGGAATCACGGGAAAAGTGGGCGGCGCGACGGCAAAACATCTGTTGGCGCACGGCAAGAAAGTACGCGCGCTAGTGCGCAATCGCGAGAAGGCGTCAAGCTGGGCGACCCAGGGCGTGGAACTGGTTGACGGTAATTGGAATGATTCGGCAGCTATCGAGCGGGCGCTCAAAGGCGTCGAAGGTGCGTTTGTCATGTTGCCGCCTGTCTGGAACCCCTCGCCCGATTACAAGGAAGCCAAGGGCGTGATTGCGAACTATGTCGAGGCGCTCACCAAGGCGGCGCCGCCGCGGGTGGTAGCGCTTTCGTCGATGGGTGCGGACAGGACCAGCGGGCTTGGGATGATCACGGCCTTGTCGCTTCTGGAGCAAGGTTTTAGCGGCCTGCTATCGCCGGTCGCATATGTGCGCGCAGGCGGATTCTTCGAAAACTTCCTCTACGGCTTGCAGGTTGCCAAGGGCGGAACGCTGCCGGTCTACTACAATCCGACAAACCGGAAATCGACCATGGTCGCAACGAACGACATCGGCGCGGAGGTGGCGTCGCTGCTGACGGGGCCCGCATGGTCGGGGCATCGCGTCATCGAACTTGGTTCGATGCTCAGCGCGAATGAAGTCGCGGCGCAACTGGGCGATGTCATGCAGCGCGACGTCAAGGCCTTCGCTGTCCCGCGGGCCGAGTGGCCGGCAGCGTTCGAACGGTTCGGCATCCCCAAAGGCCAAACCGGACCGGCTGAAGCGATGTTCGAGGCCGTCAACGCGGGATGGATGGACCTCGGCGTCGCGGGCACGGAGCACGTCGCCGGCACAACGCCTCCTCGTGATGTGTTCGCGGCGGCGCGGCAGGCAGTCACCACGTGAACCGCACCGTACGCATCAGAAAAGATCGCGGTCAACCATGAAGATACTGGTTTTGGGCGCAACCGGCGGAACCGGCCAGCTCATCGTCCGCGACGCCGCGCAGAGCGGTCACTCCGTAGTGGCGCTGGTTCGTGCGAAAGCGCGCGCCGCCCTGCCGGGAGCCGAGCTGATCGAGGGCGAAGCGCGCGACGAGGCGACCCTCGTGCGCGCTTTGGACGGCTGCGATGCCGTCGTCAGTGCGCTGGGCACCGGTATGGGCTTCCGCCAGGTCGACCTGCTGACCGTCGCGACCCGCGCCCTCGTCGCGGCGATGACCCGCACCGGCGTCCGCCGGTTAATATGCATCTCCGCGCTCGGAGTCGGCGACAGTCGCGGCCACGGCGACTTCGTCTTCGACCGGCTGTTCCAGCCGTTGCTGCTCGGCCCCGCCTACAAGGACAAGGACCGCCAGGAAGCCGCGATCCGCGCCAGTTCGCTCGACTGGGTCGTTGTCCGCCCCGCTATGCTTACCAACGACCCACCACGTGGCCGCGTCAGGGCCACCGCCGACCTTGCAGGCGTTAACGGCGGCAAGATAGCGCGCGCCGATGTCGCTCAGTTCGTGGTCAAGCAATTGACGACCGACTCCTGGTTGCGGAGGACACCCGTCATCCTGTGGTGAAGAGTGGTTTCATAGATAACTATTCGAACAGCATGGTCGCGTCGAACGACGTCGGTGCGGAAGTCGCAACCCTTTTGACCGGGCCAGCGTCGTCAGGGCAGCGCGCCGTCGAGCTTGGTTCGATGGTCACCGCGGAAGAAATCGCGGAGCAGTTGGGTGAAGTCCTGAATCTTGACGTGAAAGTCTTTGCAGTCACCGCGTGCAGGGTAGGCGAGCGCGTTCGAGCAGTTCGGCATCCCGAAGGGTCACACCGGACCTGCCGAAGAAATGTTTGAGGCCGTGAATGCAGGACGGATGACCTCGGAGTCGAGGGTACGGAGCACGTAGCGGGCACGACGTCCGCGCGCGACGTCTTCGCGGCAGCCCAGAAGGCCGTGACGGCGTGAACTGCGTCGCTCACACCAATGAGGATCGAGATCAAACATAAAGGTTCTTGTTTGGGTGCATCGGGCGGAAGCGGACGGCGGATCGTCCGCGACGCCCTGGCGAAAGGCCATTCCGTCGTTGTCCTGGTGCGCTCGAACGCCCGAACCCTGGACTCCCAGGCGGGGCATTGCTGTTCCACCTGATCTGCAAGCTTTACGAACGGAGCTGGCTGATCGTCACCACCTCATTTGTACTTTTTCGATAAAACAGCAGCCAATCAAGCAGCATGATGATCAGCAATAATAAATTTTATCGATAGGTCCGAACGATATCCGCCAATTAACGAGCTCAATGCTGCTATACCTAATGCCGCATGCCCGCACCATGCGAACCTCACAATTTGATAAATTGAATCTGATCGTGTGTTTCTGTCTTACCGCCAACGACACCACTGGGTCCGGATCGCTCATCGCGAAGACTGAAGCTCTTTACCCTCGATATAGGTTTGTACGATCCTAGCCGCGTCCATGTTGCTTTCTGCGTAGTAATTAAAAAGGTCCTGCGGGAATGAGCGCGCCGTTTGCGGGCTGCATTCAAGGTCGCGTACGTGAGAATAGTAGATGCGAGTCCAAGTGGGCTAGAAACTTGTCCCGATATCTGCGCGTTGCGATTCGGTACGCTTCGAAGCGCGGTGCTGAGATCCGCACTCTCTTGTATAAATCTCCCTCGAAGGTCAAAGGAATCGAAACGACGTTTCGCCAATGATGTGGATCACGTGGATCCGCGAACAACTTGCACCACTCAAGAATGCACATATCAAGGCAATTGCTTGTAACCGTCTTCCATGCATTCGCGACCTTCGACGCGACATACCTGACCGATAATATCCAAGGTTTCGGGCAAAATGGCATGCCAATAGCAGCACTCGCCGTAGTCGCTGTGTCCGGGTTTGAACCAGTCGCCGTTGTGTCGTCAATCCCTGATTCTCCATATCCTCAATGGACTATACAGCGTTGCCGCGTACCAATAACTGTACGGTTAAAAATCAGAAGTAAGCGGCCCTCAGAACGAGCGGTCGATATCATCAACTATGCTGTGCTTATACAGTGCTGAACAAGGCCCAATACTGTATAGATCGCTCCGCAATATAAAAACAGCGACTCATTATTGGCTAGACACTTTCGGCCGATGCGTCGATGATTCGCATGGTCGATGTCCCGCTACTCGTCTGAATTCAGCGACTGCAAATGAACGGGACCGTAAGACAGGAAACGAAGCGCGGTGGCTAACCATCATCTACTATTCTCGACGAGAAGCAATTGCTAATCCGTATACCTATCTCGCGTGGTCCGATCAATTCGGTGTCGTAGACCTCGTCGGCAATCCGGTACAAATCCCGCGAGATCGTCTCATTTGGATGATTTACTGCGACCTGATAGGGGATTGAATCCCGACCTTGGGGCTGCGCCGCTCTCTGCGCTTCATATCGACGTTCCAATATTGGTTCTGGCGCAGTTAGATGTATATGTAACACTATTGGGCCACCGGCCATATGTCGAATGTGTCTAACCTGCTCAGGTTTTCGGACACCATCCACGATCCAGCGGTCAACATTGGCATTCTGGTCAAGTGCGGGCATGATGACATCGTCTAACAGCCATCGAAAGTTGGTCTCATTATCGAGTTGATCGCCGAGATCCTGTAGCGGCGTCCTGCCGACGGTTAATGATTGCTCGTTGGCCAACTCAGTGAGGTATCGACCCGATCGGACATAGTCGAACTCATGATTGGCGACCAACTCGTCTCGTACGGCCGTTTTGCCAACCGCAATGGGGCCGCTCAACAACAGAAGAATTTTCTTCACTATGATTAGAGTGCAATGTCTGCAATCACTTCGTCACCGCGCTTTCTCTGCACCTTAACGACGAAGTCACGAATATCGGGCACGCTGTAATCGACCACTACTTCCACGATGTCTTTCTCCGGCTTGCCGTTCTTCTTTGTTGGGTAGTCAGGAACTCGTTTAAACAAATCCTTGCCTCTTGGCTGGGGATAGGGGAACGTGTTGCCGGAATTCATGTGGCACAGCCATGTCTGTGAGGTGTACGAATTGAGCAGCCTCTGCGAGTCAATGGTTAGCACATCATGTTCGAGCGCTCGGTAACTTCTTGCGCCTAACAGTCCGTGAAGCCGCTCCTCTCGCGCCCACATGAACACCATCCCATTTAGGAGCCGATACCACTCTCGGGGCGTCGTCCCAGTCGGCAGAGCTTTGACGAGTCGGTCCGGTGCCATCGGCTTTTGATCCCTAAGGACAACTCCTCCCGGTGTCGGACCAACTATCATCTTGGTGGGTCGGTGCTCATCCTCGAAGACCTCGCGGGCTTTACCACTAATGCCGTACCGATCCAGAACAGCCGCCGTGCTGAGCAAGCCATGCGCTTTTATACTTGGCCAGGTGCCCGGTTCCGCCATGTGATAAAAGTGCGGATGCAGCTCGATGAGCGTCTTGAGATCCATGTTGGAACGGCCTACCAGGCTCGACGATCAATGATGTTTCTGTCGCTGAAGTCGGTAGAGATCAATGACACCGGCACTCCCAATCCCTTATGCCTTCCGGTTCTCCTTTCCTAGATAGTCCGCAAAGGTCAACGCGATGTCTGTAGGACCATTGAGTAGAGCAGAACGGCGCACCTGTGCCCAATCAAATTCTCTCACGCGACGCAGACGCCCAGAAACTGAACCGACCTCCGCTTCCTTAATGTCCGTCGGGTCAAGGCCCGAGCGACGCGCGATCTCATCAAAATCAATTACGCCGCTCATATATCCAGACGTTTTGCCGGTAGCTGTATTCCTCCTTCATGCCTCGATCCGCTTCTCGACTTGAAACTTGAGCTGATCGATCTTGCTGAGCAGCGTTTTGAGCAGCGGCGAAGTGTTGGCCCCGCTGTAGCCGAGAACCAGATCAATCATGGGTGGCGCGCCGTGGAGGGGCCGGCTGATCACAGTTGGGGGCAACATGTTGCGCACGTAGAGCGGCAGCAGGCCCACTCCGCCCGTTGAGGCGACGAGCGAAATCGCCACCGCCGGATTGAGCGCTTCGTGGTCCGGCGTCAGATCAATGCCCACTTGCTTCCCATACCGATCGGTCACCGCGCGCAGCACGGGCGAATTCGAGTTGGGGACGCCTGTCAGGATCTCGTCAACCAGATCGCTCGGGCGGATCGTCTTGCGCGCAGCCAGCTTGTGACTCGCGGGCATGACAACGACAAACGCCTCCCGCCGTAGCAACTTGTATACCAACCCGGATGCGCGCTCCTCGCGGCGCAGAGACGCAACATCGAGTTTGCCACGCACAAGCGCGTTCGCGAGGTCGGGTGATTGCTCACTGCGCACCACGACTTCGTGTTAGGCAGTTCCTCACGAAGAATCGACATTAACGCCGGCAGCCACTCCATTTCGTAGCCGGTCAGAAATCCGATGACGAACGAAACTTTCGGTAACCGCGCGGCGTGACAGGCCGCCTCTGCGGCCGCTTCGACTTACAGCAGCGCGATCCGCGCATGATCCAGAAACACTCGGCCCGCCGCCGTGAGCTCCACTCCGCGGGCTCCTCGAATGAGAAGGTCTGTGCCCAGTTCCTGTTCGAGACCGCGAATCTGGCGGCTCAGCGAAGGCTGTGCGACGAAAAGTCGCTTTTCGGCTGCCACCGTGAGGCTGCCCTCCTCGGCCACGGCAATGAAATAACGTAGGTGTCGGAGCTCCATAGTGGGGTGCACTTGATTTTGCCGCAATAACTCCCGGTAGGATTTCTCGGTAATTATAGTGACGGCCGGGGATTTTTCCCGATAGAACAATCACTTGCTGCTCCTGATTTTTGAGAAGCTATTGCACCCCGGCCCAGGAGCGTGCAATGAACCCATGGCAAGCCACATTTTTCGGTTTGAAGCAGATCCCGCGGGAGCTGACGGCTTTCGAGATCGAGGCGTACTTCACGTTCACGGTCGCGGAGCGGCAGGTCATCGAACAACGACGGCGACCCGCCCTGAAGCTGGGATTGGCGTTGCAGATCGGCTTTCTGCGGATGAGTGGCCGCGTCCTCGATGCCGTGCGCATCGTGCCCGCCGTTTTGTGGCGCCATCTCGGCGAGCAGTTCAATGTGGCGGCACCGGATTTGGCCTCGCTGCGGGCCATGTACGGTCGCGGTAGCACCCTCTTTGAACACCAGCAGTTGGCCTGTGAGGTGCTGGGTTTCCACTGGCTGAGCGAGGCGCAACGACGCGCGCTGTCGGGTGCCTTACGGCTGGAACTGACGCGCACCCGCGATCGGCAACAACTGCTGATCTTTGCCCGAAGCTGGCTGTACGAACATCGGCTACTCATCATGCATGAGCGGTCCATCCGCTCAACAATCGTGAAGGCGAGGCAGCAATACGAAGTCGCGCTCGCAAAAAGCATCCACGCGACGATCGATGATGACCGGCTCGAACGCTGGGGGAAGGCGTTGGTGACCCCGCGCGAGTCGGGCGTAACGCTGCAGAGTTGGTTGTGGGCGCCGCCGGCCAAACACTCGACGCGCCAGATTGAGGAACTGCTGGAACGGATCGGAACGCTGTATGATCTCGGTATCCAGCGACACTTTGCCGACGTACCCGATGACCTGTTGCGGCGCTATGCGCGGCGCCTGGCGAACCGACCGCCCTCGATTGGGGCGCGGATCAAAGAGCCGCTGCGAACCATCGAGAGCGCCTATTTTCTGCGCTATTGCTTGCTGATTGGTACCGACCGCCTGCTGCTGATGGTACGTCGACGGGTCGCCGATCTGTGGCGCCACGCGACCACGGATGCCAATCGGGTCCTGATTCACTGGGCTGACTTATACCGGGAACTACTGACGTCGGTGGCGGCGCTAGCGAGCGATACCACCGTCGCCGATACTGAAGTCCGCCACCGCCTACGATCGCTGGTGGCGGAACATCAACAGCGCAAGCCGCCGACGCGTGCACAGCTGGTGCGTGATCACCTGACCTTCGAGATTCGGCCGGTGCGCTCGCTCCTGTCGGCCCTGATGGTTCTGCCGTGGGAAGCGACACCGGGTCATCCGGTGTTGGCCGCCGTGCAACTACTCAAACCCCTCTATGAGCAGGGTGCCAGGGAGTTGCCGACCACCGTGTCGATCGATCTCGGCAGAGTGTGGCGGCCACTGTTATCCAGTGCTGATCGTGAACAAGCGTTCCGCGCGTTCGAAGTCGCCACTTTGCTGGCGCTGCGCCGGGCACTGCGTAACGGCACCGTGTGGATCGACCACAGCTTGGCGTTTCGCAGCCGCGAACGGCTGTTTATCCCCGCAGAGACATGGCAAAGGGAGCGTAATTCTTACTATCGGCGACTGTCATTGCCCAAGACCGCCGAGTCGTACCTCGAGCCACTCATTGAACGTGCCCAGGCCGGTGTGGCCGCCGTCGCCAAGGCGGTCGAGGCCGGCGAACTGCGGGTCGATGACGAGTTGCATCTGACACCCCTGGCGGCCGAGGAAGAGGACCCAGAACTGGTCAAGTTGCGCGCCGCGCTCGATCACCGGATCGGAGAAGCGCAGCTGCCGGATTTGCTGTTGGAAGTCGATGCCCAAGTGCGTTTCAGCTGGATCATGCTCGGTCGCGAACCACGTTCCGATAAGGAACTGCTGATGGTGTATGCCGGCATCTTGGCTCACGGGACCTCGATGTCGGCGGCGGAGACGGCGCGCATTATACCGCAACTCTCTGCGGCCACCGTTCGGCAGGCCATGCGCTGGGCTGGTGACGAACGACGCCTCGCGGTGGCACAGGCTGGAGGCCTTACTACTTAGCGCTATTTAGATTTCGGTGCGGCGATCGGTAGCTCCTGCGTGACCTTGATTTCCTCCATGACGAAGTATGTGTGCGTTCGACTCACTCCCGGCAACGCGGAGACCCGTTCGCCCAAAAATCGTCGGTACGCCGCCATATCCGCGACCCGTACCTTCAATAAGTAGTCGAACCCGCCGGCGACCATATGACACTCCTGGACGGAGCCCAGGTCCGCGACATTCTTGCGGAAATCGGCGAACGCGGCCGGGTTGGTCCGATCGAGTGAAATCTCGACGAAGGCGAGCAGCCCCATCCCGAGCTTTTGCGGATTGAGCTGAGCCACATAGCGCTCGATATATCCCGCCTCCTCCAACCGGCGCACTCGTTCGAAGCACGGAGTCGGACTTAAGTGCACGCGTTTAGCCAGTTCGACATTCGAAGTCTTCCCGTCGCTCTGCAAGATCTGCAGAATTTTTCGATCGATCACATCGAGCTTGGGTTCGCGGTTCATGGTAGATAAAAATCCTTAATATTTCACCGTTAACAAAATAAAACACTGCTTAAGTCACGAATACAGCGGATTATTCTCTACTTTCAATGGCAAATTCACCATCTATTTATTGCCGTCGGGATGAGTATGAACGCACTAGTCGATGAAATGCCTGAACCACGCGTCCTCGAGACCGTGGAATCGCTGCGTCAATTGCCGAGAGATCGCGCGCTGGTACCGGAACAGGAAGCCATCGCCCGTCTGTTGCATTGCTTGGAACTCACGGGCGGCGCTCGCCACCGCGCGGTGACAAGGGCCATGGCGCTGGTGGAGGGTGCACGGGCACATCGCGACGAACGCCCTTTTCTGGACGCCTTTTTGCAACAATTCGGGCTGTCGAACCAGGAAGGCATTGCACTCATGTGCATTGCTGAGGCACTGCTGCGCGTTCCCGACGACGCGACTGCCGATCGATTGATTGCCGAGCAACTCGCCACCGGCGATTGGTCTTCTCACGCCGGCCGCTCCGAGTCCTTGTTCGTCAATGCCTCCACCTGGGGACTGATGCTCACCGGAAGGATTCTCCAACTCGACTCGGCGATCCAATCCGATGCCGGCGGATGGTTTCGCAGACTCGCCCACAAGGCGGGGGAGCCGTTGGTCCGTCACGCCGTGCGCCGTGCCATGCGCATTATTGGCGGGGAGTTCGTGGCCGGGCGCACCATCGAACAGGCACTGGCGCGTAGTGCACAAGAACCAGATATGGGGCTTTGTTCGTTCGACATGCTGGGTGAGGGTGCGCGAACCCTCAAAGACGCTGCGCGTTATCTGGCATTGTACAATCATGCAATCGATGTGATCGGAGCCGCGGCCGGAGGACGCGCTCCGCACGAAACATCCGGTATTTCCATTAAGCTCTCGGCCCTCGAGCCGCGCTACACCCAGCTGCGTCGGGAGCGAGTGATCCAGCGTTTGGTGCCGCGGGTCATTGAGCTGGCGCGCCGCGCTGCCAAGCTCGGCATCCAGCTCACGATCGACGCTGAAGAAGCCGATCGGCTGGACCTGTCGTTGGAGGTCATTGAAGCCCTCGCACGGGATCCGGTGACTCAAGCCTGGTCGGGCCTGGGACTCGCCGTGCAAGCCTACAGCAAACGCGCGCTGGACGTGATCGATTGGGTGGCGGCGACCGCTCGGCTTCGCAGCCGACGCATGACGGTGCGATTGGTGAAAGGGGCCTATTGGGACAGCGAAATCAAGCGCAGTCAGGAACGCGGACTCGACAACTATCCCGTTTATACGCGCAAGGTCACGACGGACGTCTCGTACCTGGCGTGTGCCGACAATCTGTTTCGACATGCGGACCTGATCTATCCGCAGTTCGCCACCCACAATGCACACAGCATTGCCTCAATCCTGGAACTCGCTCCCCGGGGTGCTTCTTATGAATTCCAGCGTCTGCACGGCATGGGCCGCCCTCTGTATGCGGAGGCCGCACGGCAAATCCCCCATTTTCCAAGAATTCGCGTCTACGCACCGGTGGGCGAGCATAGAGACTTGCTGGCCTACTTAGTGCGCCGGCTATTGGAAAACGGCGCAAACACCTCCTTCGTCAATCGCTTCATGGACGAGCAAGTACCGGTGGCCGACATTGTTCGCGACCCGATCTCCGAAGTGGAACACCTGTCAGGCGCGGCGCATCCGCGATTGATGAATCCCATCGCGTTGTATGGTGATCGCCGCAACTCCGAAGGGCCCGACCTGGGCAACGCGCAGGTACTGGAAACGCTGCAAACAGGGCTCTCGGATCTGCGCACTACGTCGTATGTTGCCGGCCCCATCATCAACGGAACGCACCGCCCAGGTCAGGCGCGGCCGGTCACCAATCCCGCCGACCGCCGCGATGTGGTGGGCGCGTCGCACGATGCGACGGCAGATGACATCGTCGCAGCGTTCGACGTCAGCGCCCACGCACAACCGGCTTGGAATGCTCGAGGCGGCGCGGTACGTGCGGACTGCCTCGAGCGGGCCGCAGATTTGCTCGAGTTGCGTCGCCTCCATTTCTACCACTTGTTGGTGCGTGAGGCGGGCAAGACGATTCCGGACGCCATCGCGGAGGTTCGCGAGGCGGTGGACTTCTGTCGCTACTACGCGGTGCGCGCCCGCGAACAATTCGGGTCACCCCGGCGTCTCGAGGGCCCGACGGGCGAGTCAAACGAGCTGTCCCTGCAGGGTCGCGGTGTGTTCGCCTGCATCAGCCCCTGGAACTTCCCGCTCGCCATTTTCGCAGGGCAAGTGACCGCCGCATTGGCGGCCGGCAATTCGGTGGTGGCGAAACCCGCCGAGCCCACCCCGCTGATCGCCGCTGCCTTCGTCACCCTGCTACACAAAGCGGGCGTGCCGCCCTCGGCCTTGCACTTGACTCCGGCTCCCGGCCGGCTCTTTGGGCAAGTCGCCTTTGCACATCCAGCGCTCGCCGGAGTCGCCATAACGGGATCGATGGCCACTGCGCTGACCATCAATCGCAGCCTCGCTGCGCGGACCGGCGCCATCGTGTCTCTCATTGCCGAAACCGGCGGCTTGAACGCAATGATCGTCGACTCGACCGCGCTGCCGGAGCAAGTCGTCGATGACGTGATAAGTTCCGCTTTCATGAGCGCCGGGCAGCGTTGCTCCGCGCTGCGCCTGCTGTTCCTGCAGGAAGACATCGCCGACAATGTCATCGAAATGATCGTCGGTGCCATGGACGAGCTGACCATCGGCAATCCGGCCGCATGGCACACCGACGTGGGCCCCGTTATCAGCACTGCGGCGGCCGACAACCTCAGCGCGCACCTGCTCAAGATGCAAAACGAAGCCAAATACATTACCGGCCGTCGCCTCGATGAGTCGCACGCCCACGGTAGCTTCTTTCCCCCGCAGCTCATCGAGTTGCGCAGCGCCGATCAACTGGCGCAAGAGGAGTTCGGACCCATCCTGCACATCGTACGCTATCGGTCCCCCGACATCGATCAGGTGTTGCGGTCTATTCGCGGCAGCGGCTTTGGCCTGACCTTAGGCGTTCAGACACGCCTGGAATCCTTCTGGCGACACGTGTTCGAGAACACTCCTGCGGGCAACACATACATCAATCGAAACATGATCGGCGCTGTCGTCGGCGTGCAGCCGTTCGGAGGTACCGGCCTATCCGGCACCGGCCCGAAGGCCGGCGGTCCCCACTACCTGGCGCGCTTCGCCACTGAGCGCACGCTCACGGTCAATACCACCGCGACGGGCGGCAACACAGCGTTGCTGAATCTCGGTACTTGATCGCCCCGCCACTATCGCGCCGCTGGGCTACTCGAGCTATGCAAGCCAAAAATCACCGAACTCATTAGGCGACAACTAGCACTGACGCCTCACGCAACGACACATCGGAAACGTTTCCCTGCTCGCCACGAACGGAACATAGTCGGCCTCCTCCTGTGAGGGATCCAACGGCCGCGTGAGGATGCTCCGTTCAGGTAGTTTCACCGTATCGATGATCCTGCCGCCTTGAATAACCGTCTCGATCGTCCGGTAGTTCTCGGCGGCCTGCAACGGATTCTTCCCGAGGATGCGCAGGTCGGCCACTTTGCCGGGCTCCAACGTACCCAACCGGTCGCCCTTGCCGTAGGCAGCCGCGATATTGCTCGTTGCCGCCTTGAGCATGGCC